>ERZ838516.167-NODE-167-length-104412-cov-8.364633_pt1 | contig 104412 bp, 67 predicted proteins | sample MGYA00519910_ERZ838516 | MGnify/ENA primary metagenome ERZ838516 (study PRJEB31850, sample SAMEA3708837) | human gut metagenome | biome: human gut; feature: human-associated habitat; material: faeces | place: China | collected 2014 ... | reverse complement strand
CTCGATTGCACCGCTATATAGCCGACAGCCGAAGAGATTTTCTTCACAAGACCTCTACAAAGATAGCTAAAAACCACAGCATCGTATACGTTGAGGACCTTAAGGTCTTGAACATGTCCGCTTCTGCCAGCGGAACAAAAGAATCGCCGGGCAAAAACGTCAAACAGAAGAGTGGACTGAATCGATCAATTTTGGATCAGGGATGGTATGGCTTTTTCCGGATGCTCTCCTACAAATTAGAGCGGAAAGGCGGAAGGCTGATAAAAGTAGATCCCAGAAACACGAGCCGAACTTGTCCTCGATGCGGGCTTGTCTCTGTAGAGAACAGAAAATCGCAAGCGACCTTTGCATGCATTGGCTGCGGTTTCCGCTCCAACGCAGATGAGGTTGGAGCGATAAATGTATTAAGGGCCGGACGGGCCCGGTTAGCCTGTGGTATGAGTGGTGCAGTAAGGCCGCTGTCAGCAGGAACCCAAAGAGACCGACTGCAGCATTAGGCTACGGCCGCTGCAGAGGTGGTATGGAATCCTTGTCATTTATGACGAGGAGGATGTCAACATCATTGATGTCACAGCCAAAAAGCAGGCTAAAGTCAATTGTTTGATTTTTGGAGTGGTTTTCATATTTCTTCCGAGGGACCTATCTACTGCATTAGTCTCGCCGGCTTCTGGAAATGCGTGGAAATACTTTGAGCCACAGAAGTTATAAAAAAAACCGCTTTTTTATACCAACAGGGGTTACTAAGGGGAGATTACTGAATCAAAAAATAGCCTTTCTATTATCGTTTTCTTGCACGCTTCATCCCATGCCAGGTCCTTTCCTGCACTTCGCTTAAAAAGCTTGACAGAAACTGTTTTCAACTTAACAGTGCATTCGTATAACTATTTTCAAATAGATAGCGCAAACTTGGCATAGTTCTTGCATAGATTATTTTGAAACCTAGCAGAATCATCCAACCAATAATCAACCTGACTAGTTTTCAAAGCCTCAATAAACCAACTTAAATGCGTCATAGCTGTGCAAGGATGCCCTAAATTGGTGCAACTGCTCGATGATGGCGCAAAGAAAGGAAAAGTGATGAAAGAACTTCTAATGATGAAGGGAGCCAAGGTTTTAGTCGATGTTGCTACAAAAGTGCAAGCCGGGGAAACTGTCCTTTTGGTCACTGACTATGCTAAAACAGACATCGCTCAAGCTGTTGCTGCCGTTGCCTGTGACCGAGGTGCAGAAGTAATGATTATGAGTATGAAGCCTCGCAAACGGGCCGGAGAAGAACCGCCTGCAGCCGTGGCCGCCGCCATGAAAAATGCGGACGTCGTGATCGTGCCCGTCAGTTACTCTATTACCCATACACATGCAGTAAAAAATGCGGCGGCAGCCGGAGCTCGAATCATCGTCATGACAGATTTCACCCCTGAAGTTATGATGCACGGCGGGATAGAAGCTGACTTTGATCAAATCAAACCAACCTGCATTGCTGTCGCCAAAGCCCTGGAAACTGCCGAAGAAATTCATATCACCTCTCCGGGAGGAACTGATCTTCGTTTCAATACGAAAGGAAGACGCGGAAATGCGCTTTACTGCGTAGTTGAAAAAGGTCAGTTCTCTACCATCCCCACTATTGAAGCAAATACAACCCCTATAGAGGGGACTGCAGAAGGGATTATTGTATGCGATGCTTCAATTCCATATCTCGGTATCGGCCTTGTAGATGAACCCGTCATATGCAAAGTCGAAGGGGGCTTTATCACTGAAATCAAAGGCGGAAGGGCTGCAGAAATCCTTCGCAAAGATTTAGCCAGCCACGCCGACAAAAACAGCTACAACATTGCAGAACTCGGGATTGGTTTGAATCCGAAGTGTCGTATGTGCGGAATCATGCTTGAAGACGAAGGAGTCCTCGGGACCTGTCATATCGGCATCGGCACAAGCCTTACCCTCGGCGGCGTTACCAAGGCACCGTGTCACTACGATCTCATCATGTGGCATCCGACCATCGTCGCCGATGGAAAAGTAATTTTTGACAAAGACCATCCGACGCTCTGACCAAAATTATCCCCAAAACTTTATTTCCATTCCAAGGACAAAATCATGAAACGCAGAAACCTTCTTTCCTCCCTTTCTGTTCTTACCGCTCTAAGCCTCTTTGGCGCCGGTTCAGCCTATGCAGCAGATATTTATCCTTCTAAGCCGCTCTTGACAATCGTTCCTTTTAGCGCAGGAGGCGGCAATGACATCCTTCTTCGCATCATGGGTAAATACGCGGAAAAACATCTCGGTCAAACTCTTACCATTGACAATAAACCAGGAGCCGGCGGCCAAATCGGCTGGACCCTTCTGAGTAAAGCCAAACCGGATGGTTACACAATCGGTGCAGCTTCTTTACCTTCAATGATCATGATCAAGGAACTGCGTAAGAATGTGCCTTTCTCTATGGATGATTTCACCTTCATAGCAGCTGTTCAATCTGACCCAATTGTCTGGGTTGTCAACGAGGACAGTCCTTATACAACAGCAGCTGATTTCATCAAAGCAGCTAAAATCAAAACTTTGAATGTCGCCGGAGACGGTCCGCAGTCTAATGTTCAGCTCCAGCATCTGATCGCTGAAAAAGATCTTGGTATTAAGACAAATTTCGTTCCCTTCAACGGCTCAGGTAAGGCACTTACAGCATTGATGGGTAAAAAAGTTGACCTCTGTGCTTCAACACTCTCTGCCGCACAAAAGCAGCTCGGCAACGGACTTAAAATTCTCGTGGTATTCGCTGACCAGTCCGCAGCCTCCGCTCCCACTGCCAAAGAAGCTTTCGGAAAAGATATCGCGCCTGCAGGCGCAGCCATCCGCGGCATTTGCGCGCCCAAAGGCTTAAGTCCCGAAGTATTAACTAAGTTAGAAAACGGCATCAAAGGGATTTGCGAAGATCCGGATTTCATCGCTGAAACCAAGAAACTCAAGCTGGATATCGGCTTTAAAAACGCCCAAGAAACTCAAAGAATTGTCTCTCAGACCTCCAAACTAGTCTCAGAAAACAAGAACCTCTTCTAACATTTTGTCGGGAGTCAATCATGGAACAAGAGAACATCCGAAAAGAAACGTTTCTAGCGACTCTTCTTTTGCTCGCAGGAACTCTGATCTTATGGAAAGGCTATTCATATGAACCGGACTCCCGACAGTTCCCGGTCTTCTTGGGCTGGCTTTTCGTGTCTTTCTCGATACTCAATGCAATCACCCTCTTTAAAAAATTCAAAGCAGAAAAGCTATCTCTTTCCTTTGAGCTTCACAGACCGGGTTTTCCTCTCTCCTTGACAATTCTGCTGTTAATTGGAACTTACGCAGTCGCAGTCCCGCTGCTCGGTTACTATCTCTCTACATTCCTATTCTTAATACTGGTGATGGCCGGATTTGGATGCATCCGTAAAAGGAGCCTATTGGTTTATCTAGGAGTAACGCTTCTATTCCTTACCGGTGTTTATTTCTTCTTTACGCTCTTGCTCGGCACACGATTGCCTGTCGGCGAGATATGGGCTTTTTAGGAGGGCAGCTATGGATCTTTCAGCACTTTTTCCTGCATTTTTCCAAGCATTGGAACCCGGAATGCTGGGGATGGTTCTCCTAGGGACAATTCTGGGCATTGTCGTGGGCTCTCTGCCAGGACTTACGAGCACTATGGGCGTTGCCCTTCTGGTACCTTTCACTTTCAGCATGAGCCCAGCGATGGGACTAGCTCTTCTCGGTGCCATTTATGCCTCTTCAAGTTACGCCGGCTCCATCAGTGCAATTCTGTTAAATATTCCCGGAACTCCCTCGAACTGCTGCACGCTACTTGACGGTTATCCGATGACTCAGAAAGGGCAGGCTTCTCGCGCCTTAGCGTTATCTACGATCGGTTCGGCAATCGGCGGAATTCTCTCTGTCTTTGCCCTTTTATTTCTTGCTCCTCCTTTAGCGCGTTTGGCTTTGGAATTCGGCTCTCAGGAATATTTCATCATGGCGCTTTTCGGAGTCGCCATCATCGCTGCGCTTTCAGAAAAGAATATTGTTAAAGGAATGATCACCGGTATTTTTGGTCTCTTACTTTCGATTGTAGGAATGCATCCGATTACCGGGGAAGCGCGCTTTACCTTTGATCTGCCGGAACTTTTCAACGGTTTATCTCTAGTGACTGCATTAATTGGCCTCTATTCTCTTCCGGAAGTTGTCTCAATGTTAAGAGACGAAAAAGATGCCGTTAAAGTCGAAAGTTCGGTTTCCTGCTCTGGAATTATCCGCGCGATGAGAGAAATCCTGAAATACAAAATGCTGACTCTCAGAGCCTCAATCATTGGCATCATAATCGGCATCGTCCCGGGAGCCGGCCAGTCCATCGCTTCATTTATTGCCTACGATGACGCAAAGAAATCCGCCAAAGATCCGAGTCATTTCGGCACCGGCTGCCCTGAAGGCGTTTTGGCTTCAGAAGTTTCCAACAATGCCGTAGTTGGCGGTTCGCTCGTTCCTGCCTTTACGTTAGGCATCCCGGGCAACGCCGTATCGGCTGTATTGATCTCCGGGCTGATGATTCATGGACTCCAGCCCGGGCCAACGCTTTTCCAAGAGAATGCTGAGACTGTTTACAGCTTTATCTTCAGTTTACTCATCGCTAATGTCGCTTTCATTCCCATCGGAATCCTTTGTGCCAAATACTGCGTCAAATTGCTGGCAATGCCTAAACCCATCCTTGCCTCATTAGTGCTTGCGTTAGCAGTGATCGGCTCGTACGCCGTCAACGGCTCAATTGTTGAAGTTTGGGTCATGATAGGTTTCGGAGCATTGGGATGTGCAATGAAGCACTTCAACCTTCCCAGAGAACCTTTGGTTTTAGGTTTGGTACTCGGCACAATGGCTGAAAGTGAATTAGCGCGTGCCCTGGCCTTGGTGCAAGGAGATGTCGGTCAATTGCTTTTGGGAATATTCTCAAGCCCAATCTGCATAATTCTAATCGGCTTAATTCTTTATTCCATCATTCGCTCACAATACAAAAAAAGGAAAGCTTCAGCCAAGCCGTCTGACCAAAAAACGGAATTATCGGAAGAAGCCCGGATTACAGCGGCTTCCTGACCTCTTTCCTCTTCCTCTACACGAAGAGGAGGAGGTCAGCTCCGCGGAGACCGGACTTTTCGGTCTCATTTCATCAGTCTTCGGTTTCCTCTTCGGCCCCCTCTTCTCCCATGTTAACCTGCCACCGGTTGGTTACAAAAAGTAGAGCTTCTTTTATCAGACCATTCGAAGGACTTACGCTTTCAGCTCTGTACCCGTTAAAAAATAAACGCGAAGCAGGCATATGCGTGTCTTCTCCATAACGATATAACGCATAATGATGATGGCGCTGGTCAGCTTGCAAAGAATCCTTACTGAGATAAGAGATTTCGCGACCAAAGCGATCGAACACCGACAGCATTTGCGGTGCAGCCGCGAAAATCCCTACTCTGTTGGATCTTGAAGAAATAACGTTCCTATCCGGCTTATACCCATCCTGAGAGACAAATATCATTGTTGAATTACCGGAAACAGATTTTTCTAAGGATATCGGACCGCCAGCATTCAAGACAAAGATCTGATCTCCGGCATCGACATTTTTGACCACGACGGCAGCAGACGGATCTGCGGAGCGCTGGACAATCGTGACATCCGCTCCGGACGCTAGCTCATTGGCTCGAATTTCGCCGTTGGCTTCGAGATAAATATCCTGAGATGCTTGAAGGTCTTTAAGTAAAACACTGTCGGCTTTCATTTCAGCGTGGCCGTTAACAGTCAGTTCATATCCAACTGAAAGCGGACCGTTGTAATTTTCTATAGTCAGATTTCCGTTGATGATATTGCCTTTTTCTTCATTAATCTGAATTTCCTGCTTCTGACCGTTCAAGACCAAATTAATGTCCGAACCGGCAGATACAATCAATTCATCAACTCGATTTCCCAGCTCTTTATCCTTGGCTGATTTCTGAGCTAGTAACTCAACCGATCCGCCTGCAGAAACTTCCAGACGATCGGACGCAATGCCGTCGGCAGAAGCGTCTTGATGGACGTTTCTTTCCGCGTGAATCTCGAGGTTTTCCACCCCGTCAGAAGAGAATCCTTCAATTCCGGAGCCATGTTTCAAGGACACGTCTTTCCCGGCCTCTACTTTCACAAGACCGTCCCCAGCCAAGACGGATCCTTGACCGAGCTCGAAGTTTCCCCCTGCTTTCAATTGAGCCTCTTCGGAAGCAAACAACATTACGGTGTCTTTTATCGTAAAGTCTTTTCCTGCAGAAACCGTCAAACGATTGATTTCCTCATCTTCAGAGGGACTGAGGACACCAACAGCTGTTTCCTCTTCAAAAACAACCGAACCCCGTTTTGCTTCAATATTCAGGTCAGCTTGAGTCAGAACAACCGTGCCCTTTCCGATTGTGACATCTTGTCCGGCAGTGAAGGAAACATCCTTTTTACCCACTCGATTGGAAGCATCCGGATCATTACCGGCAAAAATAAAGGAATCCGATCCGATATCTATAGATCCGGCTGCGTCTAAATACACGTCACCGTAAGAAATCAATTCCGATTCATCTTTGAGTACGACATTGCCTTCAGAAGATCTGATTTCTGTTTCATGGAGAGAAGTCGAAAGGAATTGTCCATCAAGAACCACGTCTCCCGTCACATTCATGCTGACGTTGTCTCTCGCGCTGACCTGAGAATTATCTCCCAGCTCGATAGAACCGCCTCCGACACCCGACTCATCTCCAGTTCGGATGTAAGCCGTTTGACCTTGGACGACGGAGTTTTCTCCCAACCTGATGTCGCCATGTTCTGAAACCAGTGACGTATGGTTCTTAGAGCCGTCCTCAAGCTTCGATTGAAGAACGGCGCCCTTATCCAAGAAAATGCCCTTGTTGCCGATAATGTCTAAGCTCGTTCCAGACGTAACAAATGCGTTTTCTCCAAAACTTGTTTGGCCGCGTGAAGAGATTCGGACGTAGGAATCTTCCTGATCTTCTTGGGTCCGAATGTTTGCGCCGGCGCCGAAAGCAATATCTCCTTGAGCGTCAATAACAGCGCCGAGAACTGAAGTTTGGATGGAAGCACGTTCGCCGAAAGTTATATTTCCTTCCGTGTGATTTTCATCATCTCCCGCGTTCATAGACAGCATCGTCGTACGGAACGTTGCATCATTCCCGAATCTAACATCTCCTTTCACGTCAATAGACGTTTGCGGCAAAGATTCTATCGAACCGGTCTCGTATTTTCCGAATTTCGTTTGAACCGTTGCTTTGTCACCGACTATCAGTGAACCCTGAGCTTTAAGTTCAAATCCTTTTCCGTGAACCGTAAAGTCTTCTTCGAACCTTATATTCTCTCCGGCACTGAACACCACAGAATTTTCTTGGCTGTCGAGTTTCGCATCCCGATCGATCACAATATCTTTTCCAGCTTCAAACAAAGTTTTGACAGCCTTAGAAGTCACCGTAAGGTTCTCACCCATGTAGATCGAACCTTCACTGCTTCTTACTGTGACTCCGTCTGTGGCACCGACGAGCGTCGCTTTATCACCAAATCGAACATCCTTTTGGGCAGAAACCAGCAGATCGTCAGAAAGGATTTGAGCCTCGTCACCGATGGTGAAGCTTTTCCCGGCGATGACACTGACTTTTCCATAGAGCGGGTTTTCTTGACTTAATCCGCTTTGCGTCCCGGCTTTCACCGTCGCTTTATTTCCGATATCAATTAAACCGCGTTCCGAGGTTAAAGAGCTGTCGGACGCAGAAACGATCGTTAAATCATTCTTGATATTCAGGCCGTTCCCGCCAAAGATATCGACACTGCCGTTTTCAGCAATGACTTCGAATTTGTCTTCCGTAACGTTTAAAACCCCCTGAGCTCCGATCCGGATCGGAGCTTCGTCTCCGGCAGACGGATCTTTCAAGGAAGCATTCACGTTGAGCGATCCTCCAAGCGTCGCGTCGGCGTCTGCCAAAACTTCAATTCCGCCATTTGTTGCTGTCAGAGAAACATAGTTTCCGAGGCTGAAGGCTTGTTTTCCTCCCGTAACAGACACACTGCAGCCCTCGACAGATATTTTGTCTCCGAGCACCAAACTCTCGTATCCGCGAACTACTGCTTCGTCCCTTGCTTTGACGGAAGAACCGGATTTGAGGTCAATTGCCTGTCCTTTCAAGACGGCTTTCCCGGAAGAAGCCTCAACTGTAATGGGGGCTTCATCTGCAAAAATCAACCCTCCGGCGCTGTCCATTACGACTTCGTCGCCCTTAAAGGTATTGTTTTTATGAGCAAACACTTTAAGGGCGTCAGAATCTGTAGAACCTGCTGTCAGACGTAGTGCTCCAGACTCCGAATATACAACTTTAGCTGCGGATAAATCGACCTTGCCTGCTGCGCCCACTTCCAGACTGCCGGCAGAATCAATGCTGGTCTTGTTATTAGAATCAACGTTTCCTTCCTCAGCCGAGAGGAGAACCGAGCCGGGTGTCGAAGTACTCAAAGAGGCATCCTTGATATTCAATCCGCCGGTAGCAACCTTCAAGTCGCCTTTGGAAGCAACAAGCGTATAACCCGTGAGATTAAGTTCGCCTTTTCCTTTTAAGGTGATCGTATCGGCAGCAAGATTCTTTTCATTCAGAGCAAGGTTCAATTTGCCTTCTTTCGACACCAAGATCAAATTAGAACCATCCTTGTTCTTTAAGGAGCCGCCGGTAACGGAAATACTATCTTTCGCTAGAACATCAATATCAGTTGAAGAATCGACATTGAGCCCCTTCAACGTAACAGAGCCGTTTTCTGCTGCGGCCTGCAAACCGCCTGTGTTGCCGTTCGCTTCTGAACTTACGTTGATGCTTCCTTCTTTACTCTCGACATCGAGTTTGCCAGCTGCATTCAAACTTTCAACAGTTAGACTGGCATCCTTTTGAGACGCAATGTCGATAACTGAGCCTGAACTTACTGTATTGCTTGTTACCTCAACCGCTCCTCCATTTGAGTTAATAAATAAGCCTTCCGATTCCCCGGTGCCGGCGGCGATTAGATCGGCTCCCATCACTTGTGTGCCGGCTGCAGAAGTAAGTCGGATAGAACTTTGAGAGTCAAGTTGTCCGGCATCGATCATGACGGAACCTTGAGAGGAATTCACTTCTACTCCGCTGCCTTCTCCCGTTCCCTTAGCCGATACGGAAACATTTGTCAGCTGCGCGTCTGTGACAGCAGAAAGTTTGACGGAACCGTTCGAATTGATCGAGCCGTCACTGACTTTGACTGCGCCTTCAGAAGAACTCAAAAAGACTCCGGCCTCTGCGTCGTTTCCTTCTGAAGAAACAGCAGTTCTGCTGATTGTCGTGTCCTTAGCTGATGAAACATTTATAGAGTTCTGAGACGTTAATGCGCCGCCATTAATGGAGACAGATCCTTCGGAAGAAACTAACGAAAGGCCATCTGTTCCTGCAGTTAGACTGCTGTCCGTCAAAGAAATATCATTGCTTGTAGTAAGGCCGAGTTTTTTAGCTTCCAGCGTTAGCACTTTTCCGAAAGTCGTTTTCGGTGCAGAAAGATCAAGGGTTCCGTTTAAAGCTGAAAGGGTGGAATGGTCTGCGACCGAAAGCGACGAGCCTGCCTTAAGAGTCAGATTACCATCAGAGGTCTTCGCTGTTCCGTTAAGGTGGATCGTGTTAGCTTCAGCCGCCACATCTCTTTTGGCCTGAATCTCTTCAATGGTTAGTGTCTTTTTGGCATCAAATTCGATCTCTCCGTTTTCTGAAACAAGTTTTTTAACTTTCAGAGAACCTTCCGTCGAGATCTCAACATTTGAAGTAACTGTCTCTTCGGTCACCGACACAGACATTTCAGAATCTCTATTGGCTTGAAGGTAAACATTCTGAGGTTTGCCTTTCAGAACAACATTAAAGTCATTGACTGACTCCAATACCAACGCTGCATCTGCCCGACCTACGTCCCCTCCTGTCTCAAAAGCGAAATTAGTACCACTGATGCGCCCGGCCTGTCCTGTCGCATTCTTAACGGAACAGATATTGTCAGCCTTCAGTACAACATCATTACCGCTGGCCACGGATTGGAGATTAAGCGTTCCGTCTTGATCAACAAATACGCCTCTGTTGCCGGAGAACACGGCCGATCCTGTAATCGCCGTTTTAAGAAGTTTGTCGGCGGATCCGATTGAACCAAGCCCTGCTCTCAGGATCAAGTCTTTAGCTTTAACCGCACCCTCTCCGGATAGAGTGATTCCATTTGTAGCAGTGAGACGAATATCTCCGTTTTGAGAAGAAAGGGAACCGAGATTCAATGTGTTTTCAGAGTCAGACTGTAGATAAATGCTGTTTACTGCATCCGCATTTAATTTCGTGTCGCTGCTCTGATGGACTTCAAAGGCTTTCTTTAAGTTGATCGTCAGAGTGCCTGCTTTTTTGTTCCAAGTAACGTCATTAGCTTCTGCTCGAGCTAAAAGCTTGTAGAGGTTCAAGCCTTTTTCTGTCGAAGCATCCAAATCGCTGATGTTTGCCGTATGACCGTCAAGTTCCTGACCGATTCCGGCGCCAGACTTCAACGTAATATTTGCTGCTTTGATATTGGCAACGCCTGACTCAGGAACATAGCTCGGATCGGGATTCAAGATGGCTTCAGACACTGCAAAGAGCAATTCGTTCTGCGTCCAGCCGTAATTGTCTTTCGATGCTTGAACAAGATTTAATGCCGAGCCTTGAATATTCGCTTCTTTGTTAATTGCGTCTTCTGCAGAGCCGCATCCCGCAAAGCGAGACTTCAGAGCCGCAAAATCCTTTTGCTCTTCTGTTGTCAGCGCTCTTACGCGACCCTTTTCAGCTTCCTGCTCATGGTTTAGGTAAGCCTGATATCGATTAAAGTCGGAAGTAATACCATTTTTTATGTCTTGTTCGTCTTTAGCAAACCGAGCCCCTTCGTTAGAAGTTCCGTCAGACGTCAGAATGCCGGCTTCAATCCAGCTTTCAAGGCGTTTTTGTGCCGAACGCTCATCGCGATCCGAGCGATCAATCGCATCATAAATATTTCCAGCGGAATCTATTGTTACGTCTCCCTTTGTACTGATTTGACCGACGGAAATATCGCCGACAGATTTCAAGGAAATATCGCCCGCTGCTGTTAGGTCAAGACGCTGCGAGAGATCGGACGCTTCTTTGTGATCCAAGCTTTGAATATTGATTCCGCCTTCTTGAGAAATAAGAGAAATCTTCTGTCCGGAAAGCGAATTCAGGTCCACTCCGCCTCTGAATTCAGCAGAAACCGTTTCTCCGGCATTAATCGAGCCGGAAACGGATGCACCGGAGTTCAGATTCTTAGCATCAATATAGATGGACTTACCTGCTTCAGCCGAAAGATTCAACGGCTTGTCGGAACTTCCGGCTACTACCCACTTAATCGCAGATCCTTCTGAGCCAATTGAGCCTGTTGCTGCTTTCAAGGTGAGACTGGATGCGCCGGTTATTGCTGCAGCTCCGCTTTGATTGAGGATGTTGTCGCCTGCTATCAAGCTAACAGAACCGCCCAGGGCGTTCACAGCACCGCCGAGCAAGACGGACTTACCGCTTTCAATCGCAATCGTATTGGTTCCGCTTAAGAAAGAAGTACCTACCTGGTGGTCTGCTTTTACCGTGTAGGAATAAAGCGTCGACGTCGAAGTTGTCGTTATCTTCTGGGTGTGATGCGTACCCGAGAAGTGGACCCAAGTGTTATAAGTCGTCCAATGGGAAGTTGTTGACCTATCCGAGCTGCTTACCTGAGTGGTCCATGCTTCGAAATTCGCATTCTTGTCTTTAGGACGACCGGCTACCCAAATGGTCGATCCATTCTCTAGGTCAGCGTTCGCTACTTCTTTTGTGTTTACGGATGTCCAATTCTCCGGTTCTCCATAATTGAATGCGTCCCAAACCGTAAAGTCTTGTGAGTGGTATCTTGTCGTGACGGTTGTAGTTCCCTTGCCGTCAGTCCATCCATATAACTGGTCGGCCAAGGGGTTGTATGAACTATCCTCGACTTTGGTGCCGGTCGTTTTTGTTCCGTCGGCATTGAGCCAGTAAGCCACAGAATTTCCTTTACGGATTTCTGTTACCTTGGCAATTGCGTTATCAGGTCTGCCGTCAAACCCCGAGTTCGTATCCGTGATTTGGATCAAACCTTCAATATTGCCTGTATCGACATTTCCAAGCAGAACGTCGCGGTTGCCGACGTTGATATTGATGTCTGCCGAACCGTTCGCCACGGACAATTGGCCGCCGCCTGTGCTTGCCACTCTTCCGGTAATGTAAATCTGTCCGCCTTGCGGAGAAATGTCATCGACGATCACCCTGTCATTGACCGGATCGTACCAGGCTGCGACTTGATACTTATAGGACTTGGAAGCTTCATCCCAAACAGGACCGCCTTCCTGAAGGGCATACTGCGGTGTTCTGCTGTTGACATCCGAGGGTGATCCGTGTGCCTGCCAATTTGCCTTAATAGAAGCAATCTTCTTGTCGACTTCTGTGTCCGACAAAGTCAAACCGTATTTCGCATAACCGCTTTGAACGTAGCCGTTTAAGTTAATCGCATCGGCTGCGAGGAAAATACTTCCTCCGGCAACCATGTCTCCGGCTTGACCATTGTCTGCATTACCAAGTTTGCCCGGACCGTACACATGGTCGGCATTTGAACTGACTGAGGATTGGGTGTCTAAGCTTCCGACTTCGTCTTTCCATAGCTCTTCAACAGAGCCTCCGACGTTAAACAATCCTCCTCTGTAAGACTGAGTAATAGAACCTTTTGCCGTGATTCCTAAAGAACCTCCGGCAGAAATCGAAGCTGTTTTATCGGCGTAAACATCGCCTCCGCTGCTTACAGAGATATTTCCTGCCCGGTTAATCAGTTTTCCGGAAATATCAATGCTGGTATCCGGATTGATTCTTTGCTCTTTACCGTCCGAGGTAACTAGAACCGATCCGTTGTAAGCAGAATTAATCATAATCGACGGAGCTTCTGAATTAGCCGATGTCGTTAACTGACCGCGGAACGAGCTCAAAGCGCCTATCTTATCCGTAACAACCTGATCGTTCAGCTTAAATTCGCCGCCCTTATCCAAGATTTGGATATCGCTAAGCTTCAAAGCCACAGTGCCTTGGTTGTCAATATTGATTCCTTCAGCGGTTTTAGCGACTAAAGAGCCTGCTCCGGTTACGCTGTCCGTGAACGCAGAAATATTTCCGCCGGAGACAGTGACATTGGAAATTTCGACATAGGGGCGGCTCGTCTTGTCAATAAGCGAGAAATTCCCTTTGATATCTCCAACTAATAAGCCCTTCTGCTTCATTGTTTCAAGCAGAAGTTGGTCTTCAGCCTTGTACGCTGCAAGCAGAGAAGGATCCGTCGTGCCGTAATCGGCCATAGCCTTTTGAAGCTCCTCATGACGCTTCCAGTACATGTTCGTCAGAGATTCGACCTTCACTTCACTGACGGAGCTATCATCGACACCGGACTTCGTGATCTTCAAAGGATCCTGAGTATCCAATGTCACGCTTGAATCTGATTCCTTTGGCGAAGCAATTCCGCTGATCTGAATATCCGCCTTGGTATTCACGCCGGCTTGAACCAGTCCGCCCACTTGAATCTTATTGTCGGTGGTCAGATTCTTGGATTTCGTCCCCGCGGCTGTCGAAGCAATCGAGACTTCGCCGGCATCCGATGCTGACGTCCAGAACCAATAACGTGCCGTTTCCTCGGTAGAAACATCGCCGCTTTGTGCGTAAAGCTCAGTATCACGCCAAGATTTGATTTCTCCGTTGAGATTGAGCTTATTCGAGAGGTTCAGACTGTCGGAAACTTCGGAATCCGTTCCGCCGATCGCCGAATGGCTGTAAGCGTGGGCATAACTTACCAAATCAAATTGCGAGTTCGAGCCGTCAGCATTTCTACCGGCTCTAAGTGCAAGCTTACCCTTCGACAAGATGTTTGAACCATTGCCGATATTGACTTCGTTCGTGCGGTTTTGGTTCACCGAGACTTTGGCTCCGGCGCCGGCGACTGCCGCGCCTTGAACATCGCCCACACTTTGCGCTTCGACGTCTTCGTCAGAAGAAGCGGCAATTATCAGCGTGCCTTCGGTGTTGTTCGCGGTTAAGCGGACACCGTCGGCCAAGCTGACTCGGTTTTGTGTGTTTAGAGTTTCGAAGTTTTCTGCCGTCACGCCGGCAACCGCGCCGCCCGTTTGGGCACGAACCTTCAGATTGATTCTTCCGGCATTCGTCGCAGAAATCGTCAAATCGTCTGCGGTCAAAATAGCATTTTTACCGATATAGACCTGCTGGGTACGGTTTTCCGTATTGCTTGCTTTGATGCCGGTACCGACAAAGGCTCCGTAAACACGGGAGTCAACGGCATAAGTTCCTTCAGCGGCATGAACGTCCCAATTATCAGAGGCTCCAACAAGAATACCGGAAGCGTTAATTGCCGAGCCGTCCCCGATCGAGACTTTGTTGGTGCCTTGCATGTCGTTGATCAGCGAAGCACCGCTTCCTCCGGCCAAAGCGCCTTTGGTGTTATCGGCTTTCATGCCGATGTTGTGTTCCCCCGAGGTCACGAAGGACGCTGCATCTTGAATATTCCAACGGCCACTGACAGTTAAAGTCGTATCAGAGCGATCTGTATGTTTTACTTGAGCCGCATTTGCGTCAAGATCGGTACCTTCGGCAAGAATAATTCCGCCTCCGGCACTGTCGGCAAGAACCGTCGCCTTTTCTTTATTAGAAGCCGTTACAGCCGCATTCTTAAGTCCCACTGAAGACGAAGAAGAAACTTCGTTCTTCACCGATACCTTATGGTTCACTTCTGCGGAATTATTGCCCGAGGCAATCGTTCCTCCCGTACCTGCGGTTGTCTTAGACAAATAGACAGCACTGCCTTCTGTTACGGAAGTGAAGTTCTCCAAAGAAGAATCACCGGACAGTTCAATCTTGCTTTCAACCTGATTCGAATTTGTCAGCTCGGAAGTGTTAACAGGGATTGAGGTAATAATGGCGCCGCCGTAAGTCTGAGAGTCTGCCGTCATCTTTAAGGCTCCACTTTCATCTCCGAGACCGGCACCGGCTGCCACTGTCAAATTAGCATGACTAAATACATTTCCAGTCACTTCGGAAATGACTTTACCTCGGGTTTCGGCAATCGACTGAACCACACCAATCCCGAGGCCTCCGGCTCCGGCACCGTAACTCTTAACCGTGATATCCGGACGGTTATTTGTGGTCAGACTGACGTCGCCGCCGGCTGTATTTCCGTTAAAGATCGTTCGAGTTGAAATCTCACCATCGGTTCCGTCATAGACCTTTGCTAGCGCACCTACTCCGTTGATGGCGCCGCCGTAGCCTGCAGTCGATTCGGCAAAGAGTTTTTGCTGACGAACTGCAGAGGCATTAAACGAAGAATTAATCCTTGAATTCAGAACTTGGTTTTCTACACGGCTTTTATCACGAATTTCTGCGACCATTCCGCCGCCGGAGGCTGCCGCAACCGTAATTCCGAAGGACTTCAGATGGATTTCTGATTTATTTTCCGTCTTAATCTCAAATACGGGATTGGTCGTTTGAGGTTTATTCTCTTCCGCCTTATTGCCCTCATCTTTACTGCCGTCAGGCTTTGGCTCTTCGAGTTTACTTCCTCCGGAAACGTTGCCTTCCCAGATCGTCGAAGCGCCGCCCGTGATTTCGGCGTCCGCATAAGCTGCAGTTCCGCTGGCAAGAGCCAGCGAAGTTTGGATCGCCTCAAGGTTGGTCTTACCTTCGAGTGAATTGAGAACATTAAAGTTATCCTTTGATGTGATCGTGTTGCCGCTGAGATTAACTTTATTGTTGTAATGACGGCGCAACGTAATGACAGAGGCCGCTAATACTCCTGCACCGGCACTTCCGCTGCCGAGCGTAACGTCAATGCTGCCTGCCTTTGAATCTTCCTTAACAGAGACATCACTGCTTCCAACCGTCAGGTAATTGCCCGACACCACAACGGAAGTTCCATTCCCACTTCCCGAGGACACGCTTGCGTCTGCCGCTGCGGCCGAACCGACGATTTTGTCTTTTTCTTCCTGAGTCAGCTCATCATTCTCTGTAATAAAGCCGAGAGATCCGGTGCCTGAAGATGCGTAATCGGACAGATATTTATTAACTGTGTCTTCTGCGCTGCCAAGATCTTGACGGTTTGAAGCGAAAGGATTGTCTCCCGAACCGATCACCAGCGAGAATACATTTGCACCGATCGTTCCGATACCGCCGGAAGCAAACGCAACCGTTCCGTTAACGTAATGATCCTGAAGAGAGGAAACCGTGAGTTTGTCAGCTGTAACGATTGAATTACGAAGGTTAGCGGCCGAGGAGCCTTTAAAATAAGAAACGACGACCGAAGCACCCAAACTTCCGATAGCACCCGTAGCAGTAACATCTGTGACTTTCAGATGGTCTTCGTTTTCTGCATTGACGCTGAACTGACCGGCCTTAACTTCCGAATCGTTGACTTTAGCAGATGTCGCACCTTCAATCGTATTAACGTTCACGAGCCCAGCGGCTGCTCCATACATTGCTCCCGAAGCGGTCACGTTCAAAGAAGAAAATTCCGAGATGCGATTCGCACCCACCGAAGCTACCTGGCCTTCTGCGCGGAGAATCGAATGCACTAAGGAAGAAGAAACGGCATTGTCGGCGTAGTTGATAACCACGCTGATCGGTACCGCAGCATACTGAGAGCCTGCAGCTGTAATGGCAGAAGTCGTAATCTTGCCCAAATAATTTGCGTTCTGCGCGAATGAACCTAGCACTTCCGCCTGATCCACTGCAGCAGAAACATCCGAGAGTTGCCGATTCACGTTAGCGGAAGCACTAACCGCTGCATACTGAGCACCTGAGGCGGCAATTAGTAAGGAAGAAATACCTTCTTTAGCATCTGCATCAACAGAAACAGAGGTACCTGTTAATGAAGATTTATCTGTTGATGTTCCGGTAACTATTACACCGGTTGAATGATCAGTCGTGATGACATTCGTTACAACGCCAATCGCCGCCCCCAAAGCACCGGTCGCTGTCGCAATCACCGTATCCACATTGGCAGCGTCGAAAGCGCCAACCTTCAGAGTTCCTGATCCGGCACTCAAATTCGAGGCGCTGACCTTGGTTTCTGTCTTTCCGCCAAGATAATTGACGTTTCCGGTGGCTGTGACTGCGGCATCCTTGGCTCCTCCTCCGGTAATGTAGAAAGTCTTAAAAGTTTCTGTGGAAGAAGCGTCAACCATTAATCCGGAAACAGTCTTGTCCTGTCTTGAATTTCTCAGCGAGGCAGCAACAGAAACATCTTCGACAATCTTCGAGTTGATCGCGTCTTTATCAACTCCTGCCTTAGTTGTCAGAACCAAAGAAGTTTCCTGAGCAGAACGAACGATGTCGGAATTCAGGATTTCGGCCTGAGTAAGTCCGCGTTTTTCTGAAACGGTAACGGTTGCACCCACTGCTGCATTTTGACCGACCTGAAGCTGGCCGCCGTAAGTTCCGATTGTGTCGTCACTTCTCGCCTGAATCAGCGCGGCACCTGCGTACTTAGCGTTTAGATTATTGGTACGCGCGACTGTATTGTTTGTGACCAAATTGATGGCCGTGGATGCGGCGACTCCTGCTTTGCTGCCGCCTGCTCCGCCGATTCCGATCGTATCAATGTCGTTGTTGGATTCTGCCAATACAGACAAAGTATCGGAAGAAACAAGTTTCTGTTTATCCGAAGCGCTCAGAGAAGCTGTCGTGTCCGTGTTGATTCGGTTGACGGCAATACCGACTCCGATACCGGCGCCTTGAGCGCCGACGCCTGCCACAATGCCAAGGTTATCGATATTGCTGTTGCTTGAGGCGTGAACAGATAAGGCATTCAGCGCTTTTGCTACGTGATCTCTCACCGCTTGGGTGGTTTGATTCTTTGTGAAGTGAACCGTCGAAAGGTTGCTAACGGAAGCATTAACAGACCGATTAATTTCGTTGGTTCCTGCAGCTCCCGACAGACCGACGCTGCCGCCGGCAACACCGACACTCAGCACTAACGTAGAGACATGATCTTCGGCTTGAGCATCAGCTGAGAAGTCCGTCAGATTATTTGAACCTTCCGGCTGAAGAATCACCACACTGTCTACAAACGCTTGAGTTTGAGAGCTGCGAGAAGATGCGTAAGCCACCGCTCCGGAGAGACCGGCTTTGCCTTTCGCTGCAACGGAAACATTTCCGGCCAGCGTCCAGATAGCGGCGGTATCCGAAGAATGGACTGCTGCTTCTTTGAGTCCGGCTAATCTTGAATTCTTTAATTGAACCAAAGCGTCGTTCTTGACGCGATTAACTGCTACTGCACCACCGATGCCTAAACCGGAAACCGAGACAGCACCATCGGCAGCGGCCGCCCAAGCTGAAGCTCTGTTAGCTGCGCCAATATCTAATTTGGAATCGGCAAACTGTACGGAAGAAAGGTTGAGACCGTCGACATCTGTAGAAGCCGTGTTATTGCTGTTGGCGACTACAACTGAAGCCCCTACCGCTCCGAGGGCACCGTCACCGACATTAATGCCGAAGTTTCCTCCGACATTAACCGTTGTCGTTGCACTGTCCGCATGGACATTTAAACGATTGGCCGCTGAACTCAGATCCTTAACGACGACAGAAGCGTCTTGATCGACGTTGGATACAACAACAGAACCTGCGGCGTTGAATTTGCCTTTGCCTCCGGCCACACCGACGGCTACGCCAAGAGAAAAGGCGTCATCTTTGGCATCTAAAACAACGGAAGAAGATGCGTTATCGGTATTGATGACGGTTCCGGAGGCGTTTACCGCAAATTGGTTGTGAATCTGATTCAAAACCACACCGGCGCCACCGGAGGAGCCTCCGGCACCAATCGCAGGAGAAACTGCGACGGTAATTTGTTTCATCTTGCCGGCTTGGCCATACAAGGCGCCGAGGTTTTGAGTTTTTTCTTCAGAACCGTCTTTGCCTGTTTCCTTAGCATCCGGAGCGGTTCTTAATCCGACGTCTTTGAAATAAGACTCATTGCTGAGTTCACCGAGATTGTCGACATACCATTTGCGGTCAGCGAGATTCTCAAACTCATCGGCTTCCTGACCGCCGGAAGAACGAGCCGCTGCTTCAAGTCCGCCCTCTCCGACTACCGAAATATTGAGGCCGTTAAGCGTCGCTGAAACATTATTCGTCAGCTCGGAGCTTGCCGCGGCGCCGGAAAGCGCAAAGGATGATTCTCCGGTCGTCACTGCAGAAGAAACAGCAGTCGTAACTTGAGTTATATCGGAAAGGGCTCGAACGGCGCTGGTTCCGGAAAGTTTCAGATTGCTGTCTGCAAATTCGGAAGAAACCGTGTTATCAATATCAGCAACGGCAAAGATCAAAGATCCGCCGAAAGACTTCGCTCCGGTATTGCCGCCTTTGCCGAAAGAGAACCCGATGCCGCCCGTGACTTGATTGTCTCCCACCCAGCTCGCTTGGTTGTAAGCCGTATTAAACGCAGCCCCGTCTAACTGAGACAAACCTTTAACGTTTGTAGAAACCGTATTCCCGATGAGATTGGCAGAAACCCCTGCATCGAAAGCTCCGCTGAATTTAGCTGCACCTAACGACAGGGCTGCGGCCAAGCCTTCGGCAACCGTCGTACCGTCAGATACTGCACGAATATTCAGTTTCTTAAGGTCGGTATTGAACCTTAAGCCCTGAGAATTCAACTTCGTCGCGTCGATATTAACTGCCGTCTTATAGTTTCCTGTGTTTCCGGCAACTGCGCCTGCGATACCGGCAGCATAATTTGCGGCATTTAGTTCAGAAATGTAGTTGATGCCTGCGGCGCCTGCCCAGGCGCCGACCCATTTATCCGTGACCGCATCGACCGAGACTTCCTCCGGCGCCTTTATTTGAAAATTGCCGACTTCGATGTTGACTTCGTTTTCCGTGTCAGTGTCGTTCCAAGCGGCACTTCCCGCAGCACCTAATTGGAACTGAGAAGTTCCGCCTTGGGCAACACCGGAAGTTGAACTGCTCGTGGTGCTTGCAGTACTGCCGTTTTGCGCCAGGTTGGAATTATTGTTGCCGCTCATCGATGAGCTGGTTGGGTCATTCTGAGACTGATTGTGGTTAAATTTATCCCTAATCGAATGACCTAAGCCATTGGCCTTCTGAGCTAAAAGCGGACCGCCCTCTTCTAAATAGAAGCTCAGCCCCTCCTTAACGTAAGTCGCTTTGTCTCCGAGGCCGGAGAAGAATTGTGAAATTTTGCCCGGAGGCTCATTGGATTCCGGGCTATGGCCGGATACGCCGACACCGCCTGCAACGCCGATCGCGTTCATGGCCAGGTCTTCGGAGGCCAGCAAATTGACCTTACCATCGGCGCCGGAAGCCTCTAAGATCCCTTGTGTGTCATAAAGAGAACTGTCTTGCTCAGTAATGACGTCGTTGTCTTTAACTCTGAGCTCATTGCCTAACTTACCGGCATTCACAGCAATGCCGGCGCCGGCCGCTTTGTTTGCATTGTCGGATATGTCTACAACAACAGCGCCTGCAATCGTTTGTACGTCGTCATCACGCTTAGCGCTGACTTCGACCGAAGAGCCTTTTACTTGGGACTCGTCATCGAGCCAAACCAAGTTAGTTCCGTTGGTTACGGCAACAGCTGCTAAACCTTCCAGACTTAGATCCCCTTTATTGACGTCGGCAGCTGCGCCGATGGTTAATCCGTAAATACTGTCTTGGGCTGTAAGGAGTGCAACATTGTCCGCAGTCAGCTGAGCATTTTCTCGGACGATTAAGCGGCTGGAAGATGTCAGCTGGTTGTAAACCACCGTAGCACCGAGCGCGCTGGCTTTTTCCATATCCGGTATCGGAATACCGAATACCGTCGCAGCCTTTCCGCCCAAAACTAAACTTTCATTTAAAGCATTAGAACGAACAACGAGATTCCCCTTGTTTTTACTTTCTTGAGCGTCAGCGGATGGCATGCCATGGGTTGCAATCCCTGTATTTTTGCCGACAGTTAACAACGAAGCAGTCTTCTGGTTAATGACCATTGCCGTCCCGGTCGCACTCCAAGCGGAATTATCGGATGAGGCATCTCCTGCTGCGGCAGCGTAAGCATTCAAATAATTGGTCGGCTTGATGAACTCAAGCAGGCTCATGACCACGTTGCCCATCTCTGCCCCCGCCGAACCGATAACCTTTACTTCCCCGAAGAAAGTTCCTAAAGCTGTTCCCAGCGTTCCGAAAGAGGTTCCGACTTTTTTAATCTTTTCGTTAAAAGAAAGATTAGCGTCGCTGACACTGTTGAAGTCTGCGTCGACCTTGTCAAATGCTTCTTCGACTTTTGCCCATTGATCTTTGAATTCATGAGCAAAAATGGCCTTGAGTCGATCACGAGCCTTAGCGAAATCTTCCTTCATCTTGGTGAGACGATTCCACTCAATCTCGGCTTCCGAATCTAAGACAAGTTGTCCGTTGTTCGCTTTAAGCACGGAATCATCGCCGATTTCGAGGATTGATCGAACGGCTTCTTTTTCGTCTCCGGAAAGTGCAACCAAAACTGCCAATGAACCCTGAAGTTTCGTTTGGCTCGTTTCCCCTTCCGGCGCCGCAGAAGAAACTTTAGATGTCACTAAATAATGATGATCTCTTAAGAGTGCGTCAGAAGAAATGGTTAAATTACCCGCAGTTTGAAGACCGATAGAGCGTCCTTCAATCACCGGGGTATTTACGATGACAGAAGACGTCTGAGATCCGAGGACAACGCCAACCGCGCCGCCAAGTTTAAATTTGGTTGAATCAAACTTGCTGTCTACGCCCTGACCTGCCTGCCCCATAAGTCCGGCAACAAAGTCCCTCGATACCGCACCGATGGTGTCATAGAGAAGTTTTGTCATGCCGGAAGCGCCGACAGCATTATCTGCCTTAATGGTTAGATCATCTGTGACATTCTTAGCTGTAACCGAAGCTTCGAAAGCCTCGTTTGTGAATCCGGTGTTCAGCAGAACATTCGAGTGGGTATCCAGCTCGGTGTAATTGAAAGCTAAACCGCCGTAACTTCCGTTCTGAACAACGATTGAAGATTCCGTTTTAACGGAACTGTTTTGATTCGAGGAAATTTCGACTTTTCCAGCATCTTTTACGATATCCAGTAAAGCCGAACTTTGAACGTTTATGTCAGACGTACCTTTGAGTTTGGCAACAAGGACCGAAGTTTGAACCGCTTTGCTTTCTTTTGTCGCAGCCGTAGCCGAAGCTTCTACCGTTAAGTCATCCGCTGAAGTGATGCACAAGTCTTTTACGGCCTTTAAAGATCCGGCGACGTTGACCGTGCTCGAACTGTCAGCAAGCGCGACGATTGCCGCGATTGAAGGAACCTTCTGGGTTGATTCGGTATTGAATAGGTTAAAGAGACTCGTCGAAGTTCCCGCTTCAAGTTTGGTATCTGCAACAGAATCCAAGGATAAGTTTTGTCCGGCAGAAAGGCTCGCGTCCTTACCAATATTGATGAGAGAAGATGTCTTTAAGTCCGCGTAATAAACCGCTTCATTAAACGGTGTGGCCGTACCCAAAATCTCTAATGTCAAACCTGTCGAAAGGTCCGCCATCGTCGTGGAAGATTTAACCAAACGGTTCTCAGCGACGGAACTTACGTCAAGATCTTTAGCTACTGTAATGACACCGTCAATCGTGACTTCGGAAGAAACATCTAAGAGCTTATGCTTACCGTCAGAGACGAAATGTCCGACCTCTCGATCTTTTTTAGCTTTTTCTTCTGCTGTGAGCTGATCGTAACCTGACGGACGAAGCGTCTTATCGATGTCATAGACACCGTTACCTGCCATAGAAGAAACTTTGACATTTCCTCGGGATTTGACAGAAGCTCCGTTCGCAACTTTGACCGTTGCCTGAACTTTCTGTTTCGTGACGGATCCTGCAATTGATCCAGTGGCGGAGCTATCGCTTCTTGCTAATAAAAGAATATCGCCGGAGCCGTCAGCGGCCTCACGAGTCACCATAGTGTCGGAAACCGAACTTTGAGTAACGAGGTTTTGACCTTCTTTAATATGAACAAGGTCTTTGAAATCCGTTTCCAGATTGGAAAGCTTTGCGCCTGACTCCAAATGGATCTGAGAGGCCGCAAGTGTGATTCGATTGCCTGTGTTGATACTGCCTTTAACTGTAATGACGCCGGCAGGATTAAGAGGAACTTCGCGTTGCTGCATTTTCTAAAGAGTCGCAAGCGCTTCTTCTTCCCCTTGTCCTAAACCTAAAGGAAACTTTTGATCTGATAATGCACTGTACTTTTTATAGGCATCGTCTGTGGTGATCACCGCCGTCAAACTTCCGGCATTAATCACACCCGTTTTACCGACGATCATTCCTTGCGGAGAAACAAAGTAAAGATTTCCGCCGACCTTTTTTTCTTTTATTGCGTTATTAACGGAAATCTCTTTTAATGCGTTAACCGTTCCGTTAACGGAAATCTTGTTGTCAACAAAGTTTACTAAATGGTTTGTATTTTCCGGGAGAATCATATCCACAAGGTGCTTTTCTCCTACTTGGAACTTCGTGAACTTATTTGCGGCAACCGATCCGTTTATGTGGGCCGTCGAAATTTCGTGATGCAGGTTGTTTTTTGAACTGGTGATCGTTGTACCTGTCCAATTAGGATCTACGGTAATGGCGTGATCTAATGCTTCTGCAACAGCTGTTAAAGGAAGCGTTAACAAAGAGGCTTCCAGTACCAGCAATTCCACCGGAACGATTAGCGACGAAGCTTCCTTGCCGTGGGCGCGATGATTTTCATCCGTGACAACGTGTATTCCTCGGCAAACATTCCAAATAACTTTGTAGATCTTATTCATATCGTTATCCTTACCAGACAGCGTTAATCACGAAATCGAATCGTGCTTTACTCACGTGTTCCGAACCCACGTTTCTCTTAAACGGGAAAGAGACCGTCGCTGAGCCGATCAGCCAATCTACCGGTCTCCAAGAGGCACCGATGCCGGCAGAGCTCAAACTTTTATCTTTATATGGCGAATCTCCGCCCAACCGTCCTGCGTCTAAGAAGGCAAAGACGTTGGAGCCCTTCCCGTCTAAGTGGTATTTCGCTTCTAAATTGATCCAGGCGCCGTTGTAAGCAGAAATCGTGTCGTTCTCATAGCCGCGGACACCCGACGAAGTTCCTAAGTAGAAAGAATCTCCGGAAGCCATTTCACCGCCGCCTAGATATCTTTGTGCTCCGGCATTCACGGTATAGCCCCAGTTTTTCCAAAGCCGGTGATCCCAAGTAAAATAACCTGTCAGACGGCGGTAACGGGAGGCGTTATCGAATGTGTAGTCTTTCAGCCAGGATTCAATGTATTGACCGTTGGCATAGAGCGTCATACCTTCTTTCAGCCAAATCTGCTCCAGGCCAGCTGTGAGGCTCTTCACCGAAGTATCGCTGACTGTCAGAACATTAAACATTTCAGTTTCCGAAGTTTGACGGGCCGCTTGTAGGTAACCGGTGAGCTTTGAGGTCGAAGTCACATACATAGGATGATCAAGTCTCAATGACAGATATTGAGAATGTCCTTTGACATCAAAGTCCTCGGACGGTCCGTCAACCACTTTTACGCGGCCGTATGAGTAACTTGCGGTCAAACGTGTTCCGAAACTATTGAGCGGAACAGAGTAAGAACCCATAAAGCTTCTTGAACCATGGGAAAACACACCGATCAGCTGGAGTCGATCACGCCACCCCAACAGACTTCTTTCCGTGAAGCTGACGCCACCGCGGTAACGGCCGGACGATTTAGAGCCGGAAGAATCCGAAAACAAAGTGAAGGTACGAGGATCGGGCTCTTGTACAAAGATCTCATAGTCCGTTGTTCCCGGTTCTTGCCCTGCTCTCATGTCCACTGAGAGCTGAATGTCATTGGTCATGTTGAACTTGACCAAATCACCCAGCATTTCTCGGTAATTGGAGACCTTACCTTTTTCCAGATCAAAGGCTCTCAAGATATAACTGTCTCGAGTTTTAAACTCTTTTTCTTCTACTGCCGAACTTAAAGCAACTGCTCCGGTCTTACCTTCGACTAAGGTAATTGTTAAAACACCCTTAGAAATTCTCTGCGGCTGAAGGACAGCTTGGCATACCACGTAGCCTTTTTTGGCGATAAAGGCGGTTAACCGCCTCAAGCATTGCTGTGAGCTCTTTACCTGTGACAACCGTACCCACAAATGGCTTTACGGCTTCGAGTGTTTCTTCATCCGTCAAAATCTGACTCGGTGTGAAATGAACCGAAGAAAGAAGGAAACGAATGCCATCTCCGAATTTTTGAGACTCTGAGGCGGAAAGTGCTTTTTCTGCCGCTTCTTTTGCCTGCCTTCTAATTTCACGTTCTTGCTCTATAAGATCAACTCTTTGAGCTTCATTCAAGAGTCGGCGGACATCTCGCTGAGGCAACGTAACATCTCGCTCCATAGAAGCAGAGATAGCGGGGTTAACTATTTGTGCTTGGACACTAAAAGACAAAAAAGTCAGTACCCCTAAACAAACAAGTGTCGGCAGTTTATTCATTTCCTTGGGATTCTTTATGTTTATCGAAAGATTTTAACAGACGGGGTAGTCTTGAATTTTCAGAAATCGAAGAGAGTTTTTTATTTATATTCAATGAGAAAAATAGATTATTTCAAAATAAACAAAAGTTCACCCAACTCTTATTTCGGGGTTATTTCTAATAAAAATTACGACTAACAAATTAAGAATGTTTAGCTTTCTTCACTTTTAACTTTCAAAATGATTTTCATTTGGCAAGAGAGAATTCTCAGTAAGCGTTTTGCTTGGCTTTTCATGTTTTTCGTGAGAGTCGTCTGAAATTGCGATAATTTTTGTCCGAACCACCCTCCTTCAGCAAAGCGGTTCAAATTATCAACAAAAAATGAATTCACGCAGCCTTAATGATTAAGGAAGATGCTAGACGTATACTCACGTTTGGAGGAACAAACAAATAGAACAAATACTTAGATTTTGAAAAAAAAATTGAGCCTTGATTTCTTATCAAGGCTCCGACCCACGAAGTCGACCGAGGGGACAGCTTCGAGTTTGAAGTGGTCTAAATGCTACAAATTAAATAAAACTTTTCTAACTGCCTTGAGAAATCAAGGCAGTTTATTCTCCAACTGTTTCACGCTTTCAAAGACCATCTGCTTGTAGAAACGGCGGACAAATTCTGTGTGGAAATCCATATTGTTGAAATACGAAAACGTGAAACGCTTCGGATCCTGGCCGACTTCTTTTTCTTTGGAGTCTTCATGGCCTATGAACATATGATCTGTCTTCGGAGAAACTTCTAGTTCAGGCTTATTTTTTAATTTGACTGCCACCTTCATCGTCATGTCATATTCATAGACGATCTTTTCCGGATGATTGTCAGGATCCGCCTTTTTGGCTTCAATCGCAGCCTTTGTCTTCGGGTCCATTGCGCGGGTCAAATCAATTACCACTTCGCCTTGTCTGTCTTCCGCGTCTTCCTTCACGATCTTGAAGAGACCTGTCTGTTCAAGATAACGTTCGGAAGCGAGCCAGAGACCATAGTGTTCGCGCCAGTCAGCCGGACGTTTATCAAACGGTTCCGTCACGATAGGACGACCTTCCCACAGATAATTAACAACCAGCGAAACCTTTAGCGGTTCCTCTACTTTCTTGAATTGATCGGCTTCTATCACGGTTGTCGGTTGAACAAACCAGCTTTCTCTCGGATAGTCTTTATGGTCATAAGCGCAGCCGCCCAGAGCCAAACTCAATGCGCAGACCGAAGCTGCTAATAATGTCGTTTTAGTATTCATGATGCTTTTTCTGTTAGGTAAACGAGTCGGGATGGGAGGCACGGAATCTATTCCGCGCCGTTCCATCAGCTATGCGTTCAGCGTTTGCTTAGAACATGTACTTGATGCCGATCTGAGCGGTTTCGTTGTGGTATCCGGACTTACCGGCCTGTACGCCAACAGTTGCCCAGCCAAGCGTGTTGCGGCTTAAATGGCCTTCTAAGCCCATACGGAATTCCCCGAGGTTTCTCCCGCCGTCCATATAGACCTTGTCAGTGCCCATTTGAACGCCGGCCTTCTTGCTGTTATGAATCCAGTTGCCTTCAATGAATCCGAGACCCTTATTCATATAGTTAGCATGTAGTCTTGCGCCGACTCGGAGCGTGACATTATCAGTGCCCAACTGACGATATTTCGTCCCGAAGGAGTCATTAGCGGAATTGGCCTTAACGCCGTCCCATACTAATTGGGCTTCCGGCTGGAATGTCCAAATCAGCTTGTTGTAATCCTTCGTTCCGCTTTCTCCGATAGGAATCGTGTAACCGGTTTCAACCGACCAAACCCAGCCGTGTGATTTGAATTTGAACGGAGAAATTTCATCTGACCAAATCTTGTTGTCATAACGACCGAAGAGAAGCCAACTATCAACATAGAAACCGTCATCAGGGCTATTGCCTGTGTACAGCGTTCCGTAGACACCTAAGGAGTAACCGTCAGAACGGGATTTCGCGCTATCCCAAGAACGGCTGTCAGAGCGGTTGTATAGGCCACCGGCAAAGACACCGCCGATATACTTCCAATCTTCGTTAAATTCGTTTCTCAGCAAATCGCCGCCGATCTGAGTAACGGCAGTGTTGGAATGAGTCTTACTCTGTCCACCTGCCAGGCGGAAGTGAGAGTGAGAACCAACCTGACGGGCCCAAGCTGCTGCAGGCTTTTCTTCTCCGTCAAACGGGTCAATGTAGTAAGCCTGGCCAAAGCGGTCGTGCAGTCTCATGTGCATCTTAGCCCAAGATTGAGACGCTCCCACGTAAGCACCAGCTTCCGGTCTGAGGACTAGATTTTCTTCTTCCTTCGGAGGTACTAAAGGTTCATAGTAATCTTTGTCATCCGAGTTATAGAGCACCCAAGTTCTTTGTTGCTCTTCATCGTTGTAACCAAGACTATAAATCCATTTATAGGCCTCATTGTCTTTGGCAACGACACCAAATGGCTGCATCTCAAGCCGAAGTTGATTTCCTTCAAGTCCCTTATCAGCAATAACGAAGATTGGAATACCTTCGCTCTTCAGAGTTTTTTCACCGCGAGCTTCTTTAAAGATACCGCTAACCGGAATCTTGCTATGGTCGTCTCCGAAGGAGACCCTAGAAGTACCATAGGCAGTTTCTGTGTGAACTACGTCAACGTAAGAGTTGTTTGGGCCCTGGACAAGACCGCGGTAATGAATGACTGATCTTTCTTGGCCTTCGTATGCTTTTGCTACATTAACGTGATTCAGATTAGACGCATTATCGGGACCGCTAGAAAGAAATACCTCGCCTGCATTTCTAATTGCTCTGATGAATGCTGCGCTTCTTGGGTCAACATCTCTAGTAAGGCCTGGTTGTGCACTATTAAAATATAAAGCAGAGCCAGTGGATACATCAGCCAAAGCGTTAACTAAAGAATTCTGGTCGTTCAAGTTCGCTGATGCTGCACTTAGAACGTAGTTACCATTAAAGTTTTCATTTGAACTGTAGATCGATGAGCGTCCGTTCTTTACAACAAGTTTAGAGTCCTCATCCCCTTCCAGGAATCCGTAAACAGTAACTAATTCACCACTGGAAGTAGGCCCTTCAACCGTCAATTCTCCCCCAGTTTCTCCTTTCAACTTAGCATCGCTTCCATCGGGAGCCGACAATTTAACAGTTGCACCCTTAGCAACGTTTAATCCGCCGACTGTTTGAGTAAAGCCCATTAATTCATATGTACCATTTGTCGTTCCCGCAGGATCAAGAGCAAACTCAACTAATTGAGTGTGACGATTAGTCGAACCTAATGCATTATCCAATCCTTGTATTAAATGGGCGTTAGAACCAACTGTTGTAACACCAGTGTAACTACTTTGATTTTCTGACAAATTTTGCTTTTGATACGGATTTCCCTTATCACCAATTACAACCGAAGTGTTATCTGCGATATAGAGACCTCCGTTTCCGATTACCTGTGCAGAGAGCTGGTAGCGAGATCTTTCAAAAGTTTCTCCTTCCTTCAACCCATGTAGAACAAGCTGTCGCCCATTAGCAACTTCAATTGACTTGAGCCAATATTTAATGCCGATACCGCCTTCTTTACCAGGGTCTGTTGCTTTACCGTCGAAATCGCCGAATTTAGTTCCAGCGTAATTCACATCGTCAAATGTTTGGTCCTTGCCGTCAAAATGCATGTATTTATAAAAACCATACGTGGCAACAGCAACCGGAGTATCACCGCCTTGATAGATATAAAAGCCTGGAATATCAATAGTCATGTCCTCCCAGCTTGTGGAAGTATCGCCATTGTCGACTGGCTGTTTGTAATACAATTGACTTCTGTCAGCATTCATAAATATGCCAATAGCCGTATTACCGAAAGCCTTTGTATCTTGGCTCGGGCTACCATCAGTAGGATTTCTAAAAGCTTTAATTTGATCAAAATCAATGGCAACCGCTCTGACATCTTTTCCTTCACCGTCTTTGCCACTGTTTACCCCTAAATACAAAACGCGGCCATCGTAGTGATAGCGGAATTGATGCATCAAGGCTTCTGAATGGTCATCTGCTGCTGGGCCAGAATCTATAGCCTCGTTAAAAACCATACCATCATCATGTGTCAGAAGGGAAAGTTCACCCTTCTCATAATCGTGACGCACATTACTTTCTTTATCAAAGAAGCTACTCTTTGTTTCCAATGATGTTCCCAAACCATCAACCTTATTCGTCAAGTTGGTATATGCCGCAACCCAAAAATTATGTTTCCCGTTAGTCGAGGGACTATCATTATCAACGCGCTGAGAAAGACTAGAGTGGAAGCCCGTTCTATTTAAGACATAAGAGCCTGCAACCAATTGCCCAAGTTTTATAGCCTCAGAATTGTTAGGATCAGAAATCCTTACAAGTCCGGTATTATCAGAGCTATTTCCAGGCCCATGCTCTTCTTCGTTGTAATTCGGATAGAATTTTTGAACTACGTTCGTAGTTTCTCCAGGTTGTAACTGGTTAGGATCAAAATACTGACCGAAATGCACATATCTTGCATAAATACTATCTGCGGTATTTGCACCTGCCAAGTAAACGATACCTCTCCTGCGATTTACAGGATTCAAGGTACCTTCGTCAAAGAAGATCTGGCCCTCATCTGCTGCATAATCGAGTTTGGAATTCTTAACAGTATCTGCAGTAGCTGTTCCATATACTGCATGCCCTTTTTTCACTTCTACATTGTGAAGAGAAACGACATTCGAATGAAGTTGGCGAAGTGATTTACCGCCATTAAGTTGGTTTTGAAGTTCAAATCCTCCGTAAACATTACCATTAATAACTGAATTTTCAATTGCAACTATATTGTCCTTTGCGGATCCAGCCGAGTAACCTCCGAAAACAGAGTATGAATACCACTGTGTAGCTGAATTGCTGTTGAAAGTATCGTCTGTCGAAAACTTGTATTGAGAATTCAAACCCAAATGACTATTTGAAATTGCTACGATATTATTATTCGCAATTGAACTTTCAATTTTGAAGGCGGCAGATTTTTCATCGTAAAACCCAGTGTTTAAACGATAACTATAAAAACCTCTTCCTCCGACGAGGCCAATTGTTCTAGTTTTATCTGTTTGACCAACTAAGGTGGCGTCCGTAACTTTAACAAAGTTATTAGAAGCATCCCAACCTTCGGCACCCCAAATACCGGCTCGGGAAACAATATCGGCAGTCCCAACAGTTTTGTTGTCAAATGCATTAATTCCCGTTAAAGAACTACCGTTGATGTATACCTCATTAAATGTTGTGGAATAACCTTTGTAAGATTGTTTCAGTTCTTTCTGTGCCGATCTTCCACCGAACATAATCTGGGCAGATATCACTGAACCTTTCCCCATCGTTACATTTAATGTGTTGAAAGAAGACTCCCCGTGATCGTCACCATAGTAATCGTTTCTACCTCCGTAGAACTTACCTGTAATCGAAGAGCCATCTTCCATAACTAAATTCAGCACGAATCTTGAATCTTTACTCCCAGTCGCCTCTGTGAAGACTTTCTCTTTGTCGTCCTGATTATTACTTGTTAGGAAGTAGTCCTTCGTTGTCCCAGTCAACTTAAATACACCGTTTTCCTGCTTGACTGCGACATTTCCGAGAATTGGCTTAACACTATTTGCGTCGCCCATGATTGAGCGAAAAGTTGCAGCGGCGTAAATCCTTCTTAAAGTGCTAACCTCGTTTCCAGGTCCTGCAATTGGCCCTTCACCTGAAATTGTTAAGGTTAATTCTTTATTTCCTTGCCCATTGACCTTATTGAGATAGTAAAAATGACCTACTGTAGGGCCATCAACGCCGTCAATATAACTGCCAGTATCTACTGATGCAGCATTGCCACTTGTAGTGACAGTTGTAGTCGGAGTCTCGGCATTGGCCGAAGCCAGCACCAGAAAAGAAGAGGCGACCATAACTGCGAGCAGATTAACTTTGAATGGGCAGAATCTAATGCTAGAGAATGAATGTAAATTATGGGGATAATACGACAGATGTAGCATTTTTGTTTTCCTCGGGATTTTATATAGTTTATGAATTTATCTTAGGAACAATAAAAGTTATCATTTGTAAGTTTTTTTCGTACTAATTAGATCGAAAACCCGTATCAACTTACCAACCTATATTTTTCCTTAACTAATCGATGCTATTGGTTCCACAATTCACAAATCTGAGATCGTCTGGAATCATTCAATCCATAAGTAGAGCCTCAGAATGCCAAGGCCTCCCCTTCGATTTTTCACCCCTTCTAAACGAAATTTCCCATAGTAATATCATGAAGTTCGAAGTCCTATTGAAATCAACTTTCTTAATTTTCTATTAGATTACCTTCACTAAATATCTAGAAAACATATAAATGCTTAAGTTATTTTCTTATTGTGTTTGAAATTGATGAACTTCAATCACTTGATTTATCAAAAATTTATCCCCACATCTAACTTGCAATAAAATTTAATTCATTCTTTTCGTATTTTTATTGATCTATTTAAAGATTTATGTCTTTTAAAGCAAAACAAAACCGCCTCCAGGGCGGCTTAAAAAAATAGAAAGCTCCGAATTACAATGACGGAAAAATCACCACCAACATCATCTTGAAATCTTCTTCACCGTAAACGGCATGCGGATGATTAGCCGGCATGACAATGCTCTCGCCTTTTTCTAAGAAATAAGGTTTACCGTCAATCATGATCTTGCCTTTACCATCTACGCAGGTAACAAAAGCATCACCGGTGCTTTCATGTTCACTAATGCCTTCACCTTTTGCGAAAGCAAATAACGTGATGCCAACACCTTTGTTTTGAACCAAAGTCTTGCTTACCACTTGTCCGGCTGCATATTGAACTTGGTCTGCTAATTTCAGAACTTCAGCAGAAGCGATATTTTTTAAATAAGCCATTTTTAACTCCTTGTGTTTTAAAACGTTTTAAGAAGTCTATGGCTCCTTGAGAACAAGTCAATTTAATAGCGTCTTCTTTTGGGCAGTTGCCTTAAGCGCAACTGCCTTTCAATCTCAATTATTTTTTAAGGAGTGACAGCCGATACTCCGAAACCTTCCCCTCACACGGATATCCATCGGTTACCCAAAGTTTTCCGGCCGTCACGTCCATCACCATGGCATAAACAGAACAATAACGTTCTCCGTTGATTCGAGGATCTTCGTGATAACAAATCGACTCCGGATAGTTGTCGTGATTGCTTAAAAGTTTGAAAATCTCCTTCTCTCCGATCCTTCCGCCGTGTTTCTTTAACCATTTTTCCATGGTGTTGTAGCGTGTAAACGTCGAAGGAATAAAACTTTTGGCTTTATCCTGAGGTGCGATGAGAGGAGAAAGATAATGATTCGTATGGATTAAAGGTTGCCCCTGACTCATGATGACATCAAATTGATCAGGAGAGAATTCAATTACCATCTCAAATCCGCTGCGAGTCGCGATATTAAAAGCACCGGAACCGGCTCTCGGAAGCATAGAAACCGCTTTAATTGCTTCTGTTGCCAGACTGGAATCCAGAACTTTCCTCATCATTAGGTGAAGCGGAACGCCGATTTTCCCTTTTCCGACTGAAGTTGCATTAAGGCAGATAGAAATACCTTCCGAATTCAGACCCTTTCCTCCGACCATGCCTGCCTCACAAATCATCAGTATGCTTGGCTCACCTTCTTGATGGACCTTAAGAACCACAGAATTTTGTCTGGCACTTGCCATCCAATCCCAAGTTTGTCCCATAAAGACATGACCGTTCTTGCCTCGTCCTTCCGGAATAATGATGCAGGAACAAGCATCTGCCTTGGCAAAAAGCACCTCGCTTCTGCAATTCAAAGTCAGGATGTCTTCAAAGCTTCTTCCCGAGCCCTCAGCAATGCCTTTCATTTCCTCAACATATGAAGGGCAATACTTCTCAATCACAGGAAGAAACTTCATGGCGAGTTTCTGTGCCTGCGGCCAATCAATATTCGCGGATTTTTCGAACGCGGAGGAATAAAAGTCAATATTTCTCTTAATCGCTCCGGAGGCCGATGATCCGTAGCGTTTTCCGCGTTCAAAGGCTGTACCCTTAATTTCTATCAGTTGATAATAAGGCTTTGCATTTAACTGAAGTTTTCTTTCTTTAGGAACGACCAAATCAGAAACGGTTTTCGCCCGAACCCCTTGGCTGACAAGTAAACCGGAAGAGATTCCAAGAATTAACTGGCGTCTAAGCATCACTTCACCCTAAAATTTTCTTCGTTCGAATACAAAACATTATGTTCTGAAAACATTCTCCATTCGTTTTAGAAGATACGATTTCTTGTCGGCTAAAAAATGGCAATTTTTTACAAGCCTACCGCCACCGTTTTTGAGATAGTTAGAAAAAACAAAAGAACACTATATGGAAACCATCTCACGAACCATCAGACATGACGAAGTGCTCGGGTTGGAAGCATTCTGCCTTCAGGGCTATTCTCAGCCTTTCCCTAGGCACTTCCACGACTACTACGTCTTGGGTTTCGTGGTTTCCGGTGAGCGGGAGCTCCTTTGCAACGGGCTTAACCTTCAAGTCTTTCCTGGCAATCTCTTAATTTTCAATCCTCGTGACAACCATGAATGTGTCTCGACGCCTCGAGCTCCGTTCCTGCATTACCTGGGATTCAATATTCTTAAGAAGCGAATGGAGGAAATTTCAATGGAACTCACCGGTGAGAGTTGTCTTCCGCAATTCAAACCAACTGTCTTTTCTGACGAATCCGCCGGCAGTACTTTTTTGGAACTGCACCAACTCATCATGCAGCGTTCCGAGGAACTCAGGAAAGGAGAGTTGTTCTATATCCTCTTTTCAAGGTTATTCGGAAACTATGCCCAAACCTCATTGCGATCGTTCCCCCTCAGATCCACTCAAATTAAGGAAGCCTGCGAATACCTTGAGTCACACGCTTCAGAGACAATAACCTTAGATGACATTTGCCAAAGAGTCTCTGTCAGCAAGTCCTCCTTAATCCGCTCTTTCAGCAAGCAGTTAGGTCTTACGCCTCATAGCTATCTCATGAGCATTCGGGTTAAAGAAGCGCAAACCTTTCTTAAACAAGGCATACCTCCATCACTCGCGGCACTAAAAAGCGGCTTTGCAGATCAAGTGCATTTCTCAAACGTATTTAACCGGCTAACAGGATTAACGCCAGGTAGTTACCAGAATGTTTTTCTAAAGAAGGCGCCTTCTTCCAATGACTCCGACTAACTCAAATACACCCGCTCATCTAGCGGCTTTCCTAACGATCCTTTGCTGGGGAACAACATTCGTCTCCACCAAGGTGCTTCTGCAAGGTTTTACGCCGGTGCAAATTTTGCTCATTCGTTTTTGCATCGGCTTCGCTGCTCTGTATTTTCTGTCCGCTAAAAGTACTTACCAATTAACAAGAAGACAGAATGTTTATTTGGCTTCGGCGGGTTTTCTCGGAATTTGTCTCTATTACCTACTGGAGAACATCGCTCTTACCTACACGCAGGCAAGCAGCGTCGGTGTCATCATGTCAGTGTCCCCGTTTTTTACGGCGATATTTTCGTGCGTCCTGTTAAAAGAAAAACTACCCTCAGCGGCTTTCTTCATTGGTTTTTGCCTGGCGATTGTCGGGATCTATTTGCTAAGTTTTTCCGGAGGGACGATGGCGGTCAATCCAAAAGGAGATTTGTTGACCATATCTGCCGCTGCCGTTTGGGCTTTGTATTCAATCCTTATGAAAGAAATCGGAAAGTTCGGCTTTCCGACAATATTCGCCACACGAAAGATTTTCGGATATGGAATCCTCTTTATGCTCCCGGCACTATTATTCGAATCCGGTCTGAACTGTCAAAGGATTTTTGAACCTGTCTTCTTCTTTAATCTTTTGTTCTTAGGGCTTGGCGCGTCCGCCATGTGTTTTGTGACGTGGAATTTTGCCGTCAAAGTTCTCGGAGCGGTAAAGACAAGTGTGTACATCTACCTTGTTCCCGTCATCACCGTCCTCTGTTCTGTCGTAGTTCTACACGAAACCATTTCTCCACGCGCCGCGTTAGGCATCCTATTAACGCTTATCGGTTTGTTGCTTTCAGAAATGAACAACCGAAAGAAGCTTTGACTTTGACCTGTTCTCTTCTTTCCGCCCTCTTCTTTTCCACAATCATTCTGTTGGCTGTTTCATTTGTGACTCTGAAGTTCTTCTACACAAACTACAAAGGCGACACCAACTCAGACTGAAAGCCGCTCGCCTAAATCGTTACCCAAAAGTCAAACAAAATTTTTTAGATCACATCTCCAAAATTTTAGGCAAATAAGTATTTTTACTTATAGGTAAAGTACCAGCATTGAAGATAAAGAGCTTTAGGAGATTGGTTTAGAAAATGCTGTTAATGGAACAAATGCTTACTTTTTCCATTCTGATTCTGGTGGGCGTCTACGCTCGGAAAAAACAAGTCATCAATCCATCAAATATTCCGGCACTGACTCAACTGGTCTTTAACTATGCAATGCCGGCCATTATTCTCACAGGCGTCTTAGGAAATGAGCCTCGAATCGGCGGGACTCAGTTAGTTCAAACTTTCGCCATTGTTCTAGCTTCTCTTGCCTGCTTAATTATCCTCAGCATGATGCTGGGCAGACTGCTCAATTTTAAGAAGGAAGAACGGGGCGCCGTCACAGTCATGACGACATTCACCAACATCTCCATGATGGGGATTCCTATGGTTTATCAACAAGGCCCTAAAACACCGTCATTCATGACGGTGATATAAAGGCCCCACAGACTCGTGGTTCGGCATATTTTGATACCTATGTCGGTGGAAATAGAGGGCCCATCACGGCTGATTTCGGAATAAGAGAAAAGGAACCAAAGATATTTCTCCCCAAAATTTACCGTATCGTTTTTCCCTATGATGCAGCTTATCCAACTCCGTTACAATGGGTTATTACAGTGGGGGAACATGAGTGCTAATTAGACGCGGGTTCAAATTCGAACTAAAACCAAATGGAATGCAGATTCAACTGATGAAGCAATTCTGTGGCTACGCCCGTTACGTCTACAACCGCACCTTGTCCTTGGAAAAGTCACTCTATAAGAAAGACAGCAAGCATTCTTTCAAATACACAGAGGCAGCCAATAGACTCCCTGAATGGAAAAAGAAAAATCCTTTTTTAAAAGAGTGTCACAGTCAAGTTCTTCAGCAATCGCTGAAGGACCTGGATCAGGCTTACATCAATTTTTTTCGGAAGCGGGCTAATTTTCCGAAGTACAAGAAAAAGTTTCAGCATGACTCCATTCGATTTCCCCAGGGCGTTGAACTTGATGAGGCTAAGCAACAGATCAGATTGTCCAAAATCGGATGGGTAAGATATCGGAAAAGCCGAGTCATCATCGGTACGATAAAGAATGTCAGTGTCAGCCGACGCGGCGAGAAGTGGGATGTCAGCATACAGACTGAGTATGAAGTCTCCTCTCCTGCTCCGAACCCTTCCGAAATAGGAATAGACATGGGAGTCAAACGTTTTGTGACTCTGTCAAACGGCGACTTCGTCGAACCTCTCAACCCTTTCAAGCAGGAGCTGGAAAAACTTGCAAAACTTCAAAGAAAGCTTGCGAGACAAAAGAAAGGAAGCAGAAAGACAAAGCGAAAAATTGCTCGATTGCACCGCTATATAGCCGACAGCCGAAGAGATTTTCTTCACAAGACCTCGACAAAGATAGCTAAAAACCACAGCATCGTATACGTTGAGGACCTTAAGGTCTCGAACATGTCCGCTTCAGCCAGCGGAACAAAAGAATCCCCGGGCAAAAACGTCAAGCGGAAGAGCGGACTGAATCGTTCAATTTTGGATCAGGGATGGTTTAGCTTTTTCCAAATGCTCCCCTACAAATTACAGCGGAGAGGAGGAAAGCTGATAAAAGTTCCCAGAAACACTAGCCGGACTTGTCCCTGCAGAGAATAGAAAATCGCAAGCAACCTTTGCATGCATTGGCTGCGGTTACCGCTCCAACGCAGATGATGTCGGAGCGATAAATATATTAAGGGCCGGGCGGGCTCGGTTAGCCTGTGACATGAGTGGTGCAGTAAGGCCGCTATCAGCAGGAACCCGAAGAGACCTGCTGCAGCACTAGGCTACGGCCGCTGCAGAGGTGGTATGGGATCCTCGTCATTTATAACGAGGAGGATGTCAAACCTTGTATGGTCATGAAGCGGTCAACTACCTCGGCCTAAAGGCCGAGGCTTGAAAAAGCCTCTAGTTGACTAGCCTCAGGCCGTCGTTTGGCGGACTACGTTGGTTGGGAATGTACAGGCACCGCGGGATGCAGATCCTAGTCTCGCGCTCTGCGGCCGATGGTTAAAAGCTCTGAGAGGTAGGAGCGGTGCTGTCGACTTGAAACCCCTTCCAACATTGGCGAAGGATCACAACCGGTCGAAAGACCGTGGAGCAAAACTTGAGAGTATTTGTGTTAAACAAACGCGGAAAGCCGCTGATGCCTTGTTCACCGGCAAAAGCGCGCCTTCTGCTTAAAGAGAAGAAAGCTGTTGTGGTGAGGCGTACTCCTTTCACTCTTCAGCTGACGATTGCGACCGGCGAGGCCAAACAGGCGGTGAGTCTGGGCGTCGATGCCGGATACAAACATGTCGGCCTTTCCGCATCAACGAAAAAGGCTGAACTTTATGCATCTGAAGTCGAACTGCGGCAGGACATCACCGATCTGCTCTCCGCTCGTCGTGCGTTACGACGGGCTCGCAGAAACCGCAAAACGCGCTACCGCGCGCCGAGATTCGACAACCGCATCCGCACCAAGCGCAAAAGCTGGCTTGCTCCGTCGGTTGAAAACCGAATCAACGCGCACTTGTCACGCATAGAAGCAGTTCTTCGACTGCTGCCGGTCACGAAGATCACCGTGGAAACGGCGTCCTTCGACACGCAGCTGCTGAAGAATCCAGACATTGCGGGGAAAGAGTACCAAGAGGGCGAACAGCTCGGCTTCTGGAACGTCCGCGAGTATGTTCTTTTCAGAGACGGACACGTTTGTCAGCATTGTCACGGCAGATCGAAAGACCCGGTGCTCAATGTTCATCACTTGGAAAGCAGACGTACCGGCGGAGATTCGCCCGGCAACCTGATTACGCTTTGTGAGACGTGCCATAAGGCACTTCACCGCAGCGAAATCACTCTAAAGGCCAAGCGCGGGCAGTCGTTCCGTGCGGAATCCTTCATGGGAATTATGCGCTGGGAGGTTTTGAACCGCCTAAAGGCTTCGCATTCTGAATTGGAAGTGCACAACACCTACGGCTATCGGACTAAGCACGCACGGATCGCGAACGGCATCGACAAGTCGCATTGTGCAGATGCTTTCTGCATCGCCGGCAATCTCGGCGCCCAAAGGCTCGGCGAATTCTTCTTCCAGAAGCAGACGCGCCGGAATAACCGGCAGATCCACAAGCTTTCTATCCTCAAACACGGGCTTCGAAAGCGCAATCAGGCTCCCTTTGAGATCAAAGGCTTCCGTCTTTTTGACAAGGTTGCCTGCAAGGGAGAAGAAGGCTTCATTTTCGGTCGTCGATCATCCGGGTTCTTTGATGTTCGGAAGCTTGACGGAACCCGAATTTCGGCAGGCATCAGCTACAAGAAGCTGCATCTGCTGGAAAAGAGACGAACCTATTTAACAGAAATTCGAAAGGAGGAGGCGCTTCCTCCCCTGCCTGAAGGCAGGGGGCTCCGCGCCTAAATGTGATGATATACATCATTGCTTTCCTCTTGCCTTACAACCTTCTTTTCTTCTCACTTGGTTAATAATGGATGCGCGGCGGTAACAGCGGATCATTTTTCAGCAAAGATACGCTTCGCAAGATCATGAATCCCGGCATCATTGCCTGCGTTCTTGCTCTCATTATTTATCTCACCGGAACACAGATTCCAAGAATCATTGCCGAGCCGATCAAGATGCTCGGCGGTATGACTGCTCCTTTGTCTATGCTTTTAATCGGTTCTTTCCTTGCAGATATGAACTGGAAGCAGTGTTTCTCCAATAAGAAGATTTGGCTGTATTCACTCTTCAAGATGGTCATCATTCCGATCATCATTCTCCTGATTATGCGTCCGTTTGTGGACAATCCGATTTTCTTCGGTGTCTTACTGGCTGCAGTCGCTACACCTGCCGGCGCCGGAACTCCGCTGTTAGCTCAATTATTAAATCCGAAAGCCTATGACGTTTCTTTGCAGGGCGCGACTCTGACAACATTGGTCGCCATTGTCTCCATGCCATTAGTTCAGTACTTAACTCAACTTATTCATTCAATTTTGATTAACGAGGCGGATATGATCAAGAAATCTTTATGCGTTGCACTCTCCGGCTTAATCCTCGGTGCGGCAGCTGTCGCTGCACCGCTCGAACTTGAAACACAAGGGAGTTTTGCAATCGGTGGTTCGGTAGTTCTGAAACAAGGAACATTCTCTGAAGACCACTTTCTCAGTCCGGAAGGACAAAAGGCTTACGGCGACCACGCTTATGTTTTCTACCAGATTCCTGTTGATCCCAATAAATACCCAATCGTCTTTCAGCACGGCGGAGATCAAACCAAGAGAACTTGGGAGAGTACGCCTGACGGAAGAGACGGTTTCCAGAACATCTTCCTCAAGAAACATTACAGCGTTTACTTAATCGACCAGCCTCGTACGGGTGAAGCCGGTCTTTCCACTGTTGAAGACAACGGAAACAATACCTGGAGCGGAAATCCGTTGTATCAGGATCAGACGTTTTTCCGTTTGAGCCGAGTCGGAGACAAGAACGGAGTTTTTAAAAACTCTCAGTTCCCGAATACTCCGGAAGCCGTTGAAGCCTTCCAGCGTTCCTGGAATCCTTACTCCGGCCCGCTGGATAACAACGTCAACGCTAAAAGTCTGGCGAAACTCTTTGACAAGATCGGCCCTTCGATTCTCATGACACATTCCATGGGAGGCACGATCGGCTGGAGAACACCTTTCTACACCAAGAACGCTAAGGCGATCGTGGCGTTAGAGCCAGGCGGAACACCCTTCCTCTTCCCGGACGGTCAAGTCCCTCCTCAGGAAAAACAAAAGTAGCCATTCTTGGCGGCGCTGCTGAAGGCGTTTCACTTCAGAACTTTAAGAAACTGACTGAGATTCCTATTCTCTTGATCTACGGCGACTACATTCCTGATCAGCCCAGCGAAGCCGCGGGTCCGGACAAGTGGCGCAGTGAATTAGCAATGGCAAGAAAATTCGTCAAGGCCGTTAATGATCACGACGGACATGCCGAGCTTATCCATTTACCCGAAATCGGCATTCACGGTAATTCTCACTTCTTAATGGCTGAAAAGAACAACCAGCAATTGGCTCAACTAATTGAAAACTGGCTTAAGAAGAACAATCTTGCCGGGAAGTAGTCGGCAATCACTGGGAAATTAGATTTGAAAATCTAGACTTCCATCAGGAAGGGAAATTTTGGCAGGAAAGTGTTAATACCGACCTGCCAAATTTTTGTTTTCCTATAGCAAAGTTAAGAGTTATATGCAGCGGGTTTTCCTCTCACTTAAAACAATTGAACTTATCTATGGCCGTCATTATTGATTCGCAAGCAAATCAACGAAGAATCTTCCGCTGAACTCGATTCGGATGGTACGGAGGCGTGGACTTTTTGAACCCAGAGAAATTTGAAGCCAAAAACCTGAAAGGACTTCGTCGGACGCCTCCTCTACTAATCGTCGAACTTTCTGATTAAGGTTGAGAGACTCATTTAGCAGCAGCCGAATTTTTACCGGCGTTTTCTGTGTAATGCGAGTAGACCTTTTTAGCGATATCGGCCATGATCTTTGCGTTAGCAGCGTCGGATTCTTTTGAGTCTTTAACCAAAACTGCCAAATAGCATTTCTCGCCTCCGGGCATATAAATAACGCCCACGTCTGCATCGCATATTCTGATGCCTTCCGGTGTTCTGTATGACATTCCGGTCTTATGGCCAACTTCGACTTCTTTCGGCAAACCGGCTCTGAACTTGTCTTTACCCGAGGCCGAAGCAAGCATGGCCCTTCCTAAGAAAGCGAAATGCTCATCAGAAAGGACCTTTTCTGTGTAGACCTTTCTCAAGAGCTGAGTTACAGACAACGGCGTTGACCAATTGTTGTAGCTTTTTCTGATGTCCTGCTCCATGGACTTTTCGGTTTCGATCAACTGGATTCGATCGATACCCAAGTTCTTAATGAAGTCATTCACATTTTGAATTCCGCCCACAAAATTAATCAGCCAGTTACAAGCATTGTTGTCGCTTTGAGAGACCATATAGTTGATTAAGTCTCCATAGGACAAAGTGATTTTCTTAGACTTGTATTTTTTGTACATCGGACTCCAAGTCTTCGTGTCGATGTCAGATGGTCCTAGAGTAACAACTGCAGTTAAGGGGATGCCTTCCTTTTCCATTTTCTTTAGAACAGCAAGTGCAATATGGAATTTGAAGACGCTCATTAAAGGATATTGATCATCGTTATTCGCGGTGAAGGCATCGTCTTTGTAAAGAACCGCGACACCGACTTGAGCTTTTTTGCCTTTAATGACTTCTTGAATGTCAGAAGTTAGATCTGATGCCGAGACTGAAAGGACTTGAAAAAGCAAAAGGCTCGATACAACGGCCTTACTAAGCAAGCTTCTTGATTTCATCAAAATACCGACAGTTATGATTGATCAAATTAGAAGAGGATTTTGCCAAAAATGATTTGGACAGACAATTCGGCGATTTCAATTTAGAAGCAGAGAGGCCGCTTTTTCGATTACAGCCAAAAGCGGCCGCCCGATTCTATGAATGGTTAGGATGTTTTCCTTGGTGATTAAACTTCTTTCCAACGGATAAATTTTCGTTCTTCAAGTGAGAAAACTAAAGCAACTTTGATCAGATTTTCTGATGAAGAATCGTCACCATATCCTTTGAGTTTCAGTTGCTCGACAGCTTCTTCGAGTTTTTGATCCGGATTTTCTTGGTCGCGGGAAACCTTAAATTCGAGGATCCAATGCCGGTTGTTAACTTTAACTTCCAAATCACTGCGTCCGTGAGCAGTATGGTGCTCCACTTTAGGCTCTAGTCCGGCTCCTGCAAAATACACCTGAGTAAACGCTCTGACTGAAGCTCCATCTCTTACCGGATATCGCTGATAATCAATTGCTGCAAAAAGACGATTAAGGATGTGGGCAAGAGCCTCGGCTGATTCTTCTGACAAAACTTGGACAATTGGACCCGCTCCTACTTGTCCGGCGCTTCTGCCCGTCAAGAGGTGCTCAACGTACAGTTGGCCCATAGCCTTCTTTACTTCAAGATTGGGATAATCTAAATAAACAGTATCTCCATACTTCACTGCTTTGATGGTCAAATAACCTGTCTGAGTGAGAAGACCTAAGTCAGACAAAGTGTCGGCGTCCGAACTCCCTGATAGAGTTGATAAAGAAATAGTTTTTTCTCTGCCATATTCCTCAGGACTTCTCATCGCATGGGATTTCAAATATTCCATCAGAACTGAAGGCTTACCGCCGCTTTCAAACCAATAGTCCAAGAGACCGTTTCTCGGGGATGCAAAGAAGTTTAGAAGAGACCAAGGGGCAAATACTCTTTCTGTGGCGCTTCTTTCAAAACAGAAACCATCATAATGTCTCATTAACGCCCCCAAGAGCTCAGAACGTGTTAAATCTAAAGCTCGAGCAGCGCAGGCTAGGTACGGCGAGAAGTATTTCTCGATTTCTTCTTTCGTATAGCCTAAAAGCTCTCCGAACTCCACATCCAAGGAAAGGTCTGACAAATTATTAAGGGCAGAAAAAATTCTGGTTTTGTTGAACTTAGTAATCCCTGTAATGAAGACAAATCTCAGTGCCCCGTCGTTGGACTTTAGGATCGCATAAAAATCCGAAAGGAGACTCCTGACTTTTTCGAACAATTCGAGATTACTTAAACAAGAAGTCAGTGGCGCGTCGTATTCGTCTACAAGAATAACTAGAGAGTTGGGAGCCTGTTTTTTTAACCATGAAGATAATTGGCTAAAAATTGAAGTTCCGATTTTGTCAAAGTTAAAACCATAAGGGGCGAAATTGTCTATTAAACGGTCTCGCAAATCATCCCTGAATTTCTCCAAACCGAAATCAGGTCTGATTTCCGAAAAATCCAACCTAACAACGTTGTAGGTCTCAGTTTCTTTCCATAGCTTTTCAATGGTCAAGCCTTTGAAGTCTCTAAGTCCAAACTTGAAGAGTGATTCAAACGTTGAGATCAATAGTGATTTACCAAATCTACGGGGCCGCGCGAGAAAAAATTTCCCGGGGCGAATGGCTATTTTGTATATAAGCGCTGACTTGTCGACATAAATCTGATTCCTTAACCTTAACGTTGCGAAATCAGACGTGCCAAGCGGCAGCAGACTTAACTCATCCATCCCCTTCCCCTTAATTCTAAAAATCTGATTTAGTCGATTTTACCAAAGCATGATAAAAGTAACTTTAACATCGAACCCCGAGACAGTTCTCCTGCATTTGCGGCTCTAAAAATGTTTATCCCCAGTATTTGGAGTTATTACGATTGTTCCAAAACCATGTACTAATCGTTCCATTCCTACTTAAAATAGAACGAAAAACATCATGTTTTGGAACGAAAATGTCTGCCCTCCGCGAAAAAGAATCAAAAATCCTAACCTCTCTTTCAAACTCCCCCAAAAGTCTTTCAGAGCTAGCGGAGGAATTAGGCGCCGGCTTTTCCAAAACAACCGTCCATCGAATAGTTACATCTCTTGCGAAGGACGGCAGGATCGTTGCGAGTGGTTCCGGCAGATCCGCAAAATATGAAATAACAAGCGTTGGAAGGCTGTTTAATCCCATAACTCCAGAGGAATACTTCCGGAAAGAACAAGACGACCGTCAAGCACTGACCTCTTTTAACCATGAGTTGTTTGAAACGCTTCTTAATCATGATCTGTTCTCCCAGGAGGAAATGGAAAGACTCACAGAACGACAAAGAGAATTCGAAGAACGCCGGAAAGGACTTTCGCCTATACTCCGACGGAAGGAAAAGGAGAGATTTGCCATTGATTTATCATGGAAATCCTCCCAAATTGAAGGCAACACCTACACACTTCTTCAAACCGAATCACTTTTCAAAGAAGGAAAACGAGCTAAAGGTAAAACAAAAGATGAAGCCGTCATGCTTCTAGACCATCAAACCGCTCTGGACTACGTCCTCAGCAAACCTGATTACTTTGTTGAGCTAACAGTCGAAAAAATCCTTGAGATTCACAGATTTCTTACAAAAGGACTTGGAATACAGAACAAAGTCCGATCCGGAAGAGTCGGGATTTCCGGGACAAATTACAAGCCCTTAGCCGACGCTAATCAAATCCAAAAAGCTCTCCAAGATGTCTGTGATCTTATTAATTCCAAACGAAACGCTCTAGAAAAAGCCTTAATCGCTCTGCTCTTCATTGCTTACATCCAGCCATTCGAAGACGGAAACAAAAGAACGGCAAGAATCATTTGCAATACTTTGCTGCTCGCAAACAAATATTGTCCTATCTCGTTCAGAACCGTTGAGCCGGAAGATTATCGTTACGCGACTTTGCTTTTTTATGAGCAGAACTCCATTTCTTCTTTCAAGAAAATGTTCATGCAGCAGTTCGAGTTCTCTACGGCCAATTACTTCTAATTATTAAGCTGTCGGATCCTTCCTACTGCTCTAACGGAAGAATATCTTGATGTTACGCAACCGACCATTCTGTAATTCGTTTGTCCGGTTCTGAAAACACTAAGGCGATTCTCAGGAGCTCGTTTCTACCGCCCGTCATTCCGGCAGTCAGTTCTTCTAATTGTCCGACCGCAACTTGCAGCAACTGTTCAGCTTCCTGATCCGGATGACAATATTCGAGTGCTACACAATAGTCCTCTCTCCGGCTTGGACTTCTAAAACGCTTTCACCTTTTGCAATCACTTTAATAACGGGCGAAAGCCGGACATTAATCATCGCAATCTGAATGACGGCAAGGACACTCTTTGCATCCTCGATCGAGTACGCTTCGTAATCCACACTTTCCAACAATCTATTGAATATTCGTACAAGAGTCTCGGGATTATCCTTGACAAGCCTAATGGCGAAGTCCATCACTCCGGCCTGTTCAATAGTTTTTCCTAACAGCTGATGCAAGTACATACCAGCCATCGCATGCCGAACTTCTTCGGTGGAATAGTCAACAATGGCGATGTTTCCATCTACAGATTTGAAAGTCAGGTAGCCAGTCTGAGTAAGAAGATCAACTTCTGAGAAATTCTCTCCTATGGCGGGACCGCCAAGCTGCGAAAATGGAATGGTCTTAACGGCAGCGAAATTCTTTGGGTCTTTCAATGCTCCTGATCTAAATAGGTCTTTTAGGACTGACGGCTGGCCGCCGGTTTGAAACCAATGATCGCGGAAGCCTCTAGTAGGATAAATAAGGAAGCTCATGACCGACCATGGATTCATAACTTTTACTGTCGCGGACTTTTCGAAACAATATCCGTTGTAGTACTCGGCTAAACTCCGCAGTAAAGCCTCAGACTCCGTCCCAAGTTGCGTTGCGGCGTTTTCAATATAGCCCGAAAAGTAGTCTTTGAGTTCTTGGGTAGTGAAGCCAACCATGGCGCAAAGACTTTAATCTTTGCTGTTTCTTCGAAGCAAAAGCCATCATAGTACCTAACCAAAGAATCAAATAATTTTTCTGAATCAACTTCGAGCTCTTTAGCGGCCTTTTCTATGTAACCTGAGAAGTATTTTTTAACTTCATCATGGTGATACCGCACAATGTCGCCGTATTCAGGTATTAAAGAGATATCGGAAAGATTATTGAAGGCGGAAAAGATACTCGTTTTATTGAATTTTGTAATACCCGTAATAAAAATAAAACGGAAAGCTGAATCCTGGGACTTAATAGTCGAAAAGAACTGAGACAGATCCTCTCGGATCAAGGTAAACAGTTGATTGTCATTCAAACTCGTTGTCAGTGGAGAATCGTATTCATCCACTAACAAGACAAACGATCCAAGCTCTTGCTTACTTAACCAAGTAGACAGTTTTCCTAAAAAAACAGGTAAGCGGTACTCTTCACATTCAAAGCACATTCAAAGCCGAATTGACCAAATGCGTTTACAAGATGTACCGAGAAATTTAGCTCAAAGCGCTCTAATTTGATCGAGCTAATCTGTGAAAAATCTAATCTGACAACTTTATACTGCTTATCTTCTTTCCAAAGTTTTGCAATCTTCAATCCTTGAAAGTCCTCTAGTCCTCTGCCGAACAGAGCTTCTAGTGTTGAGACAAGCAGAGATTTTCCAAAACGTCGGGGTCTGGTTAGAAAGACTCTGGACTGATTTTGAACCATTGAAAAAACCAAGTCCGTCTTATCAACGTAGATCCTATCGTCCTTACGAAGATTTCTAAAAGAAGATATTCCAAGCGGCAGAGCGCGAAGAACCACCAGCCCCCCCCCACACAGTGTTAGATCTATTGTAAACAACGGCAACATGCCGCTCAAACTTGTTTGATTGCCGTTTATTCAATACCTAAAAAGAAATTTCTCATGAAGCGCCCCTAATGTCATCATCCATAAGGATTTTTAAAGATCTTCTCTGGTTTTCAAGACATAACCGAGCGTGAGGAACGCTTTATCAACTCTAAACTTCAAGCTTCCGTTATTGAGATCGTTCACAAAGTCATAAACAAAACGACCGATCCCGAAGGATCGGCCGGTTCGTTAGGTTAAGTTAGAAATTAAAGTTTAGAGACTTCAATACCGCACAATCTTCCGAATGTGAAGATGTCGCAGATGGCGTTGCCACCCAAACGGTTTGTACCGTGGATACCACCGGTAACTTCACCAACAGCATAGAGGCCGTCAATCGGTTTGCCATAACGGTCAATCACTTGGGAGTGCGGGTTGATAACGACACCGCCCATTGTGTGATGAACGCTCATTCCAGAGTAACCAGCCCAGAATGGAGCTTTCTCAATCTTGGTTAAGTTGCGGGGAGCTTTGCCAAGTTTGTCATTCTGAGCATCTACGCCGGCATTGAATTCATCAATTGTTGCGCGTAAAGCCTTCGGATCGACTCCCATCTTCGTGGCCAGCTCTTCAATAGTGTTGGCTGTCCAAGCGTCGCCCGTTTCAAGCCCCTTCTTTGCACCGTCCTGATGGCCCGGGTTCAAGTCTCCGAAGCCTCTGGAGTCAAGGATAGAGAATGCAGTCTGAGTCGGAAGTGCAAGAACTGCATCACGGATATTGTCGCGGCGTTCGTCTTCACGAATGAAACGCTTACCATCCGGACCAACCATAATGAAGTTCTTAGCATAGAGGTGCAAAATGATGCGCTGTTTGCGTCCCGGAGGGCAACCAGGATTGCACTGAATGAAGTCCATACCGACGGTATCTGCTCCGATGTCCTGCATAAGAGGAATCAAGTCACCGGTAGAGCAAGGAAGGTTTGTGGTGGTCAAGTTGCGCATGCGTGGGTCATACTTGGCACGCATTTCCGGATTTGCACCGAAACCACCTGTTGCAACAATTACAGCCTTCTGGGCCTTCACTGTCTTGTGCTGACCGTCTTTATCCACGTATTCAACGCCGAGCACCTTGCCGGAGAGCTGGTTTTCTCTGAAGATGCGAACCACGCGGGAGTTCGTAAGAATGTTGATGCCTTCTTTATCGCACTGAGGCTTGAGAACTTTGATGTAATCGCTTCCTAAAGAGCCATAGGGAGCATGGCAGCGAGGATAAAGACCGCCATAGATTTGATATACATCATCTTTGAACTTCATTCCCATATCCTGAAGCCACTTAATGGCATCGTAGGAATTGGCGGTCATCGTTTTTACGAGCTCAGGATTGGCACGACCGTCACCGCCAGCAAGAGTCTGCCGAGCGTGAAGTTCCGGAGAGTCTTTGATTTTTTGTTTTCCCTGTCTGACAGGGTCGACAGAGTTAAAGCCGCCGCCGGAAATAGAAGTATTGCCGCCGAAGAAAGGCATTTTTTCCAGAACTACGATGTTCTTAACGCCATGCTGAGCAGCAGAAACTGCAGATGCTAAACCTGCACCTCCGGCGCCGACGACGAGTAAGTCGACCGTCTGGTCCCATTTTTGGGGAGCTTGGTCAGCTGCAAAAGCAGCTTTAGGCAGTGTCACAGCTGTAAGAAACCCAGCTGAACTACCAGCGAGGCTGCCCAAAAATCCGCGACGAGAAAGTTTTGTCATTTGTTTTCTCCTTGTTGAGTGATCAGCGAAGTATCTTCGCTCTTGAGAAAACAATAAAAGATCAGGCAAATTTTCCACAGCCCACAAGGTGTATTGACTTTATTAAAATTATTTGCTAGCCAAGGTTTCTGCAGCTGTCATTCCAAAAGTGAGTGCGTCACAAATCCCGTTTGCCCCAATTCTATTTTTACCGTGGACGCCCCCGGTGCATTCTCCGGCAGCATAGAGCCCCTCGATGGCCACTCCTTGCAGGTTTAGGCATTCTGCCGAGGAATTAATGGAAATTCCACCCATCGTGTAATGAATTGACATTGCTGACTTTGCTGCCCAAAAAGGCGCTTTAACGATTGGATGATGCTGGCTTCCCAAAGCTGTAGTTGTACACAATCGGTTATATTCTTCTACGGAATTTGTGAGATTTTCCAGTGGAACTCCGAGCTTTTCGGCTAATTCTTTTAACGATGAGCCCTTATAAGCGTCACCGGTTTCAATACCTCTGACTGCGTCTCGCCTCATTAACAGGTCATAACTTTCAAAGCCTTCCCTATCGACAATAACAAAACAAGATCTTCCTGGCTGAGATAAAACAGCATCCCTGAGGACGTCTCTTCGAGAGTCTTCGTTTACAAACCTCTTTCCGTCGGTGTTGATCAAAATAAAACGTGAAATGTCATTATGGAATCTAACGCGGATTTTCCCATTTGGAGGAACCCCCGGAAGACATTGAATATAGTTCATATCTTTAAGAACCGCCCCACACTTCTCCCCCTGCAGGAGCATTTCGCCTGTTGCTCCCGGGGCGCAGTTACAGGTCAAACCAGCCAGTCGGGGATCAAATTTTTCAACCATCGCTGGATTGGCCCCAAAACCGCCGGAGGCCAAAATCACACCCTTGTTAGCGTTTATTTTTTGTAGTTTTCCATCTTTTAGATAAGCTAATCCAACCACTGCACCCGATTTATCAGTGTCCAAACTAACAACCGGAGATCCTGTCCTCAGTTCAACATTGTTTTGGACACTTCTATTGACTAACGTTGATATGTACCCATAACCGTTCGGTTCTTCCGGGACGTGACATCTCGGGAAATGTGACCCGTAGATCTCAATTAGTTCCGGCCTAAAACGCATCCCGGCTTTTTCCAGCCACTCGAGCATTTCCTTTGATTTTGAGACTAAATGATGAATAAGTTCCGGATCGCCCGTGTTGTCAGCATTAGAAGAAATGTCTTGAAAATGCTGTTCTTCTGAATCATGGATTCCATACGGCAACTGACGCACGGGATCCACGACTCCCAGATAGCCGCCGCTTATCAACGTGCTCCCGCCAACGTGTTTGCTCTTTTCAAGAACGACTATTTTGCCCTTAATCAACTCAGAGGCTCTGAGCGCGGCAGACAAACCGGCACCGCCGGCCCCAACGATCACAACATCCGCTGTCTCTTCAGAGGAGAAAATAGACGGCCAACAGTAAGCGGAGCCAGACGCGCTCGCCAACAATCCGGATAAAACAAATTCACGACGTCTCAATTGGACCTCACAACTTTCCTATACTGCGCAAGAACTCATTAAGTTCCACAGTCGTCCTTATTCCCAGCTTACCCATCAGTGAAGAGCGGTACTTCTTTATCGACTGCTCGGAAATGTTTAGATCAATTGCAATCACCTTATTTGCAGAACCCTTTGCCAACGGCAAAGCGATCTCCTGCTCTCTTGGAGTGAGCTCCTCAAACAAAGCCTCTTTTGTTTGTCTTTCAAATTTGATTGTCTTGTTTGCTACGTCTTTCTCTACTGCCGTCTTAACCGCCTCTTGAAATCTTTCTTCAGACGGCGGTTTAACCAAAAAATCAACAGCACCCTTCTTCATGGAACTCACCGCCATATCTATGTCTCCATGGCCTGTGAGAAAAATAATCGGAAGGTCTATGTTTCTCTGATTCATTAGCGACTGAAGTTCGATGCCGCTCATCCGAGGCATTCGAATATCCAGTACGACACATCCCGGCCGAATGAAGTCATCTCTTTCGAGAAATTCTTCAGCAGATGAATACTCTGCCGTTTGCCAGCCGTCCATACGAACAAGGAAGCTTTCGCTTCTCAGCACCATCTCATCATCGTCAACCAATCTAACTAGTGGAGAAAGTTTTTTCTGTTCAATCATTTTTTCCTCTGTGATCAGGTCGGCTGGACGGCATCAAAGGCCACTGTAACTTGCAGGCCGTTCGGTTCTTTTTGCTCAAAAGAGACGGTGCCCCCGTACTTTTCAGCTATCGCAAAAACAATTCCGAGACCAAGACCGGCGCCGTTTGCTTTTACCGTCTCCTGCAATGCTTTCTGCATTCTTTGCAGTTTTTCAGGAGCAATCTTTTCTCCGTTGTCTTCAACCTTAATTTCCGCCTTCCCTACGGACAAAATCAAAGACACTGAGACAGCTCCTTCTGTGCCCAATGGTTCGACGGCCTCCGCAGCATTTTTCAGCAAATTAAAAATGAGAAGCTCGATGGCTAAAGGATCAGCTTCAATCTTGACATCTGAAGGAATATTCTGCTTTATCTTTAATGAAGTCGAAACATAAGCTTCGAAAGAAGCCACAGCTTTTTCAATAACGTTTTTGAGGGAAATGACTCGAATTTCTGTTTTATCCTGCTCTCGTGCGAATCCTCGTACTCTTTCGACGATATTCGAAGCTCGTGTAATACCCCTTTCTATTCCGTTGACAGCCTCATGAATAATCGGGTCGTTGCTATCCTGCCTATTGACATATTTCCGAAGTCCTCTGACATAGTTCGAAACTGAACTCAGCGGCTGTTTCAATTCATGCGCGATCATGGAAGACATCTGAGAGACCATTCCTTTTCTTTCGATTTGATTCAGTCTCCTTAATCGTTCTTTGGCGATTTTGGCCACTTCATCCCTTTGGTTAATGGCCATCCTCAGTTCTGCCGTCCTCTTCAGGACCAAACTATTCACTCTGACAATATGGAAGATTAAGCACCCAAGGAGCATAACCGATAACAAGATTTCGGTTCGGTACTTATCCCAAAGCTCCTTAGGAGAAAGAGATATTTTAGCGTAAGGACCGATTTTTAATTTCTCAAAGAGCTGTCCGACATTTCTAAAGTCATTAGCGATACTCCATTTAGACTTCATCAATTCTTCTGGCATCGTCAAAAGGCTGAGCGTGATAGAAGCGGCTGAGTCAGGCTCAACTTTAGGAAAAGAAGAAAACACCACATCCGGGTATAAGTTCGTAGAACTTGCGCACTTAAGGGTAGATTTTCTTGGATCTAGGACTCTAAAGCCGACGTTCATGAACTGCCCATTCTGAATGATTCGCTCATACTCACAAGTCGGCAAAATGGCCACATCTGCGCTCCCGCGAGCCAAATAAGACAAAGGCGATGGTAAGTTATATCGCGTAGGATGGAAAGATGAGAAAAATTTCTCCGGTACAAAGCCTTTTGATGCTATCTCATAGGCTGCACTTAACCAACCGGCCAAAGCGCTTTTGTCATAAGAAACCGCTCTCCTTCCTTTTAAATCTTCTAACTTATGAAATCCAGAATCTTCCCTGACAACAAACGTAGCCCCAACGGACTCGGAGGGATTTCGAGAGCCCTCAGGCGTCCTTGTTACGATCTGACGAAGCCCTGCCTCTTTCAAATTGGCTTCGAAAAAGCCGCTTGGTGAAATGAGAAAGTCAAAATCTTTATCCGCCAGTTCCGGAGCGGTTGTCTCTATGGGGATTTCTTCGGTCAGAATTTTCCAGTCTTTATGTTTTTCTCTGAGAAATTCCATCGTAGGGCCGAAGCAGTCGAGATAGAAATAAGGATCTTCGAGGCGCACAACGCCGATTTTTATGGTTTTCTTTTCTTCCGGCTGACTGAGGTTAACCTCGTTTGCGGCAGCTAAACCGATCGCCATCTGTCCGGCAATGGCAAAGTATAGGATTACCGAAGGCAAATGGCAGACTTTTCTCAGAGAAAACCGACGTTCCATTTGCTTCACCATTGCCCGAGGGATAAATTGTTTTAATACATTTCTCAAGATAATAATCCATGAAAAGATCATGAAGGAGAAGATACTCGTGGTTACAGTTTAGGGGTTTCCCCATTGCTATCTTTCCTGATGTCTACTTTCTTCTCCGATTCTTTGATGCCATTCTCCAAACAACAACTATTTTTTGTAGAGATCTCTGTGGGCCGGGTATAGGGACGATTCAAGATGAGGACGCTGCGATAACGGCGTCCTTTAAGGCGTTTCATATTATTTCAGAGAGAATTTTTTACCTTGGCACTTGTTTTGTTTCTTTTATTTTGAAATTTTCCAATTAAATTTTGAAAAGTCCGCTTCCCGGGAAGACAATCGACGGCATCCATAGGATCATTAGAGGACCAAATCCCAACCACCATAAGGAGCCACTATGGACGAGAACCATCGCGGAAAAATCAAAAAAGCACCCGCACCGGAAGTTGTGAAATATCTTATCAACCCGGCGATTAAAACAGACCTAGAAAGAAGTTATCAAACCATCCTCGATATCAACAAAGCTCATGTCTTAATGCTTGCCGAGGAAGGCATCATCAGTACCGACGTTGCAAAGAAGATCTTAGAGTGCACGCAGGAAATCTCTGCAATGGAAGGTCATCCGACGTTTGAAATCAATCCCAATGTCGAAGACCTGTACTTCAACTTGGAGAAGTATCTTCTTGAGCAAACCGGCGCCGAGATCGGGGGCCAGCAGCATACCGCCCGATCCAGAAACGACCTTTTTGCAACAGAAGCAAGAATGGACATCCGAGGTTTCTATCTGCGTCTGTGCGGCATGTTCAATGAGCTTCGCCAGAATCTTATAAATTTAGGAGAGGCAAATGTTGATGCCGTTATGAGCGGCTACACACATCTTCAGCCGTCAGAACCGATTACTTTCGGTCATTATTGCGCCGGAGTTCTAAATGCTCTGGAACGTGATTATGAAAGAATCCAAAATGCTTGGAAGGCCTTGAACATTTGCCCTCTTGGGGGCGGTTCCATGGGTTCTACCACTTTCATGATCAACCGAGACAGAACAAGTGTCCTGCTCGGTTTTGACGAACCCATGCAAAACTCCATCGACTGCACGGCAAGCAGAGATTACTGCCTTGAGATCATCGGCACGATGTCTGTTGCTTCCTGCACGCTTTCCCGCTTCGCTTACGACCTCTACATGTGGTCCACGCCTGAATACGGTTATGTCGAAGTCGACGATTCTGTTGCAGGGTGCTCTTCCATCATGCCGCAGAAGAAGAATGCTCTGACACTGGAATGCTGCAAAGGCAAAGCCGCTCATATGGAAGCTTTCTTCGTGTCAGTTTTCAGTTCACTGAAGAATATTCCGTTCACTCACTGCAGAGACTCTTCAACAGAAGCTATGCGATTTGTATGGACCGCTTTGCAGGAATTTGAAGCTGACTTGGCATTGTTAAATGTCACGATCAAGACATTAACGCTCAAGAAAGAAAGGATGCTTCAAGCTGCAGTCCAAAACTATTGCACAGTTACCGAATTGGCTAACTACCTCGTTCGCCATGACGGTATTTCCTTCCGCAGTGCTCATGGCGTGGTGGCCATGTTGGTCGGCTACATGCAGGAACATAACAAGCTAGCCAACGAAATCACAGTGGATGACATCAATCCGATCTGCGAGCTTCTCCTGGGTAAGAAGACCAGTCTTACTGATGACCTGATCCGTGAAGCGCTTGATCCGACAAGAAACGCGATGTCCAAGAAGACAATCGGCGGTTCGAATTCTGAGGAAGTCACTCGCCAGCTCAATCGTCTTCAGACCAACCTGGATCGTGACAACCTGACATTAGAAAGCAGAGTCGGCCAAGTTAAGGGCGCTAAAGAAGAATTAGAGCGCAAGGTCGCCGAAGCTATCGCTTAATTAACTTAACCTCCCACTTTTCCAACCAGACGGCGTTCCATTTGGAGCGCCGTTTTTACGGCTGAAGGGAAGCTTTCAGACAAGTGGTTTTTTGACCATTGAGATTTTGAGGTTGCCTATAGGTCAATGAGCCTAATTACCTTTCTGTTCCTCAGTGGAAAGCTTTCGGAAATTCGAAGTACAGCTCCAAGCTGATGATCCTTCATATAATTATCAACGAACACGAATGATCAGCTGAGCTTAGATAATGGATAAAAAACAGTGGTCGGAAAATTCCGGTTTCTTCAGTACCGGCACACAAGTCTTCTTAGTAATGGCCGAATGCGGTAATTTGTCGGAAGCATCTTCCGTCTTGGATATGCATCCGTCGACCATTTCTTATCATCTCTCCGAACTAGAAAAAAGCCTAAACCTTCCTCTGTTTGATCATTCCAAAAGGCCCTTAAAGCTCACTTCCGAAGGTTTGAATCTCTATAACGAGCTGAAATATCATTTCTCTTCGCTTAATGTTCGAGTTCAGAAACTAAGACAAAAGAACTTTCTGAAGCCTGTTATCCGAATCGGCATCATTGAAAGTCTCTCTCGGAACCTCGGCGTACATCTCATCGAAAAACTTTCCTCTTTGTCCAATGAGATTTCTCTTTTAACTGGGACTTCAGAAAGATTAATCGAGTTAGTTAAGACCCAGACCGTTGACATCGCTATCGCCTGCACTAAGAAAATCGACGAGTCTTTCTTTGCTCAAAAGTACCTGTTTTCTGAACCGTCAGTGTTGGCGCTCCCAAAGGAGCCTCGCTTTGAAAAGGATTTTTTTACCTGGGAAGAACTGAGGTTTTGCGGCCTGCCCTTCCTGAGATACAACCGATTCTCGGGAGGCAGCGAGATGACGGAGAATTTCCTGAACTCACTGTTCATTCATCTGCCAAATCGGATTGAAGTTGACGATGGCGGCGTCATGCTGAAACTCATCTGCAAAGGCATCGGCTGGAGCTTGGTCCGACCTGCTACATTGGTTCAGCATCCTGACTTAGCAGCCCAAGTGCATTTCTGCAAGATGCCTGATCCCGTTATGCAGCGAGAAGTGATTCTGATCTTCGGGAAAAGCGTCAATCCGGAATTGGTTGATACGGTCGAAACTCTCAGTAAAAGTTTCTATGAGGCCGAGCTTTCTAAAGAGTTCAAAAAAATCCTTCAACAAAAATAAAAATAAGGGCTTAAGCCAAAAACCTAAGCCCTCAAAAATTCCCTAAATTATTAGGGTACCTTGAAGTTGTAATAATGGCAGCCGGCACAGTAATTCTTGCCAGCCTGATGGCCTTTGTGGCAAGTCGTGCAAGGCAGATTACCGTCATGCTGAGAATGCGGGTTCATCTCTTCAGGGTTTTTAGGAACAGTTCTCTGAGCTACTTTGTCATAGAAACCATGACATGCAACGCAAGGTTCATGTCTGTCCTTGTCTTCCGGAAGAGCTGCCTTGGGAGCATCCTGGCCGTGACAAGCTGCGCACTGAACGCCTCTTGCAACGTGACGATCTGCTAAATACTGGGGCGTGGTCTGAGCAGCCGCCATGCTCATTACTAAAGTACCCAGGATTGCGGCTAATAATGTTTTCATTTTGTCATCCTTGGAAATTTAAATTAGAGAGCAAATGGAAAAAGCGACCAAACCTAGGAGTTTGGTTTGGCCGCTAATTCATTAGTACAAGTTATGCACGATTAGGAAGTTTTGCAACTTCTTTACCGCAAACCTGACCGAATACCAAGCATTCTGTTAAGTTGCCGCCGCCCTGGTAAACGAACTTAAGGGCAGAAGCAATTTCACCGACCGCATACAGTCCGGGGATCGGCTGGAGGTTCCAGTCAAGAACTTCGCGCTTAGCGTTAGCAGCGAGACCGCCCTTGGTGTTAGGACCGCCGGCAACCAACGGGCAAGCATAGAACGGGCCATCAGAAACAGGCTGCAATGTGCTCTTTAAGCGGCCGAATTCTTTATCTTCGCCGGCTGCGCAAGCTGCGTTGTAAGCCTTGACGGTTTCAGCGAGAGCTGCGGGATCCATCTTGCCGCCGTTTTCCTGAAGAGCTTTGATCTTCTGGCCAAGTTCTTCAATCGTGTCAGCCTTGAGAATCCAACCCTTCTTCACTGCATCGCTGTTGTCAGCGGCACCGTAGTCAACGAAGCCGTAACCTGGAGTGGAGATGCCGAGGCCGACGAGCGGTTTCTGTTTACGCAGAGTTTCGTCGAAGATGAACCAAGACGGAGAGTTCGGATAGTCGAGTGTGTCGATGTTGAACTTAACTGCTTCTTTGTAGAAGAAGTAACGGCTCGGGTCTTTGGTGACCTTGTGTTCGGCAGCGTAACGTTTACCGTAGTTGTTCACTACGATAGCGTGGCCGGAACCGACGGCAGGAGTGATCATGCCCAGTTTCATTCCGTTGTGGCGGACAGGAGCAGGCATGATGATACGGGAAGCGGCTTTACCGGCTTTCATGATGCCAGCGCCAACTTTCTGGCCCATGGCGATACCGTCGCCTTCGTTATAGATCGTGCCGTAGAAAGCCCAGCCTTCAACGCCCGGACCTTCCAAGAAGGCCTGACGCATCGGCTTGCTGTATTCGTAGCCGCCGGAGCAAAGAACAACTGCTTTGCGTGCCTTGTAAGCAACTTTTTTACCGTTTTGATCTGCAATCACGCCGATAACTTCGCCCTTGTCATTGGTGACAAGTTCTTTACCGCGTGTTTCGTAATCAACTTTGATCTTGTCTGCACGGGACTTAACGCCGTTGTCAAGGCACAGCCAGAATGCTTCGCCGGAAATTGCTTTTTCTTTCGGGCCGTTGTAGCAGGGGCTGTTGAATCCAGGAGGAATACGGTCAGGATAGGAAGAACGATAAACCTGGTAGCCGCAGTCTTTAGCGCCCGGGAAGTTGGGGAATGCTGCACCCTTGAAGCCGGGAGTAGCAAAAGCCTGGAACTTCGGATCCAGAGACTTCATCCAATCCAAAAGACCTGGTGTGTAGTCTGCCCAAGCCTGTGCGAGACCTTCGGAGACTTCAGGCTGTTCGCCTTCGAGTTTGCCGGGGATGTTTTCGCCGGAAAACATTGCGCGGGCGTATTCTTTCAGGGCAGCCTTGTTTCCAGTTTTGTCCGGGCAGTGGAAGATGCCGCCGGACATACGAGTATTAGAACGGAGCGTTGCAGCGGGCTGACGTTCGATAACGATAACGCTGGCGCCATTGTCAGCAGCCGTGATAGCAGTTGCAGCACCTGCACCGCCTAAGCCCACAACGATAACGTCCGCTTCTTTATCAAACTTCTGAGCCGGTGTCTGGGCCATGCTTGTTGTAGCAAAACCGCCCAATGTCGCAGCGACGCCTGCTCCTGAAGTTTTCAAGAATGAACGGCGGGAAAAATTGGTCATAAGAAATTCTCCTAGGTTCGCAAGCTGGCTAGGCTTGCTTTTAATAGTATTAATAGCCACTTAAGGTTATAAAGTAATCGGGAAAATATGCATATAGGTGCTTCCCTTGGTAGACAAGGGCTTTGCTTTCATGTAACAAATCTTTAACGAAAGAGATTCTTAAATTTCGCGTTCTTGTTGATCGACGGGATATCTTTGCCGTGATGAGCACTTAATTTATTTCCTCATCGAAGTCCGGAACGAAATAAGAGTCTTTTAATTCCGGCGTCATCTTCTTTAGCGTTGGCATGACGCTTTCTTTGTAGATTCTGCAGATCCCTCTGGCGATACTTTCAAACAACTCTTGAGAAAAATCCGAACGGGAAAGCAGATAAATCTTTCTTTCCATCCCTAAACCCGGAAGTGCGCTCAGTGTCACTTTGTCTAGAAAAGCCGAATGCGTCATCAAACTCAGCGGGCTCGTAATCGTCCATCCGTTATTGTCGACAACCATCGCTAGTTTAATGGCTAGGTTGTCGACGTTGATCTTCCCGTTTAATTGTATCCCGTAAGTTAAAAGGAAATTGTTGACGAGCTTGCCTCGTCCGCTCTTTTCATACGAGTTAATGAAAGGAAGATTACAGAGAGACAATGACTGCCAATTCTTAGCATGGTTATCCTCAAACTTGAACGCTTTCGGAAATACGGCAACCGATGGCTCCCGAATAATCATCAGCCGGCGCCAATCGGTATAACGCAGAGCCGGATCGGAAGAGATAATAATGTCGAGATCATGCGTGCGCAGGCATTCTAAGAGGCGGTCGGAGCTGCCTGTCAGACAAGTAATACGCCCGACCTTCTTCTTAAACGTAGATAAGAACTGCGGAGCCAGATGCAAAGACATGCTCTCTAAAAAGCCGATTCTTAGGTCAGAAAACAAATAATTCTCTTCCCTAACCTGCTCCATGGCCTCTTGAGTGATCTTCATCGCAGGAAGCACCTGACGGTAGAGCCGTTTACCGCTTTCGGTGAGAACCATCGGCTTAGAGCACCGATCAAACAATGTCACTCCTACAGAATCTTCCAGCCTCTTTAAAGAGCGAGAAGCGGACGAGGTACTGATGTTGAACCTCTCTGCTGTTTCCTTTAACGACTTACTCTCACAAACCGATAGAAAGAGAAGCCACTCATGGGAAAATACGGTCTCCGGAACATTCATTGTTGTTTAGCTTTTTATGAGGTTGACCAAAGCTTGCACTGCTTCATCCGGTGTGGACCAAGAAGTACAAAGCCTCAGGATGCCCCGTCCCTCTTGCGTTCGCCTGATTACTTTAAATTTTATCTTTTCCGATAAACGATTGAAAAGCTTTTCATCAACGATCGGAAAAAGCTGATTTGTCTGAGATTCAGAATAGAAGCTCACACCGACCTCCTCAAAGGCTGTGCGGATCTTGGCTGCCTTTTCGTTGGCAGATCTTCCGAGGCGCTGATACAAGTCATCTTCAAAGAACGCTTTGAAGGAGCATCCTAAAGTTCTTCCTTTGGCGATCAATCCCCCGCACATCCGCAAAACACCGAGAAAACGATCACGTACATCGCGATCTTTTATGACAACAGCTTCGCCGAAAAGCGCTCCGCACTTCGTGCCTCCAATATAGAAAGCATCTGCGCATTCCGCCAGTTCTTTTAATTCCACATCTGAAGAAGCCGCCAGACCATAAGCTAGACGAGCACCGTCAATGTAGAGAAATAGCCGGTGCCTTTTGCAGACACCGGAAAGCGCCTTGAGTTCTTCTAAGGAATAAATCGTGCCTAATTCTGTCGGGAAAGAAATATAAACAGCTCTTGGACGGCAAACGTGTGCCCTGCTCACCTGATCTGATCCTTCGAAGTTTGAGCAAACCCGTTCGATACTTTCCGGAAGAATCTTTCCGTCCTTACTTCTTACAGTGAGGATTTTGTGGCCGGAAAACTCAATGGCACCCGCCTCAGCAGTGTGTATATGAGCCGTATCTGCGGCTAATACAGCTTCATTTGCAGCCATAACCGTAGTCAGCAAAGAGAGGTTGGCCATAGTACCAGAGGCAGCCCAAAAGACGTCAGCCTCTTCCTTGTTTAGTCCGGCTTTCTTGAGAATTAGGCTTTCTGCTTCCGCGCAGAGCGAATCTTCACAGTATCCCGGAAGCTCCAAAGGATTCGTCTGTACCAACTTCTCTAGAATCTCGGGGCAACATCCTCCAGTGTAGTCACATTGAAACTGGTACATTTTTATCTCCTTGAGTTACTTTTGTTCTGCGCGAAGCTCATACTTCATTTTAGACAGCCGGCTTCCGGCTCAACCGCTTCATGAACTCGGAAGCACCTTCTTTACCGGATATGACTTCTACGTTAAAGAGCATGGCTTCCAAACTATCCGGAGCAGGATTTCCTGCAAGCTTGGTGTATGCATCTTCAAGCGTTAAATCATTGTCATAAGCGTAACGTGCAACTTCTCTTGCCTTATCTTCTCCAACGATCTGCGCCAGCGGCATTTGAAGCGCCAAGGACATTCTGGCGTGTTCAGCACTTCTTTCCTTGTTTGCAGTAAGACCCGAGATAACTTTTCTCTTGAAGACTTCGCATCCGTCGGAAAGCAGTGTGCAGGAATCCAACATACATTTAAGCGGCAGAGAAGAATGGGAGTCGGAGCCAAGCCATCCTGAGTGAACTCCAATATTTAAACCGGCTGCATTGGAGAAGACTTTGTCGCACAGATGCATGATCAGTTCTGCGACCGTCGGATTGATCTTGCCCGGCATGATGGAAGAACCCGGGGCTACCGCAGGAAGGACCATTTCACGAATGCCGGCTCTCGGACCGGAAGATAGGATCGTTAAGTCGCGAGCAATCTTCCAGATAATGTCGGCTGCTGCCTGAACTTTGGCATGGGCCACAATAAAGCGGTATTTATTGTTCAAAAGAGAAGTTAAAGGTTCGACGCTTGCCAGCGGATAACCAACCTGCTCTTCCAGATCGGCTTTGGCTCTAGCTGCAAATCCGGGCAGAACGCCCAAGCCGTTTCCAACATCGCCGGAACCTAACAAACAAACGTTCCAACCTTTGGCTTCTTCTGCTAATTCATCAGCAGAATGCTGAAGCAAAGATTGATAGGCAGCGAACTCGTCCTCAAGTCTCATCGGAAGAGAATCTTTCAAGCCTAATCTTCCGCATTTGACAATGCCGGCAAATTCTTTGGCTTTTTGTCCGATGGCTTCAGACAGATCACGTACATGGTCAGAAAGTTTAAGAAGAACCTTTCTTACGGCAATGCCTTCTGCAGTTGTGGTGACATCGGCTGTAAATTGATTCAGTGCAATCTCTTTGCCTGATACTGCGCCGCCGGTGAGTTCACGGATTACAGAATCTACTGCTCGCTGAGCGGGTTTGCCGACAAAGCGAATCATGGTTTGGTCTAAGGCGGTCAGTGCATTAGGATCGGCTAAAAGGATTTGGCAGCCTTGTTCGATCTTGGAAGCTTTTTCCGGTGTGAGGTAGCCCAGGGCTCCATTGGCTTTCGCTGAAGCCAAGCGGACCTGAAGTAAAGCACGGAGGTATTCCGGATAGTCACGAAGTTTGTCGCCGGGGAAACTGCTAACCTGGTATTTAAGGTCAGTACTTGTAAAAAATGCAGAGTTATTCGTCATGTTGTCTTTCTCGCTAGGGTTTGAAGTTTGCATTCTTAGTCCACCTTTCTGATGTTCCTGTATTTCTTGAATAACTCAATGGTTTTATTTCTGTCTGTTAATGCCAGAACGTCGAAGATTTCTTCGCAGACATCTTCAGGAAGCACGTGTTCTTTAATAGCGACTTCTTTGCAGGACAGATCTTCCGCAATAGCTTGCTTGGCAATCTTCACACCTGTGGGATATCCGAAAAGACTTCCGACCATCGTTGACAATGAGGTGGACTTTTCTGCATAACTGCGAAGCAGTTCTTCATTGACTTCGACACCTTTTAAGCATTCATTATTGAATAGGCTCAAGGCATGAGAGGCGAGTTTTATCGCTTTAACTAATGTGATGAAGCCGCCGGAGTTGATGGAGCCGTGATCAAGCTGGCCTTCATTAGCAGAGTAGAAAGTCATGTCCTCGGCGATGACCATTTCGCCTAAGACATCCGTCATCATTTCGCAAAGGTAAGCGGTGTTCTCGTGCTCATACCCTTGAGTTCCTTCGGCACTCATCGGAAGTTTGACTTCGTTAATGCCCGAGCGAGGGCCGGAAGCATAAAGCAAAAGGTCATTGGCAATTCTTGTCACAGAGGCGACAAGCTCTTTGACCACTTCCATCAATACGGAATGATGGTCGGTATTGCGCATGCCGTCGAAAATGCCGCTATTAGGGATCACTTCGTCTGCGTAGACCTTTTGTTTCATCGTGAAGCCGAGCACTTTGGAGAGGTTCTCGAAGATTCTTTCAGGATATCCGGGCATCACGCCCATGCCTGTACCGACTGCCGTACCGCCTAAAACTCCGTAGCTAAAAACTTCTTTCAGACTTTCGAGCTGTTCGCGAGCTCTCTGAACTGATCTCAGCCAACCGGCAAACACCTGACCCCATGTCATGGGCAGAGCATCCTGGAGGCCGGTTCTTCCTAAGCGGACAACGGATTTGAAGTCACGGGCCTTCACTTCCAAGGTCTTTTCAATCTCTTTAGCAGAAGCAACGAGCGGATCGATTAAACGATAGAGAACAATCGCCTCGGCTGTCGGAAACACATCGTTCGAAGACTGGCACATATTGACGTGCGTATTGGGATGCACCTGGTCGTAAGCTCTTTTACCCGTCAAGATTTCGTTAGCGCGGTTAGCAATGACTTCATTGACGTTCATGTTCACACCGGTACCTTGAGAGCGCCAAACGTTGACCGGGAAGTGTCCGGCAAATTTACCTGCAATCAGTTCGTCGGCCGCTTTGCATATAGCTTCTGCTTTGACATGATTCAAAGCACCGATTTCGCTGTTAGTGATGGCGCAGGCCTTTTTAATCTCTGCCATTGCGCGGATCACTTCAGGAAATTCGTTGTAAGTATGGTTTCCGATCTTGTAGTTGCCCGAGCAACGAACTGTCTGAACACCGTAGTAGGCTTCATCCGGAACTTCTAATTCTCCGAGAGAGTCTTTTTCTAACCTCATTGCTCCTCCTTAGGTTTGTTGTTTGAGGCTTTTTCTTTAAAAACAAGGACAGTATTGAGCAAGGTGCAAGTTGGGACAATTAATTTGCACGAATTGCAACTTTCTGTTGAGTTGACACCTCGGAAAATGAGACGTAGGAAGCGGTCCGACGGTTAAGAAGAGTTAAGGTGAAGTGGAAAGTACTGGCTAGACAGTAGGAACGGATGCGCTAACCAACCTTTTGGTTTTAATGAAAATTGAATCTACGATTCCTTGTGTCTTCTTCGGAAGGACAATAAGCATGACGAGCCTTAGAATTACACATAATGCAAATGTATAAGTCTGATGGAAGCTCTAAGGATGAATGACTCAATTGTTTTTTCACAAGAGCAGACCGAATTTTTGGTAAAGGCTGCAAAAAGATATATTTGGTGGATGACAAAAGAAGAGGCCATGATGGATCCTTTTTTTGTCATCTCGCAAGTCATGAATCTGGGGGATCTCAAAGACTCTGCAAAACTTTTCTGCGATTTTGACCACAAAATCCTTCGTCAAGTTTTACTGAAAGCTAAGGCCGGATGGTTTAGCGACAAAAGAACTTGGGGTTCCTGGAATAACCTGTTATTTCCCGAATACAACTTCGTCACTCCGCCTATGCCAGTAAGAAAGATTCCAGATTGGGACGAACTATGATCCGTTTCAGCCCTCATTTAGAAATCCTCCCAGAAGTTCAACGCTGGATTTATCCCCGACTTCAAAATCTAAAAAAACTTGGGTTTGTTCTTTATAGAGGAACAGCTCTTGCGCTGCAGCTTGGTCACAGACAATCCGTGGACTTTGATTTTTTCTTACATGACCCATTAGACCAAAAGCAATTGCGAGACGCTTTCCCTTTATTGGAAGAGGCAAATCTCGTCACTCAGCTTCAGGACTTAGAAAATACACAGACATTTGAAATCTCTCATCCGGAGGCCGACAAAGGCTCCGTAAAAATTTCTTTTTTTGGAACTATCGATTTCGGCCGTATAGGAGAACCTCGACTGACTGAAGATGAGGTCCTTCTTGTCGCATCTCCATTGGATATTTTTGCAACCAAGTTGAAAGTGATTATCCAAAGGCCTTCGACCAAAGATTATGTCGATATCATTCGGCTGATTAAAAACGATGAGTCCCTAGTAGAAGCGTTGGGTGCAGCCTCTGTCTTCTTCGGCACCGATTTTTCGCCTATGCTTTCGCTTCGGGCTCTTTCCTACTACGACGACCTTTTGCCTCCACTCAGCCCCTCTGATTCTTCGTTTTTAAAGCGTCAAGTGTCTGAGGCTTTAAGAAGCTTAAGCATTAAAGGATTAGAAAAACCCGCGCTTGCTTCAGCAAATCTTAGCTCTAAAGAGGTAAAGAACCTCTGACAGAGTTTTCAGAAAACTATTAATTAATTCTTCTGAAAATCATTAGAGCCAGGATGAATTAGAGAGCTAATGGAATATTGCAATCTCTTCAGAAAATGGAGATATCTTGCTTCCTTAACGAGGATTAGATAACGCTTGAATCCTATGAAGTCCTTCCGTTGAGAATCCGCTAATCCTAGAAATTTTTTCTAAGGAAAGATCACCAATAGCAAGAAGTTCTTTGACAATCGCCGTCTTTCCTGCTTCCTGACCTCGAGCAAAAATTCGGTCTTCGATTCCTCCAAGCTGCTCTTTACCTTTCTCAGTTTTCCCAAGCACCCGAACTTTATCGTCCAGTGCAGGATTCACCATCTGTTTAGCCTACAAAACAAGAACTATTTCTTTTTAGGATCAACCAAATGAATCAAATAGGGGTTAACTTCTCCCTTTTCCCTTTTTTAATTATAGAAATAGTATTGACATTGAAGATCCAAAAATCAAGGTATTTCGGTGAGAAAACCATTAAGAATGTGAGGACGATTCTCTCAGGAAACAACAAACTCTTCCCTGAAGATGCAATTTGAAGGCCTATCAAAGTTCAAAACAAAACTCTCAAATTTCCATCATACAAAACAGGTGGGATTTTACGCCCACCCGTTTCCTCAAAACTAAAGACTTTTAGAGTTTTCTAAAGTCCTTGTACTTTTCGAAAAGCGCTTCCATATTCTCCGGATGCGTTAAGTTCGAAACATCAAAGAGTTCTTCGATAACTTCATCCGGAAGAATTTTCAGCTTCTTAGCGGCTTCCCTCGGAGAGATATTCTCTTCTAATGCCAAGTGAGCGACCTGGCTTCCTACCTCGTAACCAAAGATCGTGCTAATCATCGTTGTATTGGAAACTGAGCTTTCAGCCATATCTTGGCAAAGCTGACTGTTCACACGCATGGACGGCAGAACTTCTTCAGTCAATATCCTCATGGCCTCCTTCAACATGGTCGCACTATTGATCATGGCTCTCAAAGGAATACTTGAACACGCACCGAGATCCAGCCAGCCGTTCTTTAATCCGAATAGAATCGAGCTGTTATTGGCACTGACTTGATTGCAGGCCGTAATGACGGACTCAAGGCTGCAGGAAGCGAAACGCTGAGGATTAAGGGCATTCTCAGGATTTTTAACTTCGAAGTAGACCTCTCTCAAGCCGGAATTAGGTCCGCTTGCCATGACGCGAAGATCTCGGGCGAGTTTCCACACTTGAGCACTCAAGGCAACGACTTGTCCGTGACAGGCAATTAGATCGTCGATTGCCATCATGCCGTCAACAAGATCGTCATAGGCTTTGACCTCATAGCCAAGAACATCGGAAAGATGTTTGTTGACTTTGCCTCTGAATCCCGGAAGGCAGCCCATGCCTGTACCGACTGCAGTGCCCCCTAAACAGCTGTAATTCCAATGGCTCTTCTCGTACTCAAGCCTCGATAAAGAACGTTCCATTCCGCTGGCAAAGGCATTGAGCTGTTGTCCTAAGGTAATGGGAACGGCATCCTGCAATCCGGTACGACCCATCTTAATAACAGAAGAAAACTCTTCGCCCTTTTCTCTCAACTTCTTAATCAAGGCTTTTAAAGGTTCAATAATGATTTCTAGCTGATCATGGACAACAATCGCTTTTGCAGTCGGAATGACATCGTTGCTCGACTGAGCCATATTGACGTGAGTACTCGGATGAATGCCGCCCTCTTCTTTATTACCGGTCAAGATTTCATTGGCGCGATGTGCGACAACTTCATTAACACCGGCGTTTAAAGGTGTTCCCGAACCTCGATAAATACAAACCGGAAGCGAATAATCAAACTCTCTCCGAATGACTTCCCAGGCTGCTTGTTCAATCGCTTGAGCTTTCTCTTTGTCTAGGGCCCCGATTTCCAGATTGGTTCTGGCGCACGCCGCTTTGATCTTTGCAACAGCTTCGATAAAGGACGGAAAATCTTCGAGCGTTAAGTCAGAGATATCAAAAGCCTGACGGTTTCTTTCTGTCTGAATACCGTAATAGGCATAGTTGGGAACTTCAAGAGAACCCAAAGAATCATGTTCTATCCGCATGTCTATTCCCTCCCTTGCCTGTTTTTAAAAGCCGAAATAAACCGAGTCAGTTCCTGAGGATTAGAGAATCGATCGAAATTAAATAGCGCTTCAGCATCCTCAGGAGCAACTTGCTCGATTTGAAGCAGTGCCTGAGGTACCGACAATTTCTGTAAAGAAGCGATCGCTAAAACTTTCTCCGCAATTTCTCTGCCAAATACTGCGGCGACTAAAGAAATCAGAGAAGCGGCACTTTCAAGGTGAGCTGAGGATTCATCGTGTTTTACGCGAATGCCGCTCACGCACTTCTCAACGAACTTATTGCAGCCTCGGCCGATAATCTCCGAAATCTCCAATAATTGGAAAAACACCCAGCCGTTCGAACTGCCGATGTCGATGTCTGCTTCGACAAAAGAATATGCAGCTAACTGATCGATGCCGACAGTCTGATGCATGATTTGAAGCATCAACTCCGGCATACTCGGATTAATTTTGCCGGGCATAATCGTTGAGCCCGGAGCAATAGCCGGAAGCGACAGCTCGGAGATGCCGCAGCGAGGACCCGAAGAATAAATATAGAAGTCGTTGCCTAAGCGAGCCAAATTCAGGGCAATCAATCTCAGCACGTAAGAGAGCCGGATAAACCTGTCGTCTCCTTCCAGCGCTTCTACATAAGAAGATCCAAGGACAGGATCATCGTCTTGAGGAACGGAATGCAGAAGCAAACCAGTCACTTTTCTAAGATTATTAACGGCTAGAGCGTTGAAGCCGGGCGCTGAATGCGTAAAGGAATCGATCGGCGTGAGGCCCAAATTAACGCCCAAGAAAAGATCCTGAACCCTTTGAAGCTCATCCGCACTTCTCTTTAAACGGATATACATGGCTCCGAACACCGCGCCCCAGGAAACCGGCAGCGATTCCTGAAGATGGCTTCGGGCAATGTGCATTTCATTCCGGAACTCCACCGCCTTATTGCGCAGTGTCTGCAAAAGATTATCGACACCGGAGCGCGTTAAGTTGATCGCACGGTACACGACAAGGTTCTGAGCCGTGTTGAAGACGTCTTCGTATCCTTGTCCTGCGTTGATTTTTTCTTCCAAAACGCCGGATTTAGTGGCCAGAAGACGATTAAAGGCCTGGTTGTAAGCCAAGCCGTTGATATGTAGGGTCCCCGTTGTTAATTCAGATCGGTATGGATTTTCAATGATCTCTTCGCACGCTTTGATAATCGCTTCCGCATCCGAAGGATCTAAGATGCCTAAAGAAGCATTAGCGGCGGCGGATGCTTTTTTGATTTCCGCATAAGCCGTTATGAGCTGAGGATAATCGCGGAACTCTTTGATTTCTCGGTTTGAAGTGAGCATTAAGATTTCAGGAGGCGGTTTAATCCCGCCTCCTGCCTTAAATTTCAATAATTAGCTGTTTTCTAACTTTTTAACAGCGACGTTGAGTTCTTCTTTGGCTTGGGCAAGATACATCAAACGATCAGCCAGAACTTTTTCGTCGGCGTCGATCTGTTCTTCAAGTAAATCCAGCTGACGTTTGACTTCTTCAGCGGAGGTTCCGCCGATGCACTTCTTAGCTTCAGCGATACGAGACGGATCCAAGGCTTCTTTAATTAGTTCGTCCGTGAGCTTGGTTTCAGCGCCTAACTGCTCTTTCATGGCTTCATTGACGCGAGTGCGGTCAATATGAGAGCTGTCTAAGCCTTCTTTGCAAAGGTTGCCGACGACATCAGCCACGATATGGTGCGCCTGACGGAAGGAGATATCGTCGTAACGAACCAAATAATTCGCGAGTTCGGTGACCGTACAGAAGTTTCTCAGCGCGTTGTCACGCATACGATCTTTCTTCACTTTCAGTGTGCCGATCGTGATGTTGGCCAATGTGAAGTCAATCTCCATGTCATGCATAGCTTCATAGAGGTAGCGAGTAGCTTCAACGCTGGTATCCTTGCTGTGAGAATAGATAATATTCTTCATGCAGGAATAGATTCCAACCACGAAACCTTCCATGTGGCCTGCCAAACCTTTCATGTGTTCCAGCGTGAATGGATTCTTCTTCTGCGGCATGATGGATGAGCAAACAGCGCAGGAGTCGTCGACTTCAATGTATCCGAATTCCGGTGTGGACCAAATATACAAGTCAAAAGCTAAGCGGCTCATCGTGTCGCTGGCCATCGCCAGTGTGACAACGGTTTCTAAGACGTAATCGCGGGATGCGACGCAATCGATAGAGTTCTGAATCGGACCATTAAAGCCAAGGAGCTTAGCCGTGTAGTTTCTGTCGATGTTGTAAGACGTCGATCCCATCGAGCAGCCGCCTAACGGACAGAGATTTAAAGAGTCCCAGACGTTGGCATAGCGTTTGTAGTCTCTTGCCAAACCGGCTAAGACGGCAGAAAGGTAATGTGCAAAAGAGACCGGTTCAGACGGCTGCATATGAGTGTAGCCGGAGAAGACGGCATCATAGTTGTCGCGAGCCAGAGAAAGAATCGTCTTGCGCATCTTATTGAACATTCCGGCAAGCTGCAGGTAATACTTTCTGGTATCCATGCGGACGACAGTAGCACCTAAGTCGTTGCGGCTGCGGGCCGTGTGCTGCTGGCCGCCCACTTCCATGCCGACCATTTTGATTAAGCGACCTTCCAAGTTGGTATAAAGGTCTTCAATGTTTTCGCTGAAGTCCGGGAGGATGCGGTTCTGCTGGATTTCATCGGTGGCTTTGAGAATCTTTTTACCGACTTCTTCTGAGATGATGTGTTGTTTGCAGAGCATTAAGACATGAGCGCGGTTGATGTCGAGCATCGTGTCATAAGAATGTTCAAAGTCTGATCTTGCGATCGGATCGTTTATGTACTTAATGATTTCCTGAGCCAGAGGCTTAGAAATTTTGCCGCGGCTGAAATCCTTTGCTTGTTCTGCCATTTTTGCAATTCTCCTTTTATTGCGGGATTGAGTTACTTCTTTGCCGAAAACGCTATTTATTCGTTTTACGGCGATTTATTGATCGTTATTCTTCGCCTGATGCAAAAGAACCTCAAAAATTATGCATAATAGGAATAATTATGTTGCAAACTAAATCACCATGTCCTCGCTCTCGCCTCGTTCCTTTCTTGTGACGGAAACGATTGATCTTCTCCTTTACATCAGCAAAACCCAATCGTTTACCGAGACTTCCCGCCTTATGGGACTTTCTCAGTCTATGGTCTCCCGCAAACTCAGTGCTTTTGAGGCGACAACCGGCATTACCGCTGTTGATCGCAGCAGCCGTCCGGTCAAACTGACACCGGAAGGAAAGATGCTTCTTGAGGCTCTGATGCCGTACATCGAAGGATTGCCGGTTGTATTAGACAAACTTCAAACCGACAGCAATATTAAGAGAAAGCTGAGGATAGGCTTTGTTGATACTTTTACGCGGTACATCGCCTGTCACGTTATTAAAGACGTTTCTTCAGACGTAACCCAATGCACGGCTTTATCAGGCACCAGTGACCATTTGCTGCATTGTTTTAAGCGGGACGAGCTAGATGTTTTTATCACCTCCGATCCTTCCCTGGGGTTAGAAGACGTCAGACGACAATTCTTTTACGGAGAACCGTCGCTTCTTGCCTATCCGGCATCCGTTCAGTTCCCGGAAAGCAATATCGACTGGCCGCATCTGAGATTTTGCGGTCTCCCCTACATAGGGCTGACCACAGGAAGCGGCGGAGGCAAGTTATTTGATAACTTTCTTCTGACGCACAACATCCCGATCCATCAGAGGATCAATGTTGACAGCACGGCTGTGCTCTTGGAACTAATTAACGAAGGCATGGGCTGGGCAATAACCAGACCCGCCGGGATCATCCAGCATTGGGAGACGATCCCGAACGTTAAGTTAGCTCCGATGCCCAAGCCCCTGCTTTCAAGAGAGCTCTATCTGGTTTCGAAGAAATCTTTTCCTTTCGATCTCTTTCGCCTCATTGTTGAGTCGTTGGTTCGGATCACGAGAGAACGATTAGCGAAAAAGACAATTGAATTTGCACCTTGGCTGAAGGAAGATATCTACACAATCGACTTAGATAACGATAAGAAAATCCCATACTCGACATTTTTAAAACATGAAGAAATCATTCGCTAATTACCTGTCGGTTCTCGTTGAGGATTTGTTCTTTAGCCCGGAAGATCAAGTCTATTGGTCACCGGAACATGCTGGCCTTAACGGACAAAAGCTTCCTACCCTCTCAGATGAAGGAACCGTGCTCCGCCTGACAAAACCTAATATCGAAGCAAAAGGTTCGGTGATTTACTTCCACGACGGCTCTAAAAATTTAACCACCCACATTCCTGAAACTGCTTGGCTTTGTGAATTAGGATTAGAAGTTTATTTGTTTGATATCCGTGAGTCTGAGGACGATAAGGGCTTCCCGATTGAATCTTATATTCGTAAGACCGGAAAACTTGTCGATCGGATTCTTCAGGAGATTCCTCAGGAACAAAAGGTTTTATTTTCCGGTAATTTTATCGGTGCGTACGGCGCTCTAGAGAACGTTTCAAAGGCCTCTGAACAAGCCGCGGGATTGATTCTCCACAATTGCCCGTATAGTTTCAGAAGCTACATGCTGGCCAACTATGGTCCTGGGCTCGGTCAAGCAATGAGCGCACTCTTGGCTTCCGACTATCAAGATCCCTATGTATTAGTCTCTGAAATCAAAGATGTTCCTATCGTTGTAACCTACCAGAACACAGGGCGTCTTCCGATCTCCGAGTTCAATAAATTTAGAAAGACAGAACTTCCTAATCTGTCTTATATAGAGTTTCCTGCAAAGGCTCCTGCTCAAACGGTTAACAAGGAAGCGGAAGAATTAAGAGAGAGGATTATTAAATTCTTTGATACCCGAACTACTTCTTGAAAACTGAGCCCATAAGAAAGGCCCCGTTTTTGACGGAGCCTTTTGCTTTGTTTGGAAGGCCCTTTAGAAGAACCTCCCGCTTTGCTTGCTACTAGAAAAGAACTTTGGAGAGTGCCAGTGCGATCAGGGTTGCAGATGTTGTGGCGGTTAACATCGGAACCATGAAGGAGTGGTTCAAAACATACTTACCGATTACAACTGTTCCGGACTGGTCGAACTGCATCGTGGAGATCACGGGACCGCTGGCCGGGAAGAATGAAGTTCCGTTAACACTCGGATAAAGACCGACGATGGTTGCCGGAGACAGACCTAAAGCAATACCGATCGGCATAATGGCTCTGACGGTAGCTGCCTGAGAAGCTAAGAAAGAGGAAGCGAAGAAGCACACGACAGCGAAGAGAAGCGGATAATCCTGGAGGTAGGAACCCATGGAGGCAATCCATGCAGCCTTATGAGCGGAAATGAAGGTGTCAGCCATCCAAGCCAGACCGAAGATCACGATGATGGCGGAAACACCTGCTCTCAGCACGGAAGACTCAAGTGCTTTCTTCACGTTCGGACGGCAGATCACAAGAATCAGGAAAGCAGCTGCGAGCATGGACATCTGAAGGAAGGTACCCATACCGATGATCTTTCCGGTGTGCGGAGTACGGATTTCTGGGAAGAAGCCGGCAACCACTGCGAATACGACACCGAGAACGAAGATGATTGCGGACCAAGCGGCTGTCTTAGGAAGTTCTTTGTGTTCGATGGGTTTCGGAGGCAGAACTAAACCGTCTTTAACGCGCTGCAAGTATTCGGGATCCTTGTCCAACTCTTTGCCATAGAAAGACATGACGGTAGAAGTAATGATAACTGCGCAGAGTGTGGCAGGAATGGTAACCATCATGATCTGGCCAAGCGTCATGCTGGAACCGCTGGAACCTAAGAGACCGAGAAGCGCTGCCGTGCAAGCTGCGACAGGCGAAGCAACCAGAGACTGCTGAGCAGCAATGGCTGATACTGTCATGGAACGCTCCGGGCGAACTTTAGAAGCGTAAGAGACTTCGTAGATCACGGGCATCAGAGCCTGAACGATGTTTGCTGTTCCGGCTAAGAAAGAGAAAAACCATGTAACTAGAGGTGCAATGAAAACGATGCGTTTGGGATTTGCGCGAATAATCCGTTCTGCGATTCTGACCATGCAGTCAATCCCGCCTGCGGCCTGCATTGTGGAAGCAGCCGTGACAACTGCCAAAATAATAAGAATTACGTCGACCGGTGCGCCAGTCGGACGAAGCCCGAAAACCTGATTAAGTATCATTAGGCCACCGCCGCCGCAGATACCTAATCCAATACTGCCGAATCGAACGCCGATGATCACGGCGCCGATCACTACTGCTGCTTGTAAGAATACATCCATGGCTTTTTCTCCTTTGTGGATTTGAGTTATGTGCAAATCTTCAAGCAAATGCAACAAAGTGTCACATATGTTGTTTCTGATGCAAGTTAGTTATGCACAACTGCGAACATCATCATTTTTTTGAAATTCAAAGCAAGAAGAAACACTTACAAATGATTTTTAGAAACTGCTAACTGGATTTAAGTCTGAGGAAGATTGATAAGAAAAAAGCCCTTCCGGCAACTTACTGTCATCGGAAGGACAATATTTTCAAGGAGAATCTAGAAGATTACTTTTTGGATTCTGCGGCTGCGTTCTTACCTGCGATACGTCCGAATGTGAAGATGTCAGCGACTGCGTTAGCACCGACGCGGTTCGTACCATGGATACCGCCTGTGACTTCACCGGCTGCGTACAAGCCCGGGATCACATTGCCTTTATCGTCCAAAACCTGAGTCTTGGTGTTGATCTGAACCCCACCCATTGTATGGTGAACACTCATAGCGGAGTAGCAAGCCCAGAACGGCGGTTTAATGATTTTGTGATTTAAGTTTCGTTCATTTTTCCCAATCGGATCTTTCTTCGAATCAACATAGGAGTTGTATTCGTCAACAGTCTTCTTCAGAGCTGTCGGGTTCAGACCCATCTTCTTGGCAAGCTCTTCAATGCTGTCGGCTGTCCAGGCTTCGCCTTCTTTGACCATCTTCTTGGTGGTTTCCTGAACGACTGCGTCGTTATGGAGGAATCCATCATTGTCAACAACGGTGTAGCCGAATTTTTCAGGAAGATTAAGGATAGCGTCACGAAGAACATCACGTCTTTCATCTTCAGCAACGAATCTCTTGGCATCAGGTCCTACGAAGATATATCGACTTACATCAAGGTGTAAAACACCGCGATATTTCTTTCCCGGAGGTGTACCCGGGTTGCACTGGATGTAGTCCATACCGATGAGGTATGCACCGATATCCTTAGCAGCCAACAGACCTTCACCGGTAGATGCAGCAGCGTTGTTCGTTGTTGTCAGAGAATACATTCTCGGATCGTGTTTGGATCTCATTTCGCGGTTAGCAGCGAAACCGCCGGTTGCCAGAACCACCGCTTTGGCGCGAATGTATACCTTTTCTTTCTTAGCGTTTTCAAACAATGCGCCAAGTACTCTGCCTTCTAACGGTTTTTCGCGAATGAAGGAGATAAGCTTCAGATTGGTCTGAACATTAACGCCTACTTTCTTAGCTGCTTCAACCATGGCTTTGATATAGCCCTGGCCTTTGGCTTCAACAGGGACGTGAGTTCTCGGATAAAGAGCACCGTAAGCCTGGTAGACCTCGTCTTTAAACTTCATTCCATGAGCTTCGAGCCAATGAACGCTGTCAAGTGCGTTGTCGGTCAAAATCTTAACGAGTTCAGGATTAGCTCTGTTGTCACCGGCATCCAAAGTCTGCTTCAAATGAAGTTCTTTAGAGTCTTTGATGCCTAATTTGTTTTGTCTTTCCGGGTCTACCGCGTTGATCAAACCGGAGCAAAGCATTGTATTGCCGCCGACGAACGGAAGTTTTTCTGCCAGAAGAACGGATTTAGCACCTTCTTCTTTTGCTGTAACTGCGGCTGAGAAACCTGCACCGCCTGCACCGATCACTAACACATCAACGGTTTCGTTCCATTTTTCAGGAACCGGTGTATACAACTGAGCCTGAGCTGTTTTTGTGACGGCAGAAGCGCCTAATGCTGCAGCGATAACGGATAGGAAAGACCTTCTCTTGAGGTTCATAAATTTCTCCTTTAGGATTTATAGAGAACTCCTCTATGACTGATAATCTAAATGCCCCTTCCAAAAGAGACCTCCGTATCCCTGACTACCAAAAACGTGGGATATAGTGAAAATCTAGAAATTTCAAGAAGAAAGCTTCTCGCTCTTGGTCTTTGTTCCGGCGCAACTTTTATGTCGATAACCTCTTTTGCAAAGGTTCCCGACAAATTTGACTTAGAGACAGACATTCTTATCGTCGGAACAGGAGGCGCGGGGTTAAGTGCTGCCGTTTCTGCTCGGCAGAGTGGATTTGAAAGGATCTTGGTCATTGACAAAGCCGAAGTTATCGGCGGCAACACCCTCATCTCTTCGGGCTTATTCAACGCAGTCGATCCCCAGCGTCAAAAGCCATTAGGAATTGAAGATTCCTACGAATTATTTGAATCTCAGATCCTTAAAGAAGGCGACAATCTCAACGACGCTCCATTGGTTAAAGCTTTCAGCCATAAAGCCACAGAGACACTGCATTGGCTAGAAAGTCTGGGAATGCAATTCAAACCGGAAGTTGAGGAAGGATACGGAACGCTTTTCCCTCGCTGCCACATTCCTATTGAACCTCATGGATCCGGATACATCAAGGTTCTTTCGGATTATTTGATCAAGAATAATGTTCCGATTAAGCGAAATTGTCGTTTAACACAAATCTATCGTGAACCCGAAAACGGAAAAGTCATAGGCTGTGAGGTTATAGACCAAGGAATTAAAAGACCGATTAAGGTTAATAGAGCCTTATTTCTCGGCGCCGGTGGATTCGCTCAAAATGACACAATGTGTGCCTTGTGTGATCCGAGACTGAAAGGACTTCCGTCGACGAATCGACCGGAAGCAAACGGAGATGCGCTTCAGGCAGCAATCTCCGCAGGAGCCTCCTTTAAAAACCTTGAATTTATTGAATGTATTCCTGGGAAACTTCCCGGCAGAAGCGAAAGGACGGTTCTTCATTTATTCGTCGGCCAAATGATTTGGATCAATCGTGAAGGCAAACGATTCGTCGCAGAAGACAGCCGTCGAGACGTTCTGCGTGAATCTCTGCTCTCACTTCCCGAACGCTCCTGCTTTGCCATCGTAGATAAAAAAGGTTTTGATTTCTTAGACAAAGAACATCAGGAAGCCATTAACAGGGGCTTAGCCCGCAATGAAGTTTATAAGGCCAACAGTCTGGAAGAACTTGCAAGGTCAATGAATACGCCAGCGCAGGCAACAGTGGAGACCGTTGAGAGATATAACCAGTTCGTAGAAAACGGAAAAGACACTGATTTTGGTAAGAAAAGCCTGCTTCACAAGATCTCTGTCCCGCCCTTCTATGCCTGCGCACAAGCCATGAATCGTCATTATTGCGCGGGTGGTATAAGAATCAACTCCAAAACAGAGGTTTTGGATTTTTCCGGAGCTCCGATCCCAAAACTTTATGCCGGAGGTGAGATCACGACAGGAGTCCATGGATCGAACCGACTCGGTGGCAATGCCATAGCGGAAGCCATGGTATTTGGAAGAGAGTTCGGACTCACGCTCAAGGAGAAGCAGGCATGAACAAAATGATCGATTTGGCGATTATCGGCGGAGGCATTGCAGGCGTTTCCGCTGCCATTACTGCTGCGCAAAGAGGATTAAAAGTAAAGATTTTTGATCGAGGCAGAATTCTTCAGATAAAAGATCCTCAGCTTTACTTGAATGCTGTTGACCCTTTAAGACAACAAAATCAAAAAATCCAAGATTCGACGGAGCTGTTTTTTAGACAGACCATTTCCTACGGAGAATATCGAGGCTTTCCTGATCTTGTGAGAAAACTGTGTTACACCAGCCCTAACACCATTCAGTGGCTTGAAGAACTCAGTGTCAAAATTCCGTCCCGCGTCATTCGCGTTCCTGAAGGGCTAGGTCCAAGAACTCATCTGCTCGAAACCAAAAACTTAACGGAAGCATTATTAAAACGCCTTGAGTTTCTCAAGATTGAGGTATCCGAAGGAACCGAGGTGGCTGAAATTTTGGCCTCCAAGAACGCTGAATGGGGTATTAAGGACTCGGACGGACAAACAGAAAATTTCAGAAATGTTCTTTTAGCCGCCGGACAAAGAAGCATCGGCGAATTATTTGAAGGTGCAAAGCATTCCGGCCCTCCTCTACTTTCCTCTCTGTTGAAAATCAATGCTGCTTTTGCCGGACTTTCTTTTATCCAGTATGAGCCTATTGATGCCTTTACCCGTTTGTTCTTAAGCAACCCAGCTGATTACATTCTTGTCGACGGGTCTGGCAAACGTTTCATTCGAGAAGACGCTGATAAGCGCATTCTCTACGACAGAATCGCAGCCACAGCTCAGCCTGTCACTTGCATTCGATTCCGAAAGGCTCCTGCAACTGCGGAATCTCTGGTTTCTTATGTCAGCAAGAAGAGTTCGGAATTTAGAAAAGAATTAGAGGAGACGATCAAAGCCTTCAACACTTCAGTCGAAGCCAAACAAGACTACCTTGAAGATAGCCGAGACCCTGATTCTTTTACCGACAAGATTTCATTTGAAAAGGCTTTCTGCCACCCAATTTTTCTCAAGCCTTCGGCTTATTTGGGTGGTATTGCCGTAGACAACCAAATGAACATTATTACCTGGAACGGAGAGACTTTAAAAGGACTTTACGCTTGCGGCGGAGTTTTAGGCGGCGTACACGGCAGAAGAGCCGTGAAAGGCAACGAGCTTTTAGCTTCCTTGGTCTTCGGGCGGTTTGCAGGAAGCTGTATTCCGATCAATTCTTAATCATTTCTAAAGCATTAGCCAACTGAAGAACTGTCTTGACCTCCAGCTTATCCATACCCACCGAGCGATAAGTATGGACCGTTCTTTCCGAGATTCTAAGTCTGTCGGAGATTTCTCGATTCGTTAATTCCTGAGCAACGAGTTCGATGACCTCCCGTTCCCTTGGTGTTAAGGAGTCGTAGTTTGCCTTTATTCTGCGAGAATCTTTTTTCTTTTTCCAATAGTCCATATCTTTGGAAACCGCAGAAAGAATAGCTTTATCCAGACGGTTCTCATCGATCGGTTTTTGCAGAAAATCCACTGCACCGTGCTTCATGGTATGGACGGCAGAATCTACTTCTCCATGGGCTGTGATAAAAATGATCGGAATTTTGGCGAGGTTTCTTTCGAGGTAGATTTGCAGCTCCAATCCGCTCATAGAGGCCATACGGATATCCAATATGACGCATCCGGGAATATTGAACCGCTCGCCCTCAAGGAAAGCTTCCGCGTTTTCGTACGCAATGACAGACCAGCCCTTAACTTTCAGCAGAAATGACAAGGATTCTCTTACAAGAGGATCATCGTCCACAATTCTGATAAGACTTTTTCTTTGTAATTCGGCTACTTCCATCATTTATCTCCTTGTGCAAGCGGAAAAATTAAGCAGGCCTTTAACCCTCCTGCCGGATTACATTCAAAGAGAATTTTCCCTGCATGGGATTCCATGATTCGCTTAACAATTGCCAGTCCCAAACCCAGTCCGTCTGTCTTGCTCGTACGGAAAGGACTTTCCAGGTTGATTTTTTGCTCTTCTGTTAAAGGAGCGCCATTGTCTTTAACGATTAAGCAGCAATCATCTCCATCCCTGCTTATCTCTAAAGAGACAAATGCATCGTCAACGCTTTTGACTGCTTCCACTGCGTTTTTAAGGATGTTGTAAATCGCCAAAGAAACTTCTAATTCGTCCGCATCTATGAGAATATCTTCCTGAACAGTCGCTTTAAAAGCGATATTGGACATTTGCTGATCAATTCTTGTCCGAACCTCAAAATCTCTGAAGATCTTTAGAGCCAGAGAAGAAAGATTGAGCTCATGCCTCTCGGTTTTAGTGGATTTAGCGTAACTTCTTACATGATCGATTATCGCCGCGGCTTTTTGATTAGATTCCTTCATCTTGATGACGGAGTATCGCAATAGCTCTTTATCCGTCGCTTCCTTATTGATCAAAACCGTTAAGGCATTCAAGTAATTGGTAATAGAACTCAAAGGCTGTTTCAACTCATGTGCAATCATGGATGACATTTGTCCCACGATATTGACACGTTCGAGCTTTTCCATTTCGGCTTGTTTTTCTCGTGCCTTTCTCTCGGCGGCTTCTTTGGCCAACTGACTTTTTAAGAGTTTTCTAGTTTGTTTTCGGACTTTCAACTCAACCAAGAAGCTGTGAATAACGAAGAACAAGAAAAGCAAAACAACTGCAGCCAACGGATAGTAAAACCGTTCTATGAACCTAGCCCAGTCCAAGGGCTGCGCCTCTATATATTCCTTTACTTTGTACTTCTCTAATAGATGTTTAACAGGCAGCAAACTTACCGGATCCGACCATGTCGCTCCGCCCTTTCCTGAATAAAGGGTCTTTAAAGTCCCAGTTAGAAGATCCCTCAATTCTGCCGGTGCCCCGTTCACAGCCATAAACTGCAGGTTTGGGTAGCCTTCCGAGGAGACGGAACAATGATTTTTAGGAGAAAATTTTTCGTTCAGAACTTTGATTTCATTCAATCGATCGTTAGAAGCTTCTAAGGCACAAGGCTTTAAAGCCGCAGCTTCAATTTCACCGTTCTTCAACGCAGAAAGAAGATGATCCATTCCATTGAACTGCATGCAGGAAGATTGTTTGCCGGCGTTCGGTGAATGGTTCATTATTTCATTCGCTAAAAGGCATTGAAACTCAGAAGGTTTATTTAGGAAACCAATCTGTCCGGCGTCCTTGTTCCTCTCCGTTGGCACAAGGATTGTTAGCGAAAGCGAGCGAGCTGGATCCTCCGAGAGCTCCGACTGTTCGCTGGCAATCGAATAAGCTTGTCCCAGTTGATAAACCAGGGCCGCTTTTTCAGGAGATAGGATTACGAAGTCCAGATCCTTTAACCCGGCTTTTTGCTGAAGGGAAGCCGATTTTATCGGCACAAAGACCATAGGGTAATCTGCCAACGAATTTTCTAAAGATGCGACGGTTTCTTTTACGAAAGGAAGAGACTCAATATCTTCTTCTAATCCGATCCGAATAGTTGGCTGGCTGGCAAAAGAAGAAGTAAGGAAACATAATCCCGTCAGGAGCACGGTACCTAACAACACACGGGCTGTCACTAAAAATAGATTCATGGTCCTTGGAGCTGAGTTCTTCCTTGGACAGAAGATACCCTATTTACGGGTGTCCTGCTTATCTTTTTATCCATTTCTAAAGGACCAACTTACCTCAGAGCGACTCCTTACCGACGGGCGGAGAATTCAGCCACTCGCTGTCCTCGTAACTAGCCTTTGTTTCGAATTTGGCTTTCTCGAACTTGTCTATGAGTTCGCTCAACAACAGTTTTCTTCGAGTTCGACGCGAAGCTAGAAACTCAGAATCAATGTCTTTCTCCGACTTGATCCTATCTGTTGTCTTTTGTTCTGATTTCTTCATTTCAGTCCTCTATTTTATGGATCTCATTTAAGCAGAAGAGCTTGATATTTGTGATCGGAAAGCGAGAACGAACATTGAAGATTCGCTTTCCTCACATCATCACTAAAGCCAAAACGTTCTGTTTTCTTCCTATGTAAGCTTGTACTCTTTAGGTTTGAACTTACACGGCGTTCCGTCTGTTAAGTAGATAATCTTTTCGTTCACATCGATCACCATAGACCAAACAGAACTATGTCGGTGGTAAATCGGTAGTGTTTCGTCATCATGTCTGCAAACGCCGTCGGGATAACCGGCATGGTCAGACAAGATTTCGAATATCTTTTCTACCGATAGCTTGTCTTCTTTCTTGACTAGCCTTCTTGCTCGATCGAGTCTTATGAAAGTGGAGTTGTAGGAATAGTTTTTGGCTTCCGGACCAAGGATCATCTTCAAGGACAGCCAGTGATTGCTGTGGCAGCACGGTTCTCCATCAGACAAGAGAATATCCAAGTCATTCGGAGCATATTCGATAAACAAAAGCAAGCCGTCTGCTCCTGCAACGCCGACGCAGGCGCTTCCAGCTCTATTTGCTTTGGCAATCGCATCGATTGCCTTTGGGATCGTCTTACAAGACAAAGCACCGCGAAGCAGAACCTGAAGGGGAACGCCAAGTTTGCCTTTCTTTACCGACATCGCATTCATCGACAGCGCGATTCCGCATTCATTCAAGCCTTTTCCGCCGACAAGACCGGCTTCCGTGATGATTATGGCTTTAGCAAACGGCTTTTGTTCAACTTCCAAAAGTACGGTTGTTCCATACCCCATCGACCACCAGTCCCAGTTTTGGGCCAAAAGCGTATGACCATTCTCGCTGGCTTCAGGAGGCACACCGATCGTCGTGCAGGCATCTTCGGCAACATCCGCCTTAGCAAACATAATTTCAGAACGACAATTAAGCGTGAGGATAGTATTGAAATCAAGTCCAGCGCCATCTGCTATTCCCTGCATCTCTTCAACAAGGTCGGGTCGATACTTTTCTATTTCTTTTCGATAAGGCTTAGAGAGTTCGTAGGCTTTGTCCCAAGTGATGAAGGCTTCTTTTTCAAAAAGAACTTTGTATTCTTCGATTACTTTATGAATTCTTTCCTTTGCTTGAGATCCGTATTGAAATCCTCTTTCATATGGCGTTCCGGATACTTTGATGTATTGGTGCATACCAATCCCCCTTTGTCCTCGTAGTGGTTTGAGAGTCGTATGCCAAATTATTCCCTCTCCACCAGAGCTTCGTCTACGGTATTTATTCTTAAGCTAATCAAACTGATTTTCTTTATGAGGAATTAGATGATGGAAAACGAAATAGCTTCTGCTTGAGTCTTAGCGTAATATTCAGATCCCCCTAGCTAACTTGCGTGACTAGCGAAACCACCAGCCTCTGTGAAATAATTCCACTCACTTCAATTCTTCTTTCTATTGGAGAATTAAAACAAATGATCGGAGCGTAGCTCAGCCTGGTAGAGCGCTGCGTTTGGGACGCAGTGGTCGCAAGTTCGAATCCTGCCGCTCCGACCACTCCTCATCATTAGACGGATTCCTGTTCTGTCTTTGCCTTTTCCGATTAATAAGGTCTAGTTTTCAAAGAACGACGACAACCGAACTCTTCGCGCATTGCTTGCCGATTGGGATAAGTTTTAACCAATTCCTCCAAAAACTCCTTAGTTTCAGATGCACTCAGGAAACCGTTGACAATCTGACGCAAAGCTTCATAACCGCCTCTCTTCCATGGGTTACGCAAAAGGGTTTTCACCATTTGTTTGCCTAGGTTTTTAGCGTATTCCGGATCAGTTTTCTTTAATAATTTCTCTGCCAAAGCCAGTTGTGAGGCTATATCTACACTCGAATATTTATCGCAAAAGCTGCCGGCAAAATTTTCCACCTGCTTCTCGATAATTTCTTTTATCTTATTTTCTTCGCCGATTTCTCCACATAACTTCATTCGAAGGCTACGGTAAGAACCCGTTTGGGATATGTATTCTTCAACGACGGACTTCCATTGAGCCTCTGGCAATAACTCTCTAAGTTCAGAAAAGAAAGTGAATTCCGGTTTCAAGTTATCTTGAACACGTCTGAGAAGTTCCTCTTTAAGAAGATCTGTCTCATTTTTTTCTTCTAAGGATTTTGTTTAGTTCGTCACTGGATCGAATTGAGCCGCCATTTCTTACGTCTTCGAGAAGGATTTTTTGAGCGTAATCTTCTTCCTTATGCTCAAGACACCATTTGACCATACGCTCGCGTAGATCCGTATCTGTTGAATTCTTTTCGAAAAATTCCTTCAATTCCTGACGCTTATCGCGAGTGACAAGCAAATCAAATGCAGTTTTCAAATATCCATAAGGAATTGGCTTTCTTTTTGATTTGGACCGTTTAATACAGTCAAGAATGGTTTTCAGCTGAATAGATCGTTCTTCCGGAGAGGTGTAGTTTTTCAGCCAAACATCTTTCAGATCGCCTTCTGAGGCAGCCTTTCTACAATCTTCGAAAAATTCTTTCCTTGCTTCCTTGTCTTCTGATCGAGCGAGATATCTCAATTTGTCAAAATCTTCGGGTGAGTAGTTGCATTCGACGTAAATCTCACCATATCCGTCTTCCTCATATTCTGCTGAGGAAGCGTCTATTGTTTTTTCCTCTGTCTCATCGATCAACACTGCAGCATCTTTCGCCTGTCCTCGCTTCAGCAGATCCTTGACGGCATCTGCCAAAACCGAGATCGTTGTATCCCAGTTAACGGTCTATTCTTCTACGTCGTCGACAAGATCCTCTTCAATGGCGTCATCGATTCTTCGTTTCCATTCGCTAACAGCCAGATTATTAAAGGATGCATTTTTGAAGGACGGATTTAGACAAAATTTCTTCTCGAAGATTTTCGTCCTCGAGCGCATACTTCTTAAGGAGTTCTTCGATCTTATCCTGAGAGAGGTGCTTGATGAGAGCTTCGAAAGCTTTGTCCATTTGTTTGACCACTTTTTGATTAATCATCCTTTTGGATTTTTGATTCTGACGAACTGCACTCATGAGATTTCATTCGATGCCTAAACTCACTCTTGCCGAATGAAATTTATTTTTTGAGATTGGATCCTCCCAAATCTCCAGGCAGAGGATTAACATTCAATAGCAAGTTAATCATTATTGATGATGCATTGATTGGCAACACTTTTCCTCCATAACTTAGAAGAAATTTTCCACTTTTATCTAGCCATTTCCTCAATCACAAAAGGAGAACTTCATATGACAACCCGCCGCAAATTTGTTTCAGGCTGCATAGCCGCAAGCTTGACGCCTTCATTTGCCTTTGCTTCAACTAATGATCCCGCTTCTGATTTCGACATGAAACAGTACGTCAATGAACTCAACGAGCTCGTTTCCATCGACTCAAAATCCGGACATGTAGAAGGCGCTAACAAAATCGCTGACATCTTAGAAAAACGCTTCAAATCGATTGGCTGGACGGTGACGACCAGAGACTGTGCCGGAAGAGGAAAGGCATTAATCGCAACTAATACACCGAATCAAAATCATTATGATGTCGTGCTTTCTGTTCATTCCGATACCGTTCAACCCGTAGGTAATGCTCAAAAGTATCCTCTGACGATTAATGACAATATTGCACATGGCGCCGGTGTCGCCGATGATAAAAGCTCTTTGAACGCCGTATGGTGGATTTGCAAGAAGGTTCCTCCGGAAGCAATGAAAAAACTGAATATCGCTGTCATCGTCAATCCGGGCGAAGAGTCCGGCTCTCCGGCTTCCCGAGCCTTCATGGATGAGCAAGCCAAGAAAACCGATATAGCCTTGGTTTACGAACCGGGCAGACCTGGCAACGGCTTTGTGCGTTCTCGCAAAGGTTCCATGTTCCTAACCATCAATTTCCATGGCAGACCTGCCCATGCAGGAAACAATCCGCAGGATGGAAGAAATGCCATTGAAGCCATGGCAAAAGCCATTCCTGAGATCAAGGCTATTGCTTCTGAATATAAAGATGTCACTTTGAACGCGGACGTCGTCAAAGGCGGAACGACACCGAACACTATTGCAGAAGATGCAACCGTTGTATTTGATTTCCGTTTCTTTAACGATCAAACAAGAGACGCGGTCTTAGACAAAATCGAAGCCCTCTGCAAGCGCGGATTTGCTCCGGATGTGACCTCTGAACTGAAGTATGTTGCCAAGAGCTCTGCTCTGTCTCATACAGAAAAATCACAAAAACTGATTGAATTGGTTGATCAGGCATCCAAAGATCTTGGCCAGCCTGCTCCAAAATGGATGGATGTCGGCGGTGCTTCCGACGGCAACCGTTTCTCCGGAGGCGGCGCGGCAGTTGCTTGTGCGATGGGTGTCATCGGCGGAGATTTGCACAATCCTGAAAAGGAATGGTCAGATCTATCTACTGTCAAACCTAGAATTGAACTCGGCCGTAAAGTCTTGGAACTTATCGCTAAGAATAAGGCTAATTAAGCAAAGACAAATGTGCGTCCTAAGAGGACGCACGAGAGCATTAAGACAGGACCGGTGGATCTCAAAAACTTTGGTTTTAGATCAATTCACCGGCTCTAATGATTAAGTTGAGAGATTCAGAGCGAAACTATTTCTTCCAGCCGAAGTATTCACAAACGGTATTCCAAGCAACTTCCTGGAGGAAATGTGCCGTCTTTTCTTCAACTTGCTCAATTCCGTAGTATTTCAGTCCGACAGGCGAACGATGGTACATGCTCGCAAAGACAACGCAGGCCTCTAAGTAAGTGCCTTCAGGCGAAGGGTGTGTTTTATCCGCACGGTAGAGCTCTAACTTCGGATCTTGCTTGATCGCTTCGGCAAAAGCCAAACCAACCGGAATTACCATTGCATCGGCTTCGTTGCCGACTTTTGTTGTGGCATCTGCCAATTGCTGGGTCATTTCAGGCTTGTTCTTTCTTGCCCAAGTCATCATGATCAAAGGTTGGATGCCAAAACACTGCAGATCGTATGCATGCTGTTTTGCATACTTCTCAAAGATTTCTTTGCGCTGCGGATGGATCGGACCGGTGCTGTTGTCCTGAAGAATGACAGCGTCAAAAACCTTTTCTTTCCTGAAGTCAAACTTCTTGATTTTGCCGCCGTCGCTGTGGTCGACATAAGTAGAAGCCATTCCGGAAGGACGCACCAGTTCCCAGACATTGAACCAACCGAGGTCAGCCGCACCGATGGTCACCATACGGTTGCGTCTGACTTTGATTCCGGCAGCTTTTGCCAGACCGTTAACAGCGCCGGCAAGACCGCTCGAATAATATGTATAGGAATTGCCCACGAACATATAGCTGTGCGGAGCTTCAATGGAAGTAACCTTAGGCTTTACAGAGCACTCCAGAGATTGAGCAGCAAAAGGCAGAGAGCAAGCAACGATCAAACCGGTGAGAGCGAGGAATTTTTTCATAGTCATTCTCGATTGAGGGATTTGAGAATTTCATTTTTTCACCGACTATCGACATATCCAATGCATTCTAGGCAAAACAATTTTGCTAATTACGCAAAATGTCGGCGTGGAAATCTAATGTGAGAGTAGGACTTAATGAGAATTACTTTTTGGAGAGCTCTCAATTAAGAAGTCCTTATCTAATAACTTATTATCTTAATAAAAAAAATACCCCTTATTATCCAAAACTAGAACCAAGGTATTATTTTCTTTTTTTAGCTGCCTTCATAGACTGTAGCTGTTATTTTCCAAGGAGATAATATGAAAAGCTTTAAATTAGCTACGGTTACACTTTTAGTCGCGGCGGCAGCTTTATCAACTTCTGCCTTTGCTAAAGACGGAACCTACACTGCTCAGGAAGTAGGTAGAAACGGAGCCGTCAAAGTACAGGTCATCGTAAAGGGCAATAAGATCGAATCCGTTAAGGTTTTGGATTGGTCCGAAACGCATCCCGTTGCCGATTTAACTCAGACTCAATTGATTCCTGAAATCGTCAAATATCAGACAACAAACGTCAACAACATCTCCGGTGCAACGCTCTCCAGCTTTGCCATTAAGGCAGCAGTTAACAAGTGCCTGAAGGAAGCCGGCTTAGATGTTAAACAGTTCCAGAAGCCCGCTCCTAAACCCGCTCATTACAATGACACCGTTACTGAAGACACCAATATCGTGATTGTAGGTGCCGGAGGTGCTGGTCTTTCCGCTGCTGTTGCAGCGGCTGAATCCGGCAAGAAAGTTATTCTTCTTGAGAAGAACGGATTTGCCGGCGGAAATACTTCCGTATCCGGCGGCTGCTTCAACGTTGCCAATCGCAACCAAGACCATCTGACGATGTCTGAAGGACAGAAGAAGATTGTCGAAGGCATCATCAACCAAAAACCACTGAATCCGCTTCACGCCGAATTAATTAATAAAGTTAAAGACCAATGGACTAAATACAAAGAAAGCGGTTCAAACAAACTCTTCGATTCTCCAGAACTGCACGCTCTGCAGACATGGAAGTCAGGGGACAACCAGGCAAACCTCAACCTCGTCTACACCTTAACCAAGAACGTCTCCGGCACAATGGACCAGCTCTCCAAGATGGGCTTTGTCTGGCGGGGAAAGGCCAACCAGTTCGTCGGCGCCCTTTGGCCGAGATCAAACCGAGCCGAAAACTTCAAGTCCGGCGTCGGTTATGTTGACACCTACTTAGCCTACATCAAGGAAAAAGGACTCCCGGTCACTTTGATGCTCAACACAGCGGCTGATGACCTCATTGTTAAAGGCGGCAAAGTCATAGGTGTTCTAGCTCAAAACAAAAACGGCAGAAAATACGTCATCAACGCAAATGACGGCGTCATTCTGACAACCGGCGGTTTCAGCGCTAACGTTAAGATGCGTAACGAGTATGACGAACTTTGGGGCAAAAAACTCGGTAAGAATACTCCGACAACCAACCTTCCCTCTGCTACCGGCGACGGCATTAATTTAGCCAAGAAGGCCGGCGCTCATTTAACTCAGATGGGCTGGATCCAGTTGTTCCCTGCCGGTGATCCGAAGACTGGCGCAACAAGCTTCAAACTCGGCGAGAACTCCTGCATTTATGTAAACCGTGACGGCAAACGCTACGTGAATGAGTCCGAACGCCGCGACGTTCTTGCAAAAGCCAATCTAGCTCAGAAAGATCAGCTCTTCTTCGTGATTTCTTCCGCCAAGCGTGCTCTCGTTGATAAAGACGGCCGCAATGCTTACGGTGTGAAAGTCGAAGACATTCTTTCTTCGGGTAAATCCTTCAAAGCCGATACCCTTGAAGAACTGGCTCAAAAAGCCGGGATCAATGGTAAGAACTTAGTCGAGACTGTTAAGAAGTGGAATGAATTCTGCAAGAAAGGTACCGGTGACGAAATGGGACGTCCGACCTGTATGGATGACCATCGTCTTGACGAGGGCGGCCCGTACTATGCGACGCTTATGACTCCTTCTGTTCACCACACCATGGGCGGCGTTCAAATCAATGAAAAAGCCCAGGTTATTAATAACAGCGGCAAAGTCATCCCCGGTCTGTTTGCTGCAGGTGAAATCACCGGCGGTATCCACGGAACCAACCGCGTCGGCTGCAATGCGGTTCCTGATGCTCTGACATTCGGCAGAATCGCGGGTCTTACCGCTGCAGGTAAATAAACGGCTGAATAAAGATCGCTAGGCCAGGCGGAGTGCCTTCACGGTACTTCGCCTTTAATTTTAGCGGCTTGGCGTCCGGCAATACGTCCGAACACAATGGCATCCGCCAGTCCGTTTGCTCCAAGACGATTTTTACCGTGAACATTTCCTGTAATTGTTCCGGCCGCATATAAACCCGCGACCGGCTGATTGTTCTTGTTTAAAACCCGAGTTTTTTCATCGATGGCGATACCGCCTTCAGTGTAATGGACCGTCATCCCTGCATAGCAAGCCCAGAAAGGGGGATGAGCAATCGGAAGCGTTAAGGAATGAATTTTCTTGCCCAAACGATCTTTACCCAACCTAACCCCTTCGTTGTAGTCTTCAACCGTCCGAATCAGATTATCGGCGGGAACACTCATTTTGTCGGCAAGCTCTCTAAGCGTTTCGCCTTTCCAAGCCTCCCCTCCTTCAATTGCCTTTACCGCTTCTTTCTGCACTAAGATTCCCGCCCTTCTAAACCCTTCGTCGTCGATAATGATGAATCCGTACTTTTCTGGCAGCGAGAGAACAGCGTCTCTGAACTCATCTCTGGGACTATCTTCACGGATAAACCGTTCTCCGTTTTTATTCACGAAAATGAAATGAGAGACATCATTATGAAAACGGACACGATACTTTTTACCCGGCGGGCAACCCGGCAAACACTGAATAAATTCTAGATTGACGAGTTTTGCTCCGACTTTTTCTGCTGCCAGCATGGCAAGCCCATTAGAACCGGGCGCATTGTTAGTCGTCAGCCCTTTGAGTTTCGGCGAGATCTTCTGTATTAAATCCGGATTAGCTGCAAAGCTTCCGGCCGCAAGCACCACTCCTCTGCGCGCATAAAACTGCTTATATTCATTTCCGCAATAAGCCCCGACACCAATGACTTTATTGTCTTTAGTCAATACTTCTCGAACTTCGCATTTAACCTTTAGTTCGACCCTCCGCTTTACACAAGCATCCGCCAAGGTTCGAATGTATCCTTGTCCGAGAGGCAAGACTGGAATGTGGGCTCTGGGCCAATGGGCGCCATAAAGTTCAAAAACTCGAGGCTGAAAATGCATACCTAATTTTTCCAGCCATTCGAGCGACTCCTGCGCCTCTGTCACCATTGTTCTCACCAACTTAGGATCTCCTAAACGGCCGCCGAGTTCATAAGTTTGCTGAACATGCAACTCTACAGAGTCAGTAATTCCCTGTTTTTCTTGACGTTTTTTATCTACCGAGGCATAAAAGCCGCCGGAGATTAAAGTATTTCCTCCGATTTCCGGCTGACTTTCCAATAGAAGCACAGAAGCGCCGTTATCAGCGGCTTCCACGGCCGCTGATAATCCGGCTGCACCTGCTCCGACAACGATTACATCCCAAGATTTACCTTTACTGAAGATGTTTTCAATAAAACCGGCGTAGGAAGGTCCGGGAAGGATCGTTAAGAGAAAAGCGGAAAACAAGCTCCTTCTATTCATCTCCAGTAACCCTCCCGATATCGAGTAAAAATGCACTCGCATCCAAGGCTGAGCGAAGTCCGAGCTTATGCATCGCATTACCTCGATGGATTTTGACGGTTTGCTCAGCAATATTTAGCTCATTAGCGATCTGTTTATTAAGTTTGCCTGTAGCGACTTCCCGAAGCACCTCTTTTTCTCTATCCGTCAGGCGTTCAAATTTATTGATTTTTTCTTGAATAAGTGCTTTCGACAACCGTAATTCCTTGTTCTGTTGCAGATGAACTTTAACCACTTCAAGAAGCTTTTCAGGCTTAGCTGGTTTTTGAAGAAAATCTACTGCGCCGTTTTTTAAAGCCATTACAGCTGCATCCACCGTCCCGTGACCCGTTAAAAATATAATCGGCAGATCGCTGCCTTTCTCCTGCAAACAACGTTGGAGCTGAAGACCGCTCATTTCCAGCATTCGGAGATCCAGAATAATACAGCCCGGAACGGTCAAATCATCTTTAGCTAAAAATTCTTCTGCCGAGGAATAGGCAGCAGCAGGAATTCCTGCAAGCTTGAAAATAAAAATCTCTGAGTTTCTAACCGTTTCTTCGTCATCCACGATTCTTACTAGGGCTTCCACTCTAAATCTCCTTATTAGTTTTAGGCAAATGAAGCGTCACGATCAAGCCTTTGGAATTATTCGGCTTAAAGGTTAATTTGCCTCCATGGTTTTCTGCGATAAGACGGCAGATTGAAAGTCCCAAACCTAAGCCGTCTGAAAAGCTCTTGGCGGGATGCGAAAGCCGACTTAATAATTTATCTGAAATCACTTGACCATGATCAGATACACTTAACAGCCATTCGTTTGCTTCTTCCGACAATTGGACGCTTATTAACTTTTCTCGGCTGTCCTTGCTGGCTGCAGCGGCATTTTTGAGCAGGTTCACAATCAGCAATTCAAGTTCAAGAGCGTCGGCAAGAGCATCAGCTTTACCGGGAGCTTTTACCTCGACATCTATTCCTGAAGATAGAGACGATCTTCTAAATGAAACCAACGCTCGATCTACTATCTCGGATAAGTTTTCTTGCTTAACTTCGTGGTGCTGCCGTTTTGCGTAGGTTCTGACTCTTTGAATGATTTTTGAAAGTCGATCTGCCTGCGTTGAAATTTCTGACAGCGCTTCCTGCACTAATGGATCTTCGCGTTTTCCTTTCAAATAAAGCTTTAGGCCGTCGGCATAATTAATTAGAGACGCGATCGGCTGATGGGCTTCGTGAGCAAACATCGCAGACAGTTCACTCACAACGCCGGCTTTTTCTAACTGGAAAAGATTTTCTCTGCTCTCGCGAGCCTCTTTTTCGGCTTTGTCTTTTTCCTTCAGTGCAATAGTCAGATCTCGGGTTCTGATGCTGACGATTCTTCTCACGGAAGCCGTATAAAGAAGAATTAAGATCAATAGAGCAGCGAAGCCATATAAATAATGACGGTATCGTTTTGCAAATCCTATGAATCCGGTTTCTTTTAAGTACTCATAGGGTCCGATTTCCAGAGAACGGTATAAAGAGGAAACCGGCGTAAAGTCGCTGGCAAAGCCCCAACTGTCTCCACCTCTCGTCCGATCCATGGTAAGCAGTCCCACTGACACTGTCTTAACTAAATTCGAGTCTGCTTTAGGTAAGGAAGCAAAGACAACATCCGGATATAGGTCTGTGGACACTTTGCATGAAATTAAAGAGTCATTCTTAGGGTTTAGTACTCTTAGGGCTCCTTTTGCTATTGTCCCTTCCCTCTCGAATTGCTCCAGATCACAAGTCTTGAGTATCCCAACGTCAACCTGCTTATTGAGCACCATAGAGGCGACGTCCGGTATCCCATAACCCGTATAGGTAATAACTGAAAACAATCTTTTAGGATCTAAGTTTTGAAGAAGTAGTTCTCCTAGCGCAATAATCCAGCCATCGAAGGAATTTGAGTCCGTCGCAGCAACGGAAACCCTAACCAAATCGGAAAGAGTATTAAACCGAGAATCGTTCGCACGAACCACAAATACAGAGCCTACAGATTTAGAAGGATCTTTGGCTCCTTGAGGATGGCGTGTTGCAATATGGCGCGCGCCGGCAGATTCTGCCACATAGGCAAAGAATCCACTCGGAGCAATAAAGAAATCGAGTTCTCCTGCTTTAATCGCCTTTTGCAGGTTCTCGAACGACAACTCGACGGACTTGATTTCATATTGAGGAATCACCTTTCTCAAATGTTCCATCGTTGGCCCGAAGGTTTGAACATAAAACCAGGGGTCAATCGTATCTAAGATGCCAATAGTGATCGTCTTAGACCACACAGAAGTCGCACAAGCTGCGCCAAGGGCAATCAAGAATAAGAGTTTAGAAATTGACCTAAACACAACTTATCTCTGAAGGGGTTAAAAATTGAATCTCACTGAAAATAAAAGAATGAAGAATCAGGTCAGACAATATTTAACTGCTTCAGACTGTCTTGAATTCCACTAATCGACGAGTCGGAATTCGCTGAGCCCGAATCGTCTTGTATCCGAAACACATCGCACTAAAACATTCCTCGTCTTCTTTAATACCCAAAAGCTCTCGAACTTCCCTGCTTCTTTTTGCGGCAGCGGTTGCGTAACCGGCAAAACAGCAACCGATATTCATCGTTTCTGCTGCAAGATTGAAGTAAGTCAGATTAATCCCGCTCTCCACGCCGCCCCAAACTGCGGTTTTAGGTCCGACACTGAAAACAACCGATGGCGCATTGCGGAGAATAGGATCTTGTCCTGCACGATAACGCTCTAGGATGGAATCGATTTTGCTTGCATAACGTTTGCCGTAAACCGGATCGGTTCGGCAGTCCCCGTCGAACCACTGTGCGATTAATTCCAAGAATTTTTTAGTCGTTTCCGGCTTTGTGATGATTAAACGCAAAAAACGGTTATTTCCACCCGAGGGCGCATACCCGACCACTTCAAGAATCTTTTCGAGATCGGATTGCTTCACTGGCTGAGAGGAAAAACTCCTATATGAACGTCTTTGTTTGAGGGCCTGAATAATTGTTTTTGAGGCTGAAGAAGAAGGCATTGATGTCTTCTCTAGATCGGCAGCCAAAATACCGTTGTGAATAGCGGCCCCTACCGGACAATATGCTGTGCATTGTCCACAGTCGTTGCAAAGATGCTCCCGTCCTTCGATCATTTTTGGACGACCATTATCAAGAATTAACAGGCGCTTCGGACAGACAAGAATACAGGTTCCGCAGCCGATGCAGTTATCAGAACTCGTTGTGCAATGAGATGGCATGATGTTCTCGCTTGGGTTGAGTTTGGTTTTTCTTCTATGAGTGAAATTTTCTCATCAATTAGGCCAGGAATTCGGTTTTCGACCCGGCGTTTGAACCAACGGGATAAGTGTTTTATGGCCCGGGTATCTGTGAAAGAAAAAATGGCTCCTGACCACATATTGCCGATCAGAAGCCATTACAGGAGGTAAACCGATAAATTAATTTATTTTTTTAAAACTCATGGCAGAGACCCATGAACATAGATCGAGTGTTGACTCGTTCTACGGTACGTTTCCAAACCTTCTTAGATAACTTGGTGTTCTCAGATTTGCCATGAATATATCCGAGAGCACCATAAGCGTAAGTTCGTTTGGAAATCGGATATTTGTACCCGACCATCGCCTGGTAAACATCAGCCTTCGAATCATTAAAGTCGCGTTTAGCATGTGCATAGCCAAGCGTGCCGTTCAGCTCTCCGCCGAATAACTTGATTTTCGTTCCGAGTGTCACGGCGTTTGTATCGTAACCCTCAGCTGCTTTGCTGTCCTTGCTGTCGTATTTAGCAGCGGCAATAGCTTTGGCATCTCCCTGGCGAGGGGTTTTGATATTTTGTCCGTATTGGTACCCCAAATACATACGCACGTCACCGAAATCATATGTTCCGCCAATGTTGTAAGTTCTCTGATCTTTTAGGTCTTTACCGGCGGCCACTCCTGCATCTGTCTTGACAGCTGAATCGTTGTAGAACAAGTTGTCGAATGCTGCGATCAGCCTCAAGTTCTTATAACGATAGGTTGCACCGACTGCAATGTAGCGGTTCTTTTGAGATGAAACAACATCATCATCGTCAACACCATTGGAATACTGAGCATAGAGTTTGAACCCGCTGAGGTCCGGTGACTCATACTTAACCATGTTATTCAAGCGGGCAGCGATGTTACCTGCAAAGATTTTGGTCAAAGCGCCTTCTTTCCATGTAATACCGAACGGACTCATTGCCCCGACAATGCCGCCATGAGTACCTGCAGTCAGAGCACCGGTCCGACCGAATTCCATTGCACCAAACGGTGTTGCGACGCCCATATAACTGTCACGATAGAAAGCAGTACCTGCCTCTTTTTCATCACCGTTGTCACTATCGAAGCCCTGCTCTAAGCGAAAATACACCTTGTAGCCTTTACCCAGATCTTCCTGACCTTCGAGGCCGAAGCGAGAGCCTTTTGTTATACCTGAAGCCATTTCGACAATGGTTTGACCATTAGATGCATGGTGAGCATAGACACCAGTATCTAATACTCCGTAGAGCTTAACGCTCGAAGACGGAGCGGCTGCAATAGCAGCGCCCCAGGTTAAGGCGGACAAGACAAGAACTGCTGTTTTTGAAACTTTCATCTGAAACTCCCTGGTTAGTCATGTGAGATTTCAGATCATTTTGGTGAGAGACTTTCAGAAGCGACAGGCAAATTCCAAAAGAACATTTTGCCGTTTACGCAAAGTCGGCCAACGAACCGAGGTGTGAATCTAAGCGTATAGAGAAAACAAAAAAATTCAAAAAATATGTTTAATGTTTATAAATGTATTCAAAGAGATAGATCTATTTTGAAGATCTTGCAAAAACGTTGTGCAAATTGTGTTACCTAATGTCAAATATCGATCTGAACCTTATTATTAGTTTTATCAAATACTCCAATTCCTTAATATTGCGTTCAGACAAATTAGACCAAAGTCATTAAAGGAGATAGCTCATCTTGACACATGCTTAACCTCAAGGAGGAGTGCCTTAACTTAATTCCCGCGTCTATCTGGCTTATCTCCTCGGGAACTTCGGATGTATTCGAAAAAAGGAGCCCGAAGGCTCCAAAAACTTCTCTAGTTTTAATAAAAATCACCTTAATGCTCTTTCAATAAAGACAAGAAGAAACTCTGAACTTCTCTTGGCCCGTTCCTTTTTCCAAGTTAGGAAACAAGTGTTTTTTGGACCACTTAGACCAAGAGAAAGTTTGAATAACTGCAGATCTACATGACAGGACAACCGATCGGCTTCATTTCTCGGTACTGTTTAACCTTAACCGGAATACCGGACCGACAAAATGCGCCTGCATAGTAGTCATTCAGCACTTTAACTGCGCCTGGTCGGGTCGGATCCACCGGAATCAGTCGATTAATGGCGGTTCCGCCTCCTCTCCTTCTCGCCACAGGCAGCGATTTACCATCAACTTCTCGGACCTCAACACCGCCTGCCCAGTGACCGTAGGCATGAGGCACACAAACCGTCATTTGGGCAACACCATCGTCACAGACCAGTACGCCTTCAGCAGTGACACCGTCCGGACTCGTTAATACCACTCTTTCCTTGTCTTTAAGGCCAAACTGCTGAGCCGTATTTTTGTTCATGTAAATGAAATTCTGCGGCGAGACTTGATTGCAGTGGTCAAAGAAACCGGAATAATTAGATCTTAGGATCGGTTTATAGGTAGACAAGACCAACGGATATTGATCTTTATCCCAATGCTTCTCCCACTGGTCGCCGTTAAAGAACTTCGGCTTCTCGTAGACCGGAATACCGGGATAGGCTTCTCCGCTGAAGCAATGTTTCTGAGTTGCGATGGCCGGATTAAAGATTTGAAGGAATTTGCCGCCGCCGTTTGCCAGGAAATCGCCGTTGTATTTATCCGATTTTTCATAGTAGCCCCCGCGAGAAAGCAGAGCTTCTACCTGAGCGCACTCCTCCGGTGTCAGCACGGTTTCCAGAGGTTTCATCGCACGAGGCAAAGCCGCTAATTCTCGGTCGGAATCCGCTACTTCAGGCAAATGTTCGCACTGTGAAGCAACGTTGCTCAGATAGTAGGCATACCAATCGTCAAATCGTTTCAGAGAGGCTTTCGTTCCGTCTTTCTTAGTGACTGCCTGTTCTCCGAAGCCCGGAAGATTCAATTTTTTCGCAACATCAAAAATAAATTCTTCCATGCAGATATGGCGGCCGTCTGCAGTCAAAGCGGTTCTCGGCGTGACAACAGGGACTCCGGCAACCACACATTGGTCAAAGTTACCCCATGTTCTGTCGCAGCCGTATTCTTCAAACATGACGCGATCCGGAATAATGTAATCGGCATTCCTGTTCGTCTCATTGACAAAAGCGTCAATCGCTACAAACAGAGGAAGCTTTTTAGTATCACGGAGAGCTTTTTCTGCTTCACAAGGCAATGAACTGGCACTGTAAACGGGGTTGCTGCGCCAATTAATCAGCGCTTTAGCTTGATAAGGCTCTTCATTGGCAATGGCTAGCAGTGCTTCTGCGGCATTAAGCCCCGTGTAGTCGGAAGCTAAAGGATGGTAGACGTGCTTGGCCGGATACGGATTTTCCTTGTTCTTAACGTGCTCGGCGTATTCGGTGGAGCTTTCATAGGGATAGTTCCTGCAAACACTCACCACGCCGTCCTGGCTCACGCCGCCCTGAACATTTTCCAGGTCGTAGTTTCCGCTGAATCCCATGAAGGCGCCGTTGCCGTAAACCGCCCCGCCCTTTCGGTCATGAGAACCGGCCAGAGTATTCAAAATACAGATCAGCCAAGAACTCATCACAGAATCCCAGCCGTTGTTGCCGGTATTGGAGACGGCCACGACCTTGGTTCCGTGAGAAGTAAATTCTTTCGCTACCGCTTCGATGGTTTCGACCGGAACACCGCATACTTTAGAGAGGTATTTCAAGGAGTGTTCTTTGGCGCGTTCTTTCAAAAGCTGCAGAGCGGATTTATAACGGATGTTTTTAGGCACTGCATTTGTGAATACTCTGTCCACATAGAGTTCTGCTGGGCCGCTCTTTGATGCAGCCTGGAGAACGCCTTCCGAATAAACGACGCCGTCGCCCTTTTCGCCAAGTCCGAATTCTGAGGCGTCTGCCAAAGTGTTCGTTTCTGTATTAATGAGGTAAGAGGCATTAGACCAATTGATTTCGCCGTTCTTTTTAGCCGCAGCTTCATTCGGTGCGCTCAAGAATTTTTGATTTTCTTTGCCCGAATTCAGAATGACCTGAATCAAAGCAAGCAGGAATGCCGTATCTTCGCCCGGGCGGATGGGAACCCATTGCGCCCCTGTTCCGTTCGTCACGTTGCTTCTTAAGATCGGATCCACACAAACGTACTTGGCATTACGGTTTACACGTGCTTTGCTTAAGCCCGAACCCGTTCTGTTGATGCTGGCGCCGGAGCAGCCGGGCGCCGTACCGATGAAAATAGCGTACTCGAAATTATCCCAATCGACATCGCACATGCCCGCGCCGATCTCAGGCGCAAGACCCAGGGCATAACCGACACCGACGGGAGCGCCGCAATAACCGTGTTTTGTCGTGATGTTTACCGTACCGAAGCCTTGGCGCATAAATCTGCCGTAAAGGCTTCCGCGCATCGTATCTTCTTCATTAAATGTCGCAAATAACTGATTGCTCTTTACACCGAATTCAGGAACTCCGGGCACCACAGGCGTTTTTGTATCGCGAATGGCACGAAGTCCCTGGACTTCTCCTTCTCCGAACAAATTGCCTCCCTCGACAATTTCCTGCAGGGCTTGTTCATAAGGGATAGTGATCCAGCGGTCTTCTCCTCGTTTGCCAGCGCGTTTTAAGACTTTTAGAACGCGATAAGGATCATCGACGGAATCAAGTCCGCTAGCGCCTTTACCACAGGAAGTCGCTCTAAAGATTTTGCCGTTTTTTCCGAGGTAAAGCGCTTGATAAGCTTCCGCAACAGATGTTTTTAGAGGGAGCGGCGCACCGCCAGTCACGACTTCGCAGTAAGGATTGCCGGCGAGCCGGGTAATTTTGTCTGTGACTTCGTCTACGCGATATCGAAGTCCGCACATATTGTTGCAGGTAAAGCAGCGTGTAAAGCCCACCCTGACGCCGGGCTGCAGGGCAACACCTGCTCGATTGACTTTCAGTTCAGGTGCTGCGTGGTTGCCGAAATGATTTGCATTATTTGCCATGATACTTCCCCTTATCGCTGCCAGTTCTTGAAATCGGCCTGCAGCCACTTCTTATCTTCAAAGTTCTCGGGCAAACCAATGTAGAAAATATTCGGTTTTGTGCTGACGGACTGCAGCAGGACGTAGGTTTTATTGTTTTTTATCAATTGGTGTACTTCACTGTTTTCATCGTTCAGATCACCGAAATAGCGGGCACCTCCGATACAGCTTTCCACGCAAACGGGAAGCAAGCCCTCCTGCAGACGATGAATGCAGAAGTTGCATTTTTCGGGCGGATTTTTATGAGTCGGGTCCGGTTTTCTGGCGCCATAAGCGCAGGCCTTTGTACAGTTCATGCAATGAATACATTTGTCATAGTCAATCACGACGATGCCGTCCTCAGGACGCTTGTAGGTTGCCTTGACCGGACAGACTTTTACGCAGGTCGGATTCTCGCAGTGGTTGCATTGATTGGGAAGCGCGATCATGACAACGCCGTCGTCGTTTTTTAACGAGAGCTGGTTGACAACCGTACGTTCGCGGCCGGGGTCGGTTTGGTTTTCAATGCTGCAGTTCACCGTGCAGGACAAGCAGCCGGTACATCTTCTGACATCAAAAACCATGGCGTAATGTTTGCCCGACGTCTTAGCGAGCACAACTTGCGGGGAGACTGCTGTAAAAGCCGTGCCTGAGGCGATGAGTTTTAAGAGTGTTCTTCTGTCTAACATCGTGTTAATCCTAGAGATTCTTTTGTTCGGCTCCGCCTAAAGAAGCGGAGCCGAAGAGGCGTTTACTTGTTCTGACCCTGGACCTTGGCGTACCAGAGGTTGTGATTTTGTTTTGCCCAATTTTCGTCACACTTGCCGCTCAGCATGTTTTCCATGCCGCCTTCGCTCATCACGGCGCCCATGTAGATGTGAACCACAGAGAAAGCTCCGAGAATGATGGCGCTGCAAATGTGGATGATGAGAGCCAGGAGTGCGCCGTTCTTAGAGAGCGTTCCGAAGATTCCGGGGAACAAAAGGAGCAAACCTGTTGCCACCAGCGCAAGACCGAAAATTGTGAAAGTCCAGAAGAAAGCTTTCTCACCGGCGTTAGCAAACCCTGCATCAGGATGCTTGGCTTTGCCGCCTAGATTGATGTATCCGCCGAGCGCAAGGAACCATTTGCCGTCACAGCTTTCGGGAAGCTGATTTTTGCTCCATTTCACCATGAGAATCACCGCAGCAATGATGAACGGAATGGCAAAAATGTTATGGAACAAAACGCTGGCGTATACGAGGCTGTGGAAATGGGCTGGTGTCATCATAGGAGCGAGCCAGACTTTACCGGCGCCGATCACGAATCCGGACAGAATCAGGATGATGCAGGGAACCGCAACGCACCAATGAAGGACGACATCTCCCACAGACCAGCGCTGAACCAACTTCCCGGAAAAACCTTCGGAGAGCTTTGCGCGGCCGTTAATTAAGACGAAAACCGCAAAGAGGACAGCAACTGCAACAACAGAAGCGAAGATTAGGTTGGAGATCATTTCGGCAGACTGCAAAAAGCCGAGATAACCGGAAGACACTGAATTCGGGTCATATGTAGACATCAGAAGTCCCGCATTATCGGTATAACCTAAATACTGAGGGATGTCTCTTTGAATCTGATGCTCTACGACCGGAGACCAAAATTCAGGCTGTTTGACCGCTGTCTCTTGAGCAATTGCCGCTGTCGACATAACGGAAGCTAGTAAGGCTAAAAATTTGTTCATGATATTTTTCCTTGGAATGCGGGCAAAAGTTAGACGGCTTGGGTTCGACGAAGCTCAGCCTTCAGCGCAGCAGAGGCTTCCTTCCAAAAATCTTGACTAGTGTTCTCTGCAATCGCGTCCAGGAACGGCTCGAACCATTTGTCAAAATGCTCTGCGCGGAAAGCATCCGACAAACCTTGAATATCTTTGAGCAGCTGCTCTTGGCTCCCCTTTCCGCTCACTTCTTCAAAGAGCGCATCAAGGAAATAAAGAAACTCAAGTTCATTGCCGAAAAAATCCGGCAGCTCATTCAACAGAGAAGCACTGGAGAGGCCTGCGGCAGCGTAAAAATTCGCTATGTCTTCTGCTACCGGTCCGTTGAGCTTTCTGGATCCCGTCACCCAGGCGGATTCATAGGGAACGACAATTAAGCGGTAAGGACCGATGCAGAGCCGATTGAATTCCGCCTCCGTCTCCTCCGGGTGCTGGGCCGCTTCTTTCGCTTCCTCAGCAAGAGCGGGATAGCCGCTGCTTTGTGCCCAAAGCTGTAGGTTCGAGTAAGTCGAAGGGAGACCGGGCTTCAAAAATAAATCTTTGAAAACCTCAAGCGTCTTCTTTTGCCCGTTAGATGTCATTTTCTTTCTCGGATGATGATCATGTTGGGTTTGTTAGGGCCGTCGGAATAGCCGATACCCTGTTTTGAAGCGGAGGCTTTCTGCGCCAGCACCTGAGTGACGTTGCCGAGCTGCAGACATTTGACCGGGCAGCCGTCGACACAGGCCGGATTCAAACCGGCATCCAAGAGTTCAACGCAAAGATTGCACTTGGCTGCTTTGCCGTCGATCTTGCTGATCGTAATCGCGTCATACGGGCAGGCTTCTTTGCATAAACCGCAGGAAGTACACTTATTTCTATCCAAAACCACAATCCCGTCAGGGCGCTTTGTGAAAGCAGCAGCCGGGCAAACTGCCAGACAGGTCGGGTTCGAGCAGTGCATGCAGGTGTGAGAGAACCAAACGTCTCTGACGCGGCCGTCTGCGGACCTCACTTCATAGAGGTCCACTTTGCGGAAGCGGACATCCTCGGGCAGTTCGTTATGAATCTGACAGGCAACAGAGCAGCCGCCGCAACCGACACAGTTTTCCTGTCTGAAAATGAAACCTTTTTGAAATTTGTTGCTCATTTCGTACTCCTATGCCTTGCTAAGGTTCACTCTGGTTGAGTGGTAAGCAGAACAGCCACCCATGTCCGTCAGCTTGCCGGTTGTCAAAGAATTGGTATTGGTGTTTTGACCGTATGGGTTGGTGCTTCTCCAGTTACACTTAGCCGTGCGGACCACACCCGGAGCGACACGCGTCGTCACGCGAGCCACAAAGAATGCTTCGCCTCTTTGATTGTTCAGACGAACTTTGTCACCGGACTTAATACCCAAGCGTTTTGCATCTTCCGGATTGACTTCGCATTCATAGGCGTTGTAGGCGCGAATGTATTTAACGTTATAGAAAGAGGAATTGACGCGCTGAGGGATTCCGGGAGAAAGAAGACGGAACGGCAGGTTCTTTTCTTCTTCGGGCATTTCTTCTTCGCACAGCGTCAGATCGATCACCGGATCAAATCCCGCTTTCTTCATAATGTTGGAATAAAGCTCGATCTTGCCGGATTCCGTTTCTGCCTTACCGCCGGAGCGAACCGGGACGCTTTCGGGCATATCGAGATGGATGAACTTTTCTTTTTCTAGACGTTCAAGCGTAATGCCCTGATACCACGGTGTTTCTGTCTGCAGGAACTGACGGATAATGTCCTTCGGTGTGTCGCGGAAAGCCTGATCCTTGAAGCCCATTCTTCTGCCCCACTCCGCGAAGAAATCCCAATTTGGTTTGGATTCGCCTACCGGTTCAATCACTTTCTCGCAGATCTGAACGTACCAGGAGTGGTAGTCGCCGATGATGTCATCGGTTTCGAACTGGGTAGAAGCCGGGAGGATCAAGTCGCAGTACTCAAGAGAGTCGGTCATGACCATGTCGAAGCCCACAACGAACAAGTCTTTGCGCTTGAGGTTTTCGATCACGGCATTGACGTTCGGAGAGACTGCCACCGGGTTACCGTTATAGATCACTAAGAGATGGATCGGCTTGATCGGACGATTTTCTGTGGTCGGATTTTCTGCCTTCAAGGCCATATCCAAGTCCGTCATATTGACATGCTGCTGTTTGCCTTTACGCAGATAGTTGCCGCGGCCGAGATTCAGGTTCATGCCGGTAATCGGACGAACGTTATCGTAAATAATACCGCAGGACGGTTTGTCGAACATGCCTCTCATTGCCTGCATGATGGCAATGGCACGCGTCATACGAGCACCGTTGTAATTACGCTGCATGCCGTAGCCGGCGCGGATAATGATTCGCTCGGCACGGCCGTACACATCGGCAAATTCTTCAATTTGCTTTTGCGTGAGACCGGTTACTCGTTCGATGTCCTTCCAATCGACGGAGTTGACTTTAGCGATCGCCTGATCAGCACCAATGCAGCAGTTCTTGAGGAAGTCGTGATCGATCATGTCATGGGCGATCAAATACTTCATGACACCGGTTGCGACCCATGCGTCGGTAGAAGGTTTCGGCTGCAGATAGATATCGGCCTGTGAGCAGATCGGTGTACGGTTCGGATTGACGGCTAAAACTTTGGCGCCTTTGTCTCTGGCTTCATTAATCAGCTTAATTCCGTGAACATTAGAGACTGTTTCATTGAAACCCCAGGAAACATAGCAGTCGCAGTTGGGGATGGTTTCGGGGTCAGGACCGTCTGTAGTGCCCTGCACGCTGCCGTAGCCCCACACACCTGCTTCCGTACAAACCAGGCGATCCAGAATGGAAGAACCGATGCGGTTGAAGAAACGGTCGGCGCCGCGCATACCGATAGCACCGTAGTTGCCTGAATAGGAATACGGAAGGATGGCCTCGGAGCCGTATTGCTCGATCACTTCATTGGTTTTCTTGATCAATATATCCCAGGCTTCTTCCCAGGTAATTCTTCTCCACTTATGAGAACCCTTTTCTCCGACTCTGACCATCGGATGAAGGATTCGGTCGGGCGCATAAGTGTATTCAACGTATGTCAGGCCCTTAACACACGGGCACGAGCCCGTTTTGTACTGTTCATCGGCACCTCTGACATAAGTCATGCGGCCGTTCTGAACGCTGAACTTCATCAGGCATCTGTCTGCGCAGTTTCTCAGACAGCTGCTGTATTTAATGGTTCCTGCTCTTTTTGCGAGAAGCGAAGTATTTGCGCCGTAGCTGTTCATCGCGAGCGCTTTGGTCGGAGCAAGTCCTGTCAGCGTTCCAAGGACAGCCGATGCGCCGATACCCTGAAGAAAATATCTTCGCGTAAGCTTCATCATGTTTATGACTCCTTTAGATTTGGGGTTTTAAATAACGTCTTTTCCCAAGACAGCTCCGGATCCTGCCCTAGTTGACTGCTCTTTATTCATTGAGGGCTGTCTGCCACTCTTCAGTTAAACCTTTTTTGAGTTCCTGCTTTACCCAATCGAAGGCAGGAGACTGATTCGTATTGCCGTAAACGATGTAATTTCCGATCGGGCGCTCTGCGCTGCGCATTTTCTTAATGCGGTTGATGACCTGCCGCGGCAGCGTCATATAGGAGACGCCCGGAACCAGTTTGGAATACTGGCGGGTAAATTGATTGCAGACGACCGCCACCGAATCTGTAGACATCAGAAGCCGGAATGCGGCTGCCAAACTTTCGGTGTAGTTCGAGACCTGCATCTGAAGTCCCTTCTCTTCGCATACGCCCACCAACAGAGGACAGGCCACATCGCTGTAATTGTCGATTTCCAACAGTGGATATTTAGAAATATCATCGATCGAGAATTTCTTCTGTGTAAACAGCGGATGGCCGGTTCTTCCGAAAAGATAGATGTCGCTGGTTTCGGCGAAGCATTCGTAATTGAGACGCGGATCACCGAAACCTTCATAGACTACCGCGAAGTCCACTTCACCATTGATTAGCTCAGGGATGCAGTTGTGAGAGAGAATGCGGATATTGAAGCGCATCTTCGGGGCTCTAGGGAGCAGCTTCTCATTGATCACTTTCAGCGTCGGAAAGCAGAACTCGTCATAGACACGAAGTTCAAACGCACCTTCCGAGGTAAACGGATCAAACTTGGAGTGCTGCTTATCCATTTTACGGAAGAGCTGAACGATCTCGACCATCGTTTGCGAGATCTCAACGGCCTTCTGCGTTGGGCAGAAGCCGCTCTGCGTGCGAACAAACAGCGGATCGTCGTACATTTCCCGCAAGGAAGCGAGTGCACGACTAATCGCAGAATTGCTGATTCCGAGCTCAGTTGCAGCCTGACTTGCATTTCTTAACTTGAAGACTGCAAGAAAGATTTTGCAGAGCTGGTACGTTAACTGGTTAATTGTCATAGTGGGGCTTCTTTGGGGCTTGAAGTTGGGTCAATTATATGAAGCCGCCATCCTAAAGAATTTGATAATTATCAAACTTCTTAAAATTGATTTTTTCGAAAAAACCAATTTTTAAATTATGAAAAACGTTTTAATTCAATAAGTTGTAAGTATCGTTTTGCAAGATAAGAAAAATTAAGAATAATGATTTACCCCAATTTACTTTTGACTTATCAGATGCTTAAGATTCTTTAAGAGATTGCTCTAATTGCCTTATTATTTTCGAATAAGTCACGAAGACTTTTGTGGGCCAAAAGTTTAAGGTCCACGAAGAATTGAGTAGCCGAAATTTGGGATGACTAGGAACTGACAACGCTGGATGCCGCTTGGACAATTCCCAGCCACCGCCGTTCGAACACATTTTTCAGAGTTCTCCTAATTTATTTTGTAGCTTCTAACTTCTAGACTTTATTCTCGTATTCGTTATCTCAATCGTCAGTGATGAAACCCAAACTCCCGTGAAATAGCCCGTGATTATTTTTAATCGGGCTATTTTTCTTCA
>ERZ838516.166-NODE-166-length-104805-cov-5.672248_pt1 | contig 104805 bp, 107 predicted proteins | sample MGYA00519910_ERZ838516 | MGnify/ENA primary metagenome ERZ838516 (study PRJEB31850, sample SAMEA3708837) | human gut metagenome | biome: human gut; feature: human-associated habitat; material: faeces | place: China | collected 2014 ... | reverse complement strand
GACGGCGTTGGCGCACGCAGATCAGCAACAAAGTCGGCAATCGTCACATCGGTTTCATGCCCGACGGCGCTGACTATCGGAATGCGACTGGCAAAAATCGCCCGCGCCACGCGTTCGTCGTTAAAGCTCCATAAATCTTCCAGCGAACCGCCGCCACGGCCAACGATCAACACGTCACACTCGTTGCGCTTATTCGCCAGTTCAATGGCACGAACGATTTGCCCCGGCGCATCATCCCCCTGTACGGCGGTGGGGTAGATGATCACCGGCAGAGAAGGATCGCGACGTTTTAACACATGCAAAATATCATGTAGTGCAGCACCGGTTTTTGAGGTGATCACACCAACGCAATGCGCAGGGGAGGGGAGTGATTTTTTGTATTGCAGATCGAACAAACCTTCAGCCTGCAACTTCGCTTTAAGCTGTTCGTACTTCTGTTGCAGCAATCCCTCACCGGCCGGCTGCATACTTTCGACGATAATTTGATAATCGCCGCGCGGCTCGTAGAGTGTAATATTGGCGCGAACTAAAACCTGTTGCCCGTGCTGTGGGTGGAAGGTGACCCGGCGGTTGCTGTTGCGGAACATCGCACAGCGCACCTGCGCGGTATCGTCTTTAAGCGTAAAGTACCAGTGACCGGAGGCTGGTTGTGTAAAATTAGAGATTTCGCCGCTGATCCACACCTGCCCCATCTCATGCTCAAGCAGCAGACGAACCGTTTGATTCAGGCGGCTAACGGTAAAAATTGCAGGGGATTGAGAAGGTAACATGTGAGCGAGATCAAATTCTAAATCAGCAGGTTATTCAGTCGATAGTAACCCGCCCTCCGGGGATAGCAAGCATTTTTTGCAAAAAGGGGTAGATGCAATCGGTTACGCTCTGTATAATGCCGCGGCAATATTTATTAACCACTCTGGTCGAGATATTGCCCATGCTACGTATCGCTAAAGAAGCTCTGACGTTTGACGACGTTCTCCTCGTTCCTGCTCATTCTACCGTTCTGCCAAATACTGCTGACCTCAGCACTCAGCTGACGAAAACTATTCGTCTGAATATCCCTATGCTTTCCGCAGCAATGGATACCGTAACGGAAGCGCGCCTGGCTATTGCTCTGGCTCAGGAAGGCGGTATCGGCTTTATCCACAAAAACATGTCCATTGAACGCCAGGCAGAAGAAGTTCGCCGTGTGAAAAAACACGAATCTGGCGTGGTGACTGACCCGCAGACTGTTCTGCCAACCACGACGCTGCGCGAAGTGAAAGAACTGACCGAGCGTAACGGCTTTGCTGGCTACCCGGTTGTTACCGAAGAAAACGAACTGGTCGGCATTATCACCGGTCGTGACGTGCGTTTTGTGACCGACTTGAGCCAGCCGGTTAGCGTTTACATGACGCCGAAAGAGCGTCTGGTAACCGTGCGTGAAGGCGAAGCCCGTGAAGTGGTGCTGGCAAAAATGCACGAAAAACGCGTTGAAAAAGCGCTGGTGGTTGATGATGAATTCCACCTGATCGGCATGATCACTGTTAAGGACTTCCAGAAAGCGGAACGTAAACCGAACGCGTGTAAAGACGAACAAGGCCGTCTGCGTGTAGGTGCAGCGGTTGGCGCGGGCGCTGGTAACGAAGAGCGTGTTGATGCGCTGGTTGCCGCAGGCGTTGACGTTCTGCTGATCGACTCCTCTCACGGTCACTCTGAAGGTGTTCTGCAGCGTATCCGTGAAACTCGCGCTAAATATCCTGACCTGCAAATCATCGGCGGCAACGTGGCAACTGCTGCAGGTGCCCGCGCGCTGGCAGAAGCCGGTTGCAGTGCCGTTAAAGTGGGTATCGGCCCTGGTTCTATCTGTACGACGCGTATCGTGACTGGTGTCGGTGTTCCGCAGATCACCGCCGTTGCTGATGCAGTAGAAGCCCTGGAAGGTACCGGCATTCCGGTTATCGCTGACGGCGGTATCCGTTTCTCAGGCGATATCGCTAAAGCTATCGCCGCTGGCGCAAGCGCGGTGATGGTAGGTTCCATGCTGGCAGGTACTGAAGAATCTCCGGGTGAAATCGAACTCTACCAGGGCCGTTCTTACAAATCTTACCGTGGTATGGGTTCCCTGGGCGCGATGTCCAAAGGTTCTTCTGACCGTTACTTCCAGAGCGACAACGCTGCCGACAAACTGGTGCCGGAAGGTATCGAAGGTCGCGTAGCCTATAAAGGTCGCCTGAAAGAGATCATTCACCAGCAGATGGGCGGCCTGCGCTCCTGTATGGGCCTGACCGGCTGTGGTACTATCGACGAACTGCGTACTAAAGCGGAGTTTGTACGTATCAGCGGTGCGGGTATTCAGGAAAGCCACGTTCACGACGTGACCATTACTAAAGAGTCCCCGAACTACCGTCTGGGCTCCTGATTCTCTTCGCCCGACTTCATGTCGGGCGATTTATATTATCTGTTTCACTTGCCTCGGAATAAGCGTCAATGACGGAAAACATTCATAAGCATCGCATCCTCATTCTGGACTTCGGTTCCCAGTATACTCAACTGGTTGCGCGCCGCGTGCGTGAACTGGGGGTTTACTGCGAACTGTGGGCGTGGGATGTGACAGAAGCACAAATTCGTGACTTCAATCCAAGCGGCATTATTCTTTCCGGCGGCCCGGAAAGTACTACTGAAGAAAACAGCCCGCGTGCGCCGCAGTATGTCTTTGAAGCAGGCGTACCGGTATTCGGCGTTTGCTATGGTATGCAGACCATGGCGATGCAGTTGGGCGGTCACGTTGAGGCTTCTAATGAACGTGAATTTGGCTACGCGCAGGTTGAAGTCGTAAACGACAGCGCACTGGTTCGCGGTATCGAAGATGCTCTGACCGCAGATGGTAAACCGCTGCTGGACGTCTGGATGAGCCACGGCGATAAAGTTACCGCTATCCCGTCCGACTTCGTCACCGTAGCCAGCACCGAAAGCTGCCCGTTTGCCATCATGGCCAACGAAGAAAAACGCTTCTATGGCGTACAGTTCCACCCGGAAGTGACTCACACCCGCCAGGGTATGCGCATGCTGGAGCGTTTTGTGCGTGATATCTGCCAGTGTGAAGCCCTGTGGACGCCAGCGAAAATTATCGACGACGCTGTAGCCCGCATCCGCGAGCAGGTAGGCGACGATAAAGTCATCCTCGGCCTCTCTGGTGGTGTGGATTCCTCCGTAACCGCAATGCTGTTGCACCGCGCTATCGGTAAAAACCTGACTTGCGTATTCGTCGACAACGGCCTGCTGCGTCTCAACGAAGCAGAGCAGGTTCTGGATATGTTTGGCGATCACTTTGGTCTGAACATTGTTCACGTACCGGCAGAAGATCGCTTCTTGTCAGCGCTGGCTGGCGAAAACGATCCGGAAGCAAAACGTAAAATCATCGGGCGCGTTTTCGTTGAAGTATTCGATGAAGAAGCGCTGAAACTGGAAGACGTGAAGTGGCTGGCGCAGGGCACCATCTACCCTGACGTTATCGAATCTGCTGCTTCTGCAACCGGTAAAGCACACGTCATCAAATCTCACCACAACGTGGGTGGGCTGCCGAAAGAGATGAAGATGGGCCTGGTTGAACCGCTGAAAGAGCTGTTCAAAGACGAAGTGCGTAAGATTGGTCTGGAGCTGGGCCTGCCGTATGACATGTTGTACCGTCACCCGTTCCCGGGACCAGGCCTTGGCGTTCGTGTTCTGGGGGAAGTGAAGAAAGAGTATTGTGACCTGCTGCGCCGTGCTGACGCCATCTTCATTGAAGAACTGCGTAAAGCGGACCTGTACGACAAAGTCAGCCAGGCGTTCACCGTCTTCCTGCCAGTACGTTCCGTTGGCGTAATGGGCGATGGTCGTAAGTATGACTGGGTTGTCTCTCTGCGTGCTGTCGAAACCATCGACTTTATGACCGCACACTGGGCACATCTGCCGTACGATTTCCTCGGTCGAGTTTCCAACCGCATTATCAATGAAGTGAATGGTATTTCCCGCGTGGTGTATGACATCAGCGGCAAGCCACCAGCAACTATTGAGTGGGAATGATTAACAGCTAACTCATAGCAACTCATTCCTATTCAGATACTAATTTAACCCTCTGTTTTTACAGAGGGTTTTTGTTTTTATGTATTCATTTCTATTCACTCTACACCATATTTTTCGTCGGTACAGGTGACGGTATTACCTTAAAGGTATACTCTCATACCGTCATGAAAATGGTTTCTATACGGGTGAATTGTGCTTACCGATACAAAATTAAAAAACCTCAAGCCGCAGGACAAACTGTACAAGGTCTCCGATCGTGACGGGCTGTATGTAGCTGTGCTTACGTCAGGCACGGTCTCGTTTCGCTATGACTACCGTATCAACGGTCGCCGCGAAACACTGGTAATCGGGCAGTATGGGCGTGACGGTATCAGCCTGGCAGAAGCGCGAGAAGAACTGATTGCTGCAAAGAAGCTGCTTAAAGCAGGCCAGTCACCGGCTGCGGCTAAACGTGACGGTATCAAAAAGATTCGTGGTGCCGAGACGTTTGCGGTACATACCGACAGTTATATGAAACACGTCATCCTGGCTGACAGTACCCGCGCAATGAAACAGGCGGTGATCGACCGTGACATACTTCCGGTTCTTGGCAATAAAATGATGGCTGAAATTACCACATCGATGGTTCGTGATTTGTGTGACCGGATTGTCGAACGCGGTGGCCGGGCAACAGCAGTGCAGGCCAGGGAGATCATCAGTAGCGTATACCGTCACGCCAATGACCGTGGTCATGGTTTGTTTAATCCTGCGGCTGACATTAAACCTTCGTCTATCGCCATATTTAAACCACGAGAGCGAACACTGACACCAGAAGAAATTGGCCTGTTCTTCCGCACGCTGGATGCCATTGGTGCTATGGGCACTATGAAAATGGCTTTAAAACTGGTGCTTATCACTATGGTTCGTAAGGGCGAATTCACCAATGCAACGTGGGATGAAATAGATTTTAAAAAATGGACATGGACAATTCCTCCAGACCGCATGAAGGGAAGCCGGGCGCACGTTATTTACCTGCCTAAACAGGCACAGGATATATTGGTCGGGTTGCAGATGTGCGCTGGTGGAAGTGAATATCTGGTTCCTGGTCGTTACAATTTCCGGAAGCCATTATCTAATGCCGCGCTGAACTCTCTGATCGACAGAACGGTGAAAATAATAAATGAAGATGGTGAGCATATTCAGGACTTCACTGTACATGATATGCGCCGTACAGCCAGTACGTTGTTGCATGAGGCTGGTTATCCTTCAGACTGGATTGAAAAGGCTCTGGCACATGAGCAGAAAGGTGTGCGCGCCGTATATAACAAAGCGGAATACGCCAGACAGCGCGCCTACATGTTGCAGCAGTGGGCAGATATGATTGATTCCTGGATTGACGGGGAGCATACGGATCTGATTCCGTTCTCCCCGTCGAAGTTTGAGAAATGGATGGCGGGGGAATAATTTTGCCCGGCACATCCCTGTGCCACCGCCGTCAGAAGAACTCTGCTTTGTCGTTGATGTACTCCGCGTGCGTCTGGATATCACGCAGGCATTTGCTCACACCAACGATGTAGCAGAACATGGTGGTCAGCTCCGCCGCCGCGCCCGATACGTCGTGCCCGTCGTCCTGTAACTGGTTCAGCAGATTCATCAGCAGTGAGTTCTCCGTCAGGCCGAGAACACCAGACGGAGAATGAATCAGGCTACGGTAGCCGGGCTTCAGTGGGGCGCTGTATTCTTTTTTGTCTTCCAGCTTGATCGCCTCCATAATGGCGGGCATGAAGCCTGACAAGACCTTCTCCACTTTTGTTTCTTGTTGTCTTAAACGTTTCTCGCATTCAATGAAGTAGCGTCGTACCTGACGACCTTTTTCGTTACGCTCGACCATCGCCAGCTCTTTGGCTGTATCGAGGGTTAGGTGGTAGTCTTTTGCAGGACGGCCTCTGCCTATTTTTTCCCGAACTTGGGAAATAATCATAAAGTCTTGATTTTCAACGAAACCATATTCAGCAATTCGTTCGACAATCCACGAAGCAAATCGCTTACCCACATCGAGGAAAGTGTGTAAATCACGGGCATTAACGAGAAGAGCGGTTTCGTTGGATATAGTGCCGTTGAATACGGGGATGAGTTGACTGGTCATGATGACCTCCTTTGAAGTTTTAGTTAGCAATCACCAGTTAGTAGCTGGTGATCGGGTGTCAACTAGAGCCTTCAAAGACGCTCCGGGCATATTCCCCTTTTGGGTATTGTATTACGCCTCTCCACCCGACCTTTGTACGGATGTGACTATGCCAAATTGCAGGCATAAAAAAGCCGCAAAGCTATCGGGTGCGGGTGACCGCTTTGAAGTTCTAGTGCGGTCAGTATGCGATAGCTCTGGCGGCATTGTCAAATCATGCGCCACTGAGTCCAGCAATCTCTGCAATACCAATAGCGAGATAATCGCGATTCGTCAGGCGTGATTTTATTGCATATGTCTTAGCTCCACTGAAGTTGTGATTTTATATGGGTTGCCTTTTACCTCAATAACACGATGAGGATCATTTTTTAGCTCTTCCGTAATCTTCCGTAATCTTCTAACAGCTGAACTTCGGTGTTTATAACGGTAAGTTACAGTTTCTTTTCTCTGCAATACCTCATCATTGCGGTACTTAGTCAAAACCATGACGACTTCAAACCTGACGCCGTTGTGTGCAACCATAATCTGCTTCATGCAGCACGCTCCCGCCCCTGGTTGTCTGTTGGTGACAGCGGAGCATTGCTGAATGCATTTGTTAATCCGCCAATATCCAACGCGTATCCAGGGTGTAGTTGCACTGCCGGGTCTTCGCACTGATTACCCCAAACATCGAAGCCATGAGACGACTGGCGGGCGAACAGTTCAATGCGAGAAACATCGCCTAACAATTGCACAAGTTTTTCACGAACAACATCTGGTTTTCTTGAATGCTCAAGCCGCGGTGCGGTAAATGACTGAACGATCCCTGCATTAATGCGCGTAGGTAGTTTTCCCTTTACCGCAAACAGGCAATCTTCACTATTGGCGCGAGTCATGTGCCCCATACCCATAACCAGTTTATCTGGTTGTCGACTACCACATTTTATCCACGTGAAGCCCTTCATGGTCATCAGACGGAATCCCCAGGCTTCAACAACTTTTAGCGCTTCGAGTGGTTGTGTTGGCACCCACCACATGGCCAACAGACAGTTTTCATCGGCCAAATCCCACACAGGAAGGCGGCAGATATCCATCACACTCATAACCGGATATTTAAAACTGGCACCGCGATTACCATCTGCGGCTTTGTCCCGGTATACCCAGGGTGGATCTGCATAGATTAGTGTGTATTTCTTAGTCATAAACCACCCCGCAACATCCTATACCGCTATAGTCTCCACGGCGAAGGCCGTTACCTTTTGTGATACATTGGTCCCTGCGAACCGCGATCCTTGCACGCTCAACATCACCAGAAGCAACATCCATACACTGAAGCCAAAGGTGAGCGGCAATGCGGAACTGCCCTTTTTTCTCTCTTTCAATCGCGCGTTTTTCGATCTCTATCGCCGCAGGAGTAACGGCGACAATCTTTGACGGACTGCGCATTGAAACCTTATTCATGTGATATTTTTCAAGTCGGCTTAACTTTCTCACTTAATCCAACCCTCTCTGAAAATTAATGCCAGCAGATAAAGCCATGCTGAAACAGAGGCCAGGAATAAGTACCATCCTGACCATTTGATCCAGTGCCTTAGCAGCGCACTCATGCAGCGTTGCTCACGGGACGATATACACGTTGCTGAACAGGAGGTTTTTTACCCTGGAACTCTGCCGGGCTTGCTGCCTGACGTTCATCAAGCCAACGCTCAACTTCGTCACGGTTCCATGCGCAGCGTTTGTCAGTGATATACCAGCGTTTAGGAAATTCCCCTGCGCGCTCCATACGGTCGATAGTGCTCCATGACAGTGGCACCACCGCCAGGAGTTCCTTCTTACCTAATGCACCTTTCATAAATACCTCTCTTGGTTGCAGTGCGGCGCGCGTGGCGCCGCGGTGGTGGTTACATAGATGTTTCGTTTAATTCTTCCCGACGAACGCTGTAAACGTCGGTGGCTTTTGCCAGCAGTTCGTCATCATCTGAAAGTTTTTGTGCAATGTATTTGTAAGCCTTATCCAGTTCGGAGACAGTGCTGTAATTCATCGCTGCGCTGGTAAAGGCCATCAGCATTTCTTCTGGATCACGGCTATCCGCTTTACGCGTTTGCTCATCAGGCTTTTTCACTGGTTTAGCGTTGATCAGACTGTTCATTCCCGCAGCAGTAGTCGTTTGCGGAGTAATGTCTCGCTCAACGCGCGGTGCCGTTTCCTGTAATTCGTCAGGGGTGTAAACACCGAGAAGCACATCAGGAGCGTGCAGGCGAGCCCATCGTTTCGTGCAAAGATAGGCAAGCTGCTGGCGCGGATCCTGTTCCCACAATGGAGAGTTACGCACTCCGGCTTGCGCCATACTGATGGTAAGCTCACGGGGTTCTGCTTCTCCTTTAAGAACTGCTGACACAGTTACCGTCAGATTCGGTGATTTATCTGTTTTGCCGTTAACATTCGACCAGTCACCGCTCCAGCGATAATTCAGGCGTGTCGCTAGCAGGCTGGAAGAGGATACGACCGCATTTACCAACTGTGCTTCGTAGCCTAACGTTCCGTTTACCACATGCGTTTTCTGCGCCACGGCGAAAGGGTTCATTCCCCACTGTGCCGCCTGCATGGTCACCGCCAGACAATCGGCAGGTTTGCCTTCAAGATGTTTCGGTACAGTCGCTTTGCTTTGTGACATCAACTCCGCGAAACGCACCAGTTGATTCATGCCCTCCGGGCTGAAGATTGCCGCAGCAGTACCTACAGTTGCGCCTGGTTGTGATGTGATTGCGATATCATTGCTCATACGTACATATCCTGTTTACGTGCCCAGTCAGGGCGTTTAATAATTTCCACGCCGCCCCATTCATCATTGATGCGGCATTCGTGATAGGTATTCAGATCCCGGCGGAACAGAGCGTGCCCGGCATCGACATCCGGCGCATCCAGCTCGAACACGCGTACCGGATACCGACCACAATCAATGCTTTCGCTCACGGCAAGAAAGAAAAAACCATGCGGCTGACCAGTAACCCTCATTGCGCCTTCGCGGTACATTGCGTCCTGCACGTGGTAGCGGAATTCCTCGATGTGGCGTGCAAAACGGTCCATATCTGCAACCTTTTTCACGTCGACGATCACGTTGTGCTCGTTCAGCCATTTGTCTGGACGAATGCGGCACAACTCACCAGTATCTTCATCGTTCCAGTACATTGATGCTTCGCAGTAACCAGGTGCTTCCAGCATCCAGCGTGCCGCCGGGTGAGCCATTGCGCTATCACGCATCAGCTCCAGTTTCCGCCACTGCTCGGCATCAAGTACCGTAATCCCCATATCCGCCACATCACGAAGAAATGCCTCTTCGTCAGCTTTACCTTGTTTCGTCCGACGATCGAATTTCGGTGAAACAATGAAGCGTTTGTCGAACTCTCCAGGCTCCAGAAGCAGACAGTGCAATGCGGTTCCCATATCCAGTGCAGACTTTTTCTCTTCGTCTTCTGGTGCTGCCTGAACCCATTTAAGAAGCGCCGGATTCTTGGCAACCATGTCTAGTTGCGACTTACTCACGCCGTCACCGGCGTGGTAGTCCTCATTGCTGATGTCGAAATAGATGCCAGTATTCATAACTTAACCTTGTATTCGTTCTGCTTGTTGGATCTGGTTCCATCGTGGAAATATATTGCGCTCCTGGTTACCTCTACCCATTTGCGACGTTCAAGCTCAGCGATGAACCAAGAAACCTTCGATCTTGAGATACCAAGAATCTTTGCCATATCTCGGATGCTGTGTTTTCCACCTCGCAGCAATGAGAGGAGTGTTGGTTTCATGCCGCGTCCCTCTGCCCATCAAGCTGATCAGCCAGATCCCAGCGGGCGATAATTGCCATTGCCTCGCGCCGGTAGGAATCCATCAGTTCTTCGAACTCTGGACTGTCTTTAGCGGCCTCCAGTACTTCCTGGCGAACGCCTTTAACTGTTACAACGTCGAAAGTTGATGCCAGTTGATGAAGCCGGATACTCTCAATCAGTTCAACTTGTCGGTCATATAGCTGTTCTGACAGGCGGTAGTCCTTGTCGAATGCCAGCATGATTTTTTGAAGATTTTTCTGCTGATTAACGTTCATTATCAGCCCTCCCATATCTCGTTATCGTTGGCCACATCGCGAGCTTCTTTGCTGACGAAAGCCCACTTAATGCCTTCCTGTAAGGTGCGGAACTTCCAGCTCATGAATCCGCATGCAGTAACGCAGTACCAACCGTTGATGATTTTCCACTGCATAACTTGTTACCTCGGTCTGTTACCGTTGAGGTAATAATTATGCGTATCTGGTTTGATGTCAATAGATATGAGTTAAAAAAATTACCCGTTAGGTAATCAAATAGGCAATAAAAAAGCCGCCAGAAGGCGGCTTACTTACTGAAAAATATGATTTTATTGTTTGTTTTTTTCGTTCTGGTTGATGACAAATTCAATGTAACTTTCGATCTTTGCCTTCTCTGTTTCAGGTAACAATGCGTAGCGCGAGCGGTCATAGTTGATAGTCGCGGGGTCGTGCGGGTGAATCAGTAATTCATATCCGTGACGCCCAAATGCGGATGCAACATTCTCCAGGGTGGAAATGGAAACGCTGACCTCATTGTTTAACAGGCGGCTGATTGTTACCTGGGCGACGCCGGATGCGCGGTGAAGTTTTCCCTGCGTTGAAAGGTCGCGGCTTTCGCTCATCCAGCGTTCCAGGTTGTGAGCCGCCAGTTGACCAATGTCGCTTGGTCCGACAGGCTGAAAACCTTCCTGAGAAAGCGAGCGATCGATATCAAGCCAGTTACGGGGTTTATTGGCGGCAGCTTCAATTTTTCGCGCAACCTGGTCGCCGATAACCTTCTTGCCAAGAGCCCAGCGGTTTACCAGATTTGCCTGAGTTCCAAGTTTTTCAGCCATCCGCGTCTGAACACCATTGAATTCACGGTCGATCAAGTCGTTGAGATTTTGCCTGCGGACGTCCTGGATACTTTTCATTTTCTGGAAAATCGCCTCATATCTGAATCAGAAGATGATTCAATTTAAAGCAATATTACCCAACAGGTAAATGCACCTCATGGGTAACTATCCTTGATTTTTGTTACCTTATAGGTGAATATTTATTATCTGAAATAAATATCAGGCAATAGCTATGAGCGATAACGGACATTTCGATTTCAAAAAGCACTGGCTTGCACTTACTCCGGATGAGCGTGAAGCCTTCGCACAGGAAGCCGGAACGACGAGTCACTATATCCAGACTCACTTAACAGGTAAGCGCAAAATGCCAGGTAAGGTATTGATGAATGGGCTTTTTAAAGCCTGTAAATCAAGACAATGGCTGCGCTCAAAAGCAGAACTGGCATACTTCTTCTACTCATGATATCCAGCTACAACCCTCTGTAGACCGCCACCCGGCGGTCTTTTCATATCTATTCGTACCTCAAAGGTAATAAATAACCAAATGTGGTTGATCTTTTTTTTGTGTCAGCACAAAATGACCGTAATCCCAATACTAATAACAGGGCTTACCATGGAAATCATTACACGTATTGATGCCGCAAAGCGCGGACTTAAACGCTACTACACCGGAAAACCATGTAAGCACGGACATGACAGTGAACGCTGGGTTTACAACGGACACTGTGTTGAGTGCACCATGGAATCAAACCGTCGTATCAGGGCAGAGATTAAGCAGATCATGATTAATTCCTCCCCACAACATTCAAGCTGATAGCGGAGATTAATCATGAGCAGACATGCAACAGATTGGGCCTGGGAGACAGATCCAGGTAGCTCGTCATTAAAGCTCATACTGCTCTCGATGGCTGACAGAGCCGATGAATATAACCTCTGCTACCCCAGCATAGAACGCCTCGTTAAAGACACTTGCCTGAATAAAAAAACCGTGCAGGCCGGGCTTATATCGCTCATGAAAATGGGGCTTATTTCAGATACCGGAGAGAGAAAGGGAGCGACGAAAAGAGTGCGGGTTTTCTCTCTTAATATAACCAAAAACGGGAACATTAAAGGCAACCGGGAAGGGGGTAATGAACCCGAAAACGGTAATGTTCCCGAAAACGGGAATATACCCAAAAACGGGATGTTGAATGATCCCAAAAACGGGATGTTGAATGATCCCAAAAACGGGATCCAGAACCAGTCATATAACCAGTCATTTAACCAAGAGAGGGAGAGCAGGACAAAAAACGGGGATTCTGTGCATCATGACCCCGGCGCAAACAACGCCGTGATGAATAACTTTGTTCCTCCTGGTGGGCCAGGGCAATTAGGCAAATTTGTCATGCATGAACAATGGCAGCCATCAGATGACTTTCTTCGGAAAAGCTCATTGCAGGGGATCTACCTGGACAGTCTGCCAACGGCACAGGAACTTGCAGAGTTCAGAATTTACTGGATGGCTGAGGGTAGGGCATACCATCAGGCACAGTGGGAGCAGAAGCTGGCAAGGCGGCTGCAGATTAGCAGACAGAAGCAATCAACATTACCTGATAACAACGTTCCGCACTGGAACAGCCCTGAAGCATGGGAGGATTTCTTGTGAACAACGTTTTTACCGCGATACAAAACCGTGACGGAGAAGCCCTTTCTCGCATGTCAGGTTATGAGCATCAGTACACCAACAATGACAACGTAGTGAACATGTCAGCAGAGAGGCTTGTTGATGCCCTTTTCAAACAGTTGAAACAACTGTTTCCGGCGGCAGTGGTAACCAACCTGAAGACGCCAGAGCAGGAAGTTGCTGCAAAACAGCAGTGGATTGCTGCGTTTGCCGAAGGGGGGATCCGAACCCGTGAACAGGTTTCTGCTGGTATGCGCCACGCCCGCGCCAGTGAATCTCCGTTCTGGCCGTCGCCAGGGCAATTTATCAAGTGGTGTAAAGACAGCAAGATGGTTCTTGGCGTCACCATTGACGATGTGATGGCGGAGTTTCACCGGTACAGCAAGGAAAAAAGTTTATATCCTGGTGGTCCCGAAAGATTCCCGTGGCGGCATCCGGTTATGTACTGGGTCGTATGTGATACCCGCCGTGCAATGTATCAGCGCCAGCTTAGCGAGATTGAGGTTGAGAAACACGCGCGCAGGCTGCTTGATGATTGGGCGAAAAAGGTGGCTTCCGGACAGCAGATACCCGATCCGGTGATCAGCATACAGGCAAAGCCAGAGCCCATGAGTACACCTCCGGACACAGGGAGAGACGTTTACCATCCACCAGGGCGAAGTTTCGGGTGCATGCCTAACGCCGCCACCCTGGGGGGAATAACACCGGCGCAGTGGCTGATGGAGGAATACAGGCGGGGAAAGGCGTCAGGATTTATCAAGTAATACCAGCGCGATAGCGCATTTTTTTACGTCTCGATAATTACCTATGAGGTAATAAAATATTCTAAAATCTATTGATTTCGTGTCTTATGTGGTTTTTAATTACCTTAGGGGTAAATCATGAGAAAACAGATACAGGCTCTTGGTCGACTCAAAACAGGCCAGATGAACAAAACAGAATCTGCGTATTGCCAGCACCTTGAGCTGCGTAAACGTGCAGGAGAAATCGTCTGGTATCGATTTGAGGGTATCAAGCTGCGGTTAGCTGACAACACGTTCTATACGCCCGATTTTGCTGTGATGCTCGCCACCGGCGAGATGGAACTGCACGAAGTGAAAGGTTTCTGGACCGACGACGCCAGGGTGAAAACCAAAGTCGCCGCAGATCAGTATCCGTTCCGAATCATCGGGGTAACGGTTAAACCAAAGAAAGCAGGTGGTGGCTGGATCATCGAAGAGTTCTGAATCGACGATCTTTTTAGTTATCAATGTTATCAATAAGTTATGTGGATAAGCGAGGGTAAAGATGGAAAGTAATATCAAAGGGTTAGTTGCCGCCGGGCATGAGATGGCTTCGGAATTGAAAGCAGAATGTGGTGCCGTTGATATGCGCAGTGTGGCAAAGCTGATCAGCGATTTGGCAACGCAACTGGAAGTGCAACTGGTGCGTGCTAATGCGCTGGCCGAAGACCACCAGAGAGCGACTGAGTCAATTAAGCAGGCTGATTCGGCTGTTAAGTTGGCACACGAGAAGTTTTCGGCGTTGGCGGCGGAGAATGCAAGACTGAAGGCCGGGGCTATGTATTTCTCATATGGCTCTGAATTTAGTTTCGAGTGTCACAAAACTGCTGAGGAGGCTATCGCTGCTGCTGAGGCTGCAATTGACGACTATAGAGGCGATGCTTGCGATGGATGGAGCGAAGAGGTCGAAAGCATTTGCTGGGGGGTAATTATTCAGCAGGCAACCAAGGTCGGTGAACGCAAGAAGAGGAAATGCGACAGAGTATCACCATGGATTGAAAGAGTTTGTGATTATGAGCTTCGACCTAATGTCGAAACCCCAGCCACCGATGCCTTCCTTGCTGAAGTACGTGCGGAAGCACGCAACGAGGGGATTAACTATACCGCCAGCCGTCTTGCTGCTGCGTTCAATCACGGATTTATCAATAAATCTTTGCGTGAAGTTTTCGACGTTACACGCATGATTTTGTCAGCGAAAGAAGAGTTGGCTAATGAACCGCATCCGATTGATGGCCTGTCCGGTGAATATGCGGAGAAATCCCTTGAAGAATGGGCGGAACGGCTTCTCAAAGGAGGCAGCCAGTGACTGGACATGCAGCAATCCTCGACATGTGCTGTGGCAGTCGCATGTTCTGGTTCGATAAGAATGACGACCGGGCGATATTTAGCGATATCAGAAAGGAAGAGCACACATTGTGTGATGGACGACGCCTGATTATCAGTCCTGACCTGATAGCTGATTTTCGTGCACTACCATTTGCAGACGCATCCTTTTCGATGGTTGTATTCGACCCTCCGCATCTTGAGCGTGTTGGTGATAACGCTTGGATGGGAAAGAAATATGGACGGCTGAATAAAGATACCTGGCGTGATGATTTACGGCAGGGATTCAAAGAAGCCTTTCGTGTGTTGTGGCCATACGGCGTTCTGATTTTTAAATGGAATGAAACGCAAATACCTGTTCGCCAGATATTGGCACTGACCGACAGAAAGCCTGTTATCGGTCAACGAACAGGAAAGGGTGACAAGACCCACTGGATTATTTTTATGAAGGAGGCAACCAGTGAGCGAGATTGATTATCAGGCGCTACGGGAACGTTATTCACCTAAGCCAGTACCTGAATGCTCTGTTTGTGGCGAGGAAATGTCAATACAGCGTATATCTGGAGCACATGTCACTTATGCCTGCTCCGGTTATGGTGGTGATGGAGATTTCAAAATTGGTCGCACACTTGCCGACGAGCATTATGAAAAATCACGCGTAACAGTAGTTGATGACAGTGACCCTGATGTGATTGCACTACTGGACGAACTGGAGGCAGCAAAATTAAAACTCAACGAGCAGCGTGAGTATTACGAAGGTGTTATCTCTGATGGGAGTAAGCGCATAGCAGAGTTAGAAAGTGGTTCTCAGGCACAAAAGTTAGTTGAAGCAATCATTGTTGCGATAGAAAACGAACAGGAACGTCTTTTTGATGAAGATTACCTAATGGATTCGAAAGAATGCATTGACGTAATTCGTGAAGAAGTAAAGCGATGGGATGATTCCCGCGCCGCTGGCATTGGCATCAAAGGAGAGTGATATGGCAACTTTGACAAAAAAAGAACAAGCATGGTTGAGCGAATTACAGGACGTTCTTGATCGCTGCCCATCACCGAAAAAAATTGGTTTTTACACCATTGGCGATAAAAGCATTTACCTGTATGACCTGCGCCGCATGGATGAAATCATGGAGGCTCTTGATAATCGTTCGTCGATGGATTGGTGTGTTGCTGTCCATGATATGAATGCCGGATTTGATGAAAGGATTTTGTTCCCCTCATCAGTTGAAAGCACTGCGGGTTAAGGAGTAACACATGACCACTATTACCAAAGAGCGACTGCTGACAATCAAGCAGTGGCGCGAAACATACGGACCGGGTAGCAACGTTGTACTGCCAGCAGAAGAAGCGGAAGAACTGGCACGAATTGCACTGGCATCACTGGAACGCGAACAGATTCGCCACGAGCATGCCAAATGGTCTGACTCCACATTTGGCTGCGTTGGCCCCATTGGTCCACTGAAACACCTCTCAAAAGAGGCTCTGGAAGCCGCAGCCGAACCTGACGATCTCAGCGAGTGGGCTGATATGCAGTTCCTGTTGTGGGATGCACAGCGCCGTGCCGGTATCAGTGATGCTGAAATTACCGCTGCTATGGAAAATAAATTGAAGATCAACATGGAACGTCAGTGGCCTGAACCAAAAGATGGTGAGCCTCGTTTGCACATTAAAGAACCCGGCAACTCTCCGGTAACTCCGGATGGTTGGATAAGCTGTAGTGAGCGAATGCCGGAAGAAACGGGTGACATTATTGTTGTTTCGGATGGCATTGTAATGTCAGGGATTTCTTATTCTCGTCGTGACGGGTTCTATATAGCCGCATTGGAGTACGACGACGATGAGCCAATTGGCGGTGTAACCCACTGGATGCTGCTACCGGAACCGCCGCAGGAGGTGAAGTAATGAACAAGTGCAACGCTCTGCTTTATGCCATGGTGATTGGTTTCGGCCTGGCTGCTGGTATCCGGGTTTATATTGCCTGGGAGTCATTAATCAATCTGGCGTGGAGTGCGATTCGTGGCTAAATCCCCCGCAGAACGCAAAGCCGCGCAGCGCGCTCGGCAGTCCGCCGCCGGTGAGCGCAAAATTGAACTGGTGCTGGATAAGCAGGAGCAGGAAATGCTGGCGCGGAACTGCGCCGCCCGGCGCCCTGGTCGCGATCCCTATGAAATGGCCGAGTACATCGCGCTGCTGATCCGCCAGGATGATGCACGTGTGCGCGGGCGTATAAAATCGATCAGCAGAAAACTTTGCGGTAAGTGCGGCGAGAGAGTTCCCGTTAATTCATGCCCGTGTAATGGTGACTCGCAATGCTGGGTGACTAAAGGCTGGCATGAAACGAAATTAATAGTGTGACATGTCACGAGTAGATTATGCATGATGAATTTGATGGGTTTTGAATACTGCCGCCAACTATGGCGGCTTTATTTTGCATGGTACTATTACCACAACGGTAACTATTACCACGGTGGTTATGATGCCTGCTGAACCTAAAACCTATAAACGCAAATCAACGCAATTTAAGCCACTAACAGCAATGCAGGAGGCTTATTGCCAGTCATACATCAAAACGCCTGAAAACCAGACTCAGGCAGCGATTAACGCAGGATTCTCCCCAAATACAGCGGCAGTTAAAGCCAGTGTCATGATGCGCGATGAACGCATTCAAAAACGGATTGCCGAGTTGATGGAGGAGCGCAACAAACGAATGCGCGTCAGTGCTGATTACGTTCTCATGCGCCTAGTGGAGATCGACCAGATGGACGTGATCGACATCCTCAACGACGATGGGAGCCTTAAACCAATCCGTGAGTGGCCGAAAATCTGGCGCACTACGCTTAGTGGCTTTGATTTGTCATCGACCATCATGAACATGAACGAGGATTCGATAGAGACAATCCTCAAAAAAATTAAATGGCCTGACAAGGTGAAGAACCTTGAGCTGATTGGTAAGCATGTTGATGTCAACGCGTTCAAAGAACGTCTGGATGTTAATGTGAATGTGACAATTGCTGATCGCATAGCAGCAGCCAGGAAGCGACTCAAAGAACGTCAGGATAGTAATCAGTGACAGATACAGCGTTATCTCCTGAAGAGCAGTTAATCGAGGATATTGCAGGGTTCACTCACGATCCGCTTGGCTATGCCCTCTATGCGTTCCCGTGGGGGGAAGAGGGGACTGAACTGGCACATGCCACCGGCCCACGTCAGTGGCAGGCCGATGCGTTCCGAGAGATACGTGATCACCTGCAGAATCCAGAGACGCGTTATCAGCCGCTTATGCTGGCACGTGCTTCTGGTCACGGTATTGGTAAATCCGCATTCATCTCAATGCTGATCAACTGGGGCATGTCCACTTGCGAGGATTGTAAGGTCGTGGTGACCGCCAACACCGACAACCAGCTACGAACGAAGACCTGGCCGGAAATTATCAAGTGGTCAAACCTTGCTATCACGAAAGACTGGTTTACCTGTACCGCTACCGCGATGTACAGCAATGATCCTGGGCACGACAAGCGGTGGCGAGCTGACGCAATCCCCTGGTCTGAGCACAACACCGAGGCATTCGCCGGACTACACAACGAGCGCAAACGCATCATCGTGGTGTTTGATGAAGCGTCGAACATTGCGGATCTGGTGTGGGAAGTTGCCGAGGGTGCGCTTACGGACGAAGACACTGAGATTATTTGGGTGGCGTTCGGAAACCCTACACGTAACACCGGGCGTTTTCGCGAATGTTTCCGCAAATATAAACACCGCTGGAAAACTGCGCAGATTGACAGCCGGACGGTGGAAGGCACTAACAAACAGCAGTTGCAGAAATGGGTTGATGACTACGGGGAAGACAGCGACTTCGTTAAAATCCGTGTGCGCGGCATATTCCCGGATGCATCTGAATTGCAGTTTATCCCTACCGGCATTACTGACGAGGCAATGAAACGGGTGGTAACCGCTGCGCAGGTTGCACATGCTCCGGTGATAATCGGCGTTGACCCGGCATACTCCGGTGTTGATGACGCTGTGATATACCTGCGGCAGGGGCTGCATAGTAAGGTGCTGTGGACCGGCAACAAGACCACTGACGATCTGATTATGGCGAAGCGTATCGCTGACTTTGAAGACCAGTACCAGGCTGACGCAGTGTTCATCGACTTCGGTTACGGAACTGGTCTGAAGTCAATCGGTGACGGCTGGGGTCGTACATGGCAACTTGTTCAGTTCGGTGGCGCGTCTACTGACCCGCAGATGCTCAACAAGCGTGGGGAGATGTTCAACTCATGCAAGACATGGCTGAGGCTGGGCGGCATGCTTGATGACCAGGAAACAGCGGACGACCTGTCGGCAGCAGAGTACAAAGTTCGAGTGGACGGTAAAATCGTTATCGAACCGAAGGAAGATATCAAAGAGCGACTTGGGCGTTCTCCTGGTAAAGGCGATGCGCTACTGCTGACGTTTGCGTTCCCTGTGTCGAAGCGTCTGCGAATTCCCGGTCAGCAGAACCAGCAAGGCAAGGCCATCACAGATTACGATCCCTATGCTTAATCCGCTGGTGGGGATCATGTCGTTGATATCCTCTGGTGAGGATAAAACAAAGCCAGCTCATAGGCTGGCTGTTTGTGACATGTCACGGTGTTATTGCTCGCTTAGCTTCTGCTTCAGCAAGTAACCTTCGAGCATCCAGATTTTGTTTACAGCATTCTGCCGGGCAATCTTCCGACCAATTTCTGCATCAAAGTTTTCCGGGCTTGCACAGGCGCTTTCTCCGGTGACGGTGAAGCCGTTGCGCAGCACCAGGACGCAGAAGGTCAGAAGTGACTCAGCAGGGTGCGCTTCCTGGTAATAGTCAATTGGGCTTTCATGCGGTTTTAAAAGCTCATTAGCGCCATGAACCCCTTCTGCAGCCGTGAAATAGTGCTCACTAATAATCACGTCTTCGATGTGCTGCGGGGTGATTCGCGGTGCCGTTTTGCCTTTCTCAACGATTTCTTTTTCGATTTGCTGGTCGTTCATAATCTCACCTTAAAAAAATGCCCGGCGAACCGGGCGAACTGGAAGCAATGAGTTATGCCTTCCGTGGCTGTACTGGTTTACAGCATGAAGTCATCGCAATGGCGTCCTGCTGTAAAAAGGGCGGTGATAGTCCTTCAAGGGAAACCATCACCGCCAAGCACCTGGAACTTCTGGCATCACGGTCCTTAGGCGTGATTCTGGCGTGGCATGCAGGATTCGAACCTGCGACCAACCGCTTAGAAGGCGGTTGCTCTGTCCAACTGAGCTAATGCCACAACGCTGATAGCACTTAGCCTGTTAAGGCACCACACTTTGTCGCGGCTCCATAAATGCTCTCATCGTTGCACCCTCGTCTCTTCCGAGGTGTCACACCGAATCGCCGGGATGGTGAATCCCCGTGCGCGGAATAAAACCGCTTGACTTGCACATTCCGGCTACCTGGTTCGTTTGCCCGAGCAAGGGAGGGTGCCCCTTAAACGTATCCAGACCGCTATCGGCGCATGTGCCATACACCGTACTGCTCAAAATAAAAGCTCACCCCACCTGTTCAATTTAACGACAAGCCAGTCAGGTTAATAACCGGAATGAACTCTTTGCTTACCTGAAAGGTAATAATTTGTGCGTTAAATGTCAACTATCTACGATAAATAAATCATATGTGGTTAAATTGGTAATAATTTAATTGCGTACGGAGTCATTGATATGTGCATGGGTAGCTCACCGTCAGTGCCTGCAACACCAGAAGTTCAGGCAGCACCACAGGAGCAGGATGCCGCCGTTGTTGATGCCCGCGACGAAGAAACTCGTCGCCGTCGCGCTGCTGCTGGTCGTAGTTCTACGCTGCTTACCGGTTCTCAGGGCGACACATCAACCGCTAATACCAGCGGTAAAACGCTGCTTGGTCAGTAACCGGAGTCATTGAAATGGCGGAAACAACTAAAGAGCGATTGAACAAACAGTTCGCACAACTTGAAAGCGAGCGTCAGTCGTTCGAGCCGCACTGGCGCGAGTTGAGTGATTACATCAACCCGCGTGGTTCCCGCTTTCTGACTTCTGAGGTCAACCGTAACGATCGACGCAATACACGCATTATTGATTCGACCGGGACTATGGCGGCGCGCACTCTCGCCAGCGGCATGATGTCAGGCATCACAAGCCCCGCGCGTCCGTGGTTTCGCCTGGCTACGCCAGATCCTGAAATGATGGATTATGGCCCTGTTAAGTTGTGGCTTGAGGCGGTGCAGAACCGCATGAACGATATGTTCAATAAGTCGAATCTCTACCAGTCTCTTCCGCAGTTATACGGAAGCCTCGGCACATACAGCACTGGTGCAATGGCGGTGCTGGAGGATGACGAGGACATCATTCGCACAATGCCATTCCCGATAGGCAGTTACTACCTGGCTAACTCACCTCGTGGCAGTGTGGACACCTGTTTTCGCAAGTTCTCTATGACTGTTCGTCAGCTTGTTCAGGAGTTCGGGCTAAATAACGTCAGCGAATCCGTAAAAAGCATGTGGGAAAGCGGCACCTACGAGAAGTGGATTGAAGTGATGCATTCGGTTTACCCGAACATTGACCGCGATACATCGAAGCTGGATAGCAAGAACAAGCCATTCAAATCGGTTTATTACGAGGTTGGTGGCGATAACGACAAGTTGTTGCGTGAGTCCGGATTCGATGAGTTTCCAATTATGGCTCCGCGCTGGGAAGTTAACGGCGAAGATGTTTATGGATCATCATGCCCGGGTATGCTGGCGCTTGGACCTGTTAAGGCATTGCAGCTTCTCCAGAAGCGCAAGTCGCAGTTGATTGATAAAGCCACCAATCCGCCGATGGTTGCTCCGACTTCCCTCAAGAATCAGCGCGCCTCCCTTCTTCCTGGCGACATCACGTATATCGATCAGATTACTGGTCAGGATGGTTTCAGGCCTGCTTATCTGGTTAACCCCAGTACAGCAGATCTGGTAGCAGACATTCAGGACACCCGCCAAATCATTAACAGCGCCTACTTTGTCGATCTGTTCATGATGTTGCAGAACATCAATACCCGCTCGATGCCTGTTGAAGCGGTGATCGAAATGAAAGAAGAAAAACTTCTGATGTTGGGGCCAGTTCTGGAGCGTCTGAACGACGAATGTCTTAATCCTCTCATTGACCGCGCTTTCTCGATGATGGTGCGTAAAAACATGCTGCCGCCACCGCCTGACGCGATGGAAGGTATGCCCCTGAAGGTCGAATACATTTCTGTCATGGCTCAGGCGCAGAAGTCTATCGGCCTGTCCAGTCTGGCGTCCACGGTTAACTTCATTGGTCAACTTGCGCAAGCGAAACCAGAAGCTCTCGACAAACTCAACGTTGATCAGGCGATCGATGCATTCGCTGATATGTCCGGAGTGTCTCCAACCGTCATTGTTCCGCAGGAACAGGTTGAGCAGGCTCGCCAGCAACGGGCACAGCAACAACAGCAGCAACAAATGATGGCGATGGGGATGGCGGCGGCACAGGGTGCCAAGACGCTAAGCGAAGCTAAAACTTCGGATCCGAGTGTTTTGTCAGCTATGGCGAATGCAGTTAGTGGTCAGGGTGGGCAATCACAATGACAGATTACGAAGATGATCAACTGAAAGAAGAAAACGCCCGTAAGCAACGTGACATGGCACAGCGTGAAATTGATGACATTCGCTTTGTCATGAGCAGTGAACAGGGGCGTCGCGTTGTCTGGTCGGTGCTGGAGAAAGGCCGTGTGTTTTCCGCTATCTCACCGATGGACGCTATGGCAATGGCATTTAATGAGGGGCAACGCAATCTGGCGCTGGAACTGTTTCAGCGCGTTATGGCGCATTGCCCTGAACAGTATTTGAAGATGGCCAAAGAGGCCAGTGAACAGGAGTGATCATGAATTTATTTGAGCGTTTGCTGTATCGCCGTCTTTGCAATGAGCAACCAGTCGATGGTGGAGCAGCTCCGGCTGCGTCAGAACCGTCAGCGCCTGCAGGTGATAACCCTGCTCCAGTTGGTGATCCATCACAACAGGAAGGTGATAAGCCACAACCTGTTGCTGATGGCGATAAACCTGCTGATGACAAAAAGCCTGAAAACGATAAGCAGGATGAAAAAAAGGACGGCGATAAACCAGAGGGTGCGCCTGAAAAGTACGAGTTTCAGGCTGCCGAAGGCGTAGAGCTGGATACAGAAGCGTTGAAGGAATTCGAGCCGGTGGCGCGAGAACTAAACCTGACCAACGAGCAAGCGCAAAAGCTGGTTGATGCTTATCCGAAGATTCTGGCAGGTGTGCAGCAGCGCCAGGCAGAAGCCTGGCAGAAAACAACCGAGCAGTGGGCTGCTGATGTAAAAGCTGACAAAGAAATTGGTGGCGACAAGTTGATTTCTAACCTTAGCGCCGCACAGCGTGCGCTTGACCAGTTCGGGACACCCGAGCTCAAAGAATATCTGAACACCACCGGACTGGGTAATCACCCTGATCTGGTCAAAACGTTCGTGAAAATCGGAAAGGCGATGTCTGAAGATGGCATGGTCACCGGTGGTAATGAAGGCCAGCGTAGTGCGGCCGAAGTGCTCTATGGCAAATAAGAGAGGAAATGACAATGGCTGTTAAAGGCTTAACTGCGCTGACGCTGGCTGACTGGGGTAAGCGCGTCGATCCAAACGGGAAAGTCGATAAGATTATCGAGCTTCTCGGTCAAACTAACCCGATCCTTCAGGATATGCCTTTTGTCGAAGGGAACCTTCCTACCGGACACCGAACCACCATTCGTTCTGGTTTACCTTCAGCTACCTGGCGTTTGCTGAACTATGGCGTACAGCCAAGCAAATCAACCACAGTGCAGGTAACCGATTCCGTGGGCATGCTGGAAACCTATGCTGAAGTCGATAAGTCACTGGCTGATCTGAACGGCAATACCGCCGAATTCCGCCTGTCTGAAGACCGCGCATTTATTGAAGCGATGAATCAGCAGATGGCGCAGACGCTGTTTTATGGTGATTCCAGCGTTAACCCTCAGCAGTTTATGGGACTGTCCTCCCGCTATTCCAGCCTGTCTGCGGGTAATGCTCAGAACATCATTGATGCTGGTGGCACGGGTACAGATAACACCTCAATCTGGTTAGTAGTGTGGGGCGAAAACACCGTGCATGGCATCTTCCCGAAAGGGAAGAAGGCTGGCATCCAGATGGAAGATAAAGGCCAGGTGACACTGGAAGATGCGAATGGCGGCAAGTACGAAGGCTACCGTACCCATTACAAATGGGACAACGGACTTGCTCTGCGTGACTGGCGTTATGTTGTTCGCATTGCAAACATCGATGTCAGCAATCTTTCAGAACCTTCCTCTGCCGCAAATATTGCGAAGTTGATGGTTAAAGCACTGCATCGCATTCCGAACCGTGGCATGGGGCGCCCGGTGTTCTACATGAACCGCACTGTAGGCCAGGCTCTTGATTTGCAGTCTCTGGAGAAAACATCTCTGGCGATCAGCGTAAAAGAGACAGAAGGCGAGTGGTGGACTTCATTCCGTGGTGTACCAATCCGTGAAACTGATGCGCTTCTGGAAACAGAAGCCCGCGTGGTGTAACGCCTGTTATTAACCTGTGGGTCGTAACAGACCCACTAATGGAGAAAGAAGATGATCACCGACAAACTGTTGATGTTCTCCGAAGCACAGGCGGTAACTGATACCGCGGCTTCTACTGACGTAATCGATCTCGGTCCAATTGACGGAAAACGTCGTGATATCGGCGTTGGTTACCCGCTTGAGTTTTGGGCGCTGGTTAACACAGCCGCCGCGGCAAGCGGTGATGCAACTGTAAACATCCAGTTGCAGACGAGTGAGAATAACAGCTCATGGACCACTATTTATGATAGTGGCGCACTGGTAAAGACCGCCCTGACAGCAGGTAAACGAGTTGTTTCTGCAAAGGTGCCTGCCGGTGTTCAGCGATATCTGCGTGTTAACTACTCCGTCGCAACTGGCCCACTAACGGCTGGCGAATTCACTGCTGGTATCAGTCTTGATGTTGATGCCAATACGCCGTATCCGATCCGCTCAAAAGTAACTGGTTAAGGTGATATCGATGTCAGGTGAGAAACCAAGATACCGCGTTCTGCGCCTCTCTCATATCCATAACACTCTGTGGCCGGAGGGGGCAGAAATCGAATACGAAGGTGAGCCTGGTAGCGCACTGGAACCTGTTAACGATGCAGCCAGACAGGCAAAAGCAAAAGTTGCAGGAAAGGTGTCAATGGCAGCAACCAGCACCAAAATCATCAACGATGTGTCAGATGATGGTGAACTGGATAAGCTCCGTGAAGAGTACGAATTGCTCTTTAACGAGAAGCCACACCATAACGCCAAAGCAGAAACGCTCCGCGAGAAGATCGCAGATAAGCGTAAAGAACTGGGCGTGTAAGCCTCGCGAATCAGACAAGGGGCTTCGGCCCCTTTATTGCAGGAGTATAGAAACTTATGGCCTCTGTAGTAGAGATCTGCAATCGTGCGCTGTCCAATATTGGCAACAGCCGCAGCATTAACAGCCTGACGGAAGCCAGCAAGGAAGCTGGGGAATGTTCGCTGCACTTTGAGGCCTGCCGTGATGCTGTGCTTTCTGATTTTGACTGGAACTTTGCTACCAAACGCGTGGCGCTTGCAGATACGAGCAATCCACCGCCTGACTGGGAATATGCGTACCAGTACCCGTCCGATTGTCTGCGCATTACTGAAATTATGCTTCCTGGTGTACGCAATCCAACAGCAGCAATGCGCGTTCAGTACGAAGTTGGTGCAGACACCAACGGAACAGGAAAATTGATCTACACAGACCAGCCGCAGGCATGGCTCAAGTATGTCTCTCGCGTTACAGATGTGAACATGTTTGATGCCATTTTTATGGAGGCGTTGGCTTGGCGTCTTGCGGCAGCTATTAACATGGCGCTGACTGGGAATGCAGACCTCGGTACGTTTGCCCTCAATATGTACAATCGCGTGATTCTTAGTGCTGGCTCGCATAGCCAGAATGAATCACAGGAACCACTGCCACCGGTTGACGAGTTTACCATTGCGAGGTTGTCCTGATGGCTATCAGTTGGATCCAGCCCAGCTTTGCCGGTGGTGAGATTGGACCGTCGTTGTACGGTCGTATCGACATGGCGAAGTACCAGGTGGCATTGCGCAAGTGCGATAACTTTATCGTGCGGCAGTATGGCGGAGTTGAGAATCGACCTGGTACGCGTTTTGTCGGTGCCGCCAAATACCCAAATCGGAAATGCCGCCTGATCCCGTTCCAGTTCTCGACGGTTCAGACCTATGCTCTGGAGTTCGGACACCAGTACATGCGCGTTATCAAAGATGGTGCGTTGGTGCTGAACAGCAGCAATGTTATTTATGAAATTGCCACGCCATATACTGAAGCCGATCTGTTCCGAATTAAATTCACGCAAAGCGCCGACGTGCTTACGCTTGTTCATCCGGCATACCCGCCGAAAGAGTTGCGTCGCTATGCGCATGACAACTGGCAACTGGTTGATGTGGTAACGAAGAACGGACCATTTGAAGATATCAATATTGACGAGTCAGTGACGGTTTATGCCAGCGCCAGCACCGGGACAATTACGCTAACGGCAAGCGCCTCTATTTTTGGCGCGGAGCAGGTAGGCAAATTGTTCTATCTGGAACAGCCTGCAGTGGATTCTGTGCCGGTATGGGAAACCAGTAAGAGTACGTCGATTGGCGATATTCGCCGAGCAGACAGTAACTACTATCGCGCCGTTAAAGCAGGCAAAACAGGTACTTTGCGCCCTTCGCATACAGAAGGCACATCATGGGATGGCTGGGGCGGATCCGGTGATGATGATACTGGCATTGAGTGGGAATATCTGCACAGTGGTTTTGGCATTGCCCGTATCACTGCTGCAAATGGAACTACTGCAACTGCCGAGGTGATTTCCTATATCCCTTCGCAGGTAGTTGGCGAGGATAATGCCAGCTATAAATGGGCTAAATATGCCTGGAACAGTGTTAATGGTTATCCTGGCACTGTTGTTTATTATCAACAACGTCTTTACTTCGCCGCATCGACTGCGTTTCCTCAGACTATCTGGGCCAGCCGTACCGGGGATTATAAGGATTTTGGCAAAAGCAATCCTACGCAGGATGACGACAGAATTATCTACACCTATGCCGGGCGTCAGGTTAATGAGATCCGTCACCTGATTGATGTTGGTTCGCTGGTGGCGCTGACTTCCGGAGGTGAGTACGTCATCACTGGCGACCAGAACAAAGTGCTTACCCCATCATCATTTGCATTCAGCTCTCAGGGATCAAATGGCTCGAGCAATGTCCCACCAATTGCCGTGGCGAATATTGCTCTGTTCGTCCAGGAGAAAGGCAGTGTTGTCCGTGATCTGGCCTACTCATTCGATGTTGACGGCTATCAGGGGAACGACCTGACCATCCTTGCCAATCATCTTTTTCAGAAGCACAGTATTGTTGACTGGTGCTTCTCTATTGTCCCTTACTCCAGCGCCTTCTGCATTCGTGATGACGGTAAATTACTGGTGATGACCTATTTGCGTGATCAGCAGGTTTTTGCATGGGCACCACAATCCAGTACCGGAAAATATGAAAGCACATGCAGTATCAGCGAAGGAAATGAAGATGCGGTGTATTTCGTCGTTAACCGAACCGTTAACGGGCAAACAGTGAGATACATCGAGCGACTGTCCAGCCGTTTATTTACCAGCGATGAAGATGCTTTCTTTGTTGATTCTGGCCTTAGCTATGATGGAAGAAATACGTCTGACAGAACGATGACCATCACTGGTGGTTCTGGTGAATGGGATTACCGCGCGGAATATACAATCAGTGTTTCTGGTGGTGCGTACTTCACCAGTAGTGATGTCGGCGCGCAACTACAGTTCCCTTATACCGGAACTGATCCTGATACTGGTGATGAGGTGTCAAAAGAATTACGTTGCGACATTATTTCTGTAACCAGCAATACCGCTGTAGTGGTTCGTGCTAACAGGAACGTCCCGCCATCCCTCAGGAATGTGGCCACCACGAACTGGCAGATGGCGCGCCGGACATTTGGAGGCCTGTCTCATCTTGAAGGCCAGACCGTAAACATTCTTTCTGATGCGAATGTTGAGCCACAGAAAGTTGTTTCCGGAGGTGCCGTCACACTGGAATCACCGGGGGCTGTAGTGCACATCGGCCTGCCAATAACTGCTGAATTCGAAACACTGGATATCAACATTAACGGACAGGAAACGCTGCTGGACAAAAAACAGGTGATCCCCTCCGTTACTCTGGTTGTGAATGCCAGCCGCGGCATCTGGGCGACTACGCCTGGCGGTAAATGGTACGAATATCCACAGCGTGAATTCGAGTTCTACGATGATCCTGTTGATGACGCTACCGGAAAAGTAGAAGTGAAACTGGACAGTAACTGGGGCAAAAACGGACGTGTAAGAATCCGTCAGCTTGACCCGTTGCCGCTGTCTGTTCTTGCCGTTATTCCTCGTCTTACTGTTGGGGGATTCTGATGATCGATGTTCGAATTATTCCCGCCACCGAAGAGCATCTTCAGATGATTTTGCCGGATGTTCGTCAGGCTGATATTGACGAACTGTATGCGGTATCGCTGATGACTACCGAAGATGCGCTGCGTGTTGGTCTTCGCACTGCGACTATGGCCTGGTCAGGGTTCGCGAACGGAGAACTGGTAACCATGTTTGGTGTATCTCCGGCGTCAATGATCGGTGGCAATGGTACACCCTGGCTGGTCGGAACCAGCCGTATTGAAAAATATCAGAAGACATTTCTTCGCCACTGCCGACCTGTATTGCAGCAGATGCTGGCAGTTTATCCGCGCCTGGAAAACTACGTCGACGAGCGAAACCATGTTGCCAAAGCATGGCTGCACTGGCTTGGATTCAGGCTTGAAGAAGCCGCGCCTTATGGTGCTCTTGGTCTTAATTTCCACAGATTTCACATGGAGAGAAAATAATGTGCGATCCGGTTATTGCTGGTGGCGCAATGCTCGCCATGAGTGGCATTCAGGCATACACCCAGTACCAACAGGGAAAGTATGCCTCGAAGGTTGCAGAAGCGAACGCAGATATAGCCACTGCTCAGGCAAATGATGCAATAAACAGAGGTAACGCTGAAGCTGAGCAACGGCGCAGAGAGACCCGACAGCGGCTTGGTACTCAAGCGGCGACAATGGGGGCGACCGGCGCCGATTTATCTACCGGTAACGCGCTGGATATATTTGGCGACACTGCCCAGTTTGGCGCTCTTGATTCGCTGACGACGGTGAATAACGCGCAACGCGAGGCTTACGGTTATCAGGTTCAGGCTGCCAACTATAAAGCAGAAGCCAGTTCAGCCCGTAAACAGGGGAATGTGGGAGCAGCAACAACATTGCTCACTGCGCCTCTGAAGGCATACGGTGCGTACCAGATGTTTGGTGGGACGTGGAGTCCGTTCTCTAAAGGAAGTACATCTAGTGGTGGGACGCCAATGTTATCTAACTCAGGTTTTATGAATTCTGACTCCCGATTCAAAATAGGAGGTTACTGATGCCTGTTGTTCCTACTACATCCGGACGCCAGGTGCAAAGTCGTGGTGTGCAAACCGGTGGTTTTCAGACCTTCGATGTTCCTCAAGCAGGTCAGGTGCTGGCGAATGTCGCAGATCAGTATGCGGTGGCATATGGTGAAGCTAGGCAGAAAGCGAATGTTGCTATGGCCCAGGAGGCGTTACTGCAATTTAACCAATTTGCAGATGACCAGATTAACAACCCTGAAAATGGGCTGATTTCTAAACAGGGTAAAAACGCTCTTGGTCAGAGTGACGCTGTTATGAAAAATATGCAGGAAAGGGCTCAGGCATTATTAGGCTCAATTCCTGAAAGTGAGGAAAGGAATAAATTATCCTTTCAACTCCAGCAGTCTATGCAGTCTTATTACAATCAGGCACGTCGATATGAAGTTGGGCAGTTTCAGCAATTCCAAGATCAAACGTATTTGTCAGGAAATGCATTGGCTGTCACTCAGTCTGCGGGGCTATATAGCGATAACCAAGCATTTGTCGATTTAGCCAAGCAGCGATTTGAATCTATTGATCAATACGCTGATGCGCATGGGCTTCCTGATGAGTGGCGTGTTCAGCAGAAAACTCAGCTCAAGGAACAAATGGGGCAGCAAGCATGGATAGGAAATATCGCTCAAAAATACAACGAGTTTCTTCAGGTTAATGGAGAGCCAGGGGATCTTGATGGTGTGAGTCGTGCAATATCACATGGTAATTCATTGGATGCTCGTGGTTTACGTAATAATAACCCTGGTAATATTGAAGCGAGCAAATCTAACCCGTGGGAAGGTCAGATCGGTAGTGATGGACGTTTTGCAACGTTTGCTACCCCTGAGCATGGAATCCGCGCGTTGGGTAAAAATATGTTGTCTTACCAGCGTCAAGGCTATGACACCGTTAGCGAGATTGTTAATCGCTATGCTCCGGCTAGTGATGGTAATAATACTGATGCTTATATTAGGGCATTGTGTAGTGAGCTTGGTGTTGGGGAGAATGATCAGCTTGATATCTCTAACCCAAAGACACTAGCTGCTTTATGTGCTGGGATTATTAAACACGAAAATGGCAGTATGCCTTATAGCACCGAACAGCTTGAAACTGGTATCTCGGCAGCCCTTGGTCTAACTAACCTTGATTCACCTAAGCGTTATACGGGCAATGCGGCATTTGACGCTATGAGCCCTCAAATGCAAATACAGGCATTGAGGCAGGCTAATGAGCTGAGAAATCAGTACCGCCAGCAGTATGCGGACCAGCTTAGCACCGTAGTTAAAGATGCATATTCAGCCCTTGATGAAGGATTGAAACCTGAGAAGTTACCTTCTGAGGACGATTTTATCCGGGCCAATGGTCCGCGCATTGGCGCTATGAAGTGGAAGGATATGCAGGCGCAGATACAATATGGAGGTGTCATTGGTGCCGCTAAAGACCTCACTCCAGAAGGACGACAAGACATTCTTGAACGTTTACGTCCACAGGATCCAAATGCTCCTGGATTTGCAGCTAACCAGCAACGCTGGGAGAAAATGCAGGCCAAATTTAAAGAGATGGATAGGGAGTGGGAGATTCAGCAGGGAAGAAACAGGTTCGTGTCTTCAATGCAAAATAACTTCCCGCTGGACCCTAACGACAAAAACAATCAGGCAGCGGTAGACCGTTATTTCGCGCAGGATATCGCGCCTTCGTTTTCCATATCTGATCCGCAGAGCATCAATACACTGGTCACCGTCACAACTAAAAGCGGCATGATACCAACTCAGGTTAAAACAATGCTTAACAGTGGAGCAACATCAAGAGATCCTGCGCTGGTTGTCCCGATGGCAAAATTCTACGGTCAGTTATTCGATAATAATCCGGCGGCAGCGGCAACACTTGATAAAAGTACGATGGCATTTTACGGCAAGGTTTACGATTATTCCCGCGCTGGCGTGCCGGAGGATAAGGCTGTTGATATGGCTTACAGCCAGGTGTTCCAACAGGATGACCGAATGAAACAGATGCTTTCCACTGCCATGCGAGACAAAAAATATGTCGCGGCGAGGGCAACTGCTGCACAAAATAACGCCAGCAGTCTGACTTCCTTTGGTTCGTGGTCTCCGGATATTACCGATCCAGGAAAATCAAATGCGGCCTATCAGCGAGATTACCAGACAATTTACGATGCTAACTTTGTACAGACAGGTGGCGATGCAGAACAGGCTGAGAAAATGACCAATGCCATGATCAGAACCACCTGGGGAGTTTCTACAGTTAATGGCAAAGCAGAGGTTATGAAGTATGCACCTGAGGCATTGTACGGAGTAAATAATGGTGCTGGTAACTGGATACAGGGGCAGTGGGAGCAGGAAAAACGCGAGCTTAAATCAAAATCCTTTGGCGGTCCTCGCAGTGATACGGACTTAATACTTGTTTCTGATGGCCTTACGGCAAGGGATAGGAGTTATGCTGTTATGGTTTTACAGCCTGACGCAAACGGAGCGATAGAACCGAGAAATTATATTGGAGAAAATGGTCTCCCTGTTCGTTTCAAGCCGGATCAGCTGACATCTCCAATGTACAGGCAAACCATTCAGTTCCAGCAACAGCGTGTTGATGAGGCTAGAGTGCGGAGAGAAGGCAATCCGCTGCCGCAGTTCAGCAATAAAGATGGATATACTCCTCCAGATCTGACCAAACCATTCGGTTATGGTTCAGCCAATTACCTTCCGAGCAATATATACGCAGGGGGCAAATAATGCCGATATATGAACAGGATCCTAAAGAGTTGCTTGGCGAGGATATTCAGCAAATAGCAGCACCTGATGACAGTAATTTCTATATGGAAACACCTTCTTTGCTTTCTGCTGTGAACCCATTTACCAGTGAGCAACGCGTTCAAAGGTCTAGACAAGCAGCATTTCGTATAGATAACACGCTGGGTAGCTTTATTGCCAGTGCTCCTTTCAGTCAGTTTGACAGGGTTGAAGGATATAACCCATTTGATAACGATGCAGCAGATATTAAAGGCTATGAAGATTTTGCAGATTCGTTTATCAACTCCGGTTCGCATGAAGAAACAATGGCAATTAAACATCGAATCGATAAGCAAAGAACAGATAGAGAATATCTATCTGAAATGGGTGGTGCTGGTACTATTTCAAGCTTAGCAATGGGAATGATAGACCCGGTTAATGTGGCTGCAATGTTCATCCCTGTAGGGGCGGTAGCGCGTGGAGGAAGTATTGCTGAGACGGCAGGGCGTTTTGCCCTGGCGAATGCTGCTGGTGGGGGAGTATCAGAAGCCGCATTACAGGCCACTCAGGAAGCTCGCTCACCGATGGAGAGCGTATCGAACGTTGTTGTTGATGCTCTCGTTGGTGGGATCCTTGGTGCTGGTGCACAGCTACTTGCTGGACCTAGCGCGCGCGAGGCAGTGGTTAACTCAGTAGGTAATCATTTGCGAGGTATGGATTCTCCTCAAAGCATTGGTGCAGCTCAGGTTTTCAATACCACACTCGATCAGGAACAGCTCGCTGGACTTGGACTTGCTAACAAAACGTTGAGTGTCACTCCTGCTGGCCGCTTGGCGCAATCACCATCTCTTGTCTCCCGTCAGATTAACCAGCAGCTTGCCGAAAATAACTATTTCTTCGCCAAAAATGATGAGGGGTTGGCTACGTTTACGGCAGTCGAGACTAAGATTAAGCAATACGACGCCATGCTTTATAAGCAGATGGAAGCTACTCGTGATGCTTACCAGCAGTACAGCAAATCTGTCAGCGCCCGCGGCGTGAAGAGGATGAACTTTATTGATTTCAATGAAGCTGTTGGCATGGCTATGCGCCGTGGTGATCAGAGTGATATTCCTGAGGTTTCACAAGCAGCCGCCAGAATCCGCCCCATTTTTGAGACCACAAAAGCCCGTATGCAGGAATTGGGGATCCTTCCTGAGGATATCGATGTCGTGACGGCGAAGAGTTATCTTCCCCGCATTTATAAGTTCGATAAGATACTTTCCGACCGCACTGAATTCAGAGGGCGAATTGCCAACTGGATACAAGGGATTAGTGCCAAAGGTGCTGACAAAGCAGGTCAGCGAATTGAAAAGATAAATTCATTGCTAAAAACTGCAGAGGAATCAGCACCGCGCGCTGATGCTCTCGCTAGTGAAATCGCTGAAGCGGAGAAATGGTCTGGTAAAAAAATTCTACTCATGGAAGAACTGGATAAACGAAATAAGCTTATATCTCAGGAGACTGACACACAGGCGCGTCTTACAAGAATAGAAAAAGAGTTGGCCGAGACTTCATCAGAAAAACTTCAGGCAAGAATGATGAAAGAAAGCTCTGACCTTAAAACACGCCTTGATGATATAGCGCAGGCAAAGAGTGAGCTTCCTGTCTATCAGCGCCATATGGAGTTGCTGGATAATCCACGGAAATATCGTTCTGAGCTTCGCCGACTGCAAAAACGGGCAAATTCAACCACAAGGCTGAATGCAAGCCGCGAGCGAGCACTGAAGCAGATGGAGCCTCTATCCCGAGAGGAAGCAGAGGACGCTGCTGACGAGATCGTGAATAAAATAATAGGCGCACCTTCCGGGCTTGTACCAGCCGATATTATCCCAGAGAGACTCGTTGGTCGGGCTGGTTTCACTAAAAGCAGAACGCTGCTTATTCCTGATGAGCGTATAGAAGATTTTCTTGAATCAGATGTTAACTACATCATGGAAAGTTATCTCCGGCAGGTGGCACCAGAAATTGAGCTGACTGCGCAGTTTGGCCGTAAAGATATGGGGGAGCAAATCCGTCAGGTTAGTGAGGAATATACCCGGCTAATAAAAGAGGCTAAAACACCTAAACGACGTGCAGTTCTTGAGAAGCAACGGGAGGCTGATATTAGGGATATTACGGCTATGCGTGATCGACTGCTTGGTACTTACGGTGCACCTCAAGATCCACGCAGTTTCTTTGTTCGTGCCGGGCGAGTTGCTAGGAATATTAACTTCCTCCGTTTGCTTGGTGGAATGACTGTCTCCGCTGCAACTGATCTGATGCGACCGATGATGCAGCATGGCCTGAGAAAATCTCTCGGACCAATGGTAAGCATGCTTAAAAATATGGACTCAGTAAAAATTGCAACCAGGGATTTGCGAGAAATGGCAGTTGGGCTTGATTATGTCCTGTCTACGCGTACAAAGGCTATAGCGGATCTTACTGACCCCTATAGCCGGAGAAGCGCCGCTGAGCGAGGTCTGAACTGGATGACGCAGAAATTCGGTAACTGGACGCTGATGAATCAGTGGAACAGCGCACTTAAATCATGGTCTGGGATGATAGTGCAGTCGAGGATACTTGACGCGGCTCGCCAAGTTTCTGCTGGTGGCACGCTCTCCAAAAGTGAAATGCGGAAGATGGCACAGGTCGGCATCAATGAAGATGTTCTGCGCCGAATCGGGGAGCAATTCGGGAAGCACGGAGAGGATATGGACGGGCTGTTAACCGGGCATAGTCATCTGTGGGATGACCGTTTCGCTAGAGAGATTTTCCAGTCTGCAGTGCTGAAAGATGTAGACTCAGTGATTGTAACGCCTGGCGTAGGTGATACACCGCTGTTTTTTAGTAAAGAAGGCTGGAAGATGATCACGCAGTTCAAAACGTTTATCTTCGCACAGCATAACAGGGTGCTGGTATCTGGTATCCAGCAGGGCGATGCTGCATTCTATCTTGGTGCGCTTGGCACGATTGCGCTTGGCTCAATGGTCTATATGATGAAACAGAAGTTAAGCGGTCGCGATATCGACTACAGCTGGAATAACCTTGTGAAAGAGGGGATCGACCGGGGCGGAATGCTTGGCTGGCTCTCTGAGCCGCTGAATACCGTTGAGAACATAAGCGGCGGTAGGTTTGGTCTTGGCGCGATGTTTGGTGCGCCTCCGGTATCAAGGTTTCAGAGTCGTAATGCTATTGGTGCTTTACTTGGTCCTACCTTTGATCTTGGCGGTGATGCCGCGACGGTTGCAAATGGTGTACTTAACGGAGAATTTGACAGCCAGCAAACCCACGCTGTCCGTAAAATGCTACCTTTTCAGAATCTGTGGGCGATATCACCATTACTAAATAAAGTTGAAGAGCAGATGAAATAGGATGAAAAAAATAAATTTGTTTTTTGGCATAGTGCTTTCAATAGTCTCTGTAAATCCTACAGCTGCCAGTTCATTGCAATGCAATAAGGATAACTTTGATGCATGCAAAACGTGCGAACAATTATCAAAGGCTATCGACTTAAAAGAACCTAATCGTGGCGATTACTATAGAGGGGCTTTATGGAATGGGCTTTACGCCTCTTATGTAATTAATTGCCCTGTGGTTGCAGAGAAGTTACTGAGCCATGGTGCTATACCATCATATGGCGGATATATGGGGTCTATGGGGGCGGTTCTGACAGGAAAATGGCCTCATAACAATGAATCAATAAATCTTTCATGGGCAGATTTGCTTATAAAACATGGATTTGATGTTAATAGGCATACGGGGAATTATAAATCAGCTACTGAAGTATGGGCTATAGATAAAAAACAGATTGAATATAAGTCAGTTTTTGACAAGTTAATTCAATCCAGCGAAGTAAAACCACTCGATCCTTCAAGAAATTTAGAATGGTGTGCGTCTGAAGGGTATCGCTCAGTTGTCGTTTATTCCCTTAACTCATGTATAGAAAATGCTATAAAACGTTTGGATGACGGTGTTTCTTCAGCGTCTGATATTTCATCAGCAGCCGTAAATTCCTGTACTAGCGATGTAGAAAATTTCAATAAGCATTTGGCATGCAAAGCAGCTGTTAAAGAAAACTCTGATAAAGAGAGAAGCAACGTTTACCAGTTATTAACCAGTGATAGTCAAATGAATAAAAATGTTATTGATATGCTGAAGGAAAGAAATATTGAAACGGTTCTTGAATTTAGAGCTGAAAATCGATCAGCGAAAACTGCACAGTGATCAAACAGGCCGCTTTCGCGGCCTTGTTTTTAACGAATGCCACCGCCGCCCGGACGGGAATCCGCAGAACGCCCACCGCAGCGGGAGCCGTCAGCAGCAGTGTCGCTGTCGTGCTGACAACGACCGGCAAAGGCCTGAGTTGAAGCTACCAGAGACAACAAAACGAACAGTGCAGCAAATGCTTTTTTCATTGTGAAATTTCCATCTATAAGCCACCTCAATGTGGCGTCAATGAGTGTAGCACTGACTTTTGTTTCGTCCACAAAAAAGCCCGCGCTGCGGGCTATTCCTTCCATTTATCAGAAAAAAGATCTTCTTCTAAAGGCATTGGTTCTGTTTTTGTTTTCTCAAAGAATTGATAACTGATAGTGATTGCTGCCTCTTTAAACTCTTCTTGCTCAGTTATGTTGTGGGCATCTGCGTCAACAAAAAACATAACCAGCGCATCACGATTGTGATTTACCGAATAAACTAAAAAGCAATCACTTGTTGGTATGCATTTTACTTGCACAGACGCTATATTTTTCCATGCATCCCAAGATGATTTTTTACCAGTGTGTTTTTTATCACTATATTCTGGAATATAGTCTTGGTTATCGACATGAGTATGCCTGACATTTAGTTTAAGCATTTCTGTCGGACGAGCAAATGCAGCATCTTTACCAAGAGATGGATGGTATCCCGTTTTCCAATACTGGGTAAAGGCATCAGATACTTTCTTCAGCTCAAGATCAGATGCACAAAGGGCCGAGAAATTTTGCGTATGCAATACTCGACCCTTATATCTGACAATTTGATTTTTATCATTCTGCGACGCAGACGAACTCATAATTTTCCTTATTGTTACGAGAATCAAAGAAAGCGCGGGATACGCGACTTGCGTGATCTTTTGTCATAGTAACTTTTACGTACTCTACGCTTCCATTGAAAGAACGTCTTGCGGCAGCTTGCGCTCTACGCATCTGCAATTTTTCGTTTCGCATGACATTACCTCATATCTCATAAGTTCATTACACGGATTAATAAAAATGAAACCAATCCGTTTACCCTTGAGGTAATAGTACGCTATTCACCCACAGTCTGCAATCTGTACAGAATTATTTAAAGGCACATCCCTGTGCCGCCGTTCTGTCAGAAGAACCCTGCCTTGTCGTTGATGTACTCCGCGTGCGTCTGGATATCACGCAGGCATTTGCTCACACCAACGATGTAGCAGAACATGGTGGTCAGCTCCGCCGCCGCGCCCGATACGTCGTGCCCGTCGTCCTGTAACTGGTTCAGCAGATTCATCAGCAGTGAGTTCTCCGTCAGGCCGAGAACACCAGACGGAGAATGAATCAGGCTACGGTAGCCGGGCTTCAGTGGGGCGCTGTATTCTTTTTTGTCTTCCAGCTTGATCGCCTCCATAATGGCGGGCATGAATTTTTCAATTACCTGAGTGGCCTTTGATAAATCAGCTCCACCTGAGAGACGAACATCTCCGCTGACATTTGCGGGTTTTCTGTCGAAGTAGCAATCTTCCAGTTTTTCGAAGACCTCCCACGCTTTTTCAGTCTCAAGAATTTTCGCATGTCGTGCTGCACCGCGAGCGGTCCATAAGAAAAGATGACTTACTTTTGGTGCAATATTAAGCAAACCTCTTTGAGAGGACTCGTTCTTAAATGCTCGTAATTCTTCGCCTATCAGCTTGAAACAATGTTTTCCCTCAATGAATCGATCTGCATTTCGTTGATAGTTTTGACGAATCAGTTTGGGTTCTGTGTCATACAAATCAGCAAGCATTTCTGTAGTCATTACAGGGATGTTGCAATGAGTTGTTATCGGCAACTTATCAATAGCTATATTACGCATTTTCATTGCCTCCATCTTTCACGACGAAATAGCAATTATCTTTATAATCTAACTGGATGAACTTTATGTTTTCAGGGAGTTTTACAGAAAGAGTTTTTGCACAAGCAAAACCAAAATCTGCGCCAGAAGCATCCATATACCTTAATAATTGTTTTAATGCTGAAGGAGAAAAAGTATCTACCTTCACCTCAACAGGGTAACCATCTTTTGTTTTTAGGTCTGGTTGACCTGGTCCACCAAGTATTTCAGCGTTAAGGTATTTTGCTATTTCTGGATAAGCGTTGTATTCAGAGCGTAGTTTTGCCTTGTTATCGACTGCTAGTTGCATAAGATGATCAAACAAATTGGTATCTAAATCTGCCCCTTCATCCCACATTCTATTTCTACAGCTAATCAATTCACTGACCAGTGGTGCACTTTCTTGCCTTAGCATAAGAAGGAGTGGAGAATTAGAAATTAACCAATACAGATCGTCGTTTGAGATTTTTTGGCCTGGCATAGCGATACCTCTACTAGTAAGTTACCCACCACCGCAACGCCAATTGCTGGTGGTGAACTGGACAAGGTTGGCGTACCGGCCTAGTAGGTACCGGCGCACCTTTCGGTGCCCCTGCCCAGCCCACCATAATTCGGATATGACTGTGCTATACGCATAAAAAAACCACGTCTGGCGTGGTATGCGCCTACTAGTAATCCGGGACGCCAATCCCGGCACTGGATTTTGCCAGTGCCCGATTACTATGGCACAAGAGGAGTGCGATGTAAATTTACCGCAAAGGTAAATATAAGCACTCCATTTGGTAATTGCAAACCTTATCTGGTTTGTTTTCGTAATTGTTCGGCACAATAGTCGAGATGTGTTTGCAGATCCTGCATAGACATCTGTGAGCTGGTGACGTAGTTAATCAGTGCAGTCAGTTCGGCAAGTGGGCCATCGACATTAAATCCATCCTTATCGAGATCCCGGAGTAATTTCATCAAGTGCGATCCCTCCACCAGTGACCTGACGCCTCCCGGCGTGTGAATCCTTTCGGTAAATCCGTCTTCCAGTGGATAGTGATACTGCTGCATCTTATCTTCTCCATGCAATAACTGTATAAATATACAGTATCAAATAATTTGTTTGCTATCCAGCACGTTTTGCAAATTACCTGAAAGGTAATATCTATTCATATTCACAGTCTTTCTATCCATATGTGGTTTTTCAGGTAATAGAATAACCAGATATGCGGCGCAACGGGTGCTGCGACTATCTGGAGATTTAACATGACGGTCTCAACAGAAGTTGACCACAACGAATACACAGGTAACGGCGTTACGACATCATTTCCGTATACCTTCCGTATTTTCAAAAAATCCGACCTGGTTGTTCAGGTGTCTGACCTTAACGGTAACGTTACAGAACTAGTGCTGGATGCTGGTTATACGGTAACAGGGGCGGGAACTTATAGTGGCGGTGCAGTGGTTCTTCCGTCGCCGCTTGCTGCTGGCTGGCGAATCACGATAGAGCGTGTGCTTGATGTGGTGCAGGAGACTGATCTTCGCAATCAGGGAAAATTTTTCCCCGAAGTTCATGAGGATGCATTTGACTACCTGACGATGCTGATCCAGCGATGTTTTGGGTGGTTCAGACGTGCATTGATGAAACCATCTTTGCTTGCAAAATATTACGATGCAAAGCAAAACAGAATATCTAACCTTGCAGATCCATCATTTGAGCAGGACGCTGTAAATAATCGCTCAATGCGCAATTATGTCGATGCTGCAATCGCCGGGGTTGTTGGTGGTTTTGGTTGGTTTATTCAGTATGGTTCTGGAGCGGTATACAGAACACTCCAGGATAAGATGCGTGATGGTGTCAGCATTAAGGATTTTGGAGCTCAAAATGGAATCTTAAATGATAACAAGGAGGCTTTTACAAAATCATTACATTCGTTTAGCAGTGTTTTTGTTCCGGAAGGGGTATTCAATACATCTTTAGTTTCTCTTTCACGTTGTGGCTTGTACGGAACAGGTGGGGGAACGATAAAACAGTATGACAGAGATGGTAATCATCTGGTTTTTAACATGCCCGATGGTGGCATGCTTAGTACGCTAACAATTATGGGAAATAAATCAGATGATAGTGTGCAGGGACACCAGGTGTCATTTTCAGGTGGCCATGATGTATCGGTTAAAAATATCAGATTTACAAATACGCGAGGACCAGGATTTAGCTTGATCGCTTATCCGAATAATGGTATTCCGTCAGGTTACATTGTTAGAGATATAAGAGGAGAGTATTTAGGGTTCGCAAATAATAAAAAAGCAGGTTGTGTGCTTTTTGATTCATCGCAAAACACGCTAATTGATGGTGTGATAGCCAGAAATTATCCTCAGTTTGGTGCAGTGGAACTTAAAACAGCAGCAAAATATAACATTGTCAGCAATGTTATTGGTGAAGAGTGTCAGCACGTTGTTTACAATGGAACTGAGACGGAAACTGCCCCAACGAATAATATCATTAGCAGTGTAATGGCTAACAACCCAAAATACGCCGCAGTAGTTGTTGGCAAGGGGACTGGTAACCTGATTTCGGATGTGCTGGTTGATTACTCTGAATCGGACGCAAAGCAGGCGCACGGCGTCACCGTTCAGGGAAATAATAATATTGCCAGTAATATTCTAATGACTGGGTGTGATGGGAAAAATGAATCAGGAGATCTGCAGAAATCTACAACCATTCGTTTCTTAAATGCTGCAGGCAGTAATTATGCGTCAATATTCCCCATGTATAGTTCTTCTGGCGTGGTTACCTTCGAGGAAGGGTGTATCAGGAACTTTGTTGAAATTAAACATCCGGGTGATAGAAATAATATTCTGAGTTCTGCATCAGCGGTGACTGGTATTTCCAGTATAGACGGCACTACAAATAGCAATGTTGTTCATGTCCCTGCTCTTGGTCAGTACATTGGGACTATGTCAGGGCGTTTTGAATGGTGGGTTAAATATTTTAACCTTGCTAACCAGACGCTTGTTTCTGCAGATAAATTCAGAATGCTTGCTGAAGGCGATGTATCTCTGGCTGTGGGAGGCGGTATAAGTTCGCAATTGAAATTATTCAATAGTGATAATACTAAAGGCACTATGTCGCTAATAAATGGAAATATTCGAATATCTACTGGAAATTCAGAATATATACAGTTTTCTGATTCAGCCATGACACCATCGACAACGAATACTTATTCTCTTGGGTTGGCTGGTCGTGCATGGTCGGGGGGATTTACCCAGTCAGCATTTACGGTGCTGTCCGATGCGCGTTTCAAGACTGCTCCAGAGGTTATTGATGAGAAAATACTGGACGCATGGGAAAGAGTGGAATGGGTTTCATACCAGTACCTTGACAGGATCGAAGTGAAAGGTAAAGACGGAGCAAGATGGCACTTTGGTGCAGTTGCGCAGCATGTTATCAGTGTATTTCAGAATGAAGGCATAGATGTGTCACGACTGGCATTTATCTGTTATGACAAGTGGAATGAGACCCCGGCAGAATACAGGGATGTGACGGAAGAAGAGCATTCTGCAGGAGTTTACCCACTTATACAGACAAAGGTTCTGGTACGCGAAGCCGTCGAGGCTGGTGAATGTTACGGTATCCGTTATGAAGAGGCTCTGATTCTGGAATCTGCGATGATGAGACGCAGGGTTAAAAAGCTGGAAGAGCAAGTTTTGCAATTAACAGGGAATTGAACCGTAAATGGTGTGTTGTTGCGCGGTATACTTTTCCTGAAGCAGGGTGTTTGCAAATAAACGGGTTTCGTTATGTCATTCCAACTAACCAATGAAACTTCAAATCAGTGGCTTAGTGTTAGTTCTCTTGCTGCGGTTATTGCAGGTGTCCCTCCGGAGGTTGCTTTAGGGGCTTTGGCTGGGGCGGTAATTTTTGTTACCTCTGCAGTAGAGTACCCCATCCGTCGCCGGGTGCTCCTGTCGATGCTCAGCTTTCTTTGCGGCCTTCTCTTTTACAAACCAGCAGCATCAATTCTTATCGGCATAGCCAGCCTGATCCCTACCATCACGCAGGACTCTTTTGAAAAAGGGATTGTTTTCTCTGCAGGCGCATTCGTGTCAGCAATTGTCGCTGTGCGTATTGGTATATGGCTCTATCACCGTTCCGATAATCCACGCGAGTTAATTCCGGGGAGAAAAGACGATGGTAACGCATGAGTTTTTTTTGCTTATCACCAATGCAGTTATTTGCACTGGCATAGCAATTCGCGTTGTCACATTCCGGCGTAACGGCTCTCAACATCGAAGGTGGGGAGGATGGCTTGCTTATTTCCTGATTGTTGCTGCGGCCAGTATTCCTGTTCGAGTCGCCTATGCAATCTGGTTACGCACGCCAATGGCTGTGGATTTATCTGAGGTCATTATCAACGCTGTCATGCTTGCTGCGGTTCTTAAAACTCGCGGTAACGTCGTTCAGATTTTCAAGATAACGAGGTCTAAACATGGAGATTAAACAATTCCAGCGAGCTGCTGGTATTAGCGAGGCGCTGGCCGCACGCTGGTTCTCGCATATAACTTCTGCGATGAAAGAGTTTGGTATCAGCAAAGCAGAAGATCAGGCAATGTTTATTGCTCAAGTCGGGCATGAATCTGGGGGCTTCACCAGGTTGCAGGAGAATTTCAACTACAGTGTCAGCGGACTGGCTAACTTCGTTCGGGCTGGGCGTCTCACTCAGGGGCAGGCTAATGCACTGGGGCGCCGTGCTGGTGAACCACCATTGCCACTTGAGCGCCAGCGCGCGATCGCAAATCTGGTATACAGCAAACGCATGGGGAACAATGCCCCTGGTGATGGCTGGAATTACCGAGGGCGCGGACTTATCCAGATTACCGGTTTGAATAACTATCGTGATTGCGGAAACGGTCTGAAGGTTGACCTGCTGGAGAGCCCTGAACTGCTGGCGCAGGACGAATATGCGGCTCGTAGCGCGGCGTGGTTCTTCGCCAGCAAAGGATGCATGAAGTATACCGGCGATATTGCACGTGTAACTCTGATTATCAATGGTGGCCGGAACGGCATCGACGACCGGCGCGCGCGGTACATCGCTGCCAGTAAGGTGCTGGCGGTATGATCTGGGCATTCGTAAAAGCATACCGGAAACAGTTGATTATCATGGCGGTGCTTGCTGTTCTGGTCATATCAGGAGTTGCTGCCTGGAGTGTACACGGCAGTCGTCAGTACGACGCCGGGTATGCGCAGGCGAAAGAAGACCGCAAAACCGAAGATGAGAGAATTCGTCAGCACTACGAACAGGAGAAAGCGATCAATGAACGTGAAGCGCAGCAGAGGATCGACCAGGCGCGCAATGATGCTCTTGATGCTGCCGCTCGCGCTGGCCGGTTGCAGCAACAGCTCGTTGCCATCCGTGAGCAGCTCAGGCAGTATAACGCCATTGTCGGCGCTGGGACGTCAGCCGCAGACACCGGAGTTTTGCTTGCCGACGTGCTCAGTAAATCTCTCGAGAGAAACAGACAACTGGCAGAGTATGCTGACCGGGCAGCCGAAGCCGGAAGAGTCTGTGAAAAACAGTACGACACCCTGACCAGATAGCATGGCATTTTTCATGGTACTGATTTCCGGTGACGGTATATAAAACGGTACGAGGAAAATTGAGTTTTGGAAAAATGTTATCACTCAATTGGTTATGGTATCCGTAAATAATTGAGTGGGAATGATTTGACCCTGCACTATGAATGAACAAAACCCTCTGTTACTACAGAGGGTTTTTTATCCTAAAGAATTATAGGTTTGAAGTTACTAACATCGTTTAGTTAAACCAGCTATCTGATTTATTCTCTTCTGCTTTACCCACGCTTTTCATCAGATCGCGACCGCCTTCAGTCATATTTCTGTTTGCGTCAGCTTCAGATTGCACCACATCGGTTTGCGCAGCTTTGTGCTTCAGTTCCTGATCGATAAATTCGTTTTCGCGCTTAACGCGGGCTTCTTCTTTCGCCAGCGCCAGTTTTTGTTTCTGAATCTCTAAGCTACGTAGCTCATCTTCATAACTTTGATCGCGTTTTTTGTCCGCAGTGGCTTCGGCGTCCAGTTTATCCTGACGAGCTTTCTTATTCGCTGCTGCCGTTGCCGCTCTTTTATTAGCCGCGGCCTGGGCGTTTGCGCGACGTTGCTTCTCTTGCTGGATTTCCCTGTTGCGCTCCGCGACCCATTCGTCATGCTGCCTTTGCTCTTCATTTTTACCTTGCTGTTCCGCTTCTGCGACAGCCGAGAGTTGATCCTGCAATGATGAGGCGATAGCCGGATAGCTTAAGGAGGCTAAGATGGCGCAAAGAAAAACTTTCTTCATGACTCCTCCTGATTATTAGCTCTTTTCAGGACATTTGGTATTTGGCTGAATACGCGTTTCGTTATACGTCGTGGTAATAACAACGGCTAAACCTGTCGTAAACTGGCACTCTTTACCCACTTGGGTGGAGGTATACACTTTGGTGCCTTCCTTATATGTTAAAGAAACACCTTCCACTAAGGTTTTATCATTCACCATAGAACCCGCTGCCGCGCCTACAGCTCCGCCGCCAACTGCACCTGCCGTCGTTCCGGAATTGCTGCCAGACCCGACGTTGTGGCCGATAACACCGCCAGCGACAGCGCCAATAAGCGCGCCGAAGGCTTGTGCGTTCCGTTTATTTTGGGCGTTGTCTACGGCAACTTTTGCGGGAAGAATGGAAATAATATTAACGGTTTTAGTTTCTTGTTTGGTATTCAGTTGATCGGTTTGATAAACATCGGCGGCATGATCATCAGCATTTGACTGGCATCCTGCCAGAGTGAATGACGCTAACATTGCCACAGGCAGAAGACATTTTTTAAATTTCATCACTATTCCTTGTTATACACATTACGAAAAATAAGACATTTAAGATCATCAAAAGAGGAAAGTAAATGTATTGCGTATAAAGGAATAGATTAAATTTATTAAAATTCATGTGGGGAATAATTTATAAAAATACATCATCACAACATATGTATTAATGATGTATTTATTTCGCAGCCGAACTGCAGTCAGAACAAAGACGTAAAATTTAAGATGAAAGAATATCTGCCGCTTTGATAATCTCAAAGAGCAAAAGCATCCGACAGCGAGGTGCCGTTATGTTCTGTGAGAGTGGAGAAGGTAACCGCTAACGTTGTACCGGTGATTCGACGGAGAGTGTGGATTGCTGAGCTTCTTTTTTGCTCTGATGGTGCTGCCAGGCACCGACGGACGAGTAGATAAAACGGCCAAAGAAGAAGATAAAGCTGATGAGCAGTACGATACGGGTCATGCGACTGTTAAATCGGTGTCGTTTTCGCATACTGGTTGCCTGACTCACAAAAGGTTCCTTGAAGTATGTCCCACGCCGTGGACGGTACTTACATTAAGGCACAACAGGACAAAATGGTCAATTCTTCGTTATGTAAAGAAGCGTCAGTGAATACATATTTTAATGTTATGGAAGTTAATTTAATTATTTACAATGATGATGTAATAATGATGAGTTAACATGATAAACGTAATAATTCATTAATCAGGGTTATTTTGTTTGATATATATCAATTGGAACTTTCATATGACACTTAGAATCATTGCTCTCTATAGTGATGAATAATCATCATTCGAAGTCAGGTGGGATGCCTGTCTGAATACACCTCCTTCAGGATGTGGGGGATTCTGCTGAGCATCTATGAAACTGAATGCAACTTATATAAAAATACGTGATAAATGGTGGGGGCTTCCGCTGTTCCTGCCTTCTTTAATCTTGCCCATTTTCGCCCACATTAATACTTTCGCGCATATTTCTTCCGGTGAAGTTTTTCTCTTTTATCTGCCACTGGCACTGATGATCAGCATGATGATGTTTTTCAGCTGGGCGGCATTGCCAGGGATCGCCTTAGGGATTTTTGTCCGCAAATATGCAGAGCTGGGTTTTTACGAAACGCTCTCATTAACGGCTAATTTTATTATCATTATCATTCTCTGTTGGGGCGGTTACAGGGTTTTTACCCCCCGGCGTAACAACGTTTCACATGGTGATAGCCGTTTAATTTCCCAGCGACTATTCTGGCAGATTGTGTTTCCTGCAACGCTGTTTCTGATACTTTTCCAGTTTGCTGCGTTTGTAGGGTTACTGGCGAGCAGAGAATATCTGGTCGGCGTCATGCCCTTTAACCTCGGGACCTTAATCAATTATCAGGCCTTGCTGGTGGGTAATCTGATTGGTGTCCCGCTGTGCTACTTTATCATTCGGGTGGTGCGAAATCCGTTTTATTTACGTAGCTATTATTCGCAATTAAAACAGCAGGTTGATGCCAAAGTTACCAAAAAAGAGTTCGCAATCTGGCTACTGGCATTAGGTGCCTTATTGTTGCTGTTATGCATGCCGTTAAATGAAAAAAGCACGATTTTTAGCACCAATTACACCTTGTCATTATTGCTGCCCCTGATGATGTGGGGAGCGATGCGCTATGGTTATAAGTTGATTTCATTGCTCTGGGCGGTCGTGTTGATGATCAGCATCCATAGCTATCAAAATTACATTCCCATTTATCCTGGCTATACCACGCAGCTGACCATAACCTCCTCCAGTTATCTGGTATTCTCTTTTATTGTCAATTATATGGCTGTACTGGCAACCCGTCAGCGAGCTGTAGTCAGACGCATTCAGCGGCTTGCGTATGTGGACCCGGTGGTTCATCTGCCAAATGTTCGCGCCCTGAATCGCGCGTTGCGTGATGCCCCCTGGTCTGCGCTATGCTATTTACACATCCCTGGCATGGAAATGCTGGTTAAGAACTATGGCATCATGCTGCGGATTCAATACAAGCAAAAACTTTCTCACTGGCTGTCACCATTGCTGGAACCGGGTGAAGATGTTTATCAGCTTTCGGGTAACGATCTCGCGCTGCGGCTGAATACAGAATCGCACCAGGAGCGCATTACCGCACTGGATAGCCATCTCAAGCAATTTCGTTTCTTTTGGGATGGAATGCCGATGCAACCGCAGATTGGCGTCAGTTACTGCTATGTGCGCTCGCCAGTGAATCATATCTACCTGCTGCTGGGAGAGCTAAATACGGTGGCCGAACTTTCCATCGTGACCAACGTCCCGGAAAATATGCAGCGTCGCGGAGCAATGTATTTGCAACGCGAATTGAAAGATAAAGTCGCGATGATGAATCGACTACAGCAGGCGCTGGAACACAACCATTTTTTCCTGATGGCCCAGCCGATTACCGGTATGCGTGGTGATGTTTACCATGAAATTCTTCTGCGCATGAAGGGTGAGAATGATGAGCTGATCAGCCCCGATAGCTTCTTACCGGTCGCGCACGAATTTGGTTTATCGTCGAGTATCGACATGTGGGTCATTGAGCATACGCTGCAATTTATGGCTGAAAACAGAGCGAAGATGCCCGCTCACCGTTTTGCTATTAATCTGTCTCCAACCTCGGTATGTCAGGCTCGTTTTCCTGTTGAAGTCAGTCAGCTGCTGGCTAAATATCAGATTGAAGCGTGGCAACTTATTTTTGAAGTCACCGAAAGTAATGCTCTGACCAATGTTAAGCAGGCGCAAATCACCTTGCAGCATCTTCAGGAATTAGGCTGCCAGATTGCGATTGATGATTTCGGCACCGGCTACGCCAGCTATGCGCGGCTTAAAAATGTGAATGCCGATCTGCTTAAAATTGACGGCAGTTTTATCCGCAATATTGTGTCAAATAGTCTGGATTATCAGATAGTGGCGTCGATTTGCCACCTGGCGCGAATGAAGAAAATGCGGGTAGTGGCAGAGTACGTTGAAAACGAAGAGATCCGCGAGGCGGTGCTCTCTTTGGGGATCGATTATATGCAGGGTTATCTTATTGGTAAGCCGCAACCGTTAATTGATACGCTGAATGAAATCGAACCCATTCGCGAAAGTGCCTGAATAATGCGGGCCGACATTTCTCGTCGGCCCGCAAAGCATTAAGCGGCGATTTCTGGTGTACTTTCTTCTTCAATTTTCAACCGCCAGCCAGCCACGCCTTCCCAGTATTCTTGCTCCTTTTCCAGATCAAGCAGTACCAGCGCATTCTGACTAAACCAGTCATGCGGGAAACGCAGTGTCCAGTGACTGTCATCAGTAATCAGCGTCAATGTTGGCGGTGTGGTGGTTGCCTGACGTTGATTATTGAGTAATACGCCAAGGCGCAATAGCTGAATCAGTGGCAGGAACTGTTTCTTCTTAAACAAGGTAAAGCGCGGCAGATCGTCGAGTTTAATCGCTTTACGGTGATAGCGCACCAGTGTCGCCATCATCAGCTGCTGTTCCTGATTAAAACCCGGCAAGTCGCTGTTTTGCAGAATATAAGCGGAGTGGCGATGCAAACCGCTGTGGTTGATATTCAACCCGACCTCATGCAGCATGGCGGCCCATCGCAGTAGCGCCTCCAGTTGTGGATGCGCCAGCTTCGGTTGCTGTTCCCGCCACTGTTCGTACATTTGCATAGTGGTATCCAGCACCCGTCGGGCCTGTTCGCTGTCGATGTGATACTGGTTGGCGAGGCTGCTGGCAGTGCGACTACGCACATCCTGATGACGGAAACGTCCTTCCATTTCATACAGTACGCCTTCGCGTAACGCCCCGTCAGAAAGGCGCAGTTCACGGATGGCTAAAGCATCAAACACACCGCATAAAATCGCCAGTCCCGGAACGAAGACTGTTTTCCGTTCTTCGGAAAGACCCGGTAAACTCAGCGATGCGAAATTACGGTGACGTAAAACTTCTTTTACCAGTTTTTCCAGACGTTCCGGGGTAATTATCCCGTCTTTCTCGCCCATTTCCATTAACACTTCATGGGCGGCTTTTATGGTACCGGAAGCGCCCATTGCCACGTTCCAGCCCTGAATTCGAAATTGCCAGGTTAACGTTTCCAGTTTTTGTGCTGCCGCCATGCGAGCGCGCTGAAAATTCTCTTTATTGATGACCCCGCCAGGGAAATAAAGCTGGGCAAAGCTGACACAACCCATCCGGCGGCTTTCAACGAGAATCGGTTCGAAATTTTCACCAATCACCAGTTCTGTAGAACCGCCGCCAATATCAATAACCAGTTTGCGACCTTTTTCCGGTTGGGTATGTTCCACGCCCATAAAAATCAGACGGGCTTCTTCATTACCGGAAATAATTTCGATCGGGTAGGGAATGACTTTTTCCGCGCGTTTCAGAAAGTCAGTGGCGTTCAGCGCCTGACGCAGCGTATGGGTACCAACTATACAGACGCTGGCAGGGGAAAACCCTTGTAGCCTTTCGGCAAATAGCGACAGACAGTTCAAACCGCGCGTCATTGCCTCTTCACTCAACATATTATCTGGCCCCAGGCCGTCCGCCAGATGCACCCGCTGTTTCAGGCGGCCAATAATCTGCATGGCACCATCTACCACACGGGCTATGACCATGTGAAAACTGTTTGAACCAAGATCGACCGCAGCAAACTCCTGCGGACGAGGGGATTTATCGTGTATTGGCATAGGGTTATTCAGATTGTTCGAGTGATTTGATGTAGTCGTAAATCGCCAACTGCGCCCGTACTTTGCGGCGATTGCCGCGGGGAACGTAGCGATTACTGAGTTCTTTATCGATATAACGTGCTTTGACCGTATCGCTGAACAATATGTCGATGATGTCCAGCACCCGCTGCTTCAGGCGCGGATCGAGCAGCGGCGTTGCCACTTCAATACGATAATCAATATTGCGCGTCATCCAGTCGGCGGAAGAAAGGTAGACCTTTTTATCGCCGCCATTTTCAAAAATATAAACCCGGTCATGTTCAAGGTAACGGTCAACAATACTGATGGCACGAATGTTGTCGCTAATGCCTTCCAGATTGGGGATCAGAGAACACATTCCGCGCACCAGCAGATTAACCGGTACGCCGGAGCTGGAGGCCGCATACAGACGATCAACCAGACCTTTATCGACAAGGTTATTTAGCTTCAGGGTGATACCACTGGGCAGCCCTTGCTGCGCGTTGGCGATCTCGCGGTCCACCATTTCATACAACAGACGGCGAGAGTTTTGCGGCGACACCATTAAATAATCAAATGTCACCGGACGGTATGGGTTTTCAATAAAGTTGAACACCCGCCGTACTTCGTTAGTGATGCGCGCATCGGCGGTCAGCAACGAATAGTCAGTATAAAGACGCGCGGTTTTTTCGTTAAAGTTCCCGGTCCCGATGTGTGCGTAACGCACCACTTCACCGTTTTCTTTACGTGAAATCAGGAACAGTTTGGCGTGAATTTTCAGCCCCGGCGCAGAGAAGATAACGTGCACGCCTGCTTCGGTCAGGCGCTTCGCCCAGTGAATGTTGGCTTCTTCGTCGAAACGTGCCTGTAACTCAACCACCACGGTGACTTTCTTACCGTTGTGTGCGGCGTGGATCATCGAGTCGATGATGCGTGAATCTTTCGCCACGCGGTAAATGTTAATTTTAATCGCCAGTACGCTCGGGTCGAACGAAGCCTGACGCAGCAGTTCCAGTACATGCTCAAAGGTATGATAAGGATAATAGAGCAGCACATCGCGCTCACGAATGGCATCAAAACCGTTGCGGAACTGGGCTTTATCAAACCAAATGTGGCGTAAACGTGGCAGTGGTTTGTTCACCAGATTGGCTTTGCCGACATTGGGGAAATTAATAAAGTCTTTAAAATTATGATAACGACCGCCGGGGACGATGGAGTCGTAGCGGGAAATAGTCAGTTTTTCGCGTAACACTTCAACCAGCGCATTGGGCATATCGCGCTGATAAACAAAACGCACCGGCTCAGCAGTTAAACGCTGCTTGAGACTGGAAGACATCAACTCCATCAGGCTGGCTTCCATCTCATGCACTAAATCGTATTCGGCATCGCGGGTCATCTTCATTGAATAGGCATTCAGCGCGTCATAATCAAAGAAGCCTTTGAAAATATCATCAAGGCAGTAACGCAGAATGTTATCCAGAAGAATCATCGGCTTGCGTCGACGCGGCGCTTCTGGCGGTAAATTCACAAAGCGCGGCACTTTATCTGATGGGATCTCCAGCAGCGCGTAACGGATGGTATCGCCACGGATAATTTCCACCGCCAGATAGGTGTAATCATCTTTCAGGAACTGCACTAAATCAGTGTCAGGATTGATTAAAATCGGCGTAATGTGCTGACGCAGATACTGCTTAAAATAATGACGCAGCCAGTTTTGTTGATTGACGGAGAGCTGGCGTTCATTAATCAGGAAGATCTGGTTGCGCGCCATCTCTAGCAACAACTCGTTGTAGAGGCCGTCGAATTCCTGATCGGCTTTCAGCACCCGGGACTGAATTTTGCCCAGTAAATGGCGGGAATGAGAGTTGGAACCTTGTTCTTCGCTAATAATGATGCGTCGCTTCAGTTCAGCGAAGCGGACTTTATAGAACTCATCAAGGTTATTGGAATAGATCCCCAGGAAACGCATCCTTTCAATCAGCGGGTTAGATTTGTCCGCCGCTTCCTGAAGCACGCGTTCATTGAACGATAACCAACTGAGCTCTTTTTCGATGTATAGCTTTTCCTGACCCATTACCACTTTTACTCCGTTTTATTCACGGGACACTGCCTGGATATTATGGCGAGCAATATTGGCAGATGTCCAACTATGCCAGAAAAGGGGGAAAAAAACTGCTGGAGCTTGCGATTTACAGGTGAATTGAAAAACGCCAGCGGCAGAGCTGGCGCTTTAACTACGGGGGCATTACTCGTCGGCAGCGTAGCCCTGCGGCGGCAGACGTTGACCATCCAGCCACGCGGCGTTTTCGTGCATTTTCAGACGACCATCGGCAAACCAGCTAATCACCAGTGGATAAATAGCGTGTTCCTGGGTTTGCACGCGGGCGGTGATGTCATCTTCCGTATCACCAGCAAATACCGGGACTTTCGCCTGTAAAATAACCGGGCCACCGTCCAGTTCATCGGTGACGAAATGCACCGATGTACCGTGCTCTTCATCGCCATTTTCCAGCGCCTGACGATGGGTGTGTAATCCGGGATATTTCGGCAGCAGAGAAGGGTGAATGTTCAGCAAACGCCCAGCATAGTGGGAGACAAACGCCGGGCTGAGAATGCGCATAAAACCAGCCAGCACGACCACATCGGGTGCGTACATGTCGATTTCATGAATCAACTCCCGGTCATAGGCTTCACGACTGTCAAACGCGCTGGTGATGAGCGTATGCGTTGCAATACCCGCCTGGCGGGCGCGTTCAAGGCCGAACGCGTCGGCCTTATTGCTGAAAACTGCCCGTACGGTGCCTTTAATTTTGTTGGTTTTGCAGGCGTCAATAATTGCCTGCAAATTACTTCCGTTGCCGGAAATAAGCACCACAATATTCATTATTCGATAACCACGCGTTGTTCGGAATCAGAGGCTTTGATGATACCGATTTTCCACGCGTTTTCACCGTTGGCATTGAGCAGGGCGAGGGCTTTGTCCACTTCCGGAGCAGGCAGGGCAATAATCATACCGACGCCGCAGTTGAAGGTGCGATACATTTCATGGCGCTCAACGTTACCTGCCGTTTGCAGCCAGTTGAACACTTCCGGCCACTGCCAGGAAGATTCATCAATCACTGCCTGGGTATTATCTGGCAATACGCGCGGAATGTTTTCCCAGAAGCCGCCGCCGGTCAGGTGCGCAATGGCATGCACATCGACCTTTTCAATCAATTTCAGCACTGACTTCACGTAAATGCGGGTCGGTGCCAGCAGATGATCGGCTAATGGCTTACCATCAAGTTCGGTGGTTTGCGGATCACAACCGCTGACTTCAAGAATTTTGCGCACCAGCGAATAGCCGTTCGAGTGCGGGCCGCTGGAGCCGAGTGCAATCAGCACATCGCCGTCGCTGACTTTAGATCCGTCGATGATTTCTGATTTTTCTACCACGCCAACGCAGAAACCAGCGACATCGTAATCTTCACCGTGATACATCCCCGGCATTTCCGCCGTTTCGCCACCCACCAGTGAACAGCCCGATTGCAGACAACCTTCCGCAATGCCGCTGATCACCGCTGAAGCGGTATCAACATCCAGTTTTCCGGTTGCGTAATAGTCGAGGAAAAACAGCGGTTCCGCACCTTGCACCACCAGGTCATTAACGCACATGGCGACCAGATCAATACCAATGGTGTCGTGACGTTTTAAGTCCATCGCCAGACGCAGCTTGGTACCTACGCCGTCAGTGCCGGAAACCAGCACAGGTTCACGATATTTTTGCGGCAATGCACACAGCGCACCGAAGCCGCCCAGACCGCCCATCACTTCCGGACGACGCGTTTTCTTCACTACGCCTTTGATTCTTCCAACCAGAGCATTACCCGCGTCAATATCAACACCGGCATCTTTGTAGCTAAGAGAGGTTTTATCGGTCACTGCTTGGGTCCCCACGCGTTACTTGCGGTAGAAAAATAAAATTCGGCGCAATTCTAACAGGGAAAGCAAACGTTTGCGAGACTGCTTTACACAACCTTTTTGCACGTCTTTTCCCCAGGCGCGCGGCGAAAGAATACTTGTACCAGGGCAAAGGATCGTTTTCGGATGGAATAATCTTCTTTCATAACTATTTGAATATAAAATAACTTTATCTCAAACCGTTATCATTTTGACTAAAGTCAACGAAAATAATATTGCCGCCTTGAAGAAAGGAGGTATAATCCGTCGATTTTTTTTGTGGCTGCCCCTCAAAGGAGAAAGAGTATGAAGATCGTGGAAGTCAAACACCCACTCGTCAAACACAAGCTGGGACTGATGCGTGAGCAAGATATCAGCACCAAGCGCTTTCGCGAACTCGCTTCCGAAGTGGGTAGCCTGCTGACTTACGAAGCGACCGCCGACCTCGAAACGGAAAAAGTAACTATCGAAGGCTGGAACGGCCCGGTAGAAATCGACCAGATCAAAGGTAAGAAAATTACCGTTGTGCCAATTCTGCGTGCGGGTCTGGGGATGATGGACGGTGTGCTGGAAAACGTTCCGAGCGCGCGCATCAGCGTCGTCGGTATGTACCGTAATGAAGAAACGCTGGAGCCGGTACCGTACTTCCAGAAACTGGTTTCTAACATCGATGAGCGTATGGCGCTGATCGTTGACCCAATGCTGGCAACCGGTGGTTCCGTTATCGCGACCATCGACCTGCTGAAAAAAGCGGGCTGCAGCAGCATCAAAGTTCTGGTGCTGGTAGCTGCACCAGAAGGTATCGCTGCGCTGGAAAAAGCGCACCCGGACGTCGAACTGTATACTGCATCGATTGACCAGGGACTGAACGAGCACGGATACATTATTCCGGGCCTCGGCGATGCCGGTGACAAAATCTTTGGTACGAAATAAAGAATAAAAATAATTAAAGCCGACTTTAAGAGTCGGCTTTTTTTTGAGTAAAGCGCCTATAACACATAATACAGAGGATAATACTATGACGCGCCGTGCTATCGGGGTGAGTGAAAGACCGCCACTTTTACAGACAATCCCGCTTAGTTTGCAACATTTGTTCGCCATGTTTGGTGCAACCGTCCTGGTGCCCGTCTTATTTCATATTAACCCGGCGACTGTACTGTTATTTAACGGTATAGGAACACTGCTGTATCTCTTCATCTGTAAAGGGAAAATTCCGGCTTATCTTGGTTCCAGCTTTGCCTTTATTTCACCGGTATTGTTACTGTTGCCGTTGGGGTATGAAGTCGCGCTGGGCGGCTTTATTATGTGCGGCGTGCTGTTCTGCCTGGTTTCTTTTATCGTGAAGAAAGCGGGGACCGGCTGGCTGGACGTGCTGTTTCCACCTGCGGCAATGGGCGCAATCGTTGCCGTCATCGGTCTGGAGCTGGCGGGCGTAGCTGCCGGTATGGCGGGTTTACTCCCGGCTGAAGGGCAAACGCCAGACTCCAAAACCATCATCATCTCTATTACCACCCTGGCGGTCACGGTTTTAGGTTCCGTGCTGTTTCGTGGTTTCCTGGCAATTATCCCGATTTTAATTGGCGTGCTGGTGGGGTACGCGCTCTCTTTCGCAATGGGAATTGTCGATACCACGCCGATTATTAATGCTCACTGGTTTGCGCTGCCGACCCTCTATACGCCGCGCTTCGAGTGGTTTGCCATTCTGACTATTCTGCCAGCGGCGTTAGTGGTTATTGCCGAACACGTAGGGCACCTGGTAGTAACGGCTAATATCGTCAAAAAAGATCTGCTGCGCGATCCAGGTCTGCACCGTTCGATGTTTGCTAACGGCTTGTCGACCGTGATCTCCGGCTTCTTTGGCTCCACGCCAAACACCACCTACGGGGAAAACATTGGCGTGATGGCGATCACCCGTGTTTACAGTACCTGGGTTATCGGCGGTGCGGCGATTTTCGCTATCCTGCTTTCCTGCGTCGGTAAACTGGCTGCTGCTATCCAGATGATTCCATTGCCGGTGATGGGCGGCGTTTCGCTGCTGCTTTACGGTGTCATCGGTGCTTCCGGTATTCGTGTGTTGATCGAATCGAAAGTGGATTACAACAAAGCACAGAACCTGATCCTGACTTCCGTGATTTTGATCATCGGCGTCAGTGGCGCGAAGGTAAACATTGGGGCGGCGGAGCTGAAAGGTATGGCGCTGGCGACCATCGTCGGTATCGGCTTAAGTTTGATCTTCAAACTGATTAGTATGCTGCGCCCTGAAGAAGTGGTGCTGGACGCAGAAGACGCGGATATAACAGACAAATAATGTACCGACCGGGCAGTGTTGCTGCCCGGTTCAAACATCATGGGATTCTGTGGTAAACTTCTCGCGATTTTGTGAAATCCTGGTTGAGGTATCTCTGAACACACCGGCACAGCTCTCTTTGCCACTTTATCTTCCTGACGACGAAACCTTTGCAAGTTTCTGGCCGGGGGATAACTCCTCTTTACTGGCCGCGCTGCAAAACGTGCTGCGTCAGGAACATAGCGGTTACATCTATCTCTGGGCACGCGAAGGCGCGGGGCGCAGCCATCTGCTGCACGCGGCTTGCGCGGAATTGTCGCAGCGTGGCGATGCGGTGGGCTATGTCCCGCTGGATAAACGCACCTGGTTTGTTCCGGAAGTGCTCGACGGTATGGAGCATTTGTCGCTGGTCTGTATTGACAACATTGAGTGTATTGCCGGCGATGAGTTGTGGGAGATGGCGATTTTCGATCTCTACAATCGAATTCTGGAATCGGGCAAAACACGGTTGTTGATCACCGGCGATCGTCCACCGCGGCAGTTGAATCTGGGATTACCGGATCTCGCGTCGCGTCTCGACTGGGGGCAGATCTACAAATTGCAGCCACTTTCTGATGAAGATAAGTTGCAGGCGCTACAGTTACGCGCGCGTTTGCGTGGTTTTGAACTGCCGGAAGATGTGGGGCGTTTCTTGCTGAAGCGGCTCGACAGAGAAATGCGCACGTTGTTTATGACGCTGGATCAGCTGGATCGTGCGTCGATTACCGCGCAACGCAAGCTGACCATTCCTTTTGTGAAAGAAATTCTGAAGTTGTAGATAAGGTGTTTATTGTCGGATGCGGCGCGAACGCCTTATCCGACCTACGCGAAGTTAATCCATAGTATTCGTAGGCCGGATAAGACGCGGCAAGCGTCGCATCCGGCAATGTGCTTCAACTAGCGATGGAGCACATCTTAACCCACGATTTCCAGTACCTGCTCCGGTGGACGACCAATCCGTGCTTTGCCATTCGCGACCACAATCGGGCGTTCCATTAGTTTCGGATTATCCACCATCGCCTGAATCAGCGCCTCTTCGCTAAGTGAACTGTCAGCCAGGTTCAGTTCTTTATAAAGATCCTCTTTTTGGCGCATCAATTCACGAGCGCTATTCATCCCCAGCATTTTCAGCAAATCACGCAGCGTTGCCGCATCGGCGGGTGTCTCAAGGTAGAGCACCACTTCTGGCTCCACGCCGTTTTCTTTCAGCAGGTTCAGCGTTTCCCGGCTCTTTGAACAGCGTGGGTTATGGTAGATTTTTACCTGTTTGGTCATTGTTCTTCCTTTAATGCGAATTACATCTTGGTATAAGGCTTAAAGCGTTCCTGCAGCTGGCGCAACTGGTCGATGCGCGCATCGTAACGCGCTTGTTGCAGGCTGCCTAATTTCACCTGCGAACTGGCGCTACTCAACAAGGAAATAGCCTGATCGAGTCGCCCGGCGAGCGCATAACCTTCTGCTCGCGCAGCCAGTTCCTGATCGCGGTTATTTAGTGCGGCTTCCGCCTGTGCCAGTAAATCCCAGCCGTTGCTGTCATCTTTATTGTTAAAAGTGTAGCGATTCAGAATATTGGCCGCTTCCTGTGGTTGCCCCCCTTGCAGATAAGCGTTCGCCAGGTTGAGCTGCAACACCGGATTGGTGCGCAAATCGCGGGCATTTTTCAGGCGATTGATAGCGTCATTGGCTTTGTTTTGCCCAAGATCGATATCGGTAGCCAGATCGAGATACCATGCGTTGCCAGGTTCTGCTGCCAGTAACGGTTGCAGCGTTTTACGCGCTTCGTCGTATTTATTGGCTTCCATCGCCTGTAGAGCACGACCATATTGCGCCGCTCGTTGCTGACGAACGTTTCCTTTCGCCCATTCATCCAGCAAATCACTGGTGAGCTGGTTACGTCCGGAATTATACATCCCCAGTGTGCGCGCTTTCGCCAGATAGAAATCTTCCGACGACTGCACCACCATCGGGCGCATCTGATTAGCACGGTTGCGGGCATCTGCCAGACGACTTTCCGGCAACGGGTGAGTCAATAAAATTTCCGGCGGACGCGAGGAGTAACGCGCCTGATCGAGTAATTTTTCGAGGAAGGTCGGCATCGCCTGCGGATCGAATCCCGAGCGTTGCAGCACCTGAATACCAATGCGGTCCGCTTCCTGTTCATTTTGCTGGGTGAAACTGATCATCCCCTGGCGCGTTCCCGCCAGTGTACCGGTCAGCGCCGCCATCCCCGCCTGCGGACTGGCCATCGCCAGTAAAATAGAACCTAACGCGCCGACCCAGGTCAGCGGCGCGCTGCGCTGCTGATCTTCCATCGCTCGCGCCAGGTGACGTTGGGTGACGTGGGAGATTTCGTGCGCCATAACTGAAGCCAGTTGACTTTCGTTATCGGAATAACGGAACAGGGCAGAGTGCAGCACCACGTTGCCGCCAAAGAAAGCAAAGGCGTTAATTTCGTCGTTGTTGATCAGAAAGAAATGAAACGGTGTCTTAACCGAATTGGCATGCGAAACCAGACGCATTCCTAGCGAATTAATATATTGCGTTAATAGCGGGTCATTAATTAACGGCGCGCTGCCGCGTAACTGGCGGACATAATAGTCGCCCATCTGCATTTCCTGACCAATGGAAAGTGTGCTTCCTGCGGAGGTTCCCATATCCGGCAAGGTGTCTGCGCTGTCGGCAAACGCCGGGGCTACCTGACCAATGGTCATAGCAGCAATGAGGGTTGCAACCAGGTTTTTTTTCAACTGCCTGAACATAACCTCTATCCTGTATTTCTGGAGATAGTCATTTGACCGATACTGTGAAATATCGTTCCCACCGCGCCGCCTTTGAGTGTAACGACGAAGATTAGCCCACTCAAATAACTTTTCAGTTTCCTGAATCCGTCATAAAAAGCGAAGTCTTTTTTGTGACATTTCGATACAATTGCGGATCGCAATCCCGCTCTTGAGGTTCAGGTAAGGTCTGTATGCTCGAAATGTTGATGCAATGGTATCGCCGCCGTTTTAGCGACCCGGAAGCGATTGCCTTGCTGGTTATTTTAGTCGCCGGATTTGGCATTATCTTTTTCTTTAGTGGCCTGCTTGCTCCGTTGCTGGTGGCTATTGTGCTGGCCTATTTGCTGGAGTGGCCAACCGTGCGCCTGCAATCTATTGGCTGCTCCCGCCGCTGGGCGACGTCGATTGTATTGGTGGTTTTCGTCGGTATATTGCTACTGATGGCGTTCGTGGTTCTGCCTATTGCCTGGCAGCAGGGCATCTACTTAATCCGCGATATGCCGGGGATGCTCAATAAGCTTTCTGACTTTGCCGCCACGTTGCCGCGCCGCTATCCGGCGTTAATGGATGCGGGCATTATTGATGCAATGGCCGAAAATATGCGCAGTCGGATGCTGACCATGGGCGATTCGGTGGTGAAAATTTCCCTCGCCTCGTTGGTCGGTTTGCTGACCATTGCCGTCTATCTGGTGCTGGTGCCATTGATGGTCTTCTTCCTGCTGAAAGACAAAGAGCAGATGCTGAACGCCGTTCGCCGGGTGCTGCCGCGCAACCGTGGACTGGCAGGACAGGTGTGGAAGGAGATGAATCAACAAATCACCAACTATATCCGCGGCAAAGTGCTGGAGATGATCGTGGTAGGGATCGCCACCTGGCTGGGGTTCTTGCTCTTTGGGCTGAACTATTCGCTGCTGCTGGCGGTGCTGGTCGGCTTCTCGGTACTTATTCCGTACATTGGCGCATTTGTGGTGACCATTCCGGTGGTTGGCGTGGCGCTATTCCAGTTTGGTGCTGGCACGGAATTCTGGAGCTGCTTCGCGGTGTATCTGATTATTCAGGCGCTGGACGGCAACCTGTTAGTACCGGTGTTGTTCTCCGAAGCGGTTAACCTGCATCCTCTGGTGATTATTTTATCGGTGGTGATCTTCGGTGGTTTGTGGGGATTCTGGGGCGTATTCTTCGCTATTCCATTGGCGACGCTGATCAAAGCCGTGATTCACGCCTGGCCTGATGGGCAAATCGCGCAAGACTGACCTTCAGCGAAAAATTTGAAACGAGTGTTGCAGGGCAGTGAGAAGATTTGAGATGTGCTGGCCGCAAGCGCAGCCAGCACGGAATGGAGCAAAGTAATCAGGCGTGTTCTTTCAGCCAGTTCAGCACAACGTCGTGGTGATTGCTGGTTTTGAAATCGTCAAAGACATGTTCGATTTTGCCATCAGCGTCAATCAGGAAGCTGATGCGATGAATACCATCGTAGGTTTTGCCCATGAAGGACTTTTCACCCCAGACGCCGAATTGTTCGCACACCTGGTGGTCCTCATCAGACAGGAGCGTAAAGTTAAGCAGCTCTTTTTCCGCAAAACGGGAGAGTTTTTCGGGTTTATCGGTGCTGATACCCAGCACATCAACGCCCGCTTTTTTCAACTCATCCATGTTATCGCGTAAGCCGCAGGCCTGTACGGTACAGCCGGGGGTCATGGCTTTCGGGTAGAAATAAACCAGAACACGCTGTCCCTGGAAGTCGGTCAAATTAACTTGTTCTCCGTCTTGATCCGGCAAGCTAAATTTCGGTGCGATATCACCGGCTTTCAGTGGATTCATTACTTAACTCCATCCTGTTCATCATGTTGGGAATAATTGACGACGTTAATACTGCCTTGTGCATTGAGTTCTGTACATAGGGCTTTGAACGCTTGCTCAATATTTGCTGCGTCCGCAGATGCGGGGCTGTGGGCAGTTATCTGAATATGTAACTGCGCAGCCCGTTCATTTTCAGCAGGTTGCGTGCGCGACACCAGCTCCGCAATGTTCATATGATGCGCGTCGAAAAGTGCTGTGAAGCGTTCAATTAAATGCGGGGAGTCTGCCACATCGACCTGAACCCAGACAGATGCTGGCATTGGTGGACGCGGACGCGCCGTCGTGCGCTTCATCACGATTAAAAGATCCAGTTCGGCACCTTTCAACGGTAACGTTGATTCAATCAGGGTGATTGCATTCCATGAACCGGAAAGCAGCATGATAAACGTGAACTCTTCTCCCAGCATCGCCAGGCGACTGTCTTCAATATTACAGCCGCAACTACTGACATGACGGGTGATGGTGTTCACTATTCCAGGGCGATCGGCACCCAACGCAGTGATCACCAGATAATGTTGCGATGACAGTGTCAAACTGGTTATTCCTTCAAGGGGTGAGTTGTTCTTAAGGAAAGCATAAAAAAAACATGCATACAACAATCAGAACGGTTCTGTCTGCTTGCTTTTAATGCCATACCAAACGTACCATTGAGACACTTGTTTGCACAGAGGATGGCCCATGTTCACGGGAAGTATTGTCGCGATTGTTACTCCGATGGATGAAAAAGGTAATGTCTGTCGGGCTAGCTTGAAAAAACTGATTGATTATCATGTCGCCAGCGGTACTTCGGCGATCGTTTCTGTTGGCACCACTGGCGAGTCCGCTACCTTAAATCATGACGAACATGCTGATGTGGTGATGATGACGCTGGAGCTGGCTGACGGGCGCATTCCGGTGATTGCCGGGACCGGTGCTAACGCTACTGCGGAAGCCATTAGCCTGACGCAGCGCTTCAATGACAGTGGTATCGTCGGCTGCCTGACGGTAACCCCTTACTACAATCGTCCGTCGCAAGAAGGTTTGTATCAGCATTTCAAAGCCATCGCTGAACATACTGACCTGCCGCAAATTCTGTATAATGTGCCGTCCCGTACTGGCTGCGATCTGCTCCCGGAAACGGTGGGCCGTCTGGCGAAAGTAAAAAATATTATCGGAATCAAAGAGGCAACAGGGAACTTAACGCGTGTAAACCAGATCAAAGAGCTGGTTTCAGATGATTTTGTTCTGCTGAGCGGCGATGATGCGAGCGCGCTGGACTTCATGCAATTAGGCGGTCATGGGGTTATTTCCGTTACGGCTAACGTCGCAGCGCGTGATATGGCCCAGATGTGCAAACTGGCAGCAGAAGGGCATTTTGCCGAGGCACGCGTTATTAATCAGCGTCTGATGCCATTACACAACAAACTATTTGTCGAACCCAATCCAATCCCGGTGAAATGGGCATGTAAGGAACTGGGTCTTGTGGCGACCGATACGCTGCGCCTGCCAATGACACCAATCACCGACAGTGGTCGTGAGACGGTCAGAGCGGCGCTTAAGCATGCCGGTTTGCTGTAAAGTTTAGGGAGATTTGATGGCTTACTCTGTTCAAAAGTCGCGCCTGGCAAAGGTTGCGGGTGTTTCGCTTGTTTTATTACTCGCTGCCTGTAGTTCTGACTCACGCTATAAGCGTCAGGTCAGTGGTGATGAAGCCTACCTGGAAGCGGCACCGCTTGCGGAGCTTCATGCCCCGGCTGGAATGATTTTGCCGGTGACCTCCGGCGATTATGCAATCCCGGTGACCAACGGTAGTGGTGCTGTCGGTAAGGCGCTGGACATTCGTCCACCAGCCCAGCCGTTGGCACTGGTTTCTGGCGCGCGTACCCAGTTCACGGGCGATACCGCTTCATTGCTGGTGGAAAATGGTCGTGGCAATACTCTGTGGCCGCAGGTGGTTAGCGTGCTGCAGGCGAAAAACTACACCATCACCCAACGTGATGATGCTGGTCAGACACTGACCACCGATTGGGTACAATGGAACCGTCTGGACGAAGACGAGCAGTATCGTGGTCGTTATCAAATCTCTGTTAAGCCGCAGGGTTATCAGCAGGCGGTTACGGTTAAACTGCTGAACCTGGAACAGGCGGGCAAACCGGTTGCAGACGCGGCGTCCATGCAGCGTTACAGCACGGAGATGATGAACGTTATTTCCGCCGGTCTGGATAAATCTGCCACTGACGCCGCGAACGCTGCGCAAAATCGTGCCTCCACCACTATGGACGTACAAAGTGCAGCTGATGACACCGGTTTACCAATGCTGGTCGTACGCGGGCCGTTCAATGTGGTTTGGCAACGTCTGCCAGCTGCGCTGGAAAAAGTGGGCATGAAAGTGACCGACAGCACCCGTTCGCAGGGCAACATGGCCGTAACTTATAAGCCGCTGTCTGACAGCGAATGGCACGAACTGGGCGCGAGCGATCCAGGTCTGGCATCCGGTGACTATAAACTGCAGGTTGGCGATTTAGATAACCGCAGCAGCCTACAGTTCATCGATCCGAAAGGTCATACTCTGACTCAGAGTCAGAACGACGCGCTGGTAGCTGTCTTCCAGGCTGCGTTTAGCAAGTAAAAATACAGGGCTGGAGTCATCCGGCCCTTTTTTCTGATATGATACGCAAACGTGTGCGTCGGCAGAAAAACGCGATTTTAGCGGTAATTCGCACGAAATTTGTTTGTCGGACGTAGGTCGGATAAGGCGTTCACGCCGCATCCGACAAAACATCCGGCACACCAGACAGCAAAAGATTTTAAAACGTTAATTCACACCCAGGAGTGATAAAGATGCAAAAGCAAGCTGAGTTGTATCGTGGTAAAGCGAAAACCGTATACAGCACGGAAAACCCGGACCTGTTGGTGCTCGAATTCCGCAATGATACGTCAGCAGGGGATGGCGCGCGCATTGAGCAGTTTGATCGCAAAGGTATGGTGAACAACAAGTTCAACTACTTCATTATGAGCAAACTGGCTGAAGCGGGTATCCCGACTCAAATGGAGCGTCTGCTCTCCGATACCGAATGTCTGGTGAAAAAGCTGGATATGGTGCCGGTTGAGTGTGTCGTGCGTAACCGTGCTGCTGGCTCTCTGGTGAAACGTCTTGGAATCGAAGAAGGTATTGAGCTGAACCCGCCGCTGTTCGATCTGTTCCTGAAAAACGACGCCATGCACGATCCGATGGTCAACGAATCTTACTGCGAAACCTTTGGCTGGGTGAGCAAAGAGAACCTGGCGCGTATGAAAGAGCTGACCTACAAAGCGAACGACGTGCTGAAAAAACTGTTCGATGATGCTGGTCTGATTCTGGTCGACTTCAAGCTGGAGTTTGGTCTGTACAAAGGCGAAGTGGTTCTGGGCGATGAGTTCTCCCCGGACGGCAGCCGCCTGTGGGACAAAGAAACGCTGGAGAAAATGGACAAAGACCGTTTCCGCCAGAGCCTCGGTGGCCTGATCGAAGCCTATGAAGCCGTCGCCCGCCGCCTGGGTGTACAGCTGGACTGATTTTTCTGTTCATCATCTTGCCGTGCTGCTGGCACGGCAAGACAACCGCTCTCATAAGATGAGTATTGAACGCTCATTCCTCCGCCATTTCATCCCGCTTTCCTGTGGTAATCTTCCTCTGAACCACCTACGATCATTTCTATAATGAATATAATGTTGAGGTATCTATGCGTTGGCAAGGGCGACGTGAAAGTGACAATGTTGAAGACAGGCGCAACAGCTCTGGTGGTCCGTCAATGGGCGGTCCCGGTTTTCGCCTGCCAAGCGGTAAAGGCGGGCTGATTTTACTGATAGTCGTGCTGGTTGCAGGCTACTATGGCGTTGATTTAACCGGGTTGATGACCGGACAGCCGGTTTCCCAACAGCAATCAACGCGGTCAATTAGCCCTAATGAAGACGAAGCCGCAAAATTCACCTCGGTGATTCTGGCAACCACGGAAGACACCTGGGGACAGCAATTCGAGAAGATGGGTAAAACCTATCAGCAACCGAAGCTGGTCATGTACCGTGGAATGACGCGTACCGGCTGCGGGGCGGGCCAGTCCATAATGGGGCCATTCTATTGCCCGGCGGATGGCACAGTTTATATCGATCTCTCCTTCTATGATGACATGAAAGACAAACTTGGCGCGGATGGCGATTTTGCCCAGGGGTACGTTATCGCTCATGAAGTCGGTCATCATGTGCAGAAACTGTTAGGCATCGAGCCGAAAGTTCGTCAACTGCAACAAAACGCGACGCAGGCGGAAGTAAACCGCTTATCTGTGCGTATGGAACTCCAGGCCGACTGTTTTGCCGGTGTCTGGGGGCATAGTATGCAGCAGCAAGGTGTTCTGGAAACCGGCGATCTGGAAGAGGCGCTGAACGCGGCGCAGGCCATCGGCGATGACCGTTTACAACAGCAAAGTCAGGGGCGAGTAGTACCAGACAGTTTCACTCATGGCACTTCTCAGCAACGCTACAGCTGGTTTAAACGTGGTTTCGACAGCGGCGATCCGGCACAATGCAATACTTTTGGTAAAAGCATTTAACTTCCGGGGCAGGGATGGCTGAACTGACTGCGCTTCACACATTAACAGCGCAAATGAAACGTGAAGGGATCCGCCGCTTGCTGGTGTTGAGCGGGGAAGAGCGTTGGTGTTTTGATCATGCGCTTAAGTTGCGTGATGCCTTACCTGGCGACTGGCTGTGGATTTCGCCGCAGCCAGATGCTGAAAACCACTGTTCTCCCTCGGCACTACAAACTTTACTTGGGCGCGAGTTCCGGCATGCGGTATTCGACGCCCGCCACGGCTTTGATGCCGCTGCCTTTGCGGCACTTAGCGGAACGTTGAAAGCGGGAAGCTGGCTGGTGTTGTTACTCCCTGTATGGGATGAGTGGGAAAACCAACCTGATGCCGACTCGCTGCGCTGGAGTGATTGCCCTGACCCTATTGCGACGCCGCATTTTGTCCAGCATTTCAAACGCGTACTTACGGCGAATAACGACGCTATCCTCTGGCGGCGAAACCAGCCGTTCTCGTTGGCGCATTTTACTCCCCGTACTGACTGGCACCCCGCTACCGGCGCACCACAACCAGAACAACAGCAACTCTTACAGCAGCTACTGACCATGCCGCCGGGTGTGGCAGCGGTAACTGCTGCGCGTGGGCGCGGTAAGTCGGCGTTGGCAGGGCAACTCATTTCTCGTATTGCGGGCAGTGCGATTGTCACCGCGCCCGCAAAAGCGGCAACGGATGTACTGGCACAATTTGCGGGCGAGAAGTTTCGCTTTATTGCGCCGGATGCCTTGTTAGCCAGCGATGAGCAAGCCGACTGGCTGGTGGTCGATGAAGCCGCAGCTATACCTGCGCCGTTGTTGTATCAACTGGTATCGCGTTTTCCTCGAACGTTGTTAACTACTACGGTGCAGGGCTACGAAGGCACCGGACGTGGTTTTTTGCTGAAATTTTGCGCTCGCTTTCCGCATTTACACCGTTTTGAACTACAACAGCCGATCCGTTGGGCGCAGGGATGCCCGCTGGAAAAAATGGTTAGTGAGGCACTGGTGTTTGACGATGAAAACTTCACCCATACACCACAAGGCAATATCGTTATTTCCGCATTTGAACAGACGTTATGGCGAAGCGAGCCAGAAACGCCGTTAAAGGTTTATCAGTTATTGTCTGGTGCGCACTACCGGACCTCGCCGCTGGATTTACGCCGCATGATGGATGCACCAGGTCAACATTTTTTACAGGCGGCTGGCGGAAACGAGATTGCCGGAGCGCTGTGGCTGGTGGATGAGGGCGGATTATCTCAAGAACTCAGTCAGGCGGTATGGGCGGGTTTTCGTCGCCCGCGGGGTAATCTGGTGGCCCAGTCGCTGGCGGCGCACGGCAGCAATCCACTGGCGGCGACATTGCGCGGACGGCGGGTTAGCCGGATAGCAGTTCATCCGACTCGTCAGCGGGAAGGCACAGGGCGACAGCTTATTGCTGGTGCTTTGCAATATATTCATGACCTCGACTATCTTTCGGTGAGTTTTGGTTACACCGAGGAGTTATGGCGTTTCTGGCAACGCTGCGGTTTTGTGCTGGTGCGAATGGGTAATCATCGTGAAGCCAGCAGCGGTTGCTATACGGCGATGGCGCTGTTACCGATGAGTGATGCGGGTAAACAGCTGGCTGAACGTGAGCATTACCGTTTACGTCGCGATGCGCAAGCTCTCGCGCAGTGGAATGGCGAAATGCTTCCTGTTGATCCACTAAACGATGCCGTCCTTTCTGACGACGACTGGCTTGAACTGGCCGGTTTTGCTTTCACTCATCGTCCGCTATTAACGTCGTTAGGTTGCTTATTGCGTCTGCTACAAACCAGCGAACTGGCATTACCGGCGCTGCGTGGGCGTTTACAGAAAAACGCCAGTGACGCGCAGTTATGTACCACACTTAAACTTTCAGGCCGTAAGCTGTTACTGGTTCGCCAGCGGGAAGAGGCCGCGCAGGCGCTATTCGCACTTGATGATGTTCGCACTGAGCGTCTGCGCGATCGCATAACGCAATGGCAATTTTTTCACTGACTCCTTCAATTTTCTCCCATGGTCATTGTGAGTCAGCGGCGTAAAATTAATGACATCAGTTAAGGAGTTCGCCATGAAACATGACCATTTTGTTGTTCAAAGCCCGGATAAACCAGCACAACAGTTGTTACTGCTTTTCCACGGTGTCGGGGATAACCCGGTGGCAATGGGGGAAATAGGTAGCTGGTTTGCGCCGCTGTTTCCTGATGCGCTGGTGGTGAGTGTCGGTGGCGCGGAGCCGAGCGGTAATCCGGCGGGGCGTCAGTGGTTTTCGGTGCAGGGTATTACGGAAGATAATCGCCAGGCGCGTGTGAATGCCATCATGCCGACGTTTATTGAGACGGTGCGCTACTGGCAGAAACAAAGCGGAGTAGGGGCTAACGCCACGGCGCTAATCGGTTTCTCACAAGGCGCGATTATGGCGCTGGAGAGCATTAAAGCCGAACCGGGCCTTGCTTCGCGCGTCATTGCCTTCAACGGACGCTACGCGAGCCTGCCGGAAACCGCGTCTACAGCCACAACAATTCACTTGATTCATGGCGGTGAAGATCCGGTTATCGATCTGGCGCATGCGGTTGCGGCGCAGGAAGCGTTAATCAGTGCCGGTGGTGACGTGACGCTGGATATCGTGGAGGATTTAGGCCATGCGATCGACAATCGCAGTATGCAATTTGCCCTGGATCACTTGCGTTATACCATTCCGAAACATTATTTCGACGAAGCGCTAAGCGGCGGTAAGCCTGGCGATGATGATGTGATTGAAATGATGTAATAATAGCCGGGTAGGTCTGATAAGACTGTATCAGGCATCATGGCCGGATGCGGCGTTAACGCCTTATCCGGCCACTTAGCTTACTTCTTCGGTTGATCCTTTTTCGGCCAGTCGTCGTCATCGTCCCACTTATCGTTGAAATCACGATGCGGGGGAAGCTCCGGCTTGTTGGCGAGAAATTTCTTATGGTCGACGCGCTTGAGATCTTTAATCACGTTCAGCAGGACGCCTACCAAAAAGACAATCACCAGAATCCACCAATATTTAGCCAGCCAGTCCATGCTTATTTCCTCTTGCAGAACCACTCATCAGGCGACGAGCTGTTCCATGATACGTTGATACATACGGGCAAGTAGCTGCAGGTCGGCAGCGTTCACACATTCATTGATTTTATGAATCGTGGCATTGACCGGCCCGAGTTCCACCACCTGCGCCCCCATGCGGGCAATAAAGCGCCCGTCGGACGTTCCGCCTGTGGTCAGTAGCTGCGGTTTAATTTCATTATAGTGCTCAACCGCGTTAACGACCGCATCCACCAGTTTACCGCGCGCGGTCAAAAATGGCTGCCCGGAAAGCCACCAATCCACCGTATAGCGCAGTTGATGTTTTTCAAGCAGGGCAAGCACCTGCGCTTTGATCATCTCATCCGTCAGTTCGGTGCTAAAGCGGAAGTTAAACTGCACAAACAGTTCACCTGGAATAACGTTGTTACTGCCCGTTCCCGCCTGAATATTGGCAATCTGCATACTGGTCGCCGGGAAGAAGTCATTACCCTGATCCCACTCAATAGCCACTAATTCATTAATGAAAGGTGCTGCGCGATGTACCGGATTGTCAGCCAGATGTGGGTAGGCAACATGCCCCTGAACGCCATGAATGGTAAGGTTGCAGGTTAACGATCCGCGACGACCATTTTTCACCACATCACCTACCACTTCGATACTCGACGGTTCGCCAACCAGACAGTAATCGAGACGCTCATTACGCGCCATTAACGCTTCGACGACTTTTACCGTACCGTTGTGGGCACTAGCTTCTTCATCAGAGGTGATCAGAAATGCCAGTCGCCCTGTATGGTTGGGATGTTGTGCGACAAAGCGTTCTGCCGCTACCACCATCGCCGCCAGCGAGCCTTTCATATCTGCCGCACCTCGCCCAAATAACATGCCGTCACGAATGGTTGGTTCAAATGGTGGATTGATCCAACGGTCGGCGTCGCCAGGCGGCACCACGTCGGTATGCCCGGCAAAGGCTAACGTTTCACCCTGCCCGCGCCATGCCCAAAAATTCTGCGTATCGGCAAAGTCCATGCGTTCAACGGTAAAACCGATCGCCTGCAAACGTTCAATCAACAAAGCCTGGCATCCTGCGTCATCAGGACTCAGGGAAGGGCGGCGAATAAGCTGTTGTGTCAGCTCAATAACCGGGCACGACATAGACTACACCTCATGGAAAAATTGCTGATAACTGGATTCACTGAAACCCAGCAGCATAGGCTTACCAGGCGCGCAGAGCAATGGACGTTTGATAATTGCAGGCATTTCAGTCATTAATGTCGCCGCAGAGGCCGCATCGGTGATTTTATTGCGGGTGGTTTCGTCCAGTTTACGCCAGGTTGTACCACGGGTGTTGAGTAACGCTTCCCAGCCTAATTCGTTGATAAAACCGTTCAATAATTCGCTGTCCAATCCATCGACGCGGTAATCATGAAAACGATAGTCGATGTTATTGGCTTCCAGCCAACGGCGAGCCTTTTTAATGGTGTCACAATTTTTGATGCCGTAAAGTGTAACCATAATGAATCCTTTTTCGATTTATGAGAATAAATACTCATTTAAGGGTGAAAACATTTTGCCTGCAAATGATTATCAGGAAATATAACATTATCGAAGTATTCAAATTAACAACTATTAAATAACATTAAACATTTTTAACGTAAACATTAAGAATATTCATCTTGTTATCTGTCTGTATTTTAACCAGAATTAAATCAGTATTAGATGCCGTATGAATATCTCGAAATGTTGCGGTGTATCACATACAAATCATCACCGCAGGACCATAGTATTTACATAAGGTTTGTCCCCCGGAGGTAGTCATCGCAGCAATCGAGTAAATTAGCTTCACCACGGTATATTGTTTCCGTAGAATACCCATAATTATAAGAGAGGTTGTTATGATTGAACGTGAACTGGGGAACTGGAAAGACTTTATCGAAGTTATGCTTCGTAAGTAATTCCTGAGACAAAGTACAAACAGCAAGAACCCGCTGAGCAGGTTCTTAATCGGAAAGTTGAAAAGGGCGACACATTGGCATGTCGCCTTTTTTATTGCTTATTCCGGGCGCGGCTTCAGCGGGAAGCGGCGGCGCACCAGCACAAAGAACAGCGGCACGAAGTAAATAGCCAGAATAGTGGCCGAAATCATCCCGCCCATTACGCCAGTACCCACCGCATGCTGACCACCGGAACCGGCACCCGTGCTGGTTGCCATTGGCAATACGCCGAAGATAAATGCCAGCGAGGTCATCAGAATCGGGCGTAAACGCTGACGGCAGGCGTGGAGCGTCGCTTCAAACAGGTCGTGGCCTTTTTGGTTCATCTCGTTAGCAAACTCGACGATCAGGATGGCGTTTTTCGCCGATAAACCAATGACCGTTAACAGGCCCACCTGGAAGTAAACATCGTTTTCCAGCCCGCGCATCCAGGTTGCCAGCAGCGCGCCGATAACCCCCAGCGGCACGACCAGCATTACCGAGAACGGCACCGACCAGCTTTCATACAGCGCAGCCAGACACAGGAATACCACCAGCAAGGAAATGGCGTACAGCGCCGGAGCCTGCGCGCCGGAAAGCCGCTCCTGATACGACATCGCCGTCCACTCCAGACCAAAGCCGTTTGGCAACTGCTTCACTAACGATTCCATAATATCCATCGCCGTACCGGTACTGACCCCCGGTGCGGCTTCCCCAACAATCTCAACCGCAGAATAACCGTTATAGCGTTCCAGACGCGGCGAGCCTGTCTCCCAGCGTGAGGTCGCGAAAGCAGAGAAGGGCACCATGCCGCCATCTTTATTTCGGACATACCAGAGATTGATGTCATCTGGCAGCATGCGATACGGCGCAGCTGCCTGCACATAGACTTTCTTCACGCGACCGCGATCCATAAAGTCATTCACATAGCTCGAACCCCAGGCGGTTTGCAGTGTGTCGTTAATATCGTCGATAGCAACGCCCAGCGCCTGAGCTTTACGCTGGTCGATATCAATCTGCAACTGCGGACTGTCGTCGAGGCCGTTATGGCGCACACGGGTTAGCTCCGGGTTTTCCGCTGCCAGCGCCAGCAACTGGTTTCGTGCTGCCATCAGCGCATCGTGACCCGCTCCAGCGTGGTCCTGCAACTCCATATCAAAACCCGCAGAACTACCAAGACCGCTAATTGCTGGCGGGCTGCTGGCGATAACGCGAGCTTCTTTAATCTTGTTAAACGCCTTCGTTGCACGCTCGATAATGGCAAACGAGGTGCCGGTCTTACTGTCGCGTTCGCTCCAGTCTTTCAGGCGGATAAACATTCGCGCCACGTTTTGCCCGTTCCCCCCAGGGCCAGAACCCACGGTGGCAAACACCGACATGATGTTGTCTTTTTCATGGGTGAAGTAATATTTCTCGATTTGCTCAACGACTTTCAGGGTCTGTTGCTGGGTTGAACCGCTGGGCAACTGTACCGAGGTAGTAAACATGCCACGGTCTTCCAGCGGTAAGAACGACGTCGGCAAACGCAGGAACAGGAACACCATGCCGCCAAGCAGCAGGACATAAATCACAATCCAGCGCAGGCTACGGTGGAGAATTTTCGCCACCCCTTTTTCGTAGCGTTCGGCGTTGCGGTTAAACATCTGGTTAAACCAGGCAAAAAAGCCTTTTTGCCCGTGATGCTCACCTTTTTTCAGTGGCTTAAGTAGTGTGGCACACAGAGCCGGAGTGAGGATCATCGCTACCAGTACTGACAGCACCATCGCCGCAACAATGGTAATAGAGAACTGGCGATAGATGGCACCGGTGGTGCCGCCGAAGAAGGCCATTGGCACAAATACCGCCGAAAGCACCATCGCAATCCCGACCAGTGCCCCCTGGATCTGCCCCATCGATTTACGTGTGGCTTCGCGAGGAGTGAGTCCTTCCTCACTCATAATACGTTCGACGTTTTCCACCACCACGATGGCATCATCCACCAGCAGACCGATCGCCAGCACCATCGCGAACATGGTTAAGGTGTTGACGCTATAGCCGAAGGCATAAAGCACCGAGAAGGTTCCCATCAACACCACCGGCACGGCGATAGTGGGTATCAGCGTGGCGCGGAAGTTTTGCAGGAACAGATACATAACGAGGAAAACCAGGGCGATAGCTTCCAGAAGCGTTTTCACCACGTCTTCAATGGAGGCTTTTACAAAAGAGGTGGTTTCATACGCCACCTTGTATTCCAGTCCGTGTGGAAAATACTGCGCCAGCTCGTCGAGACGATTGAGCACCAGCTCCGCTGTCGCCATTTCGTTCGCGCCGGAGGCCAGTTTTACCCCCAGCCCGGAGGCTGGCTTACCATTGAAGCGGCTAAGATAATCGTATTTCTCCGCCCCCATTTCGACGGTGGCGACATCGCCCAGCCTTACCTCTGAGCCGTCCTGATTCACCCGCAAGGTGATATCGCGGAACTGTTCTGGTGTTTGCAGCAGTGACTGGGCGTTAATGGTGGCGTTGAGCGCCTGCTTATCGACGGAAGGCGTACCACCAAGTTGCCCAACCGCAATCTGCGCGTTCTGTGATTCAATGGCATCGGTGACATCTTTAGCCGTCATCTGGAAACTGTTGAGTTTCGCCGGGTCCAGCCAGATACGCATGGAATATTGCGAACCATAGGCATCGATATCCCCGACGCCATTCACGCGGCTTAACGGGTCCTGAATATTACTGGCAACATAATCGGCAATATCCTGTTTATCCATCGAACCATCGGTAGAGACGAAGGCAATGGTCAGAATGTTGGTATCGCCGGTTTTACGCACCGTCACGCCCTGATTTTGCACCGCCTGCGGTAACTTTCGCATGGCTGATTGCAGCTGGTTTTGTACTTGCTGCACGGCTTCGTCCGGATCGGTGCCTGCTTTAAAACTTAACGTGACAGATGCCTGACCGGTGCCGCTGCTCTGAGATGACATATACATCAGATTATCGAGGCCGGTCATATTTTGCTCGATAACCTGGGTCACGGTGTTTTCCAGCGTCTGGGCCGATGCGCCGGGATAGTTAGCGGTCACTCGCACATTCGGTGGCGCGAGATCGGGGTATTGTTCAACGGGCAATGAAAAAATCGCCAGGGTACCTGTCAGACACAACAGGATTGCCAGCACCCAGGCAAAAATGGGGCGATCAATAAAGAAATTCGCCATTAAAAGAGGACCTCGTGTTTCTGCGTATCGTTGTAGGCTTGGCTTGCTTCACTGTAGCGGCAAGGTACGAGCCAATCGTGGAGAAAAAAAGGAGTTAATGTAAATTATCATGCCCTTTTATACTGAACCTTAAGTGCCACTATTCTTTGGTCAATAAGAGGCATTACATCAGCTGACTTTCCTCACCCTCCGCAGAGCGAAAGCTAATACTCACTAACGTGCCGCCGCCGGAAGGTTGTGAAAAAGTCAGCGTCCCACCCAATCTTTCCGCGCGTTCGCGCATGATATTCAGACCATAATGGCCTTCGGGTTCTTTCGGTTCACCGATGCCAATCCCGTTGTCGCGAATATAGACTGTGTGATTGCCATCCGGCGCGGTGACGCAGCTAACGGCGATTTCGCTGGCGTTGGCGTGCTTCATCGCATTCAGCACCGCTTCGCGAATAATTTGCAACAAATGCACCTGCATTTGCGCATCCAGCGCCAGGGTTGGCAGACGGCAGTCGAGGGTCAGTTTGGCGCTGGTTTGATTTTGTAACGTATCCAGCATTTCCCTCAACGCGGAGGGGAGATCCGCCTGCTGCAGCGTCAGGCGGAAAGTAGTCAACAGCTCGCGTAACTGCCGATAAGCATCATTCAACGCCTGGGAAAAATCGGCCATGATACTTTGTGCGGTGGCGTTATCTTCCGGTATCGAACGCTTCAGTAACGTCAACTGGATACGTAAGTAAGAAAGTACCTGAGCCAGCGAGTCGTGCAATTCGCGGGCGATGGTCGCACGTTCTTCCATCAACAATAACTGCTGAAAATGCTTCTGCGCCTGATTAAAGTACAAACCGCGTCCCAGCATCGACGAAACGCTGTTAAGCAGCGGTTCTGATGATGAAACGTGACTATTTTGCCAGTGCAGTTCTCCGTAAACCGTCTCTTGCATTGTCACCGGTAAAATCTGCATCGGCAATTCCGGGTTTGGCTGCCCTTCGCTAATCCGCCAGTTGTCACCGACATTTAACTCCAGATATTCAGCCGCTTCATTGTCGCGAACAATCTGCAAAATATGGCGGAAACAATGCACATCAATCTGGCTGGTGTTTAGCGCCTGCGAACACTGATACAACACCTCCAGACGACGCTTGGCCTCGTGGAGATCGCGGGTCTTTTCTTCTACTGACGCCTCCAGCGAACGGTACAATTTATGCAGCTCGCTCGACATCTGGTTAAAGGTTTTTGCAAGCAGGCCAAGCTCATTCGGCAGGCTGGTATCCAGCGGCGGCGAGTCGAACTGCCCGTGTTCAATACGCTGACTGGCGGTAACCAGCTGATTCAGCGGGGCAACCACCTGATGGCGTATGCGGCGCAAAGTAAAAAAGACCAGCGTGAAAATACCGATGCCGCCAGCCAGGGAAATTGCCACCACCAGCAGCATTTTGCGTTCAGCGTAGTGCTGTAAAGCCAGTACGAACAGGTCTATCTGATTAACATAATTATTAATATTGGCCTGATACCACGGCAAGTCGCCCTTGCTGAGCCGATTATTCATCTCCAGCCAGTTGGCATTCAGATGCGCATAGCGGGTTTTTACTGCTTCTGGCACATACCAGACGTTGAGATTGGTTAATACCGGTGAATGCAGTGCCTGCTGAAATAACTGGCGATGTGCATTGAGTTGTGGACTGCCACTTTGCAAGTCGTAGCCCAGGCGGTAACTCTGCATACGCAGCGATCCGGCAATATTGATAGCCTCAGCGTCGCGTAAACTGCTCGCCAGCGTTAGCAGAGCGATACCCGTGGAAAGAATCGACAGCAGCACAATGTAAAAAAAGGCCCGGGCCAGACTGGCCGAGACGGGTCGTTTAACAATCACACGCGTCTTCTCCACAAAAAATCATTAATCTTCCAGTTCGCTGAAACGCAATTTAGTCAGTGATGGGATTATTTGATCTGCCACAGTTTATAGCGAAATAGTTACTTATTCTGGGCACATGAACATTGCCGATTCCCCTGTAAGTCGGGTAATAACAACACTCATATAAAGAATAAGGTTTTTACAACCAAAAAAGAAGGTCGTTATGAATCGTTTTATTATGGCCAACAGTCAGCAATGTCTGGGTTGTCATGCTTGTGAAATCGCCTGTGTCATGGCTCACAATGACGAGCAACATGTCCTGAGCCAACACCATTTTCATCCCCGAATTACGGTTATCAAACATCAGCAGCAACGTAGTGCAGTGACCTGTCACCATTGTGAAGATGCGCCCTGCGCCCGTAGCTGCCCTAATGGCGCAATCAGCCACGTTGATGACAGCATTCAGGTCAATCAGCAAAAGTGTATTGGCTGTAAATCCTGCGTGGTGGCCTGTCCATTTGGTACGATGCAAATCGTTCTGACACCCGTTGCGGCAGGAAAAGTAAAAGCCACGGCGCATAAATGCGACCTTTGTGCAGGGCGCGAAAACGGTCCTGCCTGTGTCGAAAATTGCCCGGCGGACGCGCTGCAACTGGTCACTGACGCCGCACTCTCCGGCATGGCGAAATCCCGCCGCTTGCGCACCGCACGTCAGGAACATCAACCGTGGCATGCCAGTACCGCGGCGCAAGAAATGCCGGTAATGAGTAAAGTCGAGCAAATGCAGGCAACGCCCGCGCGTGGCGAGCCAGATAAACTGGCGATTGAAGCGCGCAAAACCGGTTTTGATGAAATTTATCTGCCATTCCGTGCCGATCAGGCACAACGGGAAGCCTCGCGCTGCCTTAAGTGCGGCGAGCACAGCGTTTGTGAATGGACCTGCCCGCTGCATAACCATATACCGCAGTGGATTGAACTGGTGAAAGCCGGAAACATCGACGCCGCCGTCGAGCTTTCTCACCAGACCAACACCCTGCCGGAAATTACCGGACGCGTTTGCCCGCAAGACCGTTTGTGTGAAGGTGCCTGTACTATTCGCGATGAGCACGGCGCAGTAACTATCGGTAACATTGAACGCTACATTTCAGATCAGGCGTTGGCGAAAGGTTGGCGTCCTGACTTAAGCCATGTCACCAAAGTGGACAAGCGGGTGGCGATTATCGGTGCGGGTCCGGCAGGGCTGGCCTGTGCAGATGTTCTGACCCGCAATGGCGTGGCGGTGACGGTGTACGATCGCCATCCAGAAATCGGTGGCTTGCTCACTTTCGGCATTCCTTCTTTCAAACTGGATAAATCCCTGCTGGCACGCCGTCGGGAAATCTTCAGCGCGATGGGGATTCACTTCGAACTCAATTGTGAAGTGGGTAAAGATGTCTCTTTGAATTCGCTTTTGGAACAATACGACGCGGTCTTCGTTGGCGTAGGCACTTACCGTTCCATGAAAGCGGGTTTACCCAATGAAGATGCGCCGGGCGTTTATGACGCGCTGCCGTTCCTCATCGCCAACACTAAACAGGTGATGGGACTCGAAGAGCTACCGGAAGAGCCGTTTATCAATACCGCCGGACTTAACGTCGTGGTACTGGGCGGCGGCGACACCGCGATGGACTGTGTGCGTACCGCGCTGCGCCATGGCGCGAGTAACGTCACCTGCGCTTATCGTCGTGATGAAGCTAACATGCCAGGCTCGAAGAAAGAGGTGAAGAACGCCCGTGAAGAGGGGGCCAACTTCGAATTTAACGTCCAGCCGGTGGCGCTTGAGCTGAATGAACAAGGTCACGTCTGCGGGATTCGTTTCCTGCGCACGCGTCTTGGCGAGCCGGATGCCCAGGGACGTCGGCGTCCAGTGCCGGTGGAAGGCAGTGAATTTGTCATGCCAGCCGATGCGGTGATTATGGCGTTTGGCTTCAATCCGCACGGGATGCCGTGGCTGGAGTCGCACGGTGTAACGGTAGACAAATGGGGCCGCATCATCGCGGATGTGGAAAGCCAGTACCGTTACCAGACCACGAATCCGAAAATCTTCGCCGGTGGTGACGCCGTGCGTGGTGCGGATCTGGTGGTTACCGCAATGGCAGAAGGACGTCATGCGGCACAGGGGATCATTGACTGGCTGGGCGTAAAATCAGTCAAATCTCACTGATAGCCTGCGCAGACAAACCCGACTTCACAGCGTAAGATAATTGTTCATTTCGCGCTGTGGAGTCGGTATGACGCAACAAATCACCCTCGTTAAAGACAAAATTCTCTCCGATAACTATTTCACCCTGCACAACATTACTTACGATCTCACGCGCAAAGATGGCGAAGTTATCCGCCATAAACGTGAAGTTTACGATCGCGGTAATGGTGCGACGATCCTCCTGTACAACGCGAAGAAAAAGACCGTGGTTCTGATTCGCCAGTTCCGCGTCGCTACCTGGGTTAATGGCAATGAAAGCGGGCAACTGATTGAAACCTGCGCCGGGCTGCTGGATAACGACGAACCGGAAGTGTGCATTCGCAAAGAAGCGATTGAAGAGACGGGCTATGAAGTTGGCGAAGTCCGCAAATTATTTGAACTGTATATGTCGCCAGGCGGTGTGACTGAGCTAATCCACTTTTTTATCGCCGAATACAGTGACAGCCAGCGCGCTAACGCCGGTGGTGGTGTCGAAGATGAAGATATTGAAGTGCTTGAGCTGCCGTTCAGCCAGGCGCTGGAGATGATTAAAACCGGCGAGATACGTGACGGTAAGACGGTGTTATTGCTTAACTATTTGCAAATGTCACATTTAATGGACTGAAAAATAACAATAATATTTCGTTGTTTATTATTGGCTCAATCCGACAAATCCGATTGAGCCGCGCTACCTGCGCAACGAAGATACGACTTGTGCTGTTTGTTTGAACTTCTGGGGTCGTACCGTCCATGCGATATCGCATTTTCCTTCTCTTTTTTTTCGCTTTGTTGCCGATGTCTTTGGTGTGGGCGGCACCAGCGCAACGGGCGTTTTCCGACTGGCAGGTCACCTGTAATAATCAAAATTTCTGTGTAGCGCGCAATACGGGCGATCATAATGGACTGGTGATGACCCTGAGCCGCAGCGCCGGGGCGCATACCGATGCCGTTTTACGTATTGAGCGCGGCGGGTTGAAGTCGCCGGATGCGTCAGAAGGGGAGATAGCGCCACGGCTGCTGTTAGATGGTGAGCCGTTGGCGTTAAGTGGTGACAAGTGGCGGATTTCACCATGGTTATTAGTAACCGATGATACGGCAACCATCACCGCGTTTTTGCAGATGATTCAGGAAGGGAGGGCGATCACCTTACGCGACGGCAATCAGACTATTTCTCTGAGTGGCTTAAAAGCGGCGTTGTTGTTTATTGATGCCCAGCAAAAGCGCGTTGGCAGTGAGACCGCGTGGATAAAGAAAGGGGACGAACCGCCGCTCAGCGTACCGCCAGCGCCTGCGCTGAAAGAGGTCGCGGTGGTTAACCCAACGCCGACGCCACTCTCACTCGAAGAACGTAACGATTTGCTGGATTATGGAAACTGGCGGATGAATGGTCTGCGCTGCTCGCTTGATCCATTGCGTCGAGAGGTAAATGTCACTGCGCTGACCGATGATAAAGCGCTGATGATGATTAGCTGTGAGGCAGGGGCCTATAACACCATTGATTTGGCATGGATTGTGTCGCGTAAAAAGCCGCAGGCCTCGCGCCCGGTACGGTTGCGTTTGCCGTTCAACAACGGTCAGGAGACCAATGAACTGGAACTGATGAACGCAACATTCGATGAAAAATCGCGTGAACTGGTGACCTTAGCAAAAGGGCGCGGATTAAGCGATTGTGGCATTCAGGCGCGCTGGCGCTTTGACGGTCAGCGTTTTCGCCTGGTGCGTTACGCCGCAGAACCCACCTGTGATAACTGGCATGGGCCAGACGCCTGGCCCACGTTGTGGATCACCCGTTAAACAAAATGGCGGGGACATGTAGACCGGATAAGACGCACCAGCGTCACATCCGACAATCAGCATCCGGCGATCACCATCAGGCACCTTTCACTCCCAGTACCTTATGCGCTTTTGCCACAATATTCTCGGCGGTAAAGCCAAAGAACGGGAACAGCTTATCTGCCGGAGCAGATTCCCCATAGCCGGTCATCCCGACAATTGCCCCTTTCAGGCCAACATATTTGTACCAGTAATCGGCAATACCCGCTTCTACTGCCACGCGGGCAGAAACATTTGAAGGCAGTACCGACTCCCGATATTTCTCATCCTGGGCATCGAAAATATCGGTCGAGGGCAGGGAAACTACGCGAACATTGCGACCTTCTCCCGCTAATTTCTCTGCCGCTTGCAGGGTGATTTCCATCTCTGAACCGGTGGCAATCAGAATAATATCTGGCTTACCGCCGCTGTCTTTCAGCACATAACCGCCACGAGCAATCTCTTTAACCTGATCCGGTGTTCGTTCTACCTGTGCCAGATTCTGCCTGGAGAGGATCAGTGCTGTCGGTCCGTTGTGGCGCTCAACCGCCAGCTTCCAGCCAACCGCCGCTTCCACCTGATCGCACGGTCGCCAGGTGCTGAAATTTGGCGTTAAGCGCAGACTAGCCAGTTGCTCAACAGCCTGGTGCGTCGGACCATCTTCGCCCAGACCAATTGAGTCGTGGGTATAAACCATAATCTGCCGCGCTTTCATCAGTGCCGCCATCCGCGCGGCGTTACGGGCGTATTCAACAAACATCAGGAACGTCGCGGTATACGGCACAAAGCCGCCGTGGTGCGCGATGCCGTTGGCGATAGCGGTCATACCAAATTCACGCACCCCGTAGTGAATGTAGTTGCCCGCCGGATCTTCCTTCAGCGAAACAGAACCTTTCCAGATGGTCAGGTTGCTGGGAGCCAGATCCGCCGAACCGCCGAGCAGCTCCGGTAGCAAGGGGCCATAAGCGTTAAGCGTATTTTGCGAAGCCTTACGGGTAGCGATTTTCGCCGGATTCGCCTGCAACTCATTGATATATTTCTGAGTCGTTTTCTCCCAGTCCTTCGGCAAACCGCCGCTCATCCGACGGGTAAACTCTTCTGCCAGTTGCGGATGAGCCTTTTTATAGGCGGCAAACTTCTCATTCCAGCTCTGCTGCGCTTTTTCGCCTTTTTCGCGGGCATCCCAGGCGTGATAAATCTCTTTAGGGATCTCAAATGGCGGATGGTGCCAGCCCAGTTTTTGCCGTGCCAGAGCTACTTCTTCTTCCCCCAGCGGTGCGCCGTGCGCCTCTTCCTTACCTGCTTTATTCGGCGAACCAAAGCCAATCACCGTACGGCAGATAATCAGCGACGGCTTATCTTTCACGCTTTGCGCTTCAAGGATCGCTTCCTTCACCGCCTGCGGATCGTGGCCGTCGATCTCGTGGACCACATGCCAGTGATAGGCTTCAAAACGTTTTGCCGTATCGTCGGTAAACCAGCCTTCGGTTTCACCGTCGATGGAAATACCGTTGTGATCGTAAAAACCAATCAGCTTGCCCAGCCCCAGCGTGCCCGCCAGCGAACAGACTTCGTGAGAGATACCTTCCATCAGGCAGCCGTCGCCCATAAACACATAGGTGAAGTGATCGACAATTTCATGATCCGGCTGATTAAATTGCGCCGCCAGCGTACGCTCTGCTATCGCCAGCCCGACGGCGTTCGCCAAACCTTGTCCAAGAGGACCGGTGGTGGTTTCAACACCTGGCGTATAACCGATTTCCGGGTGACCAGGGGTTTTCGAATGCAACTGACGGAAGTTCTTCAGTTCTTCCAGTGGCAGGTCGTAACCGGTCAGATGCAGCAAACTGTAGAGCAGCATCGACGCGTGACCGTTGGAAAGAATAAAGCGGTCGCGATCATACCAGGTTGGGTCGGTAGGGTTATGTTTAAGAAAATCGTTCCACAGCACTTCGGCAATATCAGCCATGCCCATCGGCGCGCCGGGATGACCAGAATTGGCTTTTTGTACCGCATCCATACTGAGTGCGCGAATCGCATTGGCAAGGTCTTTTCGGGACATATAACACTCCGTGGCTGGTTTATAGTTTGGCGGCAAGAAGATCTTCCAGTTTGCGTTGATCAACGGCGAACAGACGAATGCCTTCAGACAGTTTTTCTACCGCCATCGCATCCTGATTGTGCTCCCAACGGAACTCTGCTTCGCTCATGGGAGCTGGGCGTGGGAACGTCTGAGAAGGTGGGATTAATTTACGTACCACTGGCGAAACTTTTTCCTGTAGCTCCTTCAGCAAATTCGGTGCGATAGTCAGTCGGTCGCAGCCGGTTAAGGCGAGGATTTGTTCGGTGCGACGGAAGCTCGCGCCCATCACAATGGTTTCATAGTGGTGTTGCTTATAGTAGTCGTAGATATTGCGTACTGATTTAACGCCTGGATCTTCTTCCACCACATACGGGTCCATCGGCTTGCGTGCCTGATACCAGTCATAAATACGCCCGACAAATGGCGAAATCAGAAAAACGCCTGCTTCTGCACAGGCCCGCGCCTGTGCAAAAGAAAACAGCAGCGTCAGGTTGCAGTTAATACCTTCTTTTTCCAGCTCTTCTGCCGCGCGAATTCCTTCCCAGGTCGAAGCCAGCTTGATCAGAATGCGCGATTTCTCAACGCCTTGTTGCTGATACAAATCCACCAGATGGCGCGCCTTCTCAATACTCTTTTCTTTATCAAAAGAGAGGCGTGCATCAACTTCTGTTGACACGCGACCGGGTACGATTTTGAGAATTTCAGCACCGAAATTGACCGCCAGTTTGTCACACGCTGCGACCACCTGTTGTTCCTGGGTCTTGCCATTTTTTTTACCCCAGGCGATAGCATCGTCTATTAAATGCTCATATTGTGATAATCCGGCAGCCTTGAGTAACAGCGAAGGATTGGTGGTGGCATCCTGGGGATGATAATGGCGAATGGACTCAATATCGCCGCTGTCTGCCACGACAGTGGTGAACTGTTTGATGCCGTCTAACTCGTTCATAGGAAATACTCCTTGAAAAGTAAAGTGTTAGATGAGTGCGTTAATTCACACTTCTGAGAAATTTCGCTAAACGCATCAAAAAAGCATAGCAGACAGGCATGGTATTGCTGGATTAAGCAGGTAACATCAGTGTTATAGGATTATTACCAAAACATTATATTAATGGTGAGAGTTTGGACTTGCTCAAAGTCTGTAGACTCCGGCAGGGTAATAATGTGCGCCACGTTGTGGGCAGGGGCTGTTGCCCACACAATTTATTTGTGAACGTTACGTGAAAGGAACAACCAAATGGATGACCAGTTAAAACAAAGTGCACTTGATTTCCATGAATTTCCAGTTCCAGGGAAAATCCAGGTTTCTCCAACCAAGCCTCTGGCAACGCAGCGCGATCTGGCGCTGGCCTACTCACCAGGCGTTGCCGCACCTTGTCTTGAAATCGAAAAAGACCCGTTAAAAGCCTACAAATATACCGCGCGCGGTAACCTGGTAGCGGTGATCTCTAACGGTACGGCGGTGCTGGGGTTAGGCAACATTGGCGCGCTGGCAGGCAAACCGGTGATGGAAGGCAAGGGCGTTCTGTTTAAGAAATTCGCCGGGATTGATGTATTTGACATTGAAGTTGATGAACTCGACCCGGACAAATTTATTGAAGTCGTCGCTGCGCTCGAACCGACCTTCGGCGGCATCAACCTCGAAGACATTAAAGCGCCAGAATGTTTCTATATTGAACAGAAACTGCGCGAGCGGATGAATATTCCGGTATTCCACGACGATCAGCACGGCACGGCAATTATCAGCACTGCCGCCATCCTCAACGGCTTGCGCGTGGTGGAGAAAAACATCTCCGACGTGCGGATGGTGGTTTCCGGTGCGGGTGCCGCAGCAATCGCCTGTATGAACCTGCTGGTAGCGCTGGGTCTGCAAAAACATAACATCGTGGTTTGCGATTCAAAAGGCGTTATCTATCAGGGCCGTGAGCCAAACATGGCGGAAACCAAAGCCGCATATGCGGTGGTGGATGACGGCAAACGTACCCTCGATGATGTGATTGAAGGCGCGGATATTTTCCTCGGCTGTTCCGGCCCGAAAGTGCTGACCCAGGAAATGGTGAAGAAAATGGCCCGTGCGCCAATGATCCTGGCGCTGGCGAACCCGGAACCGGAAATTCTGCCGCCGCTGGCGAAAGAAGTGCGTCCGGATGCCATCATCTGTACCGGTCGTTCCGACTACCCGAACCAGGTGAACAACGTCCTTTGCTTCCCGTTTATCTTCCGTGGCGCGCTGGACGTTGGCGCAACCGCCATCAACGAAGAGATGAAACTGGCGGCGGTACGCGCGATTGCAGAACTGGCCCATGCGGAACAGAGTGAAGTGGTGGCTTCAGCGTATGGCGATCAGGATCTGAGCTTTGGTCCGGAATACATCATTCCAAAACCGTTTGATCCGCGCTTGATCGTTAAGATCGCTCCTGCGGTGGCGAAAGCGGCGATGGAGTCGGGCGTGGCGACGCGTCCGATTGCTGATTTCGACGTCTACATCGACAAGCTGACGGAGTTCGTTTACAAAACCAACCTGTTTATGAAGCCGATTTTCTCCCAGGCTCGCAAAGCGCCGAAGCGCGTAGTTCTGCCGGAAGGGGAAGAGGCGCGCGTTCTACATGCCACTCAGGAACTGGTAACGCTGGGACTGGCGAAACCGATCCTTATTGGTCGTCCGAACGTGATCGAAATGCGCATTCAGAAACTGGGCTTGCAGATCAAGGCGGGCGTTGATTTTGAGATCGTCAATAACGAATCCGATCCGCGCTTTAAGGAGTACTGGACCGAATACTTCCAGATCATGAAGCGTCGCGGTGTCACTCAGGAGCAGGCGCAGCGTGCGCTGATCAGTAACCCGACAGTGATCGGCGCGATCATGGTTCAGCGTGGCGAAGCCGATGCAATGATTTGCGGTACGGTGGGCGATTATCATGAACACTTTAGCGTGGTGAAAAATGTCTTTGGTTATCGCGATGGCGTTCACACCGCAGGTGCAATGAACGCGCTGCTGTTGCCGAGTGGTAACACCTTTATTGCCGATACCTACGTCAATGATGAGCCTGATGCAGAAGAGCTGGCGGAGATCACCTTGATGGCGGCAGAAACTGTTCGTCGTTTTGGTATTGAGCCGCGTGTGGCTCTGTTGTCGCACTCCAACTTTGGTTCTTCTGACTGCCCGTCGTCGAGCAAAATGCGTCAGGCGCTGGAACTGGTCAGGGAACGTGCGCCAGAACTGATGATTGATGGTGAAATGCACGGCGATGCAGCGCTGGTGGAAGCGATTCGCAACGACCGTATGCCGGACAGCCCTTTGAAAGGTTCCGCTAATATTCTGGTGATGCCGAACATGGAAGCTGCCCGCATTAGTTACAACTTACTGCGTGTTTCCAGCTCGGAAGGTGTGACTGTCGGCCCGGTGCTGATGGGGGTGGCGAAGCCGGTTCACGTGTTAACGCCGATCGCATCGGTACGTCGTATCGTCAACATGGTGGCGCTGGCCGTGGTTGAAGCGCAAACCCAACCGCTGTAATTCTTTTTTAACTCTCACGCTTACCCTGAATATTCAGGGTAAGCGGTTTAGCTGCAATATATTAGTAAAGTTTATTACTGAGTTTGCGAATAATAAAAAAATCAGTATATAAAATATCTCGATATTATTTTATTTATATTCATGCGTTGTATATGAAAATTTATGCACCACAGCAAATATCTCTCCATTCTTAGTGATCTACCTCACCTTTTAAACGCGCTTGCCGAATTTTGTTATTTACTCTGACGAAAAATTGTCACGATACACGAAAGTTTTTCACAGGCGGCGACTCATGGATAAAGAACGCATCATTCAGGAATTTGTGCCCGGTAAACAGGTCACACTGGCGCATCTCATCGCGCATCCCGGCGAGGAACTGGCGAAGAAAATCGGCGTTCCGGATGCGGGCGCAATCGGCATTATGACGCTAACTCCCGGAGAAACGGCGATGATCGCCGGTGATTTAGCGTTGAAAGCCGCCGATGTGCATATCGGTTTTCTCGATCGTTTTAGTGGCGCGCTGGTGATTTATGGCTCGGTGGGCGCAGTAGAAGAAGCGTTATCACAAACCGTCAGTGGTTTAGGACGCTTATTAAATTATACGCTTTGTGAAATGACCAAAAGTTAATACGAGGCATTCATGAAACGAATTGCGTTTGTGGGTACCGTCGGGGCAGGAAAAACAACGTTATTTAATGCGTTGCAGGGGAATTATACCCTCGCAAGAAAAACACAGGCCGTGGAATTTAATGATAATGGCGATATTGATACGCCGGGTGAATATTTTAGCCATCCCCGCTGGTATCACGCCTTAATTACCACGCTACAGGATGTGGATATGCTGATCTATGTCCACGGCGCGAATGACCCGGAAAGTCGGTTGCCTGCCGGGTTGCTGGATATTGGCGTCAGCAAACGGCAAATCGCCGTCATCAGTAAAACGGACATGCCAGATGCTGACGTCGCCGCAACGCGAAAGTTATTGCTTGAGACGGGCTTCGAAGAGCCGATTTTCGAGCTAAACAGCCACGACCCGCAAAGCGTGCAGCAACTGGTGGATTATCTGGCATCTCTCACCAAACAGGAGGAAGCAGGTGAAAAAACTCATCACAGCGAATGATATTCGTGAAGCACACGCGCGCGGCGAACTGGCAATGTCCGTGGTTCTGCGCGCCAGCATTATTACCCCGGAAGCTCGTGAAGTGGCTGATCTGTTGGGTTTTACCATCACCGAATGTGATGAATCGATCCCGGTAACGGCGTCTGTTCCCGCCAGCGCATCAGCCGATAAAACCGAAAGCCAGCGCATCCGTGAAACCATTATCGCCCAACTGCCGGAAGGTCAGTTTACCGAAAGCCTGGTCGCGCAGCTGATGGAAAAAGTGATGAAGGAAAAACAGTCGCTGGAACAGGGTGCACTGCAGCCGAGCTTTAAATCGGTGACCGGCAAAGGCGGCATCAAAGTTATTGATGGCAGCAGCGTCAAGTTTGGTCGTTTCGATGGCGCGGAACCGCACTGCGTAGGCTTGACTGATCTCGTGACCGGAGACGACGGCAGCAGTATGGCCGCTGGTTTCATGCAGTGGGAGAACGCCTTCTTTCCGTGGACCCTGAACTACGACGAAATCGACATGGTGCTGGAAGGGGAGCTGCATGTTCGCCACGAAGGCGAAACTATGATCGCCAAAGCGGGCGATGTGATGTTTATCCCGAAAGGCTCCAGCATCGAATTTGGTACGACATCCAGCGTGAAATTCCTGTATGTCGCCTGGCCGGCTAACTGGCAATCCTTATGAAAGATTTCATCACCGAAGCATGGCTAAGAGCGAACCATACGCTCAGCGAAGGCGCAGAGATCCATCTCCCTGCGGACAGTCGCCTGACGCCCTCTGCCCGGGAGTTACTGGAAAGCCGCCATCTGCGCATCAAGTTTATTGACGAGCAGGGCCGCCTGTTTGTTGACGATGAACAGCAGCAGCCGCAGCCCGTTCACGGGCTGACCAGTAGCGATGAACATCCGCAGGCGTGCTGCGAACTGTGCCGCCAGCCGGTGGCAAAAAAGCCGGATACGCTGACTCACCTGTCGGCGGAAAAAATGGTTGCCAAAAGCGATCCGCGTCTGGGTTTTCGCGCTGTTCTCGACAGCACCATTGCGCTGGCAGTGTGGCTGCAAATTGAACTGGCAGAACCGTGGCAGCCGTGGCTGGCGGACATCCGCTCGCGTCTTGGCAACATTATGCGTGCCGATGCGCTGGGGGAACCGCTGGGCGAGCAAGCGATTGTCGGGCTTTCTGACGAAGATCTGCATCGGCTTTCTCACCAGCCGCTGCGTTATCTCGACCACGATCATCTGGTGCCGGAAGCCAGCCACGGGCGCGATGCGGCGTTGCTCAATCTGCTACGCACCAAAGTGCGGGAAACAGAAACCGTAGCGGCGCAGGTCTTTATCACCCGCAGCTTTGAAGTATTACGCCCGGACATTTTGCAGGCGCTGAACCGCCTTTCCAGCACGGTCTACGTGATGATGATCCTGAGCGTAACGAAGCAGCCGCTAACGGTGAAGCAGATCCAACAACGACTGGGGGAAACGCAATGATTATTAAACGTTGTCGTGAACTGGCGTTGCGAGCGCCCGCCAGAGTAGTTTTTCCGGATGCGTTAGATCAACGTGTGCTGAAAGCTGCGCAATATTTACATCAACAAGGTCTGGCAACGCCCATTCTGGTCGCCAATCCGTTTGAACTTCGTCAGTTTGCGCTCAGTCACGGCGTGGCGATGGACGGGCTACAGGTGATAGATCCGCATGGCAACCTCGCAATGCGGGAAGAATTTGCTCATCGCTGGCTGGCCCGCGCGGGCGAAAAAACGCCGCCGGATGCGCTGGAAAAACTTACCGATCCGCTGATGTTCGCCGCTGCAATGGTCAGCGCCGGTAAAGCGGATGTCTGTATCGCGGGCAACCTCTCTTCCACGGCGAATGTGCTGCGTGCCGGATTACGCATTATCGGCTTGCAGCCAGGCTGTAAAACGCTCTCATCCATTTTCCTGATGCTGCCACAGTACAGCGGTCCGGCGTTGGGTTTTGCCGATTGCAGCGTGGTGCCACAGCCGACGGCGGCACAACTGGCGGATATCGCGCTTGCCAGCGCCGAAACCTGGCGCGCCATCACCGGAGAAGAACCGCGCGTGGCGATGCTGTCGTTTTCCAGCAACGGTAGTGCCCGTCACCCCTGTGTTGCCAACGTCCAGCAGGCGACAGAAATCGTCCGTGAGCGCGCACCAAAGCTGGTTGTCGATGGCGAGTTGCAGTTTGACGCCGCCTTCGTGCCGGAAGTGGCGGCGCAAAAAGCGCCTGCCAGCCCGTTACAGGGCAAAGCTAATGTGATGGTTTTTCCGTCGCTGGAAGCCGGAAATATTGGCTACAAAATCGCACAACGACTTGGCGGATATCGTGCCGTCGGGCCATTGATACAAGGACTTGCCGCGCCGATGCACGATCTCTCTCGTGGTTGTAGCGTGCAGGAAATTATCGAACTGGCGCTGGTGGCAGCTGTGCCGCGTCAGACAGAAGTGAACCGCGAAAGCAGTTTACAAACACTGGTTGAATGAACGGTCCCGTTCTGGACCCTGATAAAGAGGAAAGCACAATGGAAGCATTAGGAATGATCGAAACCCGGGGCCTGGTTGCACTGATTGAGGCTTCTGACGCGATGGTTAAAGCTGCGCGCGTCAAGCTGGTTGGTGTTAAGCAGATTGGCGGCGGCCTGTGTACTGCCATGGTTCGTGGTGATGTTGCAGCCTGTAAAGCCGCGACCGATGCAGGTGCCGCAGCGGCACAGCGTATCGGCGAGCTGGTATCTGTACACGTTATCCCGCGTCCGCACGGCGACCTGGAAGAAGTCTTCCCGATCGGCCTGAAAGGCGATAGCAGCAACCTGTAATCACCCTGTGTGACGTCGATTCGGGCGTCACGCTCTCTCCTTTTTCATTTTACCTTCTGCGGAGGGTAGGGGGAGCTTTTACCTGAAATACGCCACGGAGGCGGGTATGAAACTGGCAGTCGTCACTGGACAAATTGTTTGTACCGTACGCCATCACGGACTGGCGCATGACAAATTGCTGATGGTGGAAATGATTGATCCACAAGGTAATCCTGACGGGCAATGCGCCGTCGCCATCGACAATATTGGCGCGGGAACCGGGGAGTGGGTGTTACTGGTGAGTGGCAGTTCCGCCCGCCAGGCGCATAAAAGCGAAACGTCACCGGTCGATCTGTGCGTGATTGGCATTGTCGATGAGGTGGTGTCTGGCGGTCAGGTCATTTTCCACAAATAAGGCAGAACATCATGAATCAACAGGATATTGAACAGGTGGTGAAAGCGGTACTGCTGAAAATGCAAAGCAGTGACACGCCGCCCGCCGCCGTTCATGAGATGGGCGTTTTCGCGTCCCTGGATGACGCCGTTGCGGCAGCCAAAGTCGCCCAGCAAGGGTTAAAAAGCGTGGCAATGCGCCAGTTAGCCATTGCTGCCATTCGTGAAGCAGGCGAAAAACACGCCAGAGATTTAGCGGAACTTGCCGTCAGTGAAACCGGCATGGGGCGCGTTGAAGATAAATTTGCCAAAAACGTCGCTCAGGCGCGCGGCACACCAGGCGTTGAGTGCCTCTCTCCGCAAGTGCTGACTGGCGACAACGGCCTGACCCTGATTGAAAACGCACCCTGGGGCGTGGTGGCTTCAGTGACGCCTTCCACTAACCCGGCGGCAACCGTAATTAACAACGCCATCAGCCTGATTGCCGCGGGCAACAGCGTCATTTTTGCCCCGCATCCGGCGGCGAAAAAAGTCTCCCAGCGGGCGATTACGCTGCTCAACCTGGCGATTGTTGCCGCAGGCGGGCCGGAAAACTTACTGGTTACCGTAACAAATCCGGATATCGAAACCGCGCAACGCTTGTTCAAGTTTCCGGGCATCGGCCTTTTGGTGGTGACCGGCGGCGAAGCGGTAGTAGAAGCGGCGCGTAAACACACCAATAAACGTCTGATTGCCGCAGGCGCTGGCAACCCGCCGGTAGTGGTGGATGAAACCGCCGACCTCGCCCGTGCTGCTCAGTCCATCGTCAAAGGCGCTTCTTTCGATAACAACATCATTTGTGCCGACGAAAAGGTACTGATTGTTGTTGATAGCGTAGCCGATGAACTGATGCGTCTGATGGAAGGCCAGCATGCGGTGAAACTGACCGCAGAGCAGGCGCAGCAACTGCAATCGGTGTTGCTGAAAAATATCGACGAGCGCGGAAAAGGCACCGTCAGCCGTGACTGGGTTGGTCGCGATGCGGCGAAAATCGCGGCGGCAATCGGCCTTAAAGTTCCGGAACAAACGCGACTGCTGTTTGTAGAAACCACCGCAGAACATCCGTTTGCCGTGACCGAACTGATGATGCCGGTGCTGCCCGTCGTGCGCGTCGCCAACGTGGCGGATGCCATTGCGCTGGCGGTGAAACTGGAAGGCGGTTGCCACCACACGGCGGCAATGCACTCGCGCAATATCGAAAACATGAACCAGATGGCGAACGCCATTGATACCAGCATTTTCGTTAAGAACGGACCGTGTATTGCCGGGCTGGGGCTGGGCGGGGAAGGCTGGACCACGATGACCATCACCACGCCAACCGGTGAAGGGGTAACCAGCGCGCGGACGTTTGTCCGTCTGCGTCGCTGTGTATTAGTCGATGCGTTTCGCATTGTTTAAGGAGTAACCGATGGCGCACGATGAACAATGGCTCACCCCACGTCTGCAAACGGCGGCAACGCTGTGTAACCAGACGCCCGCCGCGACGGAATCTCCGCTGTGGCTGGGGGTGGATCTGGGCACCTGCGATGTGGTGTCGATGGTTGTCGACCGCGACGGTCAGCCGGTGGCGGTATGCCTCGACTGGGCTGATGTGGTCCGCGACGGCATCGTCTGGGATTTCTTCGGTGCGGTCACCATTGTTCGTCGCCATCTCGACACCCTCGAGCAGCAATTCGGTCGCCGTTTTAGCCATGCGGCGACCTCTTTTCCTCCAGGTACGGACCCGCGTATTTCCATCAACGTGCTGGAATCTGCCGGACTGGAAGTGAGCCATGTGCTGGATGAGCCAACCGCAGTTGCGGATCTGCTGCAACTGGACAACGCCGGTGTAGTGGATATCGGCGGCGGCACTACCGGCATTGCCATCGTGAAAAAGGGCAAAGTGACGTACTCGGCGGATGAAGCCACCGGCGGACATCACATCTCTCTGACTCTCGCCGGAAATCGCCGTATTTCGCTGGAAGAGGCAGAGCAGTACAAACGCGGTCACGGTGACGAGATTTGGCCCGCGGTGAAACCGGTGTACGAAAAAATGGCGGACATTGTGGCCCGGCATATTGAAGGGCAGGGCATTACGGATTTATGGCTGGCGGGCGGTTCCTGTATGCAACCGGGCGTAGCGGCGCTGTTTTGCAAACAATTTCCGGCGTTACAGGTGCATTTACCGCAGCACAGTTTGTTTATGACCCCGCTGGCAATCGCCAGTAGTGGGCGAGAGAAAGCGGAGGGGCTATATGCAAAATGAATTGCAGACCGCGCTCTTTCAGGCGTTCGATACCCTGAATCTGCAACGGGTAAAAACATTTAGCGTTCCACCGGTGACGCTTTGCGGTCCGGGCGCGGTGAGCAGTTGTGGGCAGCAAGCGCAAACGCGTGGGTTGAAACATCTGTTCGTGATGGCAGACAGCTTTTTGCATCAGGCAGGGATGACCGCTGGGCTGACGCGTAGCCTGGCCGTTAAAGGTATCGCCATGACGCTCTGGCCATGTCCGGTGGGCGAACCGTGCATCACCGACGTGTGTGCAGCCGTGGCGCAGTTGCGTGAATCAGGTTGTGACGGGGTGATCGCGTTTGGCGGCGGCTCGGTGCTGGATGCGGCGAAAGCCGTGGCGTTGCTGGTGACGAACCCGGATAGCACGCTGGCAGAAATGTCAGAAACCAGCGTTCTGCAACCGCGCCTGCCGTTGATTGCCATTCCAACGACCGCCGGAACCGGCTCTGAAACCACCAACGTGACGGTGATTATCGATGCGGTAAGCGGGCGCAAACAGGTGTTAGCCCATGCCTCGCTGATGCCGGATGTCGCGATTCTCGACGCTGTGCTAACCGAAGGCGTGCCGTCGCATGTCACGGCGATGACTGGCATTGATGCGTTAACCCATGCCATTGAAGCGTACAGCGCGCTGAACGCTACACCGTTTACCGACAGCCTGGCGATTGGCGCCATTGCGATGATTGGTCAATCGCTGCCGAAAGCGGTGGGCTACGGTCACGACCTTGCCGCGCGCGAGAGCATGTTGCTGGCTTCATGTATGGCGGGAATGGCGTTTTCCAGCGCCGGGCTTGGGTTATGCCACGCGATGGCGCATCAGCCAGGGGCGGCGCTGCATATTCCGCACGGTCTGGCGAACGCCATGTTGCTGCCAACGGTGATGGAATTTAACCGGATGGTTTGTCGTGATCGGTTTAGTCAGATTGGTCGGGCGCTGCGAACTAAAAAATCCGACGATCGTGACGCTATTAATGCGGTAAGTGAGCTGATAGCGGAAGTTGGGATCAACAAGCGGCTGGCTGATGTGGGTGCAACAACCGGGCATTACGGTGCATGGGCGCAGGCCGCGCAGGAAGATATTTGTCTGCGCAGTAACCCGCGTACCGCCAGCCTCGAGCAGATTGTCGGCCTGTACGCAGCGGCGCAATAAATGCCGGATGCGACGCTTGCCGCGTCTTATCCGGCCTACGGGATTGCACATGTAGGGCGGATAAGGCGTTCACGCCGCATCCGCCAGTGGCGCGGTGCAATTGCCGGATGCGACGCTTGCCGCGTCTTATCTGGCCTTCGGGATTGCACATGTAGGGCGGATAAGGCGTTCACGCCGCATCCGCCAATAAATAACAACTAACAGGGAGTAAAGGCGATGGGAATTAACGAAATCATCATGTACATCATGATGTTCTTTATGCTGATAGCTGCCGTAGACAGGATCCTGTCGCAGTTCGGCGGTTCTGCTCGTTTCCTCGGTAAGTTCGGTAAAAGTATCGAAGGATCCGGCGGTCAGTTCGAAGAAGGCTTTATGGCAATGGGCGCTCTGGGCCTGGCTATGGTCGGTATGACCGCACTGGCACCGGTACTGGCCCACGTTCTCGGACCGGTGATTATCCCGGTTTACGAAATGCTCGGCGCAAACCCGTCAATGTTCGCCGGAACACTGCTGGCGTGCGATATGGGCGGCTTCTTCCTCGCCAAAGAGCTGGCGGGCGGTGACGTAGCAGCGTGGCTATACTCTGGGTTAATTCTCGGGTCGATGATGGGGCCAACGATTGTGTTTTCCATTCCGGTGGCGCTCGGCATTATCGAACCTTCTGACCGTCGTTATCTGGCGCTCGGCGTGCTGGCGGGCATAGTGACCATTCCGATTGGCTGTATCGCTGGTGGTCTGGTAGCGATGTACTCCGGTGTGCAGATCAACGGCCAGCCTGTTGAATTCACCTTTGCGCTGATCCTGATGAACATGATCCCGGTACTTATCGTTGCGGTGCTGGTGGCGCTGGGGCTGAAATTCATCCCGGAAAAAATGATCAACGGCTTCCAGATCTTCGCCAAATTCCTCGTTGCATTGATCACCCTCGGTCTTGCCGCTGCGGTAGTGAAATTCCTCCTTGGCTGGGAACTGATCCCGGGCCTTGATCCTATCTTTATGGCCCCTGGCGATAAACCCGGTGAAGTGATGCGCGCCATTGAAGTTATCGGCTCGATCTCCTGCGTTCTGTTAGGGGCGTATCCAATGGTACTGCTGCTGACTCGCTGGTTTGAAAAACCGCTGATGAGCGTCGGTAAGGTGCTGAATATGAACAATATCGCGGCAGCCGGCATGGTGGCAACGCTTGCCAACAACATTCCGATGTTTGGCATGATGAAGCAGATGGATACCCGCGGCAAAGTCATCAACTGTGCCTTCGCCGTTTCCGCTGCTTTCGCGCTGGGCGACCATTTAGGCTTCGCCGCTGCCAACATGAACGCCATGATCTTCCCGATGATTGTCGGCAAATTGATCGGCGGCGTAACGGCAATTGGCGTGGCGATGATGCTGGTGCCAAAAGAAGACGCGAGCGCGGCTAAAACCGAAGCGGAGGCGCAATCGTGAACACTCGCCAGCTACTGAGCGTCGGTATCGATATCGGCACCACCACCACCCAGGTGATCTTCTCCCACCTGGAGCTGGTTAACCGTGCGGCGGTGTCGCAGGTGCCGCGCTACGAATTCATCAAACGCGAAATTAGCTGGCAAAGCCCGGTGTTCTTTACCCCTGTCGATAAACAGGGTGGTTTAAAAGAAGCGGAACTGAAAACCTTAATCCTCGAGCAATATCAGGCTGCGGGCATTGCGCCGGAAAGCGTTGATTCTGGTGCCATCATCATCACCGGTGAAAGCGCGAAAACCCGCAACGCTCGCCCGGCGGTGATGGCGCTCTCTCGGTCGCTGGGCGATTTTGTCGTCGCCAGCGCCGGGCCGCATCTCGAATCCGTGATCGCCGGTCACGGTGCCGGGGCGCAAACCCTTTCTGAACAACGGCTGTGTCGGGTACTGAATATCGACATCGGCGGTGGCACCGCGAACTACGCCCTGTTCGATGCCGGAAAAATCAGCGGCACTGCCTGCCTCAACGTCGGCGGTCGCCTGCTGGAAACCGACAGCCAGGGGCGCGTGGTTTACGCTCATAAACCGGGGCAGATGATTGTGGATGAGTGCTTCGGCCCAGGCACTGACGCCCGTTCGCTGACCGGCGCGCAATTGGCGCAGGTTACCCGCCGGATGGCGGAACTGATTGTCGAAGTGATTGACGGAACGCTCTCGCCGCTCGCGCAGGCATTGATGCAAACCGGTTTGCTGCCCGCAGGTGTTACGCCCGAAATCATTACGCTTTCTGGCGGGGTAGGCGAATGTTATCGCCACCAGCCCGCCGACCCGTTCTGTTTTGCCGATATCGGCCCGCTTCTGGCAACGGCGCTGCATGACCATCCGCGTCTGCGTGAGATGAACGTGCAGTTTCCGGCGCAAACCGTGCGCGCCACGGTGATTGGCGCGGGTGCACATACCCTTTCGCTCTCTGGTAGCACAATCTGGCTGGAGGGCGTACAACTGCCGCTGCGCAATTTGCCGGTGGCGATCCCGATTGATGAAACGGATCTGGTCAGTGCCTGGCAACAGGCGCTGATTCAACTGGATCTTTGCCCCAAAACTGACGCGTACGTGCTGGCGCTTCCCGCCTCGCTGCCTGTGCGTTACGCCGCGGTACTGACGGTCATCAACGCGCTGGTCGATTTCGTCGCGCGTTTTCCGAATCCGCATCCCCTGCTGGTGGTGGCCGGGCAGGACTTTGGTAAAGCTCTGGGCATGTTGTTGCGCCCACAGCTACAACAACTCCCGTTGGCAGTCATTGACGAAGTGATTGTCCGCGCGGGGGACTATATCGACATTGGTACGCCTCTTTTTGGCGGATCGGTTGTGCCGGTGACGGTGAAATCACTCGCATTTCCTTCCTGAGGGAACGACTTATGAAACTAAAGACCACATTGTTCGGCAATGTATATCAGTTTAAGGATGTAAAAGAGGTGCTGGCTAAAGCCAACGAACTGCGTTCGGGGGATGTGCTGGCGGGCGTTGCTGCGGCAAGCTCACAGGAGCGCGTGGCGGCAAAGCAGGTGTTGTCGGAAATGACTGTAGCGGACATCCGCAATAATCCGGTGATTGCCTATGAAGATGACTGCGTGACGCGGCTGATTCAGGACGACGTTAACGAAACGGCCTACAACCAGATTAAAAACTGGAGCATCAGCGAACTGCGTGAGTATGTGCTGAGCGATGAAACCAGCGTGGACGACATTGCCTTTACCCGCAAAGGGCTGACCTCGGAAGTGGTCGCGGCGGTAGCGAAGATTTGCTCCAACGCGGACCTGATCTACGGCGCGAAGAAAATGCCGGTGATCAAAAAGGCCAATACCAACATCGGTATTCCGGGCACCTTCAGCGCCCGCTTGCAGCCGAACGATACCCGTGACGACGTGCAAAGTATCGCCGCGCAAATCTACGAAGGGCTTTCCTTCGGGGTGGGCGATGCGGTGATCGGCGTTAACCCGGTGACTGACGACGTGGAAAACTTAAGCCGCGTGTTGGATACCATCTATGGCGTGATCGACAAATTCAACATCCCAACTCAGGGCTGCGTACTGGCGCACGTCACTACCCAAATCGAAGCGATTCGTCGCGGCGCACCAGGCGGGCTGATTTTCCAGAGTATCTGCGGCAGCGAAAAAGGGCTGAAAGAGTTTGGCGTAGAGCTGGCGATGCTCGATGAAGCACGCGCAGTGGGCGCGGAGTTCAACCGTATCGCCGGGGAAAACTGCCTCTACTTCGAAACCGGACAAGGTTCGGCGCTGTCTGCTGGCGCGAACTTCGGCGCAGACCAGGTGACGATGGAAGCGCGTAACTATGGGCTGGCGCGTCATTACGATCCGTTTATCGTCAACACTGTGGTCGGCTTTATTGGGCCGGAGTATCTCTACAACGACCGCCAGATTATCCGCGCAGGCTTAGAAGATCACTTTATGGGCAAACTGAGCGGCATCTCTATGGGCTGTGACTGCTGCTACACCAACCACGCTGACGCTGACCAGAACCTCAACGAAAACCTGATGATCCTGCTCGCCACCGCAGGCTGCAACTACATCATGGGGATGCCGCTGGGCGATGACATCATGCTCAACTATCAGACCACCGCATTCCACGACACTGCCACTGTGCGTCAGTTACTGAATCTGCGCCCGTCACCGGAGTTTGAACGCTGGCTGGAAAGCATGGGCATTATGGCAAACGGTCGCCTGACCAAACGGGCGGGCGATCCGTCACTGTTCTTCTGATGACGCGGAGATAACACATCATGGATCAAAAACAGATTGAAGAAATTGTACGCAGCGTGATGGCGTCAATGGGACAAGCGGCCCCCGCGCCGTCAGAAGCAAAGTGCGCCACCACCACCTGTGCGGCACCGGTGACCTCGGAAAGCTGCGCGCTGGATTTAGGTTCTGCGGAAGCAAAAGCGTGGATTGGTGTTGAAAACCCGCATCACGCAGACGTATTAACAGAACTGCGTCGCAGCACCGTGGCCCGCGTTTGTACCGGTCGTGCCGGTCCGCGTCCGCGCACCCAGGCGTTGCTGCGTTTCCTGGCCGATCACTCTCGTTCGAAAGATACCGTTCTGAAAGAAGTACCGGAAGAGTGGGTGAAAGCGCAGGGCTTGCTGGAAGTCCGCTCCGAAATCAGCGACAAAAATCTCTACCTGACTCGCCCGGATATGGGCCGCCGCCTGTGTGCAGAAGCTGTTGAAGCGCTGAAAGCACAGTGTGTTGCTAATCCGGACGTGCAGGTCGTTATTTCTGATGGCCTGTCAACTGATGCGATCACCGTGAACTACGAAGAGATCCTGCCGCCGCTGATGGCGGGCCTGAAGCAAGCCGGGCTGAAAGTCGGTACGCCATTCTTTGTACGTTATGGTCGCGTGAAGATTGAAGATCAGATCGGTGAGATCCTCGGCGCGAAAGTAGTGATCCTGCTGGTGGGCGAACGTCCGGGGTTGGGGCAGTCAGAAAGCCTCTCCTGCTACGCCGTTTACTCGCCGCGTATGGCGACCACCGTTGAGGCTGACCGCACTTGTATCTCTAACATTCACCAGGGCGGCACGCCGCCGGTTGAAGCCGCAGCCGTCATTGTGGATTTGGCGAAACGTATGCTGGAGCAGAAAGCATCCGGCATCAACATGACCCGATAAGGAGGCATCATGCCAGCTTTAGATTTGATTCGACCGTCGGTAACCGCCATGCGGGTGATTGCCTCCGTTAACGCCGAATTTGCACGTGAACTGAAATTGCCGCCGCATATTCGTAGCCTCGGGCTGATTTCTGCTGATTCAGATGACGTCACCTACATTGCGGCTGACGAAGCGACCAAGCAGGCGATGGTCGAAGTGGTATATGGTCGCTCGCTGTATGCGGGCGCTGCACACGGCCCGTCACCGACTGCCGGTGAAGTGCTGATTATGCTTGGTGGACCAAACCCGGCGGAAGTGCGTGCTGGTCTGGATGCGATGGTTGCGAATATTGAAAATGGCGCTGCTTTCCAGTGGGCTAATGACGCAGAAAACACAGCCTTCCTGGCACATGTAGTTTCGCGTACCGGTTCTTATCTCTCATCAACCGCCGGGATCACGCTTGGCGATCCGATGGCGTATCTGGTGGCACCGCCGCTGGAAGCGACCTACGGCATTGATGCAGCGTTGAAATCTGCCGACGTGCAGCTGGTGACCTATGTCCCGCCACCGTCTGAAACCAACTACTCGGCAGCATTTTTAACCGGTAGCCAGGCCGCGTGTAAAGCAGCCTGTAACGCCTTTACCGATGCAGTGCTGGAAATCGCGCGTAATCCAATCCAGCGTGCGTAACGGAGGTTGCCGATGATCAATGCACTGGGATTGCTGGAAGTGGACGGCATGGTCGCCGCGATAGATGCAGCTGATGCCATGCTCAAAGCAGCTAACGTTCGTCTGCTCAGTCACGAAGTGCTTGACCCTGGTCGCCTAACGCTGGTGGTGGAAGGCGATCTGGCGGCGTGTCGTGCGGCGCTGGACGCAGGTTGTGCTGCCGCGATGCGTACCGGGCGTGTCATCAGCCGCAAGGAGATCGGTCGGCCAGACGATGACACCCAGTGGCTGGTTACTGGCTTTAACCGCCAGCCTAAGCAACCCGTAAAGGAACCCGACGCGCCAGTTATCGTCGCGGAATCTGCTGACGAGTTGTTGGCGCTGTTAACATCAGTACGTCAGGGAATGACGGCAGGAGAAGTGGCTGCCCACTTTGGCTGGCCGCTGGAAAAAGCCAGAAATGCGCTCGAACAGCTCTTTTCTGCCGGGACGTTACGTAAACGCAGTAGTCGTTACCGTCTCAAGCCCCATTAACCTGTCGGAGGTGCCGGGTGTCCTACAACACCCGGCATTAACATCATGAAAAAGACCCGTACAGCCAATTTGCACCATCTTTATCATGAACCCTTACCCGAAAACCTGAAGCTCACGCCGAAGGTCGAAGTGGATAATGTTCATCAACGACAGACAACGGACGTCTATGAACATGCTTTGACAATTACCGCCTGGCAGCAGATTTACGATCAGCTGCATCCGGGCAAGTTTCATGGTGAATTTACGGAAATTCTACTCGATGATATTCAGGTTTTTCGTGAATACACTGGTCTGGCGCTGCGTCAGTCGTGCCTGGTCTGGCCGAACTCGTTCTGGTTTGGCATTCCGGCGACGCGCGGTGAGCTGGGATTTATCGGTTCGCAATGTCTGGGAAGCGCAGAAATTGCGACGCGCCCGGGTGGAACCGAGTTTGAATTAAGTACGCCGGACGATTACACGATCCTTGGCGTAGTGCTTTCTGAAGATGTCATCACTCGTCAGGCTAACTTTTTGCATAATCCGGATCGGGTATTACATATGCTGCGTAGCCAGTCGGCGCTGGAAGTGAAAGAGCAGCATAAAGCCGCTCTGTGGGGCTTTGTCCAACAGGCGCTGGCGACGTTTTGCGAGAACCCGGAAAATCTCCATCAGCCTGCAGTGCGAAAAGTGCTGGGGGATAATTTGCTCATGGCGATGGGGGCGATGCTGGAAGAAGCGCAGCCGATGATGACGGCGGAAAGCATCAGCCATCAGAGTTACCGCCGATTGCTTTCCCGCGCCCGTGAATATGTGCTGGAAAACATGTCCGAACCGGTGACGGTGCTGGACTTGTGTAATCAACTGCATGTCAGCCGCCGCACGCTACAAAACGCATTTCACGCCATTTTGGGCATTGGTCCGAACGCGTGGCTGAAACGTATTCGCCTGAACGCCGTGCGCCGCGAACTCATAAGTCCGTGGTCACAAAGCACAACGGTAAAAGACGCCGCCATGCAGTGGGGATTCTGGCATCTTGGGCAATTTGCCACGGATTATCAGCAACTGTTTGCCGAGAAGCCGTCACTGACGCTGCATCAGCGGATGCGAGAGTGGGGGTGAGGGAGTTACACCCAATCTCTGACCTTAATAAACTCACTTAAAGCCGCTTCCGGGCTGCCGTCTTTTGGCTGATAATCATACTCCCAGCGTACCAGTGGCGGCATTGACATCAGGATCGACTCGGTGCGCCCGCCAGTTTGCAGGCCAAACAGCGTGCCGCGATCCCAGACCAGATTGAACTCGACATAACGACCGCGACGGTAGAGCTGAAAATTGCGCTCGCGCTCGCCGTAGGCCATCGCTTTCCGTCGCTCTACAATTGGTAAATAAGCGTCGGTGTAGCCTTTGCCTACCGCCTGCATAAAGGCAAAACAGTGGTCGAAATCTGGCGTGTTCAGATCATCAAAGAACAGCCCGCCAATGCCGCGCTGTTCGTTGCGATGTTTGAGGTAGAAGTATTCGTCGCACCATTTTTTGTAACGCGGATAAACGTCTTCGCCAAATGGCAGGCACAGGTCACGGGCGGTGCGGTGCCAGTGAATGGCGTCTTCTTCAAAACCATAGAAAGGGGTTAAATCGAAGCCGCCGCCAAACCACCAGACGGGCTCTGCACCCGGTTTTTCGGCAATAAAAAAGCGCACATTCGCGTGGCTGGTGGGAACATACGGATTATGCGGATGCACTACCAGTGAAACGCCCATCGCCTCGAAACTGCGCCCGGCAAGTTCCGGACGATGAGCGGTGGCGGAAGCAGGCATCGCCTCACCGTGAACATGTGAAAAGTTGACGCCCGCTTGTTCGAAAACACCACCATTACGCAACACCCGACTACGCCCACCGCCGCCAGCTTCACGTTGCCAGCTATCTTCGACAAACTCTGCGCCATCGACGGCGGTCAGTTGTTGACAAATTGTATCCTGAAGGTTGAGCAAGAACTGTTTAACCAGGTGTGCGTCGGGTTTCATCACTTACCGCTTTCTCGAGTGTGCTTTCTGGTTGTCAAACCAGTGGAAATAACTGATCACGCCTTCGGCAATCGCTGTGGCGATTTTCTGGCGAAACGCCGCCGTGCCTAACAGCCGCTCTTCTTCCGGGTTGGTGATAAACGAGGTTTCCACCAGCACCGACGGAACCGACGGCGATTTCAACACCACAAACGCGGCTTGTTCGGTGTTGCGGCTGTGCAGTTTATGCACCGGCTTAATCTTTTTCAGAATATGCGAGCCGAGCGTCAGGCTGTTTTTAATAGTATCGGTTTGCACCAGATCAAACAGCACTTGCTGCAATAGGTGATCCTTGTCAGTCGCTTTTTTACCGGCAACTTCATCGGCGCGGTTTTCGCGTTCAGACAGGTATTTTGCCATTGCGCTACTTGCCCCGCGGTTAGAGAGGGCAAATACCGAAGCACCGGCAGCTTTCGGGTTGGTAAAGCCGTCGGCATGAATTGACATAAACAGATCTGCGCCATGTTTATGGGCGATTTCAACGCGATCGTACAGTGGGATAAACGTATCGCCAGAACGCGTTAAACGCGCATCAATGCCATGATTACGCAATATGGAACGGACATTCTTGGCAATTGCCAGCACCACATGTTTTTCTTTCGAACCGTTGCGTCCGATCGCTCCGGTATCAATCCCGCCGTGGCCTGGATCGAGAACAACGACACGTCTGCCGCCGCTTTTTTTTGCTTTCGGCTTGCTGTGTCCGTTACTGGTTTTTAACGGTTCTTCTTTGGCGATGGCTTGCGACATTCCTGACAACGTCAGGGCAGCCAAACCGGCTTTCAGCACCTGGCGGCGCGAAGTGAGTGTTTTTAGTGGTTTAAAAGTGCTCATACGGCCTGAGTTGTAATAATAAAGTTCCAGATGTTATATCGTATCGCGTAATCCGTTACGACGGTTTGCTGTTGAGAATTGTTTTACTTTTCATTTCAATAGTTGACAACTCCCCATTATGCCACTTTTTCAACCGATTTTCGTCAGATATTGGCTAATTCGACCGTTCACGCCATAATCAGCCTTTTAACCCGCAAAAAGGTAACGAATACCATGGAGATACGCGTATTTCGCCAGGAAGATTTCGAAGAGGTCATCACCCTTTGGGAGCGTTGCGACTTGCTGAGTCCGTGGAACGATCCGGAAATGGACATCGAGCGTAAGATGAACCATGACGTCAGTTTGTTTCTGGTCGCTGAGGTGAACGGTGAAGTGGTCGGAACGGTGATGGGCGGTTATGACGGGCATCGCGGGTCTGCTTATTATCTTGGCGTGCATCCAGAGTTTCGTGGGCGTGGGATTGCTAATGCGTTGCTTAATCGGCTGGAGAAAAAGCTGATTGCTCGCGGCTGTCCGAAAATTCAGATCAACGTGCCGGAAGATAACGACATGGTGCTCGGAATGTATGAACGCCTGGGATATGAACACGCCGACGTGCTGAGTCTGGGTAAGCGTTTGATTGAAGATGAAGAGTACTGAGTTTCATCCTGTCCATTATGATGCGCACGGTCGCCTGCGTTTACCCTTGCTCTTCTGGCTTGTGCTATTGCTTCAGGCGCGAACCTGGGTGCTGTTTGTCATTGCCGGAGCGTCGCGCGAGCAGGGTACTGCGCTGCTAAATCTGTTTTATCCCGATCACGATAATTTCTGGCTGGGGTTGATTCCCGGTATTCCGGCGGTGCTGGCATTTTTGCTGAGTGGTCGGCGGGCTTCATTTCCCCGTATCTGGCATGTGCTCTATTTTCTGTTGCTGTTGGCGCAAGTGGTTTTACTTTGTTGGCAACCGTGGCTGTGGCTGAACGGTGAATCCGTTAGCGGTATCGGTCTGGCGCTGGTAGTGGCGGATATCGTGGCGTTAATCTGGCTGCTGACCAATCGACGTTTACGCGCTTGTTTTAATGAAGAAAAAGAATAACGGCACTTTTTGGTGAATTTGCACTCCAAGCAACGTTATTGAATAACCAAAGGAAGTGACATGAAATCGCTGCGTTTAATGTTATGCGCTATGCCGTTGATGCTGACCGGCTGTTCCACGATGTCGTCAGTTAACTGGTCGGCCGCTAACCCGTGGAACTGGTTTGGATCATCCACCAAAGTGAGCGAGCAGGGCGTGGGTGAATTAACGGCGTCCACACCACTGCAAGAACAAGCCATTGCTGATGCGCTTGATGGCGATTATCGCCTGCGCAGCGGAATGAAAACCGCGAACGGCAACGTGGTGCGCTTTTTTGAAGTGATGAAAGGCAACAACGTGGCGATGGTGATTAACGGCGATCAAGGCACGATCAGCCGCATTGATGTGCTGGATAGCGATATTCCTGCTGACACCGGTGTTAAAATCGGTACACCGTTTAGTGACCTTTACAGCAAAGCATTTGGCAATTGCCAAAAGGCCGACAGTGATGATAATCGTGCCGTCGAATGTAAAGCCGAAGGCAGTCAACATATTAGCTACCAGTTCAGCGGGGAATGGAGTGGTCCTGAAGGGTTAATGCCTTCGGACGATACCCTGAAAAACTGGAAAGTCAGTAAAATTATCTGGCGGCGTTAATTTGCGTCTGAACAAACCGCCGCCGCGAAAAAACACGTAAAATAGCGCCCAACAATGCCACGGATTGCGTGGCATTATTATTTTCAGGAGGAACAATGTCTCAGGTTCAGAGTGGCATTTTGCCAGAACATTGCCGCGCGGCGATTTGGATCGAAGCCAACGTGAAAGGGGAAGTTGACGCCCTGCGTGCGGCCAGTAAAACATTTGCCGACAAACTGGCAACTTTTGAAGCGAAATTCCCGGACGCGCATCTTGGTGCGGTGGTTGCCTTTGGTAACAATACCTGGCGCGCTCTGAGCGGCGGCGTTGGGGCCGAAGAGCTGAAAGATTTTCCGGGCTACGGTAAAGGTCTTGCACCGACGACCCAGTTCGATGTGTTGATCCACATTCTTTCTCTGCGTCACGACGTGAACTTCTCTGTCGCTCAGGCGGCGATGGAAGCCTTTGGTGACTGCATTGAAGTGAAAGAAGAGATCCATGGCTTCCGTTGGGTTGAAGAGCGTGACCTGAGCGGCTTTGTTGACGGTACAGAAAACCCGGCGGGTGAAGAGACGCGCCGCGAAGTGGCTGTTATCAAAGACGGCGTGGATGCGGGCGGCAGCTATGTGTTTGTGCAGCGTTGGGAGCACAACCTGAAGCAGCTCAATCGGATGAGCGTTCACGATCAAGAGATGATGATTGGGCGCACCAAAGAGGCCAACGAAGAGATTGACGGCGACGAACGTCCGGAAACCTCTCACCTGACCCGCGTTGATCTGAAAGAAGATGGCAAAGGGCTGAAGATTGTTCGTCAGAGCCTGCCGTACGGCACCGCCAGTGGCACTCACGGTCTGTACTTCTGCGCCTACTGCGCGCGTCTGCATAACATTGAGCAGCAACTGCTGAGCATGTTTGGCGATACCGATGGTAAGCGTGATGCGATGTTGCGTTTCACCAAACCGGTCACTGGCGGCTATTACTTCGCACCGTCGCTGGACAAGCTGATGGCGCTGTAAGCGTTTCTGATTCATTGATTAAAGGCCAGCCAGTAACACAACTGACTGGCCTTTTTATTACTGCTTT
>ERZ838516.160-NODE-160-length-105757-cov-8.889103_pt1 | contig 105757 bp, 93 predicted proteins | sample MGYA00519910_ERZ838516 | MGnify/ENA primary metagenome ERZ838516 (study PRJEB31850, sample SAMEA3708837) | human gut metagenome | biome: human gut; feature: human-associated habitat; material: faeces | place: China | collected 2014 ... | reverse complement strand
TTTCAATCGCCCAGCCTTTGAACAGATGATGGATGACATGAGCAACGGCGACATCGCCGTCATCATCACAAAGGATCTTTCCCGCCTTGGAAGAAACCAACTGCACACCGGTCTTTATATCGAGGAGATATTCCCTTCCAATGATGTGCGCTACATCGCTGTCAACGACAATGTTGACACCAAGTATGAAAACAGCAACGAGCTGATGCCTTTCAAGAATTTGTTCAATGAGTGGCACGTGCGGGACTGCAGCCGCAAGGTGCGGAATGTAGTGAACGCCAAGGCACAGCGGGGAATCCGGGTGGGGACACGAGCTCCTTACGGCTACCACAAGGGTGCAACCAAGGACTCTCCTCTGTTGGTGGATGAGGAGGCGGCGGCTGTCGTCAAACGCATCTTCGCCATGTGCGCCGGCGGAATGGGACCAGCCCAGATTGCAAAGCAGCTCAAGGAAGAATGCATCTACAGTCCATCCATGTACGCCCATACGAAATTCGGCACATCCCATTCCGGGCTGAATGCAGAGCGGCCCTACAACTGGACTGGCGACATGGTGGCGGATATGCTTCAGAACATGGTCTACCTTGGGCACACGGTCAACCTTCGCTACAGCACCAAGTCCTACAAGGACAAAAAACGATGTGAACGCCCCAAATCAGAGTGGCTTATCTTTGAGAATACTCATGAAGAGCTGGTGGATCAGGAAACCTGGGATATCGTACAGGAGGTGCGATCTCATAAGCGCCGCCGCACGAATATGGATGAGCAGAATATGTTCTCTGGATTGGTGTATTGTGCGGACTGCGGTAAGCCCATGGTATTGCACCGGGCGCACACCATGAAGCCGGAACAGAATCATTTCACCTGCCGCACCTACAAGAAGGACGGGGCAGAAGTGTGTAGCGCTCACTATATCCGGGAAGTGGCACTGAAGGAAATCGTGCTGGAAACAATCCGCAGAGCTACAGAGTTTGCCAGGAGCGACCCGGAGCGGTTCGCCGCATATATTCAGCAAAAGCAATCTACTGAGGTGGCAAAGGAGATCCGGGGGGTGGAACGGGAATTGTCCACGATGCGGAAACGGGATGGCGAACTGGATGTAGTGTTCAAGCGGATGTATGAGGACAGCGCCTTGGGACGGGTGAGCAATGAGCAGTTCCGTTTGCTGTCTGAGGCATACTCCAAGGAGAAAGCGCAGCTGGCCGAAGCCATCCCTGCCACGGAGGAGCGCCTGGAGAAACTACGCAGTAGCATGGCCAACGCCAAGAACTTCATCGCCAAGGCCAGAAAGTTCACCGACATGACGGAACTGACCCCGGAACTGCTCCGCACCTTTGTGGCGAAAATCATCGTGTATGAGAAAGAGGTCAAATACTCCAAGCACGCACCGCAGAAGATCCACATCTGTTTTCGGGACTTCAACCTCAACGAGACAGACGATATGCTTCTATGCGGAGAGACAACAGAAAAGGCAGACAGTACAATTGCACTGCCTGCCTAATCCGAGGACACGCTTCAAGGTACCCCTATCAGGAGTAGCGGAAGGCCGTCTCTTTTTCAGCGTCGCAGACTTTGCTGCCGCGCACGGCGGCAAATAAATTTGAATCGTTTTTTCTGACGACAAGCGCGTCAGAAAAAATACCTCTCAGGCCGCAAACGTGCGCGCCTATGGCGCGTGCGCTGCCGCGGACTGCAATCCCCTCTCAAAAAGCGGCCTTGCCGCTGTTTCGATTATTTTCTCAGTCCCGCGAAATGCTCCTTCGTCACCTTGATGACGACGGGGCTCAGCAGCAGCAGCGCGATGAGGTTCGGAATGGACATCAGGCCGTTGAGCGTATCGGAGATCGTCCATACAAGCGAGAGATCCGCGACCGCGCCGCCGATGACCACAAGGCAGAAGACGATCTGATAGGGGCGGATGATCTTGCTGCCAAAGAGGAACTCCGCGCAGCGCGTGCCATAGAGCGCCCAGCCGAGGATGGTGGACGTGGCAAACAGCAGCAGGCCGACCGCCAGAATGACCGAGCCCGCCTTCGCGCCGAAGACGCTCGAGAAGCCCGCGACCGTGGTCGAAACGCCCGCAGCCGCGTTGTTGCCGTAGTTACCGTCCGCCGCGCCGGAGCAGAGGACGACGAGAGCCGTCAGCGTGCAGATGACGATGGTATCCATAAAGACCTCAAAGATGCCGTAAAGGCCCTGCTTGACGGGGTTTCTTTCCGACGTGGCGGCGTGCGCGATCGGCGCGGAGCCGAGGCCCGCCTCGTTGGAGAAGACGCCGCGGCCGACGCCCTTGGTCATCGCAAGCTTGATGGACATGCCCGCCGCGCCGCCGGTGACGGCAGCGGGGTTAAAAGCGCCCTTAAAGATGGAGGCAAACACGCCGGGAACGGCGCTGACATTCGCAAACACGACGATAAGCGCGCAGACGATGTAAATGACGGCCATGCCGGGCACGAGCTTTTCCGTGACCTGACCGATGCGCTTGACGCCGCCGAGCAGCACCAGCGCCACGAAGATGGCGACGCAAATGCCGGTGATGAGGCAGATCATCGTCTCCCTGCTCGCCGCGTTTTCATTGAACGCGACGGCAACGGACTTGACGGAATCCGCGATGGAGTGCACCTGTGCGATGTTGCCGATACCGAACGCCGCGATGGCACCGAGCACGGCGAACACACCGCCGAGCCACTTCCACTTGGGGCCAAGGCCGTTTTTGATGTAGTACATGGGTCCGCCGCACCAGTCGCCCTTTTCGTTGCGCTCGCGGTATTTGACGGCGAGCGTGACCTCAGAGAACTTGGTCACCATGCCGAAAAGCGCCGACACCCACATCCAGAACACGGCGCCGGGGCCGCCTAAGATGATCGCGCCCGTGACGCCCGCGATGTTGCCCGTGCCGACGGTGGAGGCAAGGGCCGTGGACACGGCCTGCAGCGGCGTGATCTCGCCGTCGCCGGCCTCGCCCTTCTTAAAGATCTTTCCGATGGTGTTTTTCCACCAGTAGCCGATCTTGGTGAACTGGATAAAGCCCACAGCGATGCTCAGGTAGATGCCCGTGCCGACCAGCAGCGCCAGCATCACCGGTCCCCAGACGAAGCCGTTGACCGCAGTGTTGATCTTCATAAACTGTTCCATACACTTCCCCTTTCCAAAAATCACATTCCGTAAAACGTTTGATGAATTTCTTTCATATCTCAGAGAATACCAAATCGGCCGCCCGCTGTCAACGGGGCAAGTGTCGTTTTTTGTCGTGCGCGCATGGCAAATCATACATTCTGCATAAATTTTGATGCATTCTTTACCTGCATTTAGTGATTTGCACGGCAAAACGGTGGAAAATTTTTGCATTCTCCGCTTGACAACCGGTGTCCGCCATGCTATCCTAACTGTACTAACACACTTAATACAGCAGGAGGCGCCTATGTTCCACTTGATATTTCTGATCCCGGTTCTTGTTGTACTGCTGCTCGGCATTTTGCTGCTCGCCGTGCTGTGCAGCCGATGAATGCAGGAGGAATGCCATGATCACCTTAAATTACCGCGACGCGCGCCCGATCTACGAGCAGGTGTGCGACGGACTGCGGCGGCTGATCGTCTCGGGCGCGATCGCCGACGGGGATAAGCTCCCCTCGGTGCGCGCGCTGGCGACGCAGCTTGCCATCAACCCCAATACCATCCAGCGCGCCTACAACGAGCTGGAAACGAGCGGCTACTGCTGCTCCGTGCCCGGCAAGGGCTGCTTTGCCGTGCACACCTACCGCGCGCAGGACGACGCGCGCCGCTTATCGCTTGAGCATCAGCTCAAAGAGCTTTTGCAGGAGCTGCGCGCCATGGGCGTGAGCGAGGAAGACATTCAAGCATTGTGCAGGGAGGGAGAAGAGAAATGATCGAAGTACGAGGTCTTAAAAAGACCTTTGACGGCTTTGCCGCGCTCGACGGCGCGGATCTGAGCGTGCCGCGCGGCGCGGTCTACGGCCTTGTGGGGCCGAACGGCGCGGGCAAGACGACGCTGCTGCGCCACCTGACGGGCGTTTACCGTCAGGATGAGGGCAGCGTGACCTTTGACGGCCAGCCCGTCTGGGAAAACGCGGGCGTGAAGGCGCGCATCGCCTCCATCCCCGATGACTGGTTCTACTTTATGCAGGCGGGGCTGCGCGATATGATGCGCTTTTACCGCGGGTTCTACCCGAATTTCAATTTAGAGCGCTACGAAAAGCTCAAAGAGGTCTTTGCGCTGGACGAAACGCGGCCGCTGCGCCGCATGAGCAAGGGCCAGCAGAAACAGGCGGCCTTCTGGCTCGCCATGTGCACGATGCCGGACTACCTCATTCTCGACGAGCCGGTAGACGGCCTTGACCCCGTGATGCGCCGTCAGGTGTGGAGTCTCATTTTGCAGGACGTTGCCGAGCGCGGCACGACAGTGCTTGTCTCGTCGCACAACCTGCGCGAATTGGAGGACGTGTGCGACCACGTGGGCGTGATGAGCCGCGGCAAGCTCCTGCTTGAGCATTCGCTGAGCGAATTGCAGGACTATACCGTCAAGCTCCAGCTCGCCTTTGAGGGTGCGGAGCTGCCCGCCCTGCCGCAGGAGATCAAGGTGCTGCACCACGCGCAGACCGGGCGCGTCCACACGCTCATCTGCCGCGGCAGTGCAGAGGAACTGGAACAGCAGCTCGCCGCGCTGCACCCGATCTTTATCGACGCGGTGCCGCTGTCACTTGAAGAAATTTTCATCTATGAACTGGGAGGTGAGGACTATGCGATCCGCGACATCGTTCTTTGATAAGACTTTATTCCGCAGCCAGCTCAAGCACACCTGGCCGCTCTGGCTCGGCTACACCGCCTTGTGGCTCTTCCTCGTGCCGGTCATGCTCTTTTCAGCGCTTTCCGCCTATCAGGGCGGTTACAGCGCAGCGGATGCATCCTACCTGCTGCTCAATACCGGCGTGCGCGGCGGCATCTTTATTTCCTTCTTCTTCGGCCTTTTCTTTGCGATGCTTTCCTTCTCGCACCTGACGCAGAGCCGCGCGACGAACGGCTTCCATGCGCTCCCCGTGCGGCGCGAGACGATTTTTATGACCGCCTACCTCACGGGACTGTTCTGCCAGCTTTCCACCATTCTCGTCACGTTCCTGCTCGGCGCGGCGGTCTCCGCCCCGCTGCACTTAAGCTTCTGGAGCGTCACCGGCGCGGCCATGGGCAGCGCCATGCTCGAAGCCGTCTTTTTCTACTCCTTCGCCGCGCTGTGCATGATGATGACGGGGCAGATCCTCGCCGCGCCCGTCTTCTATTTCGTCGGCAATATTCTCGTTCCGGGAATGGAATATCTGCTGCGCAACTTTGCGGGCAATTTCCTCTACGGCTACAGTGGGTACACCGACGTTGCGCTCGGTTTCCTCTCCCCGCCCCTCTATATGTACCCCGAGGTGGACATCGCCTCGATCGAGACCTGCGAGAGCGACTCGTACTATGTGACTGCCTACGCGCTTGAGCACCGCTCTTTCATGATCCTCGCCGCCTACGCGCTCGCGGGACTTGTCATCGCCCTCATCGCGCTGCTCCTCTACCGCACGCGCAAGAGCGAGATGACCGGCTCGACGGTCGCCTTCCCGTGGGCGACGCCCATCTTCAAGTACGGCGTGGCGTTCTGCACCGCCGTTGCCCTCGGGCAGTTCCTCTACTATTTCCTCTTCGGCCAGTACCGCTCGGGCGGCAACGATTCCCTGCCCGGCACGATCCTCTGCATGGTGGCGGCGGGGCTTGTGGGCTACTTTGCCGCCGAGATGCTCATCAGAAAGAGCTTCCGCGTCTTCCGCGCGGGCGCAAAGGGCGCGGCCATCGTCGCGCTTGCTCTTGTGCTGCTCGGCGTTGCGATGAGCTTCGACCTCACGGGCTATGAAAAGCACGTGCCGGACGAGAGCGAGATCGAATCCGTTTACTACACCTTCTCCGGCATGACGAACGTCACGACCGACGATGCCGACACCATCCGCCGTCTCACCGCGGCACACCAGGCCATCGTCAAAAACCGGAACGAGCAGGCGCGCATCGCAGACGCATGGGACGCGGATACGCTCTCCCAGAGCGATCATGACGACATCGAACACTTCTCCCTGCGCCTGACCTACTACCTCAAGGACGGCTCGCAGCTCTCGCGCTCCTATTCGCTCTACCTGCGGAGAAGTGACCTCACCGTGCCCTCGTCCGCCACGGCGCGCGTGAACGCGCTCTATATGTGCAGAGAGTCCGTGCTCCGCCGTGTCCTCGGCTACGGCTGCGATCACCTCGGCGACACGCCGCGCTTCCTCGACAGCTACTGCTACTATTACGATGAGAACTCCAACACAAAGGACTATGCCCTCACCGCCGCGCAGGCTGAACAGGTCTACGCCGCGCTGATGCAGGACGTTCAGGATTCCGATAATGGCGGCAGCGACATCTTCGCCGTGCAGGAATACCAGTACGATCCCCCCTCCTTCTGGCTCGAGCTGTACTTTGAGTCCACCAATGAAAAAGGCCGCCCGGAGGTGTATACGCTCAGCCCCCATGTGAATGGCTCGACGCCCAACACCCTGCAAGTACTCAGTGAGCTGCTGCCCGAGCTGAAATCCAACACCGTAACGCCGCCCAGCGACGACGGCATTCACACCCTCCCCGCCACAGAGGACGTTTCCACCGAGGAAAGTGTGAACTGACATGGCAGAAAACGCAAAGCGGCGGCGCAGGCGCCGCCGCACCGGGAACAAGAAAGCTTTTCTCGTCCTGCTCGCGCTCGTTTTGCTCGTTCTCGGCGGCGTGAAGCTGCGCTATGCGCTCGCCCACCGAGGGCTCCCCGGTTCGAATGTCAGCGCGCCGGACTTTGTCACGGTCGACTATCTCCCCCTCAACGAATATTCCCGTCCCGGCACGCCGCTCAGGGAGATCTCCGGCGTGGTGGTGCACTATGTCGGCAATCCCGGCACGACCGCCGCGGCGAACCGCAGCTTTTTCGCCAATCTCGCGCTGACGCACGAGACCTATGCAAGCGCCCACTTTGTCGTCGGGCTGGATGGTGAGATCTTGCAGTGCGTGCCGCTGACGGAGATCGCCTACTGTTCCAATACCGCGAACGACTACACCGTGTCCATCGAGGTCTGCCACCCCGACGACACAGGCAAGTTTGATGACGCGACGATGGAGAGCCTTGAAGCGCTCGTCGCGTGGCTGTGTGAGACCTTTGACCTCGACCCCGACGCGGACGTCATTCGCCACTACGACGTGACGGGCAAGATCTGCCCCAAATACTATGTGGAAAACGAAGATGCGTGGCTCGCCTTCCGCGAGGACGTGAGCGCGCGCATCGAAGAGGACAAAACCGCGAACGGCGAAACCAACTGATAAATCAAATTGGGAGGGAGCTCATGCACGACTTTGTTTCCTATCTTTTTTATCTGCTGCAGCGCGGGATGCGCTTTGCCGTGCCCGCCGCGCTTATCTGCGGCCTTATTCTGGCCGTCTGCTATGCCGTCTGCCGCAGGCAGGGCCGCCACTTCCCGTGGGGAAAGGCGGTCTGCGCGGTGTTGCTCGTCGGCTGGGCGGCGGTCACGGTCTTCGTCACGCTGCTGCGCAGCGAGCCGAATGAATTTGCCGTGCGGCAGTGGAATTTGCAGCTTTTCCGCGCCTGGCGCGAGGCGTATCAGCGCTTCACACTGCAAATCTGGCTCAACGTGCTGCTCAACATCGCGCTCTTCGTCCCGCTCGGCGTGCTGCTGCCGCTCTTGTGGAAACCGTTTCGCAAGTGGTATGCCGCGCTGGGCGCGGGCTTCGGTGTTTCGCTCCTGATCGAGCTGACGCAGCTTTTGACGGCGCGCGGCATGTGCGATGTGGACGACCTCTTCACCAATACGCTCGGCGCGATGCTCGGCTGGTGTGCAGCAATGCTCGTGCTCGCGCTGCATCAAAAGAGCAGGACGTGGCCGCGCTACTGCGCGCTGCCCGCCGCGTTCGCACTCGCACTATCCGCCATTTTCATTTCCTACGCCGCGCAGCCCTACGGCAACCTGCGCGACGCCTCCGTCACGACGGCGGACCTGAGCGGCGTCCGCTGGTCGGTCGACTTTGCGCTCGACGAAGACAGCAAAACCTCCTGGGTCTATCAGGCACAGGCGCTCGACAACGCGGGCGCCGACCGCTTCGCCGCGGAATTTGCCGCCGCGCACGGCGTCGAATTTCCGGATGCGTACTACTACGATGACCTTGTGATCTACGCCAACCACTCTTCCGGCGACTTCCTCGACGTCACCCTGCACGACGGCACGTGGGAATACAGCTTTGGGCGCGATCACACGCCCGTTTTCGATGCGCCCGCGTCTGGTGTCACAGAGGACATGCTGCGCGAAGAGCTCGACAAGTTTGGCTTTTCCATCCCCGCCGGCGCCGCGTTCACGCTCTCGCCGTATGGCGAGACCTCTTACCGCGCGGTGTTCTCCGCCGATCTTCTCCCTGCGGAGGGAGGCTTCCTCCACGGCACGCTCACTTGTGATCTGAGAACACAAGGCGACGGTCAATCGACGCTCTCGCAGCTCGAAAACCGCATCACCACGCTCGCGCCCGTGCGCGAAGAGTCTATTCTCTCCCCCGCGCAGGCGCTCGCCGCGCTGCAATCGGGCAAGAGCTTCGAGGGTGCGTGGTTCGCGCAAAGCGTCCAGCAAATTGAGGTGCGCTCCTGCACGCTCGACTACCTCTCCGATTCCAAGGGCTTCTATCAACCGGTCTACCGCTTCGAGCTGTCGCTCGCCGGTCAGGCGGGCGGCATCACCGACGCGGTCGACTATGTCCCCGCGCTCTTCTGAGCGCCGGAGTGCAAGGAGGCTTACGATGAAACGCATACTTGCCTCGCTGCTCAGCTTCGCACTGTGTCTCGCGCTGCTTTTCTTCGTCCGAAATAAGTCTGACGAGCCGATCCTGCACGTCGCGCTGAAATCAGCCGGCGAGCAGGACGCCGCTTACGTCTGCGAAACGGTCTATGCAAGCGGCAAAAGCCGCCGCTGCAATGCTTTCACACCCGACACCTGCGTCTTTTACACCGCCGACTACGCAGACTTTGACACCTCCGCGCTTCGCTCGCACAGGGTCAACACACTTGTCGCCACCACGCTCTATGATTCTGTCGGCAATGTCGTTGAACCCGACGAGACGATGATCACCATGATGCACGCCGCCGCAGACCAGATCGACCATGCGATCTTCGATTTTCAGATCATCGTCGTGAACGGCCAGCGCTATTTTGCCTTTGTTAAGCTCAACGTCAACTGGTGGGATCCGTGCACGCTGTACGAGTACGAGGGCGGAGAGCTCCGCGAGCTCGCGCAGTGGGACAACATGCGCCTGCTGTCGGTCGGCCTCATCTGAAACCCATACGAAAAAACGTCTGTCTCGGCCGAGACAGACGTTTTTTGTTTTAGTTTTTCGCTTCCATGCTGTAGGGATCTCTGCCAGCGGCAAATTCGGCGATCATCTCCGAGGTGAGGGCGATGCCGTTGCCCGTATAGTTCTTCCGTAGCTCCTCGCGGCTGACCCATGCGCCGTCCGCCAGCTCAAAGTTGTCGAGATGGATCGTATCGTCGTCGCCGTCGAGTCTGCACCAGTAGCCCATCATGATGTTGCCGCTGATGCCCCAGGGCTGACAGCGGTAGTAGCGCAGGTCCTTGACCTTGAGCCCGACCTCCTCCATCACCTCGCGGTGTACGGTCTGCTCAAAGCTCTCGGCAAACTCGGTGAAGCCCGCGACAAGCGCCGTGCGCTGCGCGCCGGGACGGTTGGCGTACTTGGTCAAAAGCAGGTAGTCCCCGTGCGTCACGGCCACGATGACCGACGGGTTGATGCGCGGGAAGATCATGTTGCCGCACTTGGGACAGCGCATCATGCGCTCATTCCCATCGTGGACGAGCTTTTCCCCGCAGCGGCCGCAGTAGCGCGCGTCGCGGTACCACGAGCACAGGTGCCACGCGCTGACCGCCGCATAGGCGAGCTCCTTGGGCTTTTCCGTGCGGAAAAGGCCGATGTTGCGGTAGGAGTAGCCGTCGAGCACACGCTCGTTTTCGTCAAAGAGCAGGTAGTATTCCCGCCCGTCGAGCTCAAAAAGATAGGTGAACGCCTCGTCGGGCTCGGTAAACTGCGCGCGCGACGGGAACTTGAGACCGTTGTCGTCGATGCGGCACAAAAGGTCCTGCCCGCGGAACTGCACCACGGCGCTGCTCTTTTTCGGCACGGCGTTTTTCTTCCACTCGTTAAAAAGGTGTTTCGGCTCGATATCCTGGATCATGTCGGCTTTCCTCCCGCGTGTTTGTTCTTTCGCAGGACTATTCTACAACGGATCAAAGGGATTTGCAAGCGGGGCTTATTCCTCGATCATGCGCCTGCGCTTCAGCTCTTTAATCTTTTTCCCCTCGCGCCGCACGGAAATCATACCGGCAATACCGCCCGCCAGCAGTCCCGCCACAATCAGGACAGTCAGCACCATATACACAGGTGAATCAAGCTGTGTGTCCAGCCAGCTTGAAAAGCCGTACTGCGAGATCGCCTTGTAAGCATGTCTCCCACTTAACAGCACCAGCACCAGCGCGCCGAGCATCCCGCTGCGGTAATGCGAGCGCCGCTTTTCCAGCGCCGCGATCTTGGAGTCCAAGTCAGAGTACAGCTCAAACGCGCCGTCCGCCGTCTTTTTGCGCAGGATCAGCACCTCGCCGTACTCGCCCACCAGCGCCGCGCCCGTCTCGCCGAGCGTGCGCAGATAGTCGTCCTTCTCGCCGTCGCGCGATTCGTAAAAGTATTGTACGCGGTAGGTGTATTCGTCCTGCTCCCCGCGCACAAAGCGCAGCTCATCGCGCACGATCTCACAGCACTGCCAGCCCTCGTGGGACATCTCGTTGAGATAGCGCTCCATCTCCTCCACCCGCTCGGGGCCAAACGGCGCTCTGCTCCACTTCTTCGTCATCGTCTCTGCCATTTCTGCTCTCCTTTCACTCGCAGATGCACTGCTCGTCTTTGATCTTCTTCCACTTTTTGTGCGTGCGCACGGCTGCGCTCGCGCCCCATACGGCGAGGGCGAGCCACGAAAGGCCGAGCACTGCCTCCAGCGCAATCCGCGGCATCCAGGCCGCCACAACGCTCGGCCCGCCCGCGGCGATCAGCTCGGCATAGAGCTCTTCATAAATTTGCGCCGCGTACAGATACTCCCACGCAGTATAAAATTGCATCGCCGCGCCGAGCGCGCACAGCGCCGCCGCAAAAATCTGCGCGCTGCGCACGCACCTTGCCTCCTGCGCCTGCGACGCAAGGTCGGAAAACATCTCCTCCGGCCTGCCGTCATCCACCCAGCGGAAGTACGCGCGGTGCAGAAAGCAGCCAAGATAGGTGACGCCCAGCTCCTCCACGCCCGCAATATAGGCCCTGCCCTGCTCCGTCCACGGGAAGTCCTTCATCACCTGCACATAGTAGCGGTAATCCGTGCCGTCGCCGCGCGTAAAGTGGAAAAACAGCCCGCCAACGTGCGCCAGTTCCCACCCGCGCCTGCGGTGCCATGCGAGCCAGCGCTGAAAATGCGCGTTGTCAAACAGCAGATACCAGATCCACCAGAGGCAGAATTTTTGTTTCAGCATTGTGCGACCCTCCTCTCAGTTCCATTCGTTTGTCAGCGCGTCGCCGTTCTGCGTCAGCTCGTGCAGTCTGCGCAGCTCTGCGCGCACGGCCTCGCGGCCCTCGGGCGTGATCTGATACTCCTTTTTGCGTCCCTCGCTCTCGTCGCCGAGCGAGACGATCCAGCCGCGCTCAGTCAGCGTCGCGAGCGCGCCGTAGAGCGTGCCTGCGGCAAGGCGCACGCGCCCGCCGCTCAAGCGCTCTACGTTCTGCATGATGCCGTAGCCGTGCAGCGGCGTATCCAGCGAAAGCAAAATGTAAAAAACCGCTTCGGTCAGCGCCGTCGTTCCCATGTCGCGTCTCTCCTTTCGTCTCCCGTTATAACGGTAACCGATATATCGTCTACCGATAAATTATCATATTGCTCTCTCCCCGTCAACTGAAAAAACGGAATGCCCTCCCTGCCATCGCCCAAAGTTTTCCGCAAATACAAAAAGGCAGGGGACGCTTCCGCATTCCCTGCTAAAATAACTTATCCCGCCGCCCGCAAGCGGCAAAAAGCGTCGCAGACTTTCGTGTCCGCAGACGCGAAATAAATTTGAATTCGTTTTTTGGCGCGACACGCGCGTGCCAAAAAACTCTTCTCGCTTCGCGCGTGTCGCAGCCGCCCTCCGGGCGGCAAGGCACGAAGCGAAGTGCATCCCCACTTAAAAAAGAGGCACGGTAAACCGTGCCTCTTTTTTAAAGCTTCGTGATAACCGGTAAAACCATCGGGCTTCTCTTCGTCGCCTTAAAAAGATAATTGCTCACCGCGCTGCGGATCGCGCCCTTGAGTTCGTTCAGGTCGCGCCCGCGCTTGCCGCGGTAGGCCTCCGCCGTGGACATCGTGAGGTTTCTGAGGTCCTGCAGCAGCTCCTCGGAATCCTTGACGTAGATAAAGCCGCGCGTGATGATCTCCGGCTCGGCCAGAAGGTCGCCGTTCTGCGCGGAGATCGGCAGCACGACGACGACCATGCCGTCTTCCGCCAGATGCTTGCGGTCGCGCAGCACGACCGCGCCGACGTCGCCGACGCCGTAGCCGTCGACAAACACCTCGCCCGCGGGCGCATAACCGGGCACGCACTTCATCGAGCGCGCGCCGATCTCGACGGCGTCGCCGTTGTCGCAAATCACAATATTCTTGCGGTCCATGCCCATCTGGAGAGCGAGATCCTTGTGCAGCTGGAGCATGCGCTGCTCGCCGTGCACGGGGATGAAATACTTGGGCTTTGTCAGCGCGTGGATGATCTTGAGCTCCTCCTGGCACGCATGGCCCGAAACGTGCAGCATGTCCGCGCGGTCGTAGATGACCTCAACGCCCTTGCGGAAGAGCTCGTTGATGACACGCGAGACGGTGTTTTCGTTGCCGGGGATGGCGCTCGCCGAAATGATGACGCGGTCGCCGGGGCCGACCTCGATCTGCTTGTGCTGGGAAAATGCCATGCGGTACAGGGCGGACATCTCCTCGCCCTGCGAGCCGGTGGTGACGATGACCTGCTTTTCCAGCGGCATCGACTTGATCTTGTTGATGTCGACCACGGTGTTTTTCGGCGGCTTCATGTAGCCGAGGTCCATGGCGACCTTTGTGACATTTTCCATGCTGCGGCCCGTGACGGCGACCTTGCGCCCGCACTCCGCCGCGGCGTCCATGATCTGCTGAATGCGGTGGACGTTGGAGGCGAACGTCGTGACGATGATGCGCTGTTTGCAGCCCTGGAACAGGCGGTTGAAGGTCCTTCCCACGGTGCGCTCGCTCATCGTGTAGCCCGGGCGCTCGACGTTCGTCGAATCCGCAAGCAGCGCGAGAACGCCCTGCTTGCCGAGCTCGCCGAAACGGGCAAGGTCGATGACCTCGCCGTCGATGGGCGTCGAGTCGATCTTGAAGTCGCCCGTGTGGACAACGGTGCCAAGGCCTGTGTGGATGGCAAACGCGACAGAGTCCGCGATGGAGTGGTTCACGTGGATGAACTCCACGCTGAACTTGCCGGCCTTGACGGTCATGCCGCTTTCCACCGTGACGATCTTCGTCGATTTGAGAAGGCCGTGCTCTTCGAGCTTTAAGCGGATGAGGCCCGCGGTCAGGCGCGTGCAGTAGATGGGAATATTCACCTTTTTGAGGATGTAGGGCACGGCGCCGATGTGGTCCTCGTGCCCGTGGGTGATGAACATGCCGCGGATGCGGTTCTTGTGCTTGACAAGATAGCTCACGTCGGGGATGACGCAGTCGATGCCGTACATGTCGTCGCCGGGGAACGCCATGCCGCAGTCGACCACGATGATCTCGCCGCCGTATTCGTAAACGGTCATATTCTTGCCGATCTCATTGAGACCGCCGAGGGGGATGATTTTTAACTGTTCAGCCAATGCTGGATCAACTCCTTTTGATTCGTTTCACAATAGAATAACGATAGATTTGTTTTGATTTTGTCATGTGCGTCCGGGCCAAAAAGCGCAAAGCATTGGAGACGTCCGTACTCTCACTTCGCCCTGCTTCACGAAGCGATCGCACCTGCGGCGCCTTTTGGTTCCCTATGGACTTTCTATGAGAACCGCGAAAATGCGGTCAAAACCCGTTGTCGCGGAGGCTCTTGCGCGTATTTTTCCAGCGCGGCCATCCGCTATTACGGGATAGTATAGCACGTTTTCCACCAAAAGTATACCACATTTTTTGTCGACGCCGAAAAATAAAATATTGATATTGTATCCGCCCGCCCCGCCGTGTTATAATGAAATGGATTATTCCCGCGGTTTGCCGCAGTAATGTCGATCATAACGGGAGGGCAGCTTCATTATGCGGAACAAAAAGATCAGCAAACTGGTAGACCCCAGCTTCCGGCTCTACTTTCTTGTCGGCTTTCTCTTTGCCGCCGTCACGGTGCGCGTGAGCATCCCGCTCGCGATCTGCGAGGCTGCGGCGATGGCGTTTCTCTGGTGGTACTTCCGCCACACGGCGCAGAAGCGCCGCGAGGGCATCCGCCAGTACATCGACGACGTGACCGACGACATGACCACCGCCGACAAGGCTTCGATGCTCTCGGCCCCGTTCGCGATGATGGTCTTCCGCCCCGATACGCAGGAGATCCTATGGAGCAATGACAGCTTCATGCAGCTTACCGGCGTGCGCGAGGATATCTTTGACAACCGCATCGACGATATTCTCCCCGATTTTCCGACACACTGGCTGCTCGAGGGGAAAAGCGAGTGCCCCGAAACGGTGGTGATGGGCGGGCGCCACTTCCGCGTGTTCGGCAATCTGAGCCATCCCTCCTCCCGCCGCGGCGGACAGAGCCTTCTTGCCACAACGTACTGGACGGACGTGACCGAGCAGGACTCGCTGCGCGAGGAGAACGAGAGCCGCCGCCCCATCGTCTCGGTCATCGTGATCGACAACTACGAAGAGCTGATGAAGGCTGGCAGCGAGGCGTCGCGCAGCGCGGTGCTCGCCGCCATCGACGAAAAGATCAGCACATGGCTCAAGGATTCGCACAGCCTGCTGCGCAAATTCGATCGTAACCGCTACGTGCTCGTCACGACCGAGCAGGAGTATCAAAAGCTGCTTGAGGGTAAATTCTCCGTGCTCGACGCGGTGCGAAGCGTCGTCACTGAGGACGGCGTCGCCGCAACGCTCTCGATCGGCGTGGGCAAGGACGTGGATGACTACGAAACGCTCTATCAGAACGCCATGCTCTCGATCGAAATGGCGCTCTCGCGCGGCGGCGACCAGGTCGTCGTGCGCAACCGCCTTGACTTTGAATTCTACGGCGGCAAGGCCAAGTCCCCCGAAAAGCGCACGAAGGTCAAATCCCGCGTGATGGCCAACGCCCTCGGCGAGCTCATTTCCGACGCAGGCCAGATCTTCGTCATGGGCCACGCGCACGCGGACATGGATGTGGTCGGCGCAGCGGCCGGCATCTGCTGCATCGCGCGCAAGCGCGGCAAAAAGGCGCAGATTGTCATCGACATGGAGGACAACGTCGCAAAGCCGCTGCTCAGTAAGCTTGCGGCTCTTCCGGAATACAAGGACGCCTTTATCTCCGGCAACGACGCGTTCATCTCCGCCCAGCCGGGCGCGCTGCTCGTCGTGGTGGACACGAACCGCCCCGACCTTGTCGAATCCGAGCAGCTGCTTGATGCGTGCAACCGCGTGGCGGTCATCGACCACCACAGAAGAGCCGCGAATTATATCGAATCCGCCGCGCTCAACTTCCACGAGCCCTACGCCTCGAGCGCGTCCGAGCTCGTGACGGAGCTTTTGCAATACCTCGCCGACCCGACCGATTTACTTCGCGCGGAGTCCGAGGCGCTGCTCGCGGGCATCGTGCTCGACACGAAGAACTTCACGATGCGCACCGGCGGGCGCACGTTTGAGGCCGCCGCGTTCCTGCGCCGCGCGGGCGCGGACACGTCGGACGTACAGCGACTCTTCCAGAGCGACCTTGCCGGCATGGTCGAGCGCTATGACATCATCCGTCACGCCGAGCTCGTGCACGGCGACATCGCCGTGGCCGCGGTTGAAAAGGAGATCGACCGCGTGACCGCCGCCAAGGCGGCCGACGAGCTTTTGACGCTCTCCGGCATTCACGCCTCGTTCGTGCTGTTCAAGAACGGCACGGGCGTGAACCTCTCAGCGAGATCGCTCGGCGAGATCAACGTGCAGTTCATTATGGAAAAGCTCGGCGGCGGCGGCAACTCTACTACCGCCGGCGGCCAGGTGGCCGATGCCAGCGTCGACGAGGTGCGGGCGCGTCTGCTCAACGCCATCGACGAATATATGGAAGAGTGACGCTCTTCCCCCACAACGTAAATCACCCCACAAGGAGGAAACAGATATGAAAGTCATTTTAACGCAGGACGTGAGAGGTCAGGGCAAAAAGGGCCAGCTCATCGACGCAGCCGAGGGCTATGCAAGAAACTTCCTGCTGCCCCGCAAGCTCGCCGTGCTCGCCACGGCTGACGCCATCAACACCATGAACCTGAAGGAAAAGGCCCGCCGCGCCGAGGAGGCCGCGAACCGTCAGGCCGCCGTCGAAATGGGCGGCAAGCTCAAGAACGTGACCGTCAAGCTCACGGCCAAGGGCGGCAAGGAGGGCAAGCTCTTCGGTGCCATCACGAGCAAGGAAATTTCCGAGGGCCTTGCGAGCCAGTTCCAGCTCGACGTGCCCAAGCAGAAGATCGTGCTCGACGAGCCCATCAAGGCCTTCGGCACCTACGAGGTCAAGGCCAAGCTCGGCTACGAAGTGAGCGCCAGGTTCTCCGTCAGCGTGAGCGAGGAGTAAGGCGCAAGATTACGCAATTAAGGAGGTCTTCTCGTGGAAGATATCTTCTACCGGCAGATGCCTCATTCGCTCGAGGCCGAGCAGTCCGTGCTCGGCTCGATGCTCATCGACGCAAACTGCGTCAAGGACGTGATGGAGCAGCTCCGTCCCGATGATTTCTACTTAAAGCAGAACCGCGAGATCTTCGAGACGATCTACTCCATGTTCGTCTACTCCAAGCCCATCGACGGCGTGACCGTCGCGGGCGAGATGGAGAAAAACGGCACCTATGAGGAAAGCACGACGCGCCCGTACCTCGCCCAACTGATGGACGTGACGCCCACGAGCGCAAACGTGATGGAATACGTCGGCATCGTACGCGACAAGGCGCTGCTGCGTGCGCTCTATACCGTGGCGGGGGAAATTTCCACCATGGTGCAGGACGGCACAGGCGGCGCTGCCAGCGTGCTCGACGCGGCGGAGCAGAAAATTTACGCCGTGCGCCGCGGGCGCAGCGCGCAGAGCATGGCGAGCATCGGGGTTGTTTTGCAGGGCGTTCTCGACCATCTGAGCGAGCTGAGCGCCAACGGCGGCAAAACGCTGCCCGGCCTCCCCACGGGCTTTGGCGTACTGGACGACAAGATGAATGGTCTCAACAGATCGGACCTTGTGCTGCTGGCCGCACGTCCCGGTATGGGTAAGACGAGTATGGCGCTGAACCTTGCGCTGAATGTCGCGCGCTCAAGCGGGCAGGCCGTGGCCGTGTTCTCGCTCGAAATGTCGCGCGAGCAGCTCGTGACGCGTATCTTATCGAATCAGGCGACGGTCGAGAACCAGCGTCTCGTGACGGGCAACCTGCGTGAGCAGGACTGGGTCAACATCGCAAACGCCGCATCTGTCCTCTCGGGGCTTGACATTCTCATTGACGACAATCCGCTGCTCACCGTTGCGGACATGAACGCCAAGTGCCGCCGTATCGACAATTTAGGTTTGGTAGTCATCGACTACTTGCAATTGATGGCGTCCTCCGGCACGAAGGGCTACAGCGGCGAGAGCCGCCAGCAGGTGGTCAGCGATATTTCCCGTATGCTCAAGATCATGGCAAAGGAGCTTCAGGTTCCCGTGCTGTGTCTTTCCCAGCTCTCGCGTGCGAACGAAAAGCGCGAGGATAAGCGCCCCATGCTCTCCGACCTTCGTGAATCGGGTGCCATCGAGCAGGACGCGGATATCGTCATGTTCCTGTACCGCGACGATTATTACAACGAGGACTCGGAAAAACGCAACATCGCCGAGTGCATCATCGCCAAGAACCGCCACGGCGAAACTGGCAAGGTCGAGCTCGCCTGGTCGCCGCAGTATACGACGTTCTCGTCGCTCGACTACCGGCATGAAGAGGACTGAGCTGCCGCGCGCGGAAGCACTCTGCGCGCGCTATCTCGACAAGAACCGGCCCGTGCTCGCCGCCGTGTCCGGTGGTTTGGACTCGATGTGTTTACTGCATTTTCTGCGCGGGGAGGGGTATGACGTCTCCTGTGCGCACTTCAACCACCAGCTTCGCGGCGAAGAGGCTGCGCGTGACGAAGGCTTCGTCCGCGCGTGGTGCGAAAAAGAGGACATTCCATTCTATCTGGGCACCGGTGCCGTGCGTGCCCACGCGCGCGCAACCGGCAAATCGGAAGAGGAAGCTGCGCGCGACCTGCGCTACGCCTTTCTCCGTGAAACAGCGCAAATGCTCGGCGCCCAGATCGCGCTGGCACACCATGCGGACGACAACGCGGAAACGGTGCTCTTAAACTTCGTCCGCGGGACGGATCTGCGCGGCCTGTGTGGTATGCGGCCCAAGCAGGGCGACATTGTCCGCCCGTTTTTGGAGCAGACGCGAGAAGAGCTCGTCACCTATGCGCACGCTCACAACATCCCGCATGTCGAGGATCACACGAACGCGGACCCGAACGCCGCTGCACGGAACTACCTGCGGCTTGAAATTCTGCCGCGGCTCAGGGAGCTCAATCCCCGCGCGCCTCAGCATATCGCCACAACGGCGCGTTCATTGACTGCGCTCGACGATGCGCTTGAGCAGGCGGCGGAAGCCGCACTTTCCCATGCAAAAGCGCAGGACGGCGGTATTTCGCTGTCGCTGGACTGCTTTCTTGCCGCCGATGAAGTCGTGCAGCCACGTATCCTGCTGCACTTGGCCGACGCGCTCGGCCTCGGGCGCAAGGACATCGGGCGCAAGCAGCTCGACGCGATCTGCGCCCTTGCACAGAGAGGCGGCAGCGCCGAGCGGCGCTATACGCTGCCGCAGAGCGCGACTGTCCGCATCGCGGACGGCGCGCTGACGATGGCGTTCTCCCCCGCCGCGCTGCCAAAGGCGGCGCTTGTGGAAAACGTTCCCCTCCCATGGGGCAATTTCGAGCTGACGCTGCTGCATAAGCCCGACGGCGAGGGCATTTCGCTCCGCGTGCCGGAAGACGGTGAGATCATCACCGTCGCCCCGTGCGACCTGAACGCGCGCTTAATGCTTCAAGGCGCGAACGGCGCGCGCAGCGTCAAGCGGCTGTGCGTCGACCGAAAGCTCTCCCTCACCGAGCGCGACGCGCTCCCCGCCCTTTATGTGGGCGGCCGGCTTGCCGCCGTGTGGCGGCTGGGGACGGACGTTGCTTTTCTGCCGAAAGACGGCAAAAGGGCGCGTTTTGTGCGCGTCGTCCCCCGATAACGCCAATTTGTGCGACCTGCGGCGGAATGCCGCATCAGATACAACAAATACGAATAAAAAGAAAGTGGAGAAAAAAGCTATGGCTAAGAGCAATATGGATCAGGACATCCTGAAGGTACTGTATTCCGAGGAGCAGCTCAAAACGCGCGTACAGGAGATGGGCGACGAGCTCTACGAGCGCCTCAAGGGCAAAAATCCCCTGTTTCTCGGCGTGCTGAAGGGCTCCTTCATCTTCATGGCCGACATCGTGCGCGCCTGCCAGCTCAAGAGCGACATTGAATTCATCGCCGTCTCGTCCTATCAGAACGCGACGACCTCGTCCGGCGTCGTGCAGATCACGCGCGATCTCCAGCAGGACATCACGGGCCGCGATATCGTCGTCATCGAGGACATTCTCGACTCCGGCAACACGCTCTACTTCCTCAAGAATTACTTTATGACCAAGGGCGCTTCCAGCGTGACCGTCGTGACGCTGCTCGACAAGCCCGCCCGCCGCACCAAGCCCATCGCCGCCGACCTCGCAGGCTTTGAAGTGCCCGACGAATTCGTCGTCGGCTACGGCCTCGACTACGCCCAGAAGTACCGCAATATGCCGTACATCGGCGTGCTCAAGCCCGAGGTTTATTCTGAAAATTGATCTTTCTGGCTCCTCAAAAAGCCTCGCAGAGTTTCGTGCCGCGCACGGCACGAAATCAATTCAAATCTGTTTTCTGCCGCGACATGTGCGTGGCAGAAAACACCTTGCGCGGAGTGTTGTGTCGAATTGTTCGCTTTCAGCGGACAACCGAGGCACAAAACGCAGCGAATCTTTCTCAAAAAAAGAGGCTTTGCCTCTTTTTTGAATCAGCAAGGAGGATATCCCATTGACTCAACAGACCAAGCGTCCCAATCTTTTGCCGTATCTGCTGGTGTTGCTGGTGCTCGTCGGCGTCTACGGCTTTATGAACAAGCCGGTGGAGGCCGAACCGTCGTATGCCGAGGTACGCGAGCTGTTCGAATCCGAGCAGGTCTCGGCCTTCACAGTGACGGACACCACGCTGCGCATGAAGCTGCGCGAGCCCATCGACGGCAAAACGGAGCTCAAAAAGGACCTTTTCAGCGTGACGCTCTTCTATGACGACTTAGGCGAGCTCATCGAGCAGCAGAAGGCCGACGGCATCATCGAGGACTACGACTTCACCGCCGACCACTCGATCAACTATGTTGCGATGTTCGCGCCTTATATTTTAGCGGTGCTCGGCATTTTCGCCATCTGGTACTTCCTCTCCGTCCGCTCCGCGGGCGGAGGCGGCGGCGACCGCATGGCAAAATTCGGCACGGCGTCGTTCAAGACCGGCGGAGACAACAAGCGCCCCACGACGTTCTCTGACGTCGCCGGTGCGGATGAGGAAAAAGAGGAATTGCAGGAGATCGTCGACTTTTTGAAAGCGCCGGGCAAGTTCATCGACCTCGGCGCGCGCATCCCCAAGGGCGTGCTGCTTGTCGGCCCTCCGGGCACGGGCAAGACGCTGCTGGCCCGCGCGGTCGCGGGCGAGGCGGGCGTGCAGTTTTTGTCGATCTCCGGCTCTGACTTTGTCGAGATGTATGTCGGCGTCGGCGCGAGCCGCGTGCGCGACCTCTTCGAACAGGCGAAAAAGGTCGCCCCCGCGATCATCTTCATCGACGAGATCGACGCCGTGGGCCGTCAGCGCGGCACGGGCCTCGGCGGCGGCCACGACGAGCGCGAGCAGACGCTCAACCAGCTGCTCGTCGAAATGGACGGCTTCGGTACGAATCAGGGCGTCGTCGTCATGGCGGCGACGAACCGCGCCGACATTCTCGACCCCGCGCTGCTGCGCCCGGGCCGCTTCGACCGTCAGGTCTACGTGGGGCTTCCCGACATCCGCGGCCGCGAGGAGATCCTGAAGATCCATGTCAAGAATAAGCCCCTTGCCGAGGATGTGGACCTCTCCACCGTCGCAAAGGGCACGCCCGGCTTCACGGGCGCAGACCTCGAGAACCTCTCGAACGAGGCGGCGCTGCTCGCCGCGCGCCGCGGCAGCAAGCTCATCACGATGTCCGACTTCTCCGAGGCGGAGATCAAGGTCATCGCAGGTCCCGAGAAGAAGAGCCGCGTCGTCAGCGAGCACGAGCGCAAGCTGACCGCCTATCACGAGGCCGGTCACGCCATCGTGATGCACGCACTGCCGACGCACGATCCTGTGCACCAGATCACGATCGTCCCGCGCGGCGGCGCGGGCGGCATGACGATCTCGCTGCCCACGGAGGACCGCTCGTACCAGTCCAAGCGCTATATGGAAGAGCAGATCGTCTCGCTGCTTGGCGGGCGCGTGGCGGAAAAGCTGATGCTCGGCGACATTTCGACCGGCGCGTCGAACGACATCCAGCGCGCCTCGCAGATCGCGCGCAAGATGGTCTCGGTGTACGGCATGAGCGACAGGCTCGGCTCGATCTCGTTTGAATCCGGCCACGATGAAATTTTCATCGGCCGCTCGATGGCGCAGGCCAAGCCGTATTCCGAGCAGGTCGCCGCACAGATCGACGAGGAGGTCAAGTCCATCGTCGACGCGGCCTACGAGCGCTGCGAGGACATCCTCTCGCGCGATCAGAAGCACCTCATCGCCGTGGCGGAATTCCTGCTTGCGCACGAGACGATGAGCGCTGAGGAATTCGAGGCCGTCTTCACCGACGAAGCCGCCGACCATGACAAAATCTAATCCTGCTATGAATAAATATCTCATCAGCAAGCCGCTGGTGAGATATTTTTTTCACATTTTCGCAAGAATTCCTGCATTTTCAGCGCTTCTCCCCTTGCCAATTCGGTTTCTTCTGCTATAATGGGGCATTAGTCATTCCATTTACATGAAAGAAAAGAGAGAATCGTACATGAAAAAAAGCAGTAGTTTCAGCGGTTCGCTCGGCTTTGTGCTGGCTGCGGCGGGCAGCGCGGTGGGCGTCGGCAATATCTGGCGCTTCCCCTATCTCTGTGCCAAGGACGGCGGCGGACTGTTCCTGCTCGTCTATCTGGTGCTGGTGCTGACATTCGGCTTCACCCTGCTGACGACTGACGTAGCCATTGGCCGCCGCACGAAGCAGAACGCCCTCAATGCCTTTGCAACGCTCAACAAGAAGTGGAAGTTTTTGGGTTACCTCACCTTCCTCGTCCCCACGCTCATCATGACGTATTACTCCGTCATCGGCGGCTGGATCACGAAGTATTTTACCCTCTACCTCGTCTCAAGCGGCGATGCCGCCGCGCAGGACGGGTTCTTCACCTCGTTCATCACCTCCCCCGTCTCGCCCATCGTCTTCATGCTGATCTTTTTGGCGCTGACGGCGTGGGTCGTGTACTGCGGCGTGGAAAAGGGCATTGAAAAATACTCCCGCTACATCATGCCGGGTCTGCTCCTTCTCATCATCGGCATCGCCATCTTCTCGCTCACGCTCTCTTACACCGACGAGAGCGGCATGACGCGCACGGGTATCGAAGGATTGCTCGTCTACATTAAACCCGACTTCACGGGCCTGACCGTCCAGCGCTTTTTGAACATCGCGCTCGACGCGATGAGTCAGCTCTTCTTCTCGCTCAGTGTCAGCATGGGCATCATGATCACCTACGGCAGCTACGTCAAGGACGACGTCGACCTCAACAAGGCCAACAACCAGATCGAAATTTTTGACACGGGCGTTGCCTTCCTCGCAGGTCTCATGATCATCCCGGCGGTCTACGTCTTCCTCGGCACCGACGGCATGGCCAGCGGCCCGAGCCTGACGTTCATCAGCCTGCCGAAGGTCTTCGCCGCGATGGGCGGCGTGGGCCGCGTCGTGGGCGCGGTGTTCTTCCTCGCGCTCGGCTTTGCCGCGCTGACAAGCTGCGTGTCCGTCATGGAGACGCTTGTCGCCAACTGCATGGAGATTTTCCACAAGTCGCGCAAGGAGATGTGCGCCGCCGTGGGCGTCTATTCGCTCGTGACGGCTGTGCTCATCTGCCTTGGCTACAACGCGCTCTACTTCGAGCTCCCGCTGCCCAACGGCTCGACCGCGCAGCTGCTCGACGTGATGGACTACATCAGCAACAGCTTCCTGATGCCGTTTATCAGCCTGCTCACGAGCATTTTGGTCGGCTGGGTCGTGGGTCCGAAATGGATCATCGCCGAGGTCGAGAAAAACGGCGAACACTTCGGCCGCGCCAAGCTCTACAGCGTGATGATGAAGTATGTCGTGCCCGTTGTCATGCTCATTCTGTTTTTGACCTCCACGGGGCTCGGCAGCCTGATCTTCGGCGGCAGGTAAGAAATTTTGGCAAAAAAGGGAACGCTTGCGCGTTCCCTTTTCTTTTGCTCTCCCGCCTTTTTCTCCGTTCAAAGTGCGCAAAATATGTTTTTCCGCCGCGCGGTTTTTTGTCAAAGCGCAAATTTCTTTTTCCCTGCTTGACAAAGCGGGGGCGGGCGATTATAGTAGCATCATTAAATCTCATAGTTCACAAATACCATGACGGGGAAAAATTCGTCCTACAGACGCTTCAGAGAGTTGCCGGTCGCTGCGAGGCAATGCAGAGCGGGATGATGTCACTGGCCCCTGAGTAGCTCCGCTGAGACGATTTTCGTTTAGGCGCAGCCGGATCTCCTCACCGTTACCAACGAGGCGCATTCGCTTGATTTTAAGCCGATGCAGAAAGCGGGCATATTTTATGCCAACAAGAGTGGTACCGCGGAAGTTTTGAGCTTTCGTCTCTTCAAGGGAAGAGACGAAGGCTTTTTTTGTTGCTATGCGGGAGAAAAAAGAGCAGGAGGAACACACCATGAAACGCATTAAAATTTTTGACACGACCCTGAGAGACGGCGAGCAGTCCCCCGGGTGCAGCATGAATCTGACGGAAAAGATCGAAATGGCCCGCCAGCTTGAAAAGCTGGGCGTTGACGTGATCGAGGCAGGCTTCGCCATCGCGTCTCCGATGGACCACAAGAGCGTGCAGGCCATCTCCGCCGCGGTGACGAACTGCACGGTCGCCTCGCTCGCGCGCTGCGCCAAGGGCGATATCGACGCGGCGTGGGACGCCGTGAAGGAAGCGAACCACCCCCGCATCCATGTCTTCCTTGCCACCAGCGACATCCACATGGAGTACAAGCTCAAGATGACGCGCGAGCAGGTCATCGACCGCATCCGCGAGATGGTCGCCTACGCCAAGAGCTATTGCGATGACATTGAGTTTTCCGCCGAGGACGCCTCCCGCTCCGACTGGTCGTTTCTGGCCCAGTGCTACTCCGCTGCCGTCGCCGCTGGTGCAACGACGCTGAATGTGCCCGACACCGTCGGCTATTCCACGCCGCAGGAGATGTATGACCTCATCACCTACCTGCGTGAAAACATCACTGGCGTTGAAAACGTCGACATCTCCGTCCACTGCCACAACGACCTCGGCATGGCGGTGGCCAATTCGCTCGAATGCGTCCGCGCGGGCGCGACGCAGGTCGAATGCACGGTCAACGGCATCGGCGAGCGCGCGGGCAACGCGAGCCTTGAAGAGATCATCATGGCGCTGCGCACGAGAAAGGACTTCTACGACGCCGAGACCGGCGTGAGCACCAGGCAGATCTACCGCTCGAGCAAGCTGCTGAGCAACATCACGGGCGTGCCCATCCCGCCGAGCAAGGCCATCGTCGGCGCGAACGCCTTCGCGCACGAGTCGGGCATCCATCAGCACGGCGTCATTGCCAATGCAAGAACGTACGAGATCATGAACTCCACCGACGTCGGCATCCCGCAGAACACGATGGTGCTCGGCAAGCACTCCGGCAAGCACGCGCTGCGTGAAAAGCTCGAATCCATGGGCTACGAATTGAGCGACGAGGAGCTTGAAAGCGTGTTCACCCGCTTCAAGGATCTCGCCGACAAGAAAAAGAGCATCACGAGCAGCGACATTGAGGCGCTCGTGCTCCACCGTCAGGCCGCGGTGCAGGGCAGCTGCCAGCTCGTGAGTCATGTGGTCAACACGGGCCACGGCGTGCCGAACATCTCGTGCATCAAGCTCCAGCGCGGCGACGAGCAGATCGAAGACGTCGCCATCGGCACGGGCCCGCTGGACGCCTCGTTCAAGGCCATCAACCGCATGCTTCATATGGACGTGAAGCTCGAGAGCTTCAGCCTGAACGCCGTCACGGACGGCGAGGACGCCATCGGCGAGGCCGTGGTCAAGGTCTCCGGCCCCGACGGGCGCTCGTACACCGGCTCGGGCCTCTCGCCCGATATCATCGAATCGTCGATCCGCGCCTACGTCAACGGCATCAACAAGATCATGGAATCCTGCAACTGAAAGGAGAAACGCGACATGGGCATGACAATGACGCAGAAAATTCTCGCCAAGCACGCAGGACTTGAGAGCGTGCGCGCGGGCCAGCTCATCCAGGCAAAGCTCGACCTCGTCCTCGGCAACGACATCACGACCCCCGTGGCCATCAACGAGTTTGAGTCCGCGGGCTTTGAAAAGGTCTTCGACAAGAGCCGCATCGCGATGGTGATGGATCACTTCGCGCCGAACAAGGACATCAAGTCCGCCACGCAGTGCAAGCAGTGCCGCACCTTTGCCCGCCGCTTCGACATCGACCACTTCTACGATGTCGGCACGATGGGCATCGAGCACGCGCTGCTGCCCGAGCAGGGGCTTGTCGCCCCGGGCGAGGCCGTCATCGGTGCGGACTCGCACACCTGCACCTACGGCGCGCTCGGTGCATTCTCCACCGGCGTCGGCTCGACCGACATGGGCGCAGCCATGGCCGCGGGCGAGACGTGGTTCAAGGTCCCGTCCGCCATCAAGGTGAATCTCACCGGCAAGCTCCGCCCGTTTGTCTCCGGCAAGGACGTCATCCTGACGCTCATCGGCATGATCGGCGTGGACGGCGCACGCTACCAGTCCATCGAATTTTCCGGCGAGGGCGTCAAGAACCTCACGATTTACGACCGCCTGACGATCTGCAACATGGCCATCGAGGCGGGCGGCAAAAACGGCATCTTCCCCGTCGACGACGTGACGCGCGCCTATGTTGAGGGCCGCGTGGACCGCCCCTGGACAGCGTTCGAGGCCGACCCCGATGCAGAATACGAGCGCGTCATCGACATCGACCTTGGCAAGGTCGACTGCACGGTCGCCTGGCCGCACCTGCCCGAAAACGCGCACAGCGCGCGCGAGGGCAGCGACATCGCCATCGACCAGATCGTCATCGGCTCGTGCACGAACGGCCAGCTCCCTGACATGGCCGCCGCTGCCGCGATCTTAAAGGGGCATCACCTGGCCCCGAACGTCCGCGGCATCATCATCCCCGCCACGCAGGAAGTTTACCGCGCCTGCATGCACGAGGGCTACACCGATATTTTCCTCGACGCGGGCTGCATCGTCTCCACGCCCACATGCGGGCCGTGCCTCGGCGGCTATATGGGCATTCTCGCCGCCGGCGAGCGCTGCGTTTCCACCACCAACCGCAACTTTGTCGGCCGCATGGGCCACGTCGACAGCGAGGTCTACCTCGCCTCTCCGGCTGTCGCCGCGGCGTCTGGTATTACCGGCCACATTTCTCATCCGGAGGAGGTCATGAACAAATGAATGCACACGGCATTGTCCATAAGTATGGGGATCACGTCGATACGGACGTCATCATCCCCGCGCGCTATCTGAACACCCAGAGCCACAAGGAGCTCGCCTCCCACTGCATGGAGGACATCGACAAGGACTTCATCCACCGCGTCAAAGACGGCGACATCATGGTCGCGGGCGTAAACTTCGGCTGCGGCTCGTCGCGCGAGCACGCGCCCGTCGCCATCAAGGCGAGCGGCATCTCCTGCGTCATCGCGGCGAATTTCGCCCGCATCTTCTACCGCAACGCTATCAACATCGGCCTCGCCATTTTGGAGTGCCCCGCCGCGAGCGCGGAGATCGAAAACGGCGACGAGGTAACAGTCGACTTCGACACCGGCGTCATCACAGACGTGACAAAGGGCACGACGTATCAGGCCGAGCCCTTCCCGCCGTTTATCAAGGACATGATCGCGCACGGCGGCCTGATGGCCTCGCTCAAGGCAAAGGAGGCGGCGAAATGAACAAGACCATTGCCATCATCAAGGGCGACGGCATCGGCCCCGAGATCGTCACCGAGGCCATGGGCGTTTTAGACGCCGTGGCCGCGAAGTTTGGCCACACCTTCACCTACGTCGACGCGCCGATGGGCGGCACCGCCATCGATAAATTCGGCGTGCCGCTGCCGGATTCGAGTTTAGCGACCTGCCGCAACGCGGACAGCGTGCTGCTCGGTGCGGTCGGCGGCCCGAAGTGGGACGATCAGCCCGCCGCCAACCGTCCCGAGCGCGGTCTGCTCAAGCTGCGCGAGGGCATGGGTCTCTACACGAACGTGCGCCCTGCGAAGATGTTCTCCGAGCTCTCCGCCGCCTGCCCGCTGCGCGCCGACATCGCGGAAGGCGGCATCGACTTCATCGTCGTGCGCGAGCTCATCGGCGGCGTGTACTTCGGCGAGCACCGCACGGAAGAGGCGAACGGCGAGCAGAAAGCCACCGACATCATGGCCTACTCCGAGCACGAGATCAAGCGTGTCGCGCGCGTCGCGTTCGAGACCGCGCGCAAGCGCCGCAAGCGCGTCACCTCCATCGACAAGGCCAACGTGCTCGACACCTCGCGTCTCTGGCGCAAGACGGTCACAGAGGTCGCGAAGGACTACCCCGATGTCGAGCTTCGCCACATGTATGTCGACAACGCGGCGATGCAGCTCGTGCGTGACCCGAGCCAGTTCGACGTCATCGTGACCGAAAATCTCTTTGGCGACATCCTCTCCGACGAGGCGAGCCAGATCACGGGCTCGATCGGCATGATCCCGTCCTCCAGCATGGGCGACGGCACGAACGGACTCTACGAGCCCATCCACGGCTCCGCGCCGGACATTGCGGGACAGGACAAGGCGAACCCCATCGGCACGATCCTGGCCGCCGCAATGATGCTGCGCTACAGCTTCGACATGGCCGCCGAGGCCGACGCCATCGAGCGCGCGGTGGATAAAACGCTGCGCTCGGGCTTCCGCTGCGGCGACATCATGCAGGAAAACTGCCAACTCGTCGGCTGCAAGGCCATGGGTGCAGAGATCCGCAGCCGTATCTGAAACGATCTCTTCCAAACTTCTTTATGAACCTCCCCTTTGATCCTCTGTATCGCGCGGCGATGCGAAAAAGGTCCCCAAGCCAATGGCTTGGGAACCTTTTTTCTCCCGCTGTCAAATTTTGCCGATCAGCACAACGATCCCGCCGACCGCGGCCGCGACAAGAAGGTACCCTCATCGTTCAGGAGCAGGTCTACGCCTTCTTCCGCGCCGACCAACTGGATCAGGTGATGGTAGTCCTTCACTCCACTGCTCACGGCTTCTTGCAGAGCCGACCACTCATTTTTCAGGGTGACTACTTCCGGTTTCTTATGAGGACTGACCTTGAGCACAGTTACTTTAAGCCTCAATGCGTATAAAAAATAAGATGACCATTCGCCCTTTTGTTTTAGGGTTTGTTTTGCTCATCTCTAAGAAAATAAGGGTTGAGATCATGCGGAGAGGGGGACTTATCATGAACGATATTCTAAAGCGGTTTTGTTGGTTGGACGACAAAATGACCGCCGGTATCGTCCGGCGGTCATTTTATCGTCTTGGCGTTATCTCAGCCTTCTGCGATCGTGCTCGGCGTAGTAGGCGCGCTTGCTCCCGAGCATCTTCTCGTCCGCCTCGCGGACCAGCTCTCTTAGCCCGTTTGCCGCCTCGCAGACGGCGATGCCGTAGGAGATGCTGTAGCCCTGCGCGGCAAGGCTTTCAGAAACCGCCCGCATCCGCGCCTCGTATTCCGCCTCTGCCGCCGGCGCGGGAAACACGACGAACTCGTCGCCGCCGACGCGGTAGAAATCGTCCCTCGGAAACTGCTCCCGCAGACGCTCTGCGACCGCGCGCAGCAGCTGATCGCCCGCCTCGTGACCGTGCTTGTTGTTCAGCTCGTGCAGTCCGTTCACGTCGATATAGACGCATACGGCGGGGCTGAACGTATGCGGATCGCTCTCGTACAAGTACTTTTCAAAGGCGCTGCGGTTAAAAAGTCCCGTGACCTGATCGGTGACGCTCATGCGGAAGACGCTGCGCCGCGCCGAGGCGAGATACCAGACCATAAAGCCAAGATAGCTCAGCAGCAGCGCGGTAACGATGATCGCCATCATCGAAAGCGTCTCCACCACGCCGCGCGTGCCCGCCAGCGCCTCCGCCTCGCTCACGCCGAGCACGACGCTCCAGTTGTTGATGCCGACCGGCTCGTAGTGCAGGTAGATCGTCAGCCCCGTGGATTGGGAGACGGTGCACATATCGCCGCCGATGCCCTTGGGGATATTCTCCATCGCCTGCTCGTAGGTGTAGCCCTTGAGCATCTTGCGGCCACGCAGCTCCGAGAGGTTGCCGAGCGAGTCGTGCCAGGTATCCAGCAGGATGTCGCCGTTGTTGCCGTCCACGACGAGGAGGAAGGCATTGCCGTTGTAGAGGTCAATCTCATAGTTTTTGGAAAGCTCCTGCAGGGGGACGACGCCGTAGAGGATGGCGACGGTCTCGCCGTCGCGCACCACCGGCACGACGTTGCGCACCACCAGCTTTTCCGGCGCAAAGTAGCTTGTCACGCGGTCGGAAACGTACGCGCCCCGCGCCGCCTCTGTTTCAAAATCGAATGTGCCGGAAACGTCGTAGCGGGTGCCGTCGGTCAGCAGCAGCGTGCCGTCGGGTCGCAGCAGCGCGACGGTGGAGACAAAGGTCTCACTGAGGCTGAAGGATTTCATGATGCGCAGCACCGCGTCATTGTCACGCTCGTCATGCCCCGCGATCAGCTCCGCCATGGCGGAGAGGATGGTCTGGTCCGCGTTCGCCGCGTCGGCAAGATCCTTTGCGATCTGGCGCGTCGCGGTAGCCAATTCGTCAAAGGAGCGCTGTGTGATCTCACGATTCGCCCGCCGGACGAGGAAAAAGACGGAACAGAAGAGCAGCACGCCGATCAGGAGCGTGACCGCCACCATCATGCCTACTCGTTTCTTGTTGACCATGTTCATTTCTCCTTTATCCTTCCTCCCTGTCGCGCGCCGCCAGGCTGCGCAGGAAGGATTCCGCTTCGCGCCCGGGCAGGACGCGCGAGAAATAAAAGCCCTGAATGAAGTCGCATCCCGCCGCAAGCACGGCGTCGCATGTTGCCTTGTCCTCCACGCCCTCGCACAGCACGCGGATGCCCATGTCGTGCGAAAGACGGATCATGCCCTCCAGCAGCGCGCGGGCACGCGGCAAGGCGGACTCGATCACGATGCTGCGGTCGATCTTCACGCCGTCGATTGGGTAGGTGCTCAGGTCGGAGAGCGAGGAATAGCCCGCGCCGATATCGTCCAGCACGATGCGAAGCCCCATCGCGTGCAGCCCCTCGATCGTCCGCAGCGCCGCCTCGCGGTCGTGCGCGTAGGAGTCCTCCGTCAGCTCCACCACAAGGCGGTCGCGCGTAAAGTCGTACTGCTCGATGATCTCGTGCACGCGCGCGAGGATCTTTTCGTCTGCGATGGACTGGCGCGTGAAGTTGCACGAGAGCCACAGCGTCCCGCGCCCCTCCCGCTTCCACGTCTGGAGCTGCACGCACGCGCAGCGGAGCATATAGAGATCCAGCTCGGTGATCGTGCCGGCGCGGATCATCAGGTCGATGTATTTTGAGGGCTTGAGCAGTCCCTCCTCCGGATTTTGCCAGCGCGAGATGGCCTCCGCGCCGACGACCGTGCCGGCGCGATCGACAACGAACTGGAGGTACGGCTCAAATTCGCCCTTTTCCACCGCCTTGCTCATGCTGCCGCGCAGACGCTCGAGCTGCTCGCTCTCATCGATCATGCCGCGCGTGCTGAACGCGCAGGGCGTTTCCGTGCGGAACGCGTGGGCACAGCCCTGGCGCGCGTTGTAGAGCGCAGCCTTGGCGCCGCAGTCGGGGTTTTCCGACAGCGAGCAGATGCCCGCGCGGAACGCGCCGGCATATTCGGCGCGGAAGCCCGCAAGGTAGCCGTCCAGCCCGCGGATAAGCCCCTCGGCGCGCTGCTGTGCCGCCTCGCGGCTGCCGCACTGACACACGAGCGCGAACATCCCGCGCCCCACGCAGGCGAGGTATTCCTCGCGTCCGCAGTCAAGGCGCAGATACTCCGCCGCGCGGGAGAAGATCTCCCCGCGCTCCGCCTCGCCAAAGCGCCGTTCGAGCGAGGGCATATCGCAGCCGATGCAGAAGACATAGACGATGCTTCTGAGCGGGGCGGGGATAAGCGTTTCCATGCAGTTCAGATAATACCCGTCGTTGCCGATGCCGTAGCGCGGGTCGATGAGGGCGTTGGCCTTTTGCTCGGCACGCTTTTTGCGCGCAAAGACTATCAGCGCGACCGCCGCGGCAAGCATCGCCGCGATCAATGCGGCGAGCGTAATGAGCCACCTGGTACGGTAGGCTTCCGCGCCGCTGCTATTCATATAGTCTGCCAGGACGCCGATGCTCTCCGCACCGGAGAGGTCCTCCAGCGCTTGTGCAAGCGCGCCGGCCAGTTCCGGCGTGAGTGCGTTGGTAAAGCCAACATATATCGCGCGCTCTGCGCCGTCATGTTCTATCGTGCAGAGCAGCACTTGACGGCGCATCGCGCCGCTGTCGACCGTGCCGGAGGGATAGGCGGAAATAATGTCCGCCTGCCGGTTTGCGGTCTGCTGCGCCTGCGTTGTGTTCTTGCTGTACGGAAGATAGACAAGATCGTACCCTGTCTGCTCACTCAGGCGCTCGTACAGCTCCGGCAGCAATCCGACATAGCATTCTCTGCCGCGGTCATAGGACTCGATGGGATAGAGATCGGCGTTTCCCGAGATCAGAAGCGTCTCCCTCGCGCTTGCATCCTGCATACAGCACAGCAGCGCTCCGATCGTCAGCACGGCGCAGAGCGTGATTTCCAAGAGCTTTTTTCGGCGCACAGGCGGCACCCCCTCTATTTCAAATCGATCTTGCGGCGCTCGATGCGCCCCCAGCTGAGTCTTTTCTTCCTATAGCCGATAAAGGCCGTGCAGCGCACCCATGCGAGAATAAAGCGCAGGAACACCAGCTCAAAGAGACACAGACAGACGGCCTTGAGGCCGTCGCCGAACGAGAGCGTGAGGTCCGCCGTGTAGATGCGCGAGAAAAAGGCGGTAAGCGTCAGGACCGAGCCAAACACAGCGTAGATCAGGAAAAAGAGCAGCATGAACGGCACGTTGATGAGGTCGCACCACCATGCGAGCACCATCGTGAACACGCCGAAGACCTCGATAAACGGCGAAAGCAGCTCGTAAATGAGGAAATAGAAATAGGATACAAAGCTCACCGCGCCGAACCTGTAATTGGAAAACATGACGCGATGCTTGTACATACTCTGGAACAGGCCCAGATGCCAGCGCTTGCGCTGCTTGCACAGATCACGCAGCCGCTCGGGCGCCTGCGTCCAGCAGATCGCGTCGGATGCGTAGCGAATGGCATAGTCGATGTTGTTGACCGTGCAGTATTCGTGCAGCTTGACCACAAGCTCCATATCCTCGCCCATCGTTCCGCTGTCATAGCCCCCTGCCGCGATGACGGTATCCTTTTTGAACAGCCCGAACGCGCCGGAAATGATGAGCGAGCCGTTGAAGCGGTCAAAGAGGATGCGGGAGGCAAGAAACGAACGGTCATATTCCAGCACCTGCATGAAAGCGAGGATGCTGCGCGGCAGCCGGTAATGCTTCACCCGTCCGTTTTCCAGCTCAACATCGTTGGAGATGCGGACGATGCCGCCAACCGCCACCACATTGCCGTTTTCCAATATCGGCTGGGCGATGCGGCGCAGAGAGTCGTACTGCAGAACGGAGTCCGCGTCCATGCAGATAAAGTACGGGAAATTTGCGGCGTTGATGCCCATGTTCAGCGCGTCTGCCTTGCCGCCGTTCTTTTTTCGGATGAGCGTCACCGGTACCTTCTGTGCGCGTGTCTCATAGACGTATTCCTCGCGCTGACAGTTGATCTGCCGGCGAATGGGCCGGTGAACAAGGTGCATATCAAATGTCTCGGCCAACACCTCCGAGGTGCGGTCCTTCGATCCGTCGTCCACCACAATGATCTCATAGGCGCGGTATTCCAGCGTCAGCAGCGAGCGCACGGTGTCTACCACGGTGACCTCCTCATTGTAGGCGGGAACGATGATACTGATGGGCAGGTAGTAATCCGAGGGCAGAATGCTTTTGAGCATTTCCTGCCGGCGGTGCTTGTACAGCTCAAGTGAGCCGACGACGACCGACAGAAACAGAAAGGTCGAGTAGCCGATCAGATAAGCGATAAAGAAATAGCCCACCCACTCAAGAAACAGCTTTATACCGTCGTACATACTGCGTCCTCCTTTCGCTCCTCCAGCTCCCGCACATCAAAGCGATAGCGCAGGATCTCGGAGGCGTAGCGGTCGTGCCCCTCGATCACGTCGATCAGATCGCGGTAGCCGAAGCCGAGCTGCTCCAGACTTTTTGACGCGTTGAAGCGGATATACCAGTTGGGATGATAGAGGTTCCTCTCCAGCACCGCCGCAGTCTCCGCCCCGGGATAGCTCGCCAGCACCGACGAGGCGATGGCTGCATACTCCCAGCGCGCGTTTTCCGAGGGCGTCGCATAGCGCAGCAGATCGGCGTAGGCGGGGGGATAGGGGTAGTGTCCGAGGTAGCGCAGGCAGGAAAAGCGCAGCTCGTCGTCCCGCGCGCCGTCGTTGAGGAGCGCGAGCACCCGTTCACAGTGCGCGCCGGAGGAAAAGCGGAAATAGTTGAGCAGCGTCACCTGCATCCACGGCTGAAACGCATCAAACGCCTCCCAAAGCGCGTCGGCAAGCTCCCATGTGTCGCCCGTGTAGTTCAGCAAGCCGTCGGAGAGGAGCTTGCTGTGATAATAGAGGCTGCTTGCGTCGATGATCCGCAGCGCACGCACAAGGACGGCGGGATCGCCCGCCGTGTAGAGCGCCTGCATGGCATTCTCGCGGCAGTAGATGCTCGGCTCGTGCAGCAGTTCGAGCAGCACCTCCTTGAGCGGCGCGTCGTCCGCGCCGCCGAGCAGCCGGTATTTCTTGATGATGTAGGGGAAGTACGCCGCCTCGATCTCCTCGCGGCGGCAGTAATCCTCTGCCAGCGCGATCGTCACACCGTTAAGCGCCGTCAGATAGGAGCGGGTCAGCTCTGGCCGCCTCACGCACAGGTGCTCCAGCGCGGCGTCAAAGGCCGCCAGGCCGTTCACGCGGCGCAGTCTGCGCTCCATGTAGCGAAGGTGCTCCTCGTTGACCTCGCCGGTGAGGGCGAGGTGGTCGAGCTCGCGCTCCACCGTCAGCTCAAGGCGGATGCCGTCGCGGAAGGACCGATGCTCCCTGCGCTGCGAAAGGAGCGCCGTTACAATGTTAAAGAGGATCATGCCGGCGCAGATGCCGAGATAGACGTAGATCAGGATTTGAACAAACACCGGCGTTCCTCCTTTTTTGTTTGTTACTTCCAGAGTTTTTGCATGATATAGTACGAGGGCTTGAGCCGCTCGTGATAGCTGACCGTATTGCCCCAGCCCTTGAGCGCCGCGGGATAGAGCGGCGTGCGCTCCTGCGCCGCACCGTCGGTAAGACCAAGGTACATCGTGTCGATGGTGATGTCGTCCACACCGTAGTTTTCATAGTAATCGTCGTGGATGGTCATGCGCGAGGGGTCTGAAAAGTTCAGAAGCTGCCAGGGGAGCTTCAGCTCCACATAGTCGCCCGCGAAGATGAAGTCCGCGAGGGAATCGTAGTCCGGCGCGGCGGGGTTCGCGTTGCCGTAGGCAAGATCGCCCGTCTCGTAGGTCTCAGAGCTTGCCTGCCAGTTGCCCGTGAGCAGCGGCGTCGCCGTCTGGAGCATCAGGTCGATGGGCTTGAAAAGCGGCGTGTCCGCGTCGGGCGGGTCAAGGTAGGCGTCCGCGTCGTGCGTTTCGTGGTAGAACATGGCGCGCAGCACCTCGTAGCGCTCCTGCACCAGGAGGCGGCTGTTGTCCCTGCCGTCGATGGCGAGGACGAAGTCCACCGGGTCCTCAAAGCGCAGGCCGAAGTTTTCGCAGTAGGTGCTGCCCGTCTTGGGCGTGGTGTCGATGGGGAGGTAGAGCGTTTTCTGTCCGTTCGCAAAGCCCTTTTCATAGGCGAGCAGATAGATGAACTTCTCGTCGTATTTCATCGAAAGGGCGCGCGTGCCGGTATCGAAGAGTTTATCCTCCTCCGTCCACTCCGAGAGGTCGCCGTCCACATAGCAGACGCTTTCCTCCTCGCCGGGGTCGAAGGAAAGCAGACCGAAATACTGCTCGTTGGTCTGGTAGTCACTCCAGTAGGGCGTGCGCTGCAGATTCACCGCGTGCATGGTGTTCCAGGTGCGCTTGAACCACTCGTCCTGCCAGGCAAAGACGCAGCCGCCCGCGCAGTTTGCCGCGGTGATGTCGCGCCAGCAGTCCACGAGCGCCTGCCCCTGCTCCTGCTCGGACATATGGCCCTGATTGCGTCCGGTGTTCCGGTCGATCTGCGCCATGCCGCGCCCGGTGGAAACGCCGAACTCGGAGATGACGACGGGCATCGTGTGATGCCGCCGCAGGGCGCGCAGATAGGCAAGGTAGGTGTTCGCCGCGCCGGTCTCATCGTAGAAGTCCGATCGGCGCAGCACGGAACCGATGGGCGTGCCGGGACCGGTCTCCGCACGAGAGATGACGGCCTTGCCGTCCCAGATGGGCGTGCGGTCCATCGCCGCGGGGTTGAGGATATAGTTGAGATAGTCGGGATAGTAGGGATAGACATGGTAGGAGGCAAACTGACCGGCGAGGAAGGCATCCTCCGCACGGATATGCTCCACGTCCACCTGCGCGCACTTCATAAAAAAGGTCGTGATATCCTCCGGATAGAGGAACGGATCGGTGGTCGGCCAGTTGGAAAACGCCACGAGCCGCTGGCTCTTATAGCGGCGGCTCTCGTATTCAATGATCCGGTCGCCCACCTGCGCAAGCATGGATTCAAAGGCGGAGGCGTCCTCCGTCGCGGAGAGGTACGTTCCCTGATAGGGCGGCAGATCGGGGTATTTGTGGTTGGTGTAGGTGACGGTCACATCCTCCCACTCCACACCGAGAATATAGCCGATGACCCAGCGGGAAACGTCCTTGGTGTAGAAGCCGGAGCCCGTTCCCCGCCCGAGCGAGATCTTCTTGTTGCCGTGCAGAACGTCGACCAGTGTGCGCCCGTCCCTGACGAAGGTCTCAAGAAAGTCCTTGTCATAGGCGTCGCGGTGGGAGTTTTGGATATAGTCGTTCACCCATACGCCGTGGATGAGCCAGAGCGGTTCCTCGTTCGCCTCCTCGCGCGCGGTGTTGTACTCGTAGAAGGCGTTGTAGAAGTCGTCGTGGAGCGTAATGTAGACGCGCACGGTGTTCGCGCCCATCTCCTGCATCTGGGCAAACCAGCGCAGATAGGTCTCCTTGCTGACGGCGTAGTCCGTCGCCCACTCGCCCGGGATGCCCACGCCGAGGTTCACGCCCTTGACGGTGAACTCCTCCGGTCCCGCGCCGCGGTCTATATAAAGGTGCTGCGCGTCGGTGGACATGAAAGCGCTGACCGGCGCGTCCGGCTGAAGGTCGATGTACCAGCCGAGGTAGTAGCGCGCGGTGTCGTAGGCGAGATAGCCTAAGATCAGGGCGGTGAGCACGATGAGAAATCTTTTCAAGCCGCCGCCCTCCTTTCTCGATGGTGTGGTGGCTCAGTGGTTGAATTTCTTGTTTTTGGATTCGTGGCTGTACTGGCGAAGAATGTCGATATTCTCGTCCATCCACGCGCCGCGCTCGATGCAAAAGCGCTTCATCTGCGCGACGGCAGCCGCGTGTGAGTGCGGGTTGCGCCACGCGGGGGAGAGCATATCCTTTTCGAGCGTGTAGCCCCAGACGGAGAAGTTGCGCTCGACGGCATCGCCGAGCCACGCGGTAACGTCGTCCATGTAGGCGCAGAGATACTCGTCGCTGAGGATGCCCTGACGCAGCTCGCGGTAGCGGTCGATGACGGCGTTTATGAACTTCTCGTCTTTGCTGAGCATATAGTACCAGACATTGTATTGCAGCTCAAAATGCTGCGGCTCTGCAACCGGATGACTGTAGTTGTCACAGGCGGAGTTGAAGTCCCAGATGCACATTTTGTATTTGCCGCGCACATCCCTGTAGATATAGGTGGAAAGCCAGCCCGCATCATAGTTGCAGGTAAACTCGTTGAGGATAAAGTAGTCCACGAAAGAGCTCATGTCCGCCTGCTCCCACCATGCATAGGGCTCGGTATCATAGTCATAGGAGTAGAGTGACTTTTCAAAGTCGGAGAAATCCTGTGCGATCCACGCCGCGCGCTCCGGCGTAAGCCATTTTGTTCCCGGATAGACGATGTCTATATCCTGCAGATTTCGCAGGGCGTATTGGGAGAAGGTCTCGATGTTTTTGACCTCGTTGCCGCTGCCGCGGTCAAGGCGCAGAGCATAGCTCGTCTGCACGGTGTCCTTCGACGGCTCCGTGAGCTTCAAGCGGGCATCCGCGCCGGAGCTGACAGTCTCCGTCATAACATAAAGCCCCTGATACACTCCGTTGAGCAGTACCTCGCAGAAGCGCACATTCGGCGCGTAGTCCATGATCTCACCGGCAAGGTTGTACCACATATAGTTGCGGATGAGAGACTTATCGAGGTACGGCCCATGCAGCGCCCACTCGTCGAAGGCATCCATCCCCAGCATGGCGACATCGCGCGAGGCCGCACCGTCGTCCGTCAGCGTCTTGACAAGATAGCTGTGCTTATCAAAATAGCGCGAGGAGTTGCCTCGCACTCGAATGTCAATGACGCTCTGAAGCGTCGGCGTGTCGTCGGGGTGATTGTTGCCCTCGGCATGATCCACCACCGAGACGGACGCGCGCAGCAGCGTACTGCCGTCTGCGGTCGTGGTGAAAGCATCGTCCTCACGGCCGCTGCCGCCGCTCCGGATGGGAACGCCGGGGATCTCCGCGCCGCCGGTGTCGATGAGAACGAGCGGCAGATGAGAGCAGAGCAGATCTTCTCCGTGGTCGGCACAGGGTGTATAGGCGGGGCGCTCAAGATGCTGATGATAGCGTGGGTGCTCATCGGTCAGCACGGCTGACAGGTTTGTTGCGGATAGGAGAAGCAGCAGCGCACAGGCCGCAAGAGCCATTCGCTTGTATTTCATGTTCGTCTCCGCTCCCCTCTTTCCGGTTTCTCAGTTCGACACCTCGTCGTTCTGCATGACAAGATTGACATAGTCGATGCTTCCCAGCGAATAGATGCTGCCGGGAATGTCCGGCGTTGTCAGCTCCGCGCGGCGCAGGAGCTTTTGCGTGATCTCGTAGATCAGTTCGACCGTATCCTCCGTCGTGTTTTCCACACGCAGCGTCGCTTTGGCGCGAAAGAGCTTGTAGACCTGCGCCTTGATCGGCTCCTGCTTGCTGCGGTGGGCGCGGATGATGAGCAGCATCCGGTTATCGCTCTTGATGCAGCCGAGCAGCAGGATCACCGCGAAGGTCACGGCGCTGCCGATGCAGGCCACGGCATAATCGCCCACGCCGCAGCAGATGCCGACAATGATGGACCAAAAAATATAAACCGTATCGCGCGAGTCCTTGATGGCGGTGCGGAAGCGGACGATGGACAGCGCGCCCACCATACCGAGAGACAGCGCGATGTTGTTGCCGATGACGGTCATGACCGTCCCCGTCAGCACCGCGAGAATGACGAGTGAGGCGTTGAACTTGCGGCTGTAGATCGTCCCGCGGTGGGAGATGGCGTAGGACAGGAAGATAAAAAAGCCCAGCACGGCGGCAAGGACGATATTGAGCAGAATATCCTCCCACGACATATCGCGGGGTGTGGTAAAAAGGTTCAGGATCTGTTGTCTCATGGTGTTTTCCTCCTATAGCCTCGTCTGACATCCGTTTTGGCGGGCAAGCACATATTTGCTGACAGAAAGCTCACTGCGATCCACGCTGTTGATCAGCTCGCGAAGATAATCGAGCAGAAAGCCGTTGTACTTGACCTCAAGCACCACGCAGTACGGATCGAGCACGGGGTTCATGTTCAGCCGCGGCGAAAAGAGGTCGAAGCAGCTCTCGACGGAAACAATGCGGCTGTCAAAGGTAATGCGTATTTTGTTCTCCTTGGCGATAAATGCCTTGCGGTCGTATTCTACGATCGTTTTGGGGCGATAGCACCGGCTGTGCATCAGCGCGTAGCACTCCGCGGCAAAAGACTCCGGATACCGCAGCAGCGGCGCATAGTCGCCGCGCGTGAGCGCTTGGGCATCCTCCCGTGTCACGCGCAGAGAGCGCTTGAGCTGACTTGCGCCCTGCTTCTGCTTCATCTCCAGCATGGCGAAGTCTGCCGCCGGATCATAGCAGCGCAGGCGCAGCTTGCGCCGCAGCTCTACGCCCGCAGCCTTTTCGTGGAAGTCCCTGTCGTCGAGCGTATCGAAGTAAAGCGAGCGGACAGGGTAGCCGCTTATGCCGTTGTGCGGGTCCTCGTGCATGACCTGCGCGAGCCGATGGCAGGCTTGCAGCGCCTCCGGCAGCGCGATCAGATATTTCTTTTCCTCGCGGAACACGCGGTTCACCGATGCTCCCTCCTTTCGCAGAGAAAAAAACTGACCGCAGTCCTGCTAAGGCAATACCGCAGCTTTCACTGCGCGGTGTTGCCTTAAGGGTGCGGTCGGTCGATCATAGGGGCTCTCCCGCTCAGACATATGGCCCTGCAGCATAGTCTTTCGACGATTTTCTATCTTAAATGATTATACAGGGCTGCGCCGCATAAGTAAAGTCCTTTCTGGCATTTCCGGCATTTGCGTGTGCCGTCGCTTGTGCGGCGGAAGTCCTCTCGTGCGCGGGAACCGGATATAGAAATGCCCCTCGTCATGCCCATTCGTTTTTTCATACTGCACCTCCGTTGTTGTGTATGCCCGTGCTTCCGCAATGACTGTCTGCGCCGACCGCACTAATGTATGTTTACTCTCATTGAAGCAGCCGCGCACTGATCTCCTGCCCTCCATTTCCGACCGTAAGAGGGCTTCTCACCTATAGTGCCGTTCCATACCTCCCCAATTTGTCGAATCACTATCTCCCGTTGACTGCAAAACCACATCATTCTGAATTCGGAACATTTGGAACGCCGTGTTCTTTTTTATACTGATCCCTCATTCTGTAATACGTTCCCGCACCGATATTCATCTGTCTGCAAGCTGCGGAAATACTCAGCTCATTTGCTTCTATCTTTGCCTGCAATTCTTCAAAAAGCTCTGTGTGACGCTCCCTGTGCGGTGCACTCTTGACCTTACGCCAATAACGGTAGTAGGTTGTCTTCCCAATGCTCATTTTCCGGCAGACCTCCGCTACGGTCATCTGTCGTCTCTCCACAAGGTCGAAGCACCGGTGCAGCTCCTCCCTAAACCGCGACAGCCGCGCCGCATCTCCGGTGTCCCTGCTTGTCAACAGCACAAGGTCGGAAAGCACCGCCTGCCAATGACCTGCCGCCGTGTCAATCTTCGGAGACTTGCAGAGCAATGTCGCCTGCCGTTGATAGAGGGCAAGTGCCATCTCCACGAACGCACCGGCTGTGCCGCCCAGCTCACCGACCATCTCCACGGTTACACTGTCGCCCGCTCTCACATACGTAAGTAGCTCCCGCAGGATACTGCCGCTCCCATCGACTTCCGTGTAAACTCTGTCAAAGCCCTCCGGCGCTGCGCCCTTTCCTCCGCGCCTGTAATAAAACCTCATGCTGCATCACCTCTGCACGGACTGTACTGCACGAGCACACCAAAGGCAATGCATCGCTTTCGTTGATGCCGCCAACCCTTCTGAGCGCCGCTTCCGCGTGCCATTCAGAGTGCCATTCCGAGTACCGGCGGCACACGGAATCTCTCCATGACGCGGTTTTTCTCAACCTGCCCCGCAAAAGATACAAAAAATCCGGTATCGCTCCAAACGGAACAATACCGGATTTTGTTTGTTTTCAGCCAATGATGTCTGCAAACGCAGTCACATCAAAGGTTTGTAAGTTTCAAGCCGCTTTGTGAACGCTCAAAAGGTCGCTCACATTTCCTTGATCGCAGCCTGTGCGGCGGCGAGGCGGGCGATGGGGACACGGAACGGGCTGCAGGAGACATAGTCCAGGCCGACCTTATGGCAGAACTCGACGGACGTGGGATCGCCGCCGTGCTCGCCGCAGATGCCGAGGTGGATGTGCGGGTTGGTCTCGCGGCCCATCTTGGCGGCCATGGAGACGAGCTTGCCGACGCCGGTCTGATCGAGACGGGCGAACGGATCGCTCTCGTAGATCTTCTTGTCGTAGTACGCGCCGAGGAACTTGCCGGCATCGTCACGGCTGAAGCCGAAGGTCATCTGGGTCAGGTCGTTCGTGCCGAAGGAGAAGAAGTCCGCTTCCTTGGCGATCTCGTCCGCGGTCAGAGCGGCGCGCGGGATCTCGATCATGGTGCCGACCTTGTACTTCATGGAGCTGCCGGCCTCGGCGATCAGCTTGTCAGCGACCTCGACGACGACGTCCTTGACGTACTTGAGCTCCTTGACCTCGCCGACGAGCGGGATCATGATCTCGGGGATGATGTTCCAGTCGGGATGCGCGGCGTTGACGTTCAGCGCAGCCTTGATGACCGCACGGGTCTGCATGGCAGCGATCTCGGGGAACGTAACGGCCAGACGGCAGCCACGGTGGCCCATCATGGGGTTGAACTCGTGCAGGGAGGCGATGATGTTCTTGATGTCCTGAACGCTCTTGCCCATGTCCTTGGCGAGCTGCTCGATGTCAGCTTCCTCGGTGGGAACGAACTCGTGCAGCGGGGGATCGAGGAAACGAACGGTCATCGGACGGCCCTCGAGCGCGATATACATGGCTTCAAAGTCGCCCTGCTGCATCGGCTCGAGCTTAGCGAGCGCCTTCTCGCGCTGCTCGACGGTGTCGGAGCAGATCATCTCGCGGATGGCGGGAATACGGTCAGCCTCGAAGAACATGTGCTCGGTGCGGCAGAGGCCGATGCCCTCAGCGCCGAACTTCACGGCCTGCTCGGTGTCGTGCGGGTTATCGGCGTTCGTGCGAACGCCCAGACGGCGATACTTGTCGGCCCAAGCCATGACGCGGCCGAACTCGCCGCCGATGGTGGCGTCGACCGTGGGGATGATGCCGTCGTAGATGTTACCGGTGGAACCATCGATGGAGATGAAGTCGCCCTCGTGATAGGTCTTGCCGGCGAGCTCGAACTTCTTGTTCTCCTCGTCCATGTTGATCTCGCCGCAGCCGGAGACGCAGCACTTGCCCATGCCGCGCGCGACGACAGCCGCGTGGGAGGTCATACCGCCGCGGACGGTCAGGATGCCCTGGGAGGCCTTCATGCCCTCGATATCCTCCGGAGAGGTCTCGAGACGGACGAGAACGACCTTCTCGCCGCGCTCCTTCCACTCTTTGGCATCCTCAGCGGAGAAGACGATCTTGCCGCAGGCGGCGCCGGGGGAGGCGGGCAGAGCCTTGGCGATGGCGGGAGCCTTCTTGAGGACAGCCGCATCGAACTGGGGATGGAGCAGGGTGTCGAGGTTGCGCGGGTCGATCATGGAGACGGCCTTCTTCTCGTCGATCATGCCCTCGTCCACGAGGTCACAGGCGATCTTGAGAGCAGCCTGCGCGGTGCGCTTACCGCTGCGGCACTGGAGCATATAGAGCTTGCCGTTCTCGACGGTGAACTCCATGTCCTGCATGTCGCGGTAGTGATCCTCGAGCAGGTCGCAGACCTTGACGAAGTCGGCGTAAGCCTGGGGGAACTTCTCTTCCATCTGGGAGATGGGCATCGGGGTGCGGACGCCGGCGACAACGTCCTCGCCCTGAGCGTTGGTCAGGAACTCGCCCATGAGCTTCTTCTCGCCGGTGGCGGGGTCACGGGTGAAGGCGACGCCGGTACCGGAGTTGTCGTTCAGGTTGCCGAAGACCATCGGCATGACGTTGACGGCAGTGCCCCAGGAATAGGGGATGTCGTTGTCGCGGCGATAGACGTTCGCGCGCGGGTTGTCCCAGGAGCGGAACACGGCGCGGATGGCCTCGTACAGCTGGGTCTTGGGGTCGGAGGGGAAGTCCTCGCCGATCTGCTGCTTGTACTCGGCCTTGAACTGCTCGGCGAGTTCCTTGAGGTCGGCTGCGGTGAGCTCGATGTCGAGCTTGACGCCGCGCTTTTCCTTCATCGCGTCGATGAGCTGCTCAAAATACTTCTTGCCGACTTCCATAACGACGTCGGAGAACATCTGGATGAAGCGGCGATAGGAGTCGTAAACGAAACGCTCAAAGTTGGGGTCGGGGTTGCCCGCGATCATGGCGGCGACGACGTCGTCGTTGAGACCGAGGTTCAGGATGGTATCCATCATGCCGGGCATGGAAGCGCGCGCGCCGGAACGGACGGAGACGAGCAGGGGGTTCTTCAGATCGCCGAACTTCTTGCCGTTCATCTCTTCCATCTTCGCGACGTATTCCATGATCTCTGCCATGATCTCGTCGTTGATCTTGCGGCCGTCCTCGTAATACTGGGTGCAGGCTTCGGTCGTGATGGTGAAGCCCTGGGGCACGGGCAGACCGATGTTGGTCATCTCGGCCAGGTTCGCGCCCTTGCCGCCCAGAAGCTCACGCATGGTAGCGTTGCCTTCCGAGAACAGGTAGACATACTTTTTGCTCATTGGTTTTCCTCCATTAAAAATGTATCGCTGTGTGATCATTATCAAGCCATATTATTATAGACAGAAAATCCCCGACTTTCAATAACAAGTTGTGAAATTTTTGTCGACTTTCCGCATTTTTTCTCCCACAAAACGTAATTTGGCGCAAAATCGTTCTGTTTTTCCGTCGCGGGGCGCGGATTTTCTTGCAAGCGCCGCACTTTTGCGATATACTACTTTTAAGTTTGCGTTAAAAATGCGCGCAGAGTACAGAGCATGGAGCGGACAATGGAGCTTTTGGATTTTGCAAAAACCGATACGGCGGCGCGTCTTCGCGCCGCGGCAAAGCGCGGCGCACTGTCGCACGCACTCATTTTCAGCGGCAGCGGTGACCGTGTGAGCGCTGCGCGCTATGCCGCCGCGGCGATGGAGTGCACAGCGGAAAGCAAGCCCTGCCTCGCCTGCCCTGCCTGCCGCAAGGTGATGCAGGACATCCACCCCGACGTCACGTTCGTGCGCGACGCAGAGCACAAGGAGCTCTCGATCGACACGGTGCGCGCGATGCGCGCCGACGCGTTCATCCGCCCGAACGAGGGCGCGCGCAAGGTCTACATTTTCGAGGACTGCACCATCCTGACGGAAAAGGACCAGAACGTGCTTTTGAAGCTCGTGGAGGAGGGGCCCGCTTACGCAGCGTTCTTCTTCTGCGCGGAAAATCCGGCGGTTCTGCTCCAGACCATCCGCTCGCGCTGCGTGGAGGTCAAGCTCTCCCCCGCCGTCGAAGAGGGCGGCGCGCCTGACGAGCTCACGCTCGAGCTCGCGCGGCTCATCGCCGAGGGGTCGCGCGCGTCCCGCGCGGCATTCCTCGCAAAGCTCGAAACGCAGAAGGTCACGCGCGACGACCTGTCCTCGCTTTTCGAGGGGACGCGGCTTCTGCTCTCGTCCGCCCTGCTGGGGCAGTACGGCGTGAGCGTACCGGAGAGGGATCTTCGCATCGCGCGGTCACTGGCTTCGCGCTTGACAAAAGCCAAATTACTCGGCACAATAGATTTATTGCAGGACTACCGCAATAAATGCACCTATAACGTCGGCGTCGGGCCCACGCTGGGCGGCTTCGCCGTTGAATTGGAGGAAACCCTTTGACAGAAGTGATTGGAGTCCGCTTCCGCGGCGGATGCAAGGAATATTATTTTGACCCGCACGGCATCACGGTCGAACCCAACCAGTTCGTCATCGTCGAGACCGCGCAGGGGCTCGAGTACGCCCAGTGCGTCTCGGGCAACCATGAGGTGGAGGACGATTCCGTCGTCCAACCGCTGCGCCCGCTCGTGCGCGTGGCGACGGAGAACGATGACCGCACCTACGCCTACAACAAAACGCGCGAAAAGAACGCCTTCGAGGTCTGCCAGAAGAAGATCGCCGAGCGCGGGCTCGACATGAAGCTCGTGCGCGTGGAGAGCAACTTCGACGGCAGCAAGATCATCTTTTTCTTCACGTCCGATGGGCGCGTGGACTTCCGCGAGCTCGTGCGCGACTTAGCCGGTGTGTTCCGTGCCCGCATCGAGCTGCGGCAGATCGGCGTGCGCGACGAGGCGAAGATGCTCGGCGGCCTCGGCATCTGCGGCCGGCCTTTCTGCTGCTCGCAGTTTTTGGACGACTTCGTCCCCGTTTCGATCAAGATGGCCAAGACGCAGAATCTGAGCCTGAACCCGACGAAGATCTCCGGCACGTGCGGCAGGCTCATGTGCTGCCTCAAATACGAGCAGAACGCCTACGAGGACGCGGTGCGCCGCTGCCCGAAGCAGGATTCGTTTGTCGCAACGCCCGACGGCCTTGGCAACGTGAGCTCGGTCGACATTCTGCGCGAGCAGGTGCTCGTGCGTCTCGACGGGCAGAACGAGGGCCCCAAGCGCTACCGCACCTGCGAAATTCATGTGCTGCGCAACGGCAAGGGCTCGCGCGACGGCATCGAGCTCCCCGCGACGCTCCCCGAGCGCTATCAGGAGCCGCCGGAGGATGAGCCGCAGCTGACGCTGAACTTTTTCTCGTCTGCCAAGCCCATCGTGCCGCCCGAACAGTGGACGGCCCCCGTCGCAAAAGCGGACGCCCCCGCCGCTGACGAGGAGGAGACGGAAAAGCGCCGTTCCCGCCGCGGCGGCCGCGGGCATCGCGGCGGCAGAGGCCGCGGCAAGGGCAGCGGTGAAGGCGGCGAGAAGTCCGCCGCGCCGAAGAGTGAAAACACGCCCCAAAAGGGTGGCGACAAGCCCGCCGAAAAGCGAAGCCAACGCCCCGCGCGCGGCGATAAGCCGAGCAGCGAACGTCCGCCCCGCAATCCCGACAAGAACGGCGAGCGCCGCGCCCCGCGCCAGAGCAAGCCGAACAGCGAAACTCCCGACGCGCCGAAAGCCCCGCGTCCGCCCCGCCCGCCGAAAGCCGAGGGCGCGATTGAGGGCGGCGAGAACAAGCCGCGCCGCCGCAGCCACCGCGGCGGCAGAGGCCGCCGCAGAAGCGGCGGTCAGGGCGGCGAAAATCCCGCGCCGAAGAGCGAAGCGTAAACAAGAAATAGAACCGCCGCGAAGCACAGTTGTTTCGCGGCGGTTTTGCCAAAAGGCGGAAAGGAATTGCTTCCATGCTGTACCATGCCTCCCCCACCGGCGGTCTCACCGTCCTCACGCCGCACGTCTCCAACCATGGCCACCCGCTCGTCTACTTTTCGAAGAAACGGGAAAATGTGCTGGTCTATCTGAGCAATGCCGTTGAAAAATACTGCCGCGACACCGGCTTTGTCCACACGGGCCGGTGGGAAAAATGGGGGCCTTACGGCTTCGACTTAGACGGCGTGCAGCGGCTGGAGGAATACTACCCCAACGCACTGGAGGAGACCTATGCCGGCGTCTCCGGCTATATCTACGGCGCGGAACCGGCAAATACCGCCCCTGTTTCCGATGTGCCGTTCGCGGTCACGTCCGAAGAGGCGGCAGCAGTCGTCTCGTGCGAGTTCGTCCCCGATGCCTATGAGGCCATTCTCCGCGCAGAGCGGGAGGGGCTGCTGCGCATTCTGCACTATGCGCAGACCGGTGATCCGTTCCGCGCCTGGATATGGCAAACCATGAAACATGAATACGAAAATGCCGAAAAGCAGCCCGACTACCGTCATTTTATCAAAGGAAAATTCGGCATCATCGGCTGATATCTTTACGCAAAACATCCCTTTTCATTTCTCCCGCGCCGTGTTATACTTTTGCCGAAAAACAACGAGAAAAGAAGAGAGGATCCATCATGCTGAAATTCAACAAGGTGCTGCTCGCCAGCGACTTTGACAACACGCTCGTCTATACGCAGGGCGCGCTGGAGCGCGGCGAGGATATCCCGCCGATGAGCGCGCGCAACCGCGAGGCAGTTGAGTATTTCATTCAAAACGGCGGCTATTTTTCGATCTCCACCGGCCGCGCGCTGCCCGCCTTTGCCCGCTACGCCAAGGATCTGCCCTGCAACGCCCCCTGCGTCATCGCCAACGGAGCGGCCATCTATGACTTCAACAAGGACTGCTATGTGGAGACCGCGTTTTTAGACGCGGACATCTACGATCACGTCGACGCGCTGCTCGCGCGCTTCCCCGGCCTGTGCTTCGAGATCTACCACGACGACCGCCGCATCCACGTCCTGCACCCGAACGACTACACGCGCAACCACGAGCACCTGACGCGCGCAAAGACCGAGGAGGTCAAGGACTTCCGCGAGGTGGACCTGCCGATCATCAAGCTGCTCTTTGAAGAGGAAAAGCCGCTTTTGGAGCAGGTGCGCGATTTTATCGTCTCTCAGGAGTGGGGAAAACGCTACGAGCTGATTTTTTCGAGCGATCACCTGCTTGAGCTGACGCGCCGCGGCGCGACGAAGGGCGGCATGATCTTAAAGCTTGCCAAGCTCCTCGGCGTTGCGCGCAAGGACATCTACTGCATCGGCGACCACAACAACGACATTCCGATGCTCGAGGTCTCCGAGATCGGCTTCGCGCCCGAAAACGCCATCCCCGAGGTCAAGGAATGGGGTGCGCACATCGTCTGCCACTGCAAGGACGGCGCGCTGGCGGACGTGGTGGAGATCCTAAATCATCGCTATTAACTTCAAAAAAAGCGGCAGAGCCGCTTTTTGAGGGGGATTGCAGCCCGCGGCAGCGCACGCGCCGAAGGCGCGCACGTTTGCGGGCTGAGAGGCGTTTTTTCTGACGCACATGGAAATCGGCGAAGCGCCGCCAGTGGCGGATGAAGCGAGCCGGTTTCGAGGAAGCGGCACGATTGGCGCGCCCGAACGGGCGCGGGAATCGTAATGCCGCGACGGTGACGTCGGAATTTACGATTAAGATCATTTCGCGTCTGCGGACGCTTGGGCAGCCGTTAGCAGCTTTGCTGCTTTACGGATGCCGCATACCCCTTGCGGGTGAAAGTCTGCGACACCTTTTATTCCCATTGCCTTTTTTCGTACAACTTTTCGTTTGCTCGCGCATATAATAGCCGGGTGAGAGAAAAGCTGAAAGGAATGGTTACAATGAAGGAAAAAGACAACATCCGTCATGGCGACGTGGACGACATGATCTTCGGCAGCGAGGCGCATGTCAGCGAACGATAATATGCCAAAAGGCTCCGCTTTCGCGGAGCCTTTTCTCACTTTTATAACGCCTTTTCGATCGTGCCGCCGCCGAGGACCTCTTCGCCATCATAGAAGACGACGGCCTGTCCTGCCGTGACGGCGCGCTGGGGCGTGAGGAGCTCGACGTGCGCGCAGCCTCCTTCCAGCGGTGTGACGACGGCATCACACTCTTTCTGGCTGTAGCGCGTTTTGGCGGTGCAATAGACTTTTTCCGCAGGCGTCTCCCCCGCGATCCAGTTCACGCGCGAGGCGAGCAGCGTTGCGGAAAACAGTTCCTCGTTGTCGCCGAGCAGCACGGTATTATTTTCGGCATTTTTGGATATCACATAGAGCGGGCGGTCCGCGCTCACGCCGAGACCCTTGCGCTGACCCGCCGTGTAGCACTCCAAACCGCGGTGGCGGCCGAGCACGCGGCCCGTTTCGTCGACAAAGTCGCCGGGCTGCGGCGTCACGCCGCCATAGTCGCGCAGAAAGCGCACATAGTCCCCGTCGGGGATGAAGCAGATGTCCTGTGAATCGGCCTGATGGGCGTTTGCAAGGCCCGCCTCCTCCGCCTGCTCTCGAATTTCCGGCTTTTCAAAGCTGCCGACCGGCAGCAGAAGATGCGATAGCTGCTCCTGCGTGAGCTGATAGAGCACGTAGCTCTGGTCCTTCGCGCGGCTCTCGCCGCGCAGCAGCCGGTAACGTCTGCTCGCTTCGTCATAGCCGACGCGGGCATAGTGCCCCGTCGCGATGTAGTCAAAGCCCATCTCCAGCGCGCGGTCCAAAAATGCACCGAATTTGAGGCAGCGGTTGCAGTCGATGCACGGATTCGGCGTGCGGCCCGCGCGGTACTCGCTGACGAAGTGATCCATCACCTCACGCGCAAAAAGCTCGTGCTCGTCGAAGATGTAAAACGGCATACCGAGACCGTCGGCAATCCGCTTCGCACCGTCCGTCTCGTTGCCGCAGAGCGACAGCGTCGCGCCCGCGCACTCGTAGCCCTGCTTTTGCAGCAAAAGCGCGGCGGCGGAGGAATCCACGCCGCCGCTCATGGCGATCAAAACTTTTTTCTTCATCTGTGTTCCTTAATCCAGATACTTTTGCAGAAATGCCTCGCTCGAAAGCGCGTCGGACATCTCCACGAGCGTGCGGTTGAAGCCGCCGGCGTAGTCGCTGCCGCGGTCCTTGAGCTGTACGCGCCCGGCCTTTACCGCAGGGAGCGAGACGGTAAAGAGCGAGCCCTTCCCCTCCTCCGACTGCGCGACGATCATGCCGCCGTGGCCCTGCGCGATGCGCTGGCAGATTGGAAGGCCGAGCCCCAAGCCGCGCGGCGGCATGGGGTCCTGCCCGCCGTCCATAAAGCGGTCGAACAAATGGGCCAGCGTGTCGCTGTCCATGCCCCTGCCGGTGTCCGCCACGGTGATCTTGACAAATCTCCCCTCCGTTTTCACGCGCACGCGGACACTGCCACCCTTGGGCGTAAATTTAAGCGCGTTGGAGAGGAGATTCAGCAGCAGCTTGCGGATGGCCTCGGCGTCGAGGGCGATGATGCGGCTGTCGCGGTCGGCGAGGAAGTCGAGCTCCACGCCGCGCTGCGCAAAAAGGAAGTCCACCTCGGCGCACACGCTGCGGCAGACGCCGACAATGTCGTCATCGTAGAGCTCGAAGCGCTTGCGCTCGAACAGGTTCCCCGCGTCGGTCAGATTGCTGGTGACGCGGTAGAGCTGGTAATAGCTCTGGTAAAATGCCGCGGCGGTGCGGTCAGTCTTCGGGTCCTTCTCCCGCGTCTCCTGCGGTGCCAGGCGGTCGACCGCCGTGTAGATCGTCGAAAGCGAGGTGCGCAGCTGCAATGCAATATTCGGCAGCACATCCGACAGCATTTTCAGTTCTTCTTCAGTATAATCCCGCATAGCGTCTCCTAATAAAAGTTCTCCTACCGGTAGCATTCACCGCAGGGAGGCGGAGTTTGCGCGGAAAGAATTGGTGTTTTCGCGATAAGCTCACGCTTAGAACGTTTTGTTGTACAGCGTTGTAGTATGAGGGTAGCAAAATTTCGGTCAAAAAGCAAGGAATTTGTGGAAATTATGAAAAAAATAGAATTTTTGCAAAAAAGGACTTGCAAAACGAAACTACTGCTATATAATATCTAAATGTACCAAACATTCGATATATTCCGATAAACAGGAAGGAAGTAAGTTTTATGAGTATTAAGGTCGGTATTAACGGCTTTGGCCGCATTGGCCGTATGGTCTTTCGCGCAAGCCTGAACCATCCTGAGATCGAGATCGTGGGCATCAATGACCTCTGCCCCGCCGATTATCTGGCCTACATGTTGAAATACGATACTATGCACGGCAGATTCGCCGCCGATGTGAAGAGCAACGACTACGGCATCGTGGTCAACGGCCGCGAGATCCCCGTCTTCGCCGAGCGCAACCCCGCGGATCTGCCCTGGGGTAAGATCGGCGCGGAGTACGTCGTCGAATCCACGGGCCTGTTCCTGACGAAGGAAAAGGCGCAGGCGCACATCGACGCCGGCGCGAAGAAGGTCGTCATGTCCGCCCCGTCCAAGGATGACACGCCGATGTTCGTCTGCGGCGTCAACCTCGATTCCTACACGAGCGACATGCAGTTCGTTTCCAACGCCTCGTGCACCACGAACTGCCTGGCCCCCATCGCCAAGGTCCTGAACGACTGCTTCGGCATCAAGGATGGCCTGATGACCACCGTGCACTCCGTCACCGCCACGCAGAAGACCGTGGACGGCCCGTCCCTGAAGGACTGGCGCGGCGGCCGCGCGGCCACGGGCAACATCATCCCCTCCTCCACCGGCGCCGCCAAGGCCGTCGGCAAAGTCATCCCCTCGCTCAACGGCAAGCTGACCGGTATGTCCATGCGCGTTCCCACGCTGGATGTCTCCGTCGTCGACCTGACCGTCAACCTTGAAAAGCCCGCCACCTACGATGAGATCTGCGCGGCCATGAAGAAGGCCAGCGAGGGCGAGCTCAAGGGCATCCTCGGCTACACCGACGAGCAGGTCGTTTCCTCCGACTTCCTCGGCGATACGCGCACGTCCATCTTCGACGCCAAGGCCGGTATCGCCCTGACGGATACGTTCGTCAAGGTCGTGAGCTGGTACGACAACGAGATCGGCTACTCCAACAAGGTGCTCGACCTCATCGAGCACATGTACTCGGTCGACCACGCCACAAAGTAACTTTGCTTTTTTCTGTTCCTGTTTTTAGGTAAAAACAGGACGGTGCTCCTCTGAGACAAGAGGGATCTGGTGCGAGATCCCTCTTGTTTTTTTCGCGTTTTCGGTGGTATACTGCCATCGTTGCAAATTTTTCTTTGAGGTGGATCATGTTTCAAGGTTTTACGCCCGAGGCCGTCGAGTTCCTCTGGGGCATCAAATTCAACAACAACCGCGAGTGGTTCCTGCCGCGAAAGGAGCAGTTCCTCGCGCTCGTTGACCGGCCGATGCGCGAGCTCGGCAGCGAACTGTTCGACGCGATCGCCGCGGCATATCCCAAGCAGTCGCTCAAGCTGCACGTCTGCCGCATCTACCGCGACGCTCGCCGTCTCTTTGGCCGCGGCCCATATAAGGACCACCTGTGGTTCACGATCGAGCGCCCGCACGAGCGCTTCGAGGGCGTCCCCGCGCTGTATTTCGAGCTCGCACCGAACTACTTCAGCTATGGCTGCGGCTACTGGGACGCCTCCCCCGCCACGATGGCCAAGCTCCGCCGCCGCATCGAGACCGACCCCAAAAGGCTTGAAAAGCTCGTGCGCAAGCTGAATAAATCCCGCTTCACGCTCTCCGGCGAGCAGTTCAAGCGCCCGAAGGGCGACGTCGGCAAGCTCCTGAACCCGTGGTACAACGCGAAAAATATCACCGTCGGCTATGATGACAATCCCGAAGGCGTGCTGTTCACGCCGGAGCTCAAAGACGAAGTCCTCGCGGGCTTCCGCGAGCTGATGCCCCTGTATCTGTATCTCGATTCGCTGGCGGGCGATCCCGAACCGAATAAAGAATAATGCCGCTCGCAGAGCGGCGGGATCATTCCCTGCGCCGCGCAGGGGGGGGCATAAAAAGGGGATACTCTCTTTCTCAAAAGAGAATATCCCCCTTACTTTGGGCAGCGCCGGCGGCGCTGCCCTCCCCCCGCACTTTCGTGCAGAAAATCAAAAAGCGACGGCTTTTTCAGCCGTCGCTTCTCTATCTGCATTACTGCAAAACCTTTTTGTTGCCGTGGGTGGCCTTCATGCGCAGCTCTTTGTTGAGGATCGTCTTGCGGATGCGCAGGTTCTTGGGCGTGACCTCAAGCAGCTCGTCGTCGGCGAGGAACTCGAGGCACTGCTCCAGGCTCATCTGCTTGGGCGGGACAAGGCGCAGCGCGTCGTCCGAGCCGGAAGCGCGCATGTTCGTCAGCTGCTTCTTCTTGCACACGTTGACCGTGATGTCCTCCTGCTTGGGGGACTGACCGACGACCATACCCTCGTACACGTCGACGCCCGCGCCGATGAACAGCACGCCGCGCTCCTGCGCGTTGAAGAGGCCATAGGTGATAGAGGTGCCGGTCTCGGACGCAACGAGAGAGCCGGTATTGCGGCGGGCAAGCTCGCCCTTGTAGGGTGCGTAGGAATCAAACACGCTCGCCATGATGCCCTCGCCCTTGGTGTCGGTGAGGAACTCGTTGCGGTAACCGAACAGGCCGCGCGCGGGGATCAGGAATTCGAGCTTCATGCGGCTGCCGATCGGCGTCATCTCGGCGAGGTCGCCCTTGCGGGAGCCGAGCTTTTCGATGACTGCGCCGACATACTCCTGCGGCACGTCGCACACAAGGCGTTCGATGGGCTCGCACTTCTTGCCGTCGATCATCTGATACAGGACGCGCGGGGGCGAGACCTGGAACTCATAGCCTTCGCGGCGCATGGTCTCGATGAGGATGGACAGCGACATTTCGCCGCGGCCCGCGACGTTGAACGCGTCCGTCGAGCCCTCGAGCTCGGTGACGCGGAGCGAAACGTCCTTGAGCGTTTCGCGGAAGAGACGGTCGCGCAGCTGGCGCGAGGTGACGAACTTACCCTCACGTCCGGCGTAGGGAGAGTCGTTGATGGAGAACGTCATCTCCATCGTGGGGGCGCTGATCTTGACGAACGGGAGCGGCTCGACGCACTCGGGCGCGCAGATCGTATCGCCGATCGTGATGTCGCCGATGCCGGACAGGCAGATGATGTTGCCCGCGGTGGACTCGGTGACGGGGTTCTTGGCAAGGCCCTCAAATTCGTACATGGAGACGGCCTTGGCCTTCTTCGGCGCGGCGTCGGGGTCGTGGTAGTTGCAGACCATGATCTCCTGGTTCTGCTTGAGCGTGCCGCGCTCGATGCGACCGATGGCCATGCGGCCGACATACTCGTTGTAGTCAATGGCGGAGACGAGCATCTGGAACGGCGCGTCCACATCGGCCTCCGGCGCGGGGATATACTCAAGGATCGTGTCAAACAGGGGCTTTAAGTCCGTGCCGACGACGTCGGGCGAATAGGACGCCGTGCCGTTGCGCCCCGAGCAGAACAGCATCGGGGAATCGAGCTGCTCGGGCGTCGCATCGAGGTCCATCAAAAGCTCGAGCACCTCGTCCACGACCTCGTGGATGCGCTGGTCGGGGCGGTCGATCTTGTTGACGACGACGATGACGCGGTGACCCAGCTCCAGCGCACGGGAGAGGACGAAGCGCGTCTGCGGCATGGGGCCCTCAGCGGCATCGACGAGCAGGATAACGCCGTTGACCATCTTGAGGATACGCTCGACCTCGCCGCCGAAGTCGGCGTGGCCCGGGGTATCGACAATGTTGATCTTGGTGTCGCCGTAGCGGATGGCGGTGTTTTTGGCGAGGATCGTGATGCCGCGCTCACGCTCGAGGTCGTTCGAGTCCATGACGCGGTCGACGACCTCCTGATTTTCGCGGTACACGCCGCCCTGCTTGAGCATTTCGTCGACGAGGGTGGTCTTGCCGTGGTCGACGTGGGCGATGATGGCTACATTGCGAAGTTTTTCATTCTGCATAGGTGATCTCTCCTTCCTGCCGCTGGGCAGGGATATCAAATCGTAAGTCTTTAACTGTAATAGTATATTCTGCCGCTTCGTCATTTGCAAGATTTTTTGAAACTTTTTTTGTCTCTTTTGCAGAAAAATTAGGAAAAGAGGATGCCTGTCCTCTCGGGCAGGCATCCTCGCACAGTTTTTACCCGCAAGGGGTATGGGCATCCGTAAAGCAGCAAAGCTGCTAACGGTTGCCCAAGTGCCCGCAGGCACAAATGTTCTTGATCGTTTTCCGCCGCAACCGGTGCGTGGCGGAAACAGCGAGCTGGGTTCGAGGAAGCGGCACGATTGGCACGCCTGCAAGGGCGCGCCAATCGTAGTGCCGCAACGGCGCAAAGTCGAATCGCCCGTTTTAACGGGCAACCGAGGCGCAAAGCGACGCGAAACCTGCTCAAATCAGTGGTTCACCACTGATTTGAAGGCGTCAGCCCAGCAATGCACTCAGCTCGTCGATCAGCTCGCCGAACAGCGACAGCGCGTCGTTGACGGGCGCGGGCGTGCGCATGTCGACACCCATGTCGCGCAGCAGCTCGACCGGCTCTTTCGAGCAGCCGCCGGAGAGGAACTTCTTGTAGTCCTTGACGGCGCTCTCGCCCTCGCGCAGGATGCGGTTGGCGATGGCGACGGCGGCGGAGAAACTCGTCGCGTACTGGAAGACATAGTAATTGTAGTAGAAGTGCGGGATGCGTGTCCACTCAAGCGCGATCTCGTCGTCGGAGATCATCGTATCGCCGAAGTAGAGCTTGTTGAGCGCTAAATACTTCGCGCTCAGCGCGTCGGCGGTCAGCGCCTCGCCGCTCTCGGCCATCTTGCCCATTTGGAGCTCGAACTCGGCGAACATCGTCTGGCGGTACAGTGTACCCTTGAACTGGTCGAGGAAGTGGTTGATGAGATACGCGCGCTGCTTGCGGTCGTCGGTCTTGCCGAGCAGGTGGCGCATCAGGAGGATCTCGTTGCAGGTCGAGGCGACCTCGGCGACGAAGATGACGTACTCCGCCGTATTCACCGGCTGGTATTTGCAGGAGTGCCACGTATGCATGGCGTGGCCCATCTCGTGGACGAGGGTGAACATGCTGTCGAGGTTATCCTTGTGGTTGAGCAGCACGTAGGGGTGGGGCCAGCCGTTGCCGGTGCAGTAGGCGCCGCCGCGCTTGCCGGTGTTCTCATACACGTCGAGCCAGCGGTTGCTGAAGGCCTCCTCAAGCACGTCCGTATAGTCCTTGCCGAGCACCGCGAGCGCTTCGAGAGCGGTCTTCTTGGCCTCTTCAAAGGAGATCTCAACGTCCGCGTCTGCGACGATCGGGGTGTAGACATCGTACATGTGCAGCTCGTCAACGCCTAAGATCTTCTTGCGCAGCTCGACATAGCGGTACATCTTGTCGAGATTGCCGTGCACCGCGTCGATGAGATTCGTGTAGACCTCGACCGGCACCTCGGTCACGTCAAGGGACGCTTCGAGCGTCGAGTTATAATGGCGCGCGTCGGCGAAGAACTTGAGCTGCTTGAACTGCGCGTCCAGCGTGGAGGCGTAGGTATTGCGGAACTCGCCCGCGCGCTTGTAGTAGGCCTTGAAGGCGTTTTCGCGCAGCGTGCGATCGGCGCTCATCAGCATGGGGACGAACGTGCCGTCCGTCAGCGTGTGGACCTCGCCCTTTGCGTCGGTCACGTCGGGATAGCGCATATCGGCATTGTGGAACATGCTGAACGTGCGGTCAGGGCTTTCGCTGATCTCGCCCGCGGCGGCGAGAATCTTTTCGCACTCGGGCGAAAGGATGTGTGCCTTGCGGCGGCGCAGCTTGTCGATGCTGCGGCGATAGGTCTCGAGCTTCGGCTCCTCGGCATAGAAGCGCGCGAGCGTTTCGTCAGGGATCGCCATGATCTCGCTCGCTTCAAAAGAGCCCGCACTGTTCAGCGCGACCGACATGGAAAACGCCTTGCTGCGCATGCCCTGATAGAAGGAGTTGCCCACGTCCTGATCGCTGCGGCAGCTCGCGTACTGCACGAACTTCGAAACGCGCACCGTGATCTCATCGCTGAGCGTGAACCAGTCGAGCAGCGTTTTCGCGCTCTCGCCGAGCTTGCCGGCGTAGGCGGCCATGCGCTCAGGATATGCCTTGAGCGCTTCGAGCTCCTCGCTCCACTTATCGTCGCTTGCAAATACGTCGCTCAAGTCCCAGGTGAACTCCTCGGGCACCTCGCTGCGCGGGAGGATCGTCTTTCCGTCCATAGGTTTACCGTCCTTTTCTCCATATTTCTCACTGGCTCTGTCCGCCGTCCGCGGTCAGAACCGCTCTTGCGTCCCATTATAACGGACGGCGGCGGTGAATACAAGCGCTTTTCTCCACCCCGCTCTCGACAAATCAGGCATTGACAAATCCACTGCCAAAAGGGTAAAATATTTTTTAACATCCGCGTCTGTAGCTCAGTTGGATAGAGCGCGAGCCTCCTAAGCCCGAGGCCCCCGGTTCGAGCCCGGGCAGGCGCACCAAAAGCGCTGTGATCTCAAGGGATTGCGGCGTTTTTTCTTTTTGCTTATCAAGCAAATTTCACAGCTGTTATCGTGTCAAACGCCTGCATGGCACCACCAGCTGATCTCGAACCGTTTTCTCTATTTTCCCATTTCCGGCACACTCCTTGCCTTGTGCATCGTGTACCTTGCTGTGTTGTTTTTCCAGTCTACCTCCGCAAACAAGCGCAGAGGATCGACCTCTCGGTCCACCAGAACCGCAAATCCCAAACTGGGATTTTTAGGCTTATTCGGTTTTGCCGGATTTTTAGGGTTTTGGACTTACCGCGTCGACCAGACCATTTTCCCCTTCGTGTTTTTTGTGTTTTTCGGCTTTTTCGGATTTTTCTATGAGGGGAAAATGTCAAATACCCTGATAGACGAACGGTACAAAGAAAGCAAAATGAGAGCGCAAAGCACAGCGAACAAAACTGCTCTGTCCATTATTTTTTTGCAATACTGATTCTGGGACAGGGAAGGCTCATGGGGCGCCTTGAATACACCCTAATTGCTCTTGTTATTGTGATCGCTCTTTCCATAGCGCTTGAACTATTCCTCAGTGAGTATCTGCTATATCATTATGACCATGATGAACCGTTTGATGAATGTGAGGAATAAACGTGCCTGATTTTGAATGCCGATTAAAAAAGTACAGGCTATTAAAAGATTTGACCCAAGAGCAGTTGGCGGCGCAGGTAGGCGTGCGGCGGGAAACCATCATGCGGCTGGAAAAGGCACAATACAATCCCTCACTTAAACTGGCGATCGATATTGCAAGGGTTGTCGAAGCGCCGATCGAAGAAATCTTTGTTTTCAAGCGATCTGTGCGGAACTAACCGGCCGGCAGTAAATGACGGTGTACTGCACGGCATGAAATGAGATAGCTGGCTTCTAAGCGTCAGTCCGCCAGTTAGCGTCTGGTCGGGGATGCCAAAAGGCCCTGGAAGCGCTGCTTCCAGGGCCTTTTTATTTTCTCTTATTTTATCGCACTGGGCGGGGACTCACGCCTGCATATCGGTCTGTCTGCGGTAGCTGCGCAGGAACAGGAGCGACATGACAAGGCACATCGCTTCGGAGAAGATCGGCGTATACCACACTGCGTCGCCGCCGAAGATCGCCGCGAGGAGAAGAAGCACGGCACTTTGCAGCGCCAGCCCGCGGCCGACCGAGATACAAATAGCGGGCACGGGGCGCTCGATGGCGGTCATAAACCCACCGATGACGATGTTGAAGCCCAGCAGCAGATACGAAACGCTGTAGCGCCGGAATGCACCGATGGAGTAGGCGATGAGCTCATCGCCCGCGTGCGAAAGGTACGTGCGCACGATCTGCGGCGCGAAGAAAAAGACGAGCAGAAACAGCGCCGGCGCGAAGATGCAGACGGTCGTGAGCGCGTAGCGCAGAAGTTTTTGACAGCCCGTGTGATCCTCTTTGCCGTAGTGATAGCTCACAAGCGGCTGCGAGCCCTGCGAGATGCCGACCATGAGGTTAATGACAATGGTCGTCACGTAGGCGATGACCGTGTAGGTCACGACGCCGTCCGTGCCGATGCACTTGAGCACCGTGCGGTTGAAGAGGAAGATCATCAGCCCCGTGCACAACTCTGTCACGCCGTCGGACAGGCCGATGGGCAGGATGCGCGCGTAAAGGTGAGGGTCGAAGCGAAATTTGCACAGCCGGAACGTGCACTTCTTGCTGAAAAAGTGGACAAAGTACGAGATACAGGTCACGAGCTGCGAGATGCCCGTGGCGACCGCCGCGCCGAACACGCCCATGTCGAGGTGAAAAATGGCGATATAGTCAAGCACGCAGTTCGTCAGGCATCCGCCGATAACCGTGAAGAGCGCGTAGCGCGGATAGCCGTCTGTCTTGACGAGCACTTCGAGATTGTAGGACACCAGGTAGCACACGCTGAACGGCGCGATGCCGAGAATATACTGCTTGACATAGTCAAGTGTGATCTCGTCTGCGCCGAGAAGGTACGCAAACGGCTCCAAAAAGAGCAGCACGAGCGCAGTGATGACCGCGCCAAGGGTCAGCAGCGTGGCAAAATTCTGAGAAAAGAGGGCGTTGGCCTCGCGCCGCTTCTCCTGCGCGATGAAAATGGCGATGAGCGTCGACGAGCCGACGGCGAAGAGCACGGCGATGGAAAAGAGCGCGTTGGTGAAGGGAATCGCGAGATTGACGGCGCTCATGGCATATTCGTTCACACCGATCGAGACCATAAGCCCGTCGACCATGGAGTAGAGCGAGAACACGACCTGTGAGACCATCGTGGCGGAGACAAAACGGATGAAGTCATGTTTCAGACTTTTCCCCGAGAGTAACAAAATAACACATCCTTAAATTATAATATTTTATTATGCGTTGATCTGACCGATCCCAAAGCTCCCTGCGCGGAGGGCTGCCGCCGCATCATAGACGGTGTGCGCCATAAGCATTACCATCCGTTTCCGGCGCTGCAAAACGCGTGCGGTCATGTCCTGAAGAAGTGACTCACCTCCATAGAAAAAATCTCCTTCCAGCATTTGGTGTGATCTGAAAACGGCGTCTGCGGCAAAAAGCGGCCAAATATAAGAAAAGCAGCCGCAAAAACGGCTGTATCTTCGACGCCAAGGCGGCTTTTGATCGGTCTGTAGTTTTATTGTACCATAATTTTTTCTACTCTGCAACGCTCTGAAACGCCCAAATACTGAACATTTCAGCCCTTTGAAGTTCGGTGAAATCGGGGTTATTAGTAACATAGTAGAAACACGCAAAAAAGGCCCTTCCAGCTTGAACCGGAAGGGCCTTTTCTCATGGTCAGGTTTTAGTGGCGTAGTCAAGGGAAATCCACCCGGCACCGCTTTTCAGTTTGCCCCACTTGGCCGCACCTTTGCCGGTGCTTTCGGCCACGATGGTATAAATACCGGGCTGGATGTAGCCGGTTGCACCGTAGTTTGTGCCGGGGCCTTTACGGATATTCAGGTTGGTGATCTTCACCCGCACAAGGTAAGGGGTCACGGTGGCCCCTGTGGTGCCGCCTGTGGGCTTTTCTGCGGCTGGGGGTGTAACTACTACCCCACCACCATTGGAAGCGCCCTGAAGCCTCCTGTTGACTTCTGCGGCAATCTCCCCGTGTCTGGAATAAAGATATTCCCCCGGACAGGCTTTGTTGGCGAAGTCACGGTGAACGGTCATGTTGCATCCGTTCCGATGGTTCACACGGTCATTCTTGTTCGTACTCCATACCAACTTCTTGATCCCGTTCCGCTTGCAAATATCCGTTACCAAATCCAACAGGGCCGCATAAGCCTTGGCGGTGACGGCGTAAGGGTGGGTGGTGTCGGAAGCAACTTCAATAGTGATTGCCCGGTTGTCATTGGTGCCGTTGCTGGAACACCAAGAACGATCCTTTTCATCCACGGAAAGGCCAATGGAACCATCCTTACCAACAACATAGTTGGCGGAACATTGCCGGTCTGTGGTGGCGAAATAATCACACCCCTGCTTTGCTGTCCATTGCCCAACGATACAATGAATCGTGATGGTGTCAATGGCATGGTTCCGGGGGCTGGTTTTGTTTTTCGTGATCCGGGTATAGGTTGCAAGGCTGGAATTACTCATTTTCGGTATCTCCTTTCACTTGAAGAATGGCTTTGAACTTGGTGAAGGCTTCAGCAATGTATTTGCAAGAAACCATCAGGACAGCGCCCACAATAACCAAGTCTGCAAAAATTTCTGTGTATTCCTCCGGGATTGCCCACCCAAGCTGATCAGCGTAAATGGGAAGGGTGGTGATTGCTACACAAAGTAAGGTCAGGCCCACAACGAAAGTGGCAACCTTCAGCCCGGAATTGATCATTTTCTGTTTGTCGAAAGGCTGAAGCAAAACCTTGATGTTGTAGTAAAGGGAAAAGGCTACATTGGACAGGTACGCACACAGGAAGATCAGCATAGCCCACCCAATATTGATCAGGTTGTTCAAAACAGCGTTCAGCATGGTTCAAATCTCCTTTGCATCGTTATAAATTTCAGGGCCGTACAGTTTTCGAAGTTTAATCCGGTTTTCGGCCTTGGCTTTGGAATAGTAAAACCCGGTTGCGGTTGCCAATTCTGCGAATACGGCGGGGATCAGATAGGCCAGCGGTTCAAGGTTTTCCGTGCGCCAAATCATAATAAGGGTGAAGGCCGTAACCCCAACGGTCACGGCCCCTACCACATACAAGATCAGTTTGGAAAACTCCCGCTTTGGCTTTTTGGTTCGTCTGCTCATTCTTCCGGGGGATCGGTGGGCAACTCCAAGAATTTTCTGTGAAGATCGTCCATCACCCCATTCACCCCCAAAGAATGATACTGCTTCCAGCAATTTTCAAAATTATCCCGTGCATAGATCGGGGCATAGCCTTTTTCGGAATACTTATTGAAATCGCTGATCATCTGCGCCCGAAGAAGGGCCTGAATACCGGCCTTCAAAGCCTTGGAATCCTCGGTGTTATGCTTGATTTGGCTCCACAGGTATTTGAATACCACCAAAATCAAGGTGGGAACACCAATCAAGCACAACACCTGATAAATCGTCATGGCTTTTCCCTCCTATCAGGCCCCGATCAGGGCGGCAATATAGCGCAAATCCTCAACAGGGCCGTTGTAGAAGTCGAAGTTCCAAATCCAATGTTCTTCCTGATCCGGGCGCTTGTACTTCTGACAAAGGGCATCTTCCCAAATCTTCCCCCACCGGGCCTGATACCCGGCATCACGCTTTTCCAGCTTGGGAATGATCCGGTTCAACAGTTCGCCCCGTTCCTGCCCCATGCCATCATCATTCTGTGTGAAGAAGTCATAGGCGTTTTGGCTGGTGGCCGAACACACCGGAAGATCATTCAGGATCAAAAAACCACCCTGACCATTCAGGGTGGTTCCATACGGAATGTTCACTTGTCCGCAAATCGCCTTGAACCTTGCCCGTTTACGGCAAACATAGGTTTTATACTCCATCCGTGCTTTCCTCCCACCCGTACACACCGGGTTCCCACACATTGGAATCCACCGTGGAAATCCAATGCTTTTCCTTATGGCTCACCTTTGCCCCCTTGGAATAAGCGTCATGCGCTCCCACCGGTTGGCTCCATTCGGGCCATTCTTCAGCGGGATCACTCGTTTTGCTCCACAGGCTGGAAGCCGTGTCCGGTGTCCAATCCGCTTGGGAAGTATGGGCCTGAACACACTTGTAAAGGGTTCCGTTATACCGGCGAATCTGCCCCACCGTGTAGCCAACAGGGAAAGCCCATTCAGCGAACAAATCAGCGTGTTCCGCCGCCGTTTCAGCGTCAATGCTCCCGGCTTCCGCCAAGGTTACAAAGACGATTCCACCGGCTTCCGTGGCCTTGGTGATCTCGCTTCCTGCGTCCGTCTGTTCCAAACTCACCGTTTCCAGTTCATTCATAGCGGCACGGCCCAACAAATGGTAAGCTACACCCTCAAAAACAATGCCCGAAGCGTCAGGCTCCGGGCAAAGGACATAGCAACCATTTTCGGCTTTTTTGATGTAGTTCAGGTTCTCGGTCAGGCCGATACCGGCCCCGGCTTTGATGATTCTAAACATTGTCCACCTCCGAAAAAGATTGCATGGTAAAGCCGCCGCAACCTTAACAACCGTCCATGATCGTTGAAGTTCCGGTAATAGGCGCTTTGGCACTCCATGTATTGTTCTATGTCAAAGAAGGATCGTTTTCCCTCTTTGAACTCTTTGTGAAACAGCTTCAGCTTTCGCCTTGCCCGTTTCACTCCATCCCGGCTTCCATTCACCTTGATCTTGCCGGTTTCGGTAAGGGTGAACCGTGCTTTACAGAACCGGAATGGCTTTGTAAGCGGGATCACCTTACACTTACGCTTGTTCACTCGGATTCCAGCGGCTTCAAATCGCCTTACAATTTCATGGCCCATCAGCTTTGCTTCATCCACCGTGGGAAAGAAAGCATAGTAATCATCCATGTAATGACCGGCGCAATGAACACGGGCCTGACACTTGATCCATTGGTCAATTTTACTTGGTAACGCCACCATTTCCTGTTGGGAAGGCTCCACGCCCAAAGGCATCCCCCGGCCCGGTGTCGGGCATGGGGAATACTGGATTACAGTATCAGCCAAGTTTTGAAGTTCAGGATTCAAAATCAATTCCCGGTGCCGCTGATATAACAGGGCATGGGAAGCATTTGGAAAGAACCCTTTCAAATCCAACAGCAATACAGCACCTTCCCGGCCATATCGCCGGTAATGCCATCCAAGCTGTTGTTTGATCCGTTTGAACTGCCAATGAAGGCCCTTTCCCTTTTGGCTTGCCCCGTTGTCATAGATCATAGAAGGTGAATACAACGGGATCAGGACTTCATTACACAGGGTTTTGTGGATTTGTCGATCCGTAATGTGCGGGGCATCTATCGGGCGGATTTTTCCCCGTTCCCGAAGGGTGAAATGGGAACAGGATTTGGGCTTCCAAGTCTGTTCCAACACCGTTCGCCGCCGTGTTGCCGTATCGGAAAACAGGTGGCCTTCAAAGTTTTGAACACTTTGCTTCCATCGCACCCCGTTACAGCACTTTTTCCCATAGAAGAACATCTTCCGATAGGAAAATATTTTATTCGTTGGCCCAAGGCTATCACACCGGGCCTGTTTTCGTTCCAACCGCTTTGCTTTGCGGCGCTGGAACCTTGCTTCATGCCGTTCTTGGCTTGTCATAATAAAAGTATTCGCCCCTCGTACAAATATCTTGTAGGGTGCCGTCTAAATTGCTTTGCCCTCACACATGAAATGGGATAAGGCACATTCACCCACCATGCAAGAAGCGTCCGTGTAAGGGCATCAAAGGGCAGTTTTAGGGATTGAAACCCAAGGAAGTACAACTCCTTTTACATCGGTCGTCTTTCACCTGAAAAGCCGTTTGCCTTCTGTTACTACATTTGACCGTGTATATTTGCAAAATCCGGGCCGCACACCAGCACAGTAATAGGCATTGTTATTGCCGCCGCCGCCACCCGCGTTGACATCCCGGAAATTATTGTTGTTGTTGTAATTAGGGGAACGAAGCCACCACCACACCGCCAACAGGCTCATTATCAGTTGCACACCTAATGGGAAATTATTTCTGTTTTGCTGTTACATTTTTGATCGCCCCTTTCAGAAGTTCGTTTTCTTTGTCGATCAGTTCACCCAAGTTTTGGGCCATCTTATCCAGTTTTTCCATTGCATCCTGTGACTTCACCGGGTTCCCCTTGGAAGTGGTAAAGGCCCCTTCCGGGTTCTGGTTCAGAATCAGGTAAACATGGGTCAAGCGAACATCCAGCGCCATCAGGGAAGCCCGTGCTTCAAGAAGATGGGCCTTCCTCATTTCAATGCGCTGGTTGTCCGAAGGAAAGATACTATTGGCCTTCTCCGCATGGTCGATGATCTCACCGGCCAGCTTTGCCACCGGCTCCGCAATCAACCGGGAATACCGGGCTGAAAGACGGGTCAGGAAGTTCAGGGTTTCAACATAAATCTGATTGGCCGTGTTGATGAACTCGGCCTTGCTTGTGGTTCTCTTTTGCTTCAGGACAGACATTTTCAGTTATACCCCTTTGGGTGAATTATCGACATTGATCGTTCCTTCCGCCTTTTCCACTTCTTCCAAGTGTTTCAGAAGGACAAATTCAATGTAATTGGTAATGGATCGGTGTTCACGGGTTGCAAGCGCCCCGATCTTGTCAAAGACTTCATCAGATAGGCGCAAGGTGAAAACACGCTTGTTTGTTGCCATACAATACCCCCTTCAAACAGGCTTATGGATATTGTATGGCTGATTTTGTCCGGTGTATGCACTCAAAAGACAGTCAAATGATAGCACTTTGCCGGAAAACCCCCATTTTCAAAAAATCGTCGGGCGGCTTACGCCGCCATTATTATTTTTATTTGGGGTTCCCTCCCGGAACCGCCGCCTTTCGGCGGCGGGATGGGGGCGGGATCATCCTGCGGGGGATTAGGCGGCAAAGCCGGGCCGCACACCAGCACAGTAATAGGCACTGCCATGGCTGCTGCTGCCATCCGTGTTGACAGACTGGAACGTATAGTAGCCGTAGTAATAAGGGGAACGAAGCCACCACCACACCGCCGTGGACACGGCGGAATGATTATAGGCTACTCTACTATTACCGGCTTTGTAGTAATCGTATTGTGCCTGATAATTCTGTTCATAGCTATTTGCATAGCTTCTTGTTCCGAACACTTCAAACTCAGCAAGCAAGAACAAGTAATCGGTGGTGGCCGTTACATAAGTCTGAACATTGCCGCCACCGTTGGCGGTATTATCGGTGTACTTGGTCACGGGTTGCATAACCGCCCTCAAATCGGCGGGAAGCGCCGCCATCAAGCTATTCGCCAACGGGCTTGTGGGGGTGTTACTGTTGCCCAATACAGTTTTTCTCATGTGTGAAGCGTTCCAACCGCCGCTGTTCGTCTGACTGGTATTCATGCGGAAACCATCACCGGTGTTGTTATAATTGCTATCACACAAAGCAACTGCCGTGGAACCGATCTTCCCGATCTGGAAGTGAATCTTGTTCGCACCTTCCTTGGCGGAATTGTGGTTGAAGCCCAAAATAAAGGCGTTCACGGTCAAGTTGCTGAAAGTGTAATTCCTCACGGTGCCATTCAGAACGATGGATTTCACATCACCAACGGCCCAATAGTTGGCCCCCAAACCTGCGGAACTGACTTCCCGGATGGTTGCCCAACTGTTATCGTTCAGAACCTTGGTGGGCAATGTCACTTCAACGGAACAGGTCTTATTGGCCGGGGCCGTGTGGTTGGTGCCAGCGGCCACGCTGACGGTGATTGTAGCTTTTCCTTTACTCTTGGCGGTAACAGTTACCACCGAACCGGAAACACTCACAGAAGCCACCGTGGGGGCGTTGGAAGTGGCCGTAATCTTACCATCACCCGCCCTTGTCACGGTGATGGTGTCTGTGGTCTTTGCGGCGGTCAGTTTGATGGAAGTCTTATTCAAAGACAAACTACCAGCGGCCTTGGCAATGCTCCAAGCAACCGTTTTGGCCCCGGCGCTTCCATCAGCCCACTTGTAGTTCGTTTTCGGCGTGAAGGTGGCATTGTAGGAACCGGCGTTCGTGCCGCTGGTAGTTCCTCCAAGCGTCATTTTCCCGCTGTCATAGTTGTTCCAAGCGGGGCTTTGGGCCGAACCGGTATAAGTAAGGCTGTTGCTCTGCGTGGGGATCGTCATGGTGGCGGCGCTGATCGTCCAAGTCACTTCCTTGGCGGTCTGTGTGCCGTCTGCCCACTTATACTTCCCTTTAGGGGTGAAAGTGGCCGTGTAGGTTCCCGCATTGGTGCCGGTAGTCACGCCGCCCAAGGTCAGCGCATCGGGGTTATAAGCGTTCCAAGAAGGGCTTTGGGCCTGTCCGTTATAGGTCAGGGTGCCATTCTGCGAAGGAAGAACATTGATGGTATAGACGATACCGGACACAGCATCCAAGGCCGCATTTGCGGCATCCTGTGCGTTCTGTGCGGCTTCCACACAGGTTCCGATCTGGTTCAACAGATACGGGTGGGCGGTCTGATCAAGGTTGTGTTCGCTCACCTTGTTTTGGGCCGTACCTTTGGGATCATAGTTCATGTTGGGAAGCTGTTCGGCGGGAACCTTACCATCCACCAGATCAGCCTTCCCGGATTGACCTTTCTGAAGGGCTTCAACGGCATCCGCATTGGCCTTCATTTGGGTATCAATCTTATCCATGTTTTCATTCTGAACCCCTACATCATAAAATTCAGATTCAAGGGGTTTAGTCAGCTTGTAATTGGTTGTTTTATTCGCCATTCTTCAAAACCTCGTTTCTCAACTGATTATGGGTATAGGCGGCAAGCTGGGCATGGGTGAACCGCCCAAGTTCCGCATGGGTGTTATAAAGCTGAAGCAAGGTCACAACCATGTTTTGGGGAACAACCCGGTTCAGCAAAGATTCAACATCATTGAAGTTGTTCTTTGCGGCCAACCCGATTTTCACAAGAAGCTGATAGGTGCCTTCTTCCACATCAGCGGAATAGTTACCCTTCCCGCACAGCGTTTCAAGGATGTTCCGAAGCTGGGGCAAGGTGTACGGAAGTTCTTCATTGATCCGGGTCAGAATACGGAACCGGCGATCTTCAAGACTGTCCGTGCCTTTGGGGGTGATCCCCAAAATCTTTTCCCACCGGGAAAGGCCCATGTTTCCAGCGGTGGGAATGAACTGATTATCAAGAAGATCATCCGTGGTATTCCACGCCTTTTCAATTTCCGGCTGTTCGCTCCCCATGATTCCCTGAAACTCTGCATAATCACGAATGACATAGGGAAGATAATCAATCAGTTTGCGTTCCATGCTCCCGGCCCCCTTATCCGCTGATCACGATGGTTCCCGGCTCAATGGTTCCCAAAACCGGGATGTGGTCAAGGGTCAGGGTACAGTTCGCCGCTTCACCGTTGATCTTGGTGTTGGCAATATCCAGAATACCGGTGATTCCCAACAGGCGGCTTTCCACCTGACTGATACGAACCACAAGGGCTTCATTCTGGTCTGCCCAACTTTGGGCCAGTTCCAAGAAGTAACCGTTGATTGCTTCCGTGACATAGGCGGAAACATCATCCCAACTCCATTCCCGCTGATAGTACAGATCGAAGGAAAGGTTGATGGTATCTTCACCCACGCCTTCAACCCTCACCACATGGCCGATGGGGGCAATGCCCACACCTTCACCGGCGTTCTGAAGGGGGTCAACTGCGGTCTGCACCTGATCCACAAGGGCTTCAGAAGGCTTCTTGAAGGAACTGTTGATGATCACCAGCTTCACGGTTCCGCCCACGGTCAGCTTGCTATTGGCTCCCGCCGCATACACGGCATTCAACCACGCCTTGATTTCCTCGGACACACCGGAAAGGCCGCTGATCCAAGTGTCGGTTCCCGTGGGCGGGATCAGCTTGGCCGGGTTCAAATCGCTGTTCCAAACCCGATATACCTTCACACCGCCCACGCCGGGAATGGCGTTCACCTTTTCCAGATAATCCGCACGGTTGCCGCCGAAGGCTTGGGCGTTCAGGCTATCCATGTAACGCTGTCTGAAAATCTCGGTATCTTCTTCATCCTCACCGGGGATCACCACGGCGGAAATGGAACAGGTTTCAAGCCCGTCCACATACTCAATGGGAATCACCGTTCCGGTGTAGTCATTACCGGCTTCACCAGCGGTTTCACAGGTGATTTCATACTTACCACTTCCACGATCAGCCGAAACATAATAGTTCAGTTCTCCAATGGAAAAGCGGGTGTTCATGGGAAGGTGCAAGGTGGTTGGTGTAATGCTCAACTGCAACACGGCGGGGCTTGCCGGTTGCGGTTTCAGCCCCCTTTCTGCCGCCCTCAAAATGAGATAAGGGCGGGTTGCGGTGTCTGCAAAGGTTTCATTCAGCACCGTATCAAGGGCAATATAAAGGTTCTGCAATTCCACGGCGGCGGGGGCATCACCGCACCAAACCAACGAACCTTCACGGGTGTCCAAATTGCCATTGATAGAAAGCGCCTTCTGAAGCATCCGGGAAAGGATTGTTTCATAGGTCTGTGCTTCATACATCAGATTTCAACCCCCAATTCTGCATTGATTTCGCCAAAAATGCTGACCACCGTGAAGGTAGTCAGCACTTTCTTTTTGTTCACCGTAAATTCAAAGTTCTGAACCGCCGTGATCCTATCATCCTGAAGCAAGGCTTCACGAACCCGGCGTTCAATTTCGGGAATACAGTATTCCACATCTTTCCCGATCAGATTATGAAGTTCAACCCCATAATCCCAAGAATGGATCAACCATTCATAGCGTTCTGTGTTCAGGATCAGGAAAACCGCCTGTTCCACAGCTTGGATTTCATCAATGGTGCCGATGATGGTCAGGTTGTTGTGGTTCATCCTGAAAGTACGGCTTGGAAGGGTTTCAATGGTGAAATCCTGTTTAATATCATCCTGCACTTGCGGAATCATCATCAAGCCCCCTTTACTCGGTCAATAACCACGAATTTCTTTCCTTGCTGAACCCGGATCAGAAGCACCTTTTCACCGGCCTTCAAAGCGTTGTGAACCTTGAAGGTTTTCTTGCCAACATAGGCGTGTTTGTGGGCTTCATACGCCGCCGCACCAGAACCACCGCCCTTGTCCTCGGTGCTGTGGTTCACCGTCATATCAACTTCAAAATCGGTCACATTCCGGGTCAGGATCAGCATTTTGGAAGTGTAGATGGATTTCTGATCCACCTGAATTTTCAAGGGTGAAGCGGAAAGGACAGTTCCAAACAGGATGTTCACCGGCTTCCCGGCTTCCACAGCTTCCACCGCCGCCCGTTTCACAACTTCAACAGGATTAGGCAATAAATTCACCCCCGATCAGGTCAAGTTCCATCATGTGTTCATCACCCCTGAAGGTGTGGGTGACTTTGTTCACCACCATGTAATTGTTGGTGACAATATCCCCAAGGTTCAGGGCCACCACCACGGCGCTTCCAGCACGAACCCGCACATCACCGAAAGCGTTCTGAATGGTCAGCTTGCGGGTTTTCTGATCGTACAGCTTCAACAGGGCATCCGCCTTGGCGGAAGCGCCCGTTTTGGTCTGAACTTCTTCAAAATATTGAAGAACACCCCATTGGTTCATTTTCGCCCCGTCCTGTGCAATGAACAATTCCCGCTTACCGGTTTTTTCATTGTTATAGGCCAGCTTGATCTTGTTATAGGTCTGTTCATCAATACTGGATTCATAGCTGAAGTTTTCCCCGGTTTCTTCATCAATCAGAAGGTTCAGCTTCATGGTATTGATGTTCTTCAGGGTCAGCTTCCCGGCATCGTCATACAGAACATAAAGCTGTTTGGTATTCATCAGGGTTTCATCAAGGGCGCTCTGGATCATATCAAACAGGGTTTGGTTTTCTTCCACGATGGTTTCAAGGGTATAACCGGTATCTTCCACCGTGCCAAGGTTCAACCGGAAATCTGTTGCAATGCGCTTCAGAAGGTCGGAAGCCTTCAGCCCTTCTTCCGTGATGGTGTCCTTGTTCTTCAGATAGCGCAACTGATCATAGGCCACAACATCAATGGTGCCGCCCTTGTCACGCTTCTTCTTGAACACAAAGCCATAGAACATGGCGGTTCCGTTCACAGTCAGCTTCACCGGATCACCTTCAGCAAAGTTCAGCCCCGGCCCCTTGACAACGGTGAACTCCAACTTGCCGGGGGTTCCCTTGCGTTCCAAGGTCAGCCGTGCGCCTTCCTCGACAACGGGGAATTGAATGGTGCTGTTATGCTGGATGAACAATTCAACTGCCAAACGGAATCACCCCTTTCAGGAAGGCAAAGTAAGAACCTGACCGGGATAGATCAGGTTCGGGTTCTTGATTTTGTCCTTGTTCAGATTATAGATTTTCGTGTAATCGGCCCCGTTGCCCAACTGCTTCTTGGCAATGTTCCAAAGGCAATCACCAGATTTCACCGTATAGGTGGCGGCTTTCGGGGCCGTTGTGGTGGGCCGGGGTGCCGCCTTAATCGTTGCGGTGGCGGTTCCCCCGGAAGTCTTGGCCGGTTGCACGGTCACGGTCTTGGTGCCATAGGCTCTGTACTGTTTCAGGTTGATCTTCACCTTCACATCAAAGCCTTCACCGGCATCATCGGTGATTTCATAGGTTTCAAGGCCAACGGTCAAATTGGTGTAATGGAACATCCCGCCACCGGGCTTCTGCCGGTTCAGAATGAATTGGAACGGGGTCTTGCTCACCTTCAGCCGTTCAAACAAGGACAGGTAATAGGCGGCGCTTTGCGCTCCACCGTTACTGAAGGGATAGGACACTTGGGGAAGAACCAATTCAAAGGACACATCCGAAAGGCCAGCGGCCTTCAGAATGTTGATTTCTTCCCCGTTGATCAGGGTCATGGTCTTGTTCTGGTTGTTGATCTTCACCGTCACCTTGGAAGGGGTGATGGGCATAAGCGTTCCCGCCATATACAGTTTATATGCCATTACTCATGCACCCCTTCTTCAGAAACTTCCAGCTTTTCAGCAAAGTCATTGGCCCAAGCATCCATGATTCCATCCAAATCAGCATCTTTGGAAATGTGGTTTTCATTGTGCTGTTCAACCTTGATTTCAGCGGTAGTGAACCGGTTGATTGCTTCACGCTCCGCAATGTCACGAAGATAGGCCAAATCTTCTTCAGCAATATCCAAGGCATCAGCGGTGGCCGCTGTGTTGTTTGCAATATCGCCGGTGTTCCCGTAAATGCTATCAAGATCATTGCCAAGGTTGAAGGCATCCAAAGAATCAGCCCCCATAGAATCCAAGGCGGAAAAATCAAACATACCGGAAACCTTATCGGCCACGCCATCACCCCAAGCGGCACCGGAAGCAAAGGCATCAGCGGCCCAACCATCTTGGAAGGTGTCAAAGGTAGACATTCCTTCATTGAAGGCATCGGCAACGCTCTTGTATTCCTCTACATTGCCATAGGCTTCAGCGGATTTAGCCGCATATTCGCTTGCTTTGTTGGTAATCCCGGAATAGTCGAACTCAACGAAGGGCAATTTGTTCAGGGCTTCACAGATACCCGCCACAACAGTAAGGGCCGTAGAAAGAAGGTTGTAAAACCACCCCTGAACATTGGAAATAACATTGTGGAAGGCCGTTCCGATGTTGGAAGCACAGGCCCCCAAAGCATTCCAGATACCCAAGGCGATATTCGCCACGGACAGGCCAAGGTTTTTGAAGAAGGCGATCACCACCATGATTCCGCCGCAAATCACACCGAAGCCGCTATTGGCAACACCGGTGAACTTTGCAACCGCCGCACAAGCCGCATAGATAGCCGCAATCACGGCGATAATCAGAAGGATGATCCATGTCAGGGGGCAAGCCAAAAGCGCCGCATTTAGGCCCTGCTGGGCTACCGTAGCGGTGAAAGTGGCTCCCGCTTCCATAGCAGTTGCCGCCGCATGAACGGCCTTGGCCGTTGCCTGAATACCCATAATGGCATTTGTCACCAGCGCCACACCGTTATAAATCAGCATAGCGGCCACAATACCCATGATGATAGGCTGAATCCAACTCCAATTATCAACAATCACCGAAGCAACGGAAATCAGAATATCCAATAGCGAAGAAGCCACATTTGCAACCCCCGCAAGCCCATTGATCAGGGCCGTGGTAACTTGCTGGAACTTGGTGCTATTGGCAATCTGGTTGATCTTGGTCAGGATCGGGGCGAACATGGAAAGGGCTTTATTTTTCATCCCGGCCCAAATCTGCGCCCAAGTCTTGGGCATGGAATCGAACTTTGCGTTGGTTTCATCCGCCATAGCAAACATGGCGTTCTTCACCACTTCAGCCGTTACCTTGCCTTCCTGTGCAACCGTCTTGATGGAACCTTCCGCAATGCCCATATATTTTTCAATGGCTCTTGCGATACCCGGCGCACCGTCCAGAATGGAGTTCAGTTCTTCACCACGAAGCGCACCCGCCGCCATTGCCTGTGTAAGCTGGATCATGGCGTTGCTTTGCTCTTGGGCCGTAGCGCCGCCAATAACAAACTGCTTGTTCACCTGCTCCATGAAAGCAATGACCTGATTCATGTCACCGTTGAAGGCGTTACCGGCGTTCAAGCCAAGTTTCGCAACGGCGGAAGCGGTATCAAAGTAAACGGATCGGGAACGCTGGGCGGAAGCCATGATCTTCTGTTCCAACACATCCACGGAACCGCCATCATCCACCAGCAGATTCAACCGGGCCTTGGTGCTTGCCAATTTATCCGAAATGTTCTGCACCTTATTGATCCCGACGATACCACCAGCGGCAACGGCAATTTTCTTGATGGTGGACAGAAGTCCATTGGCGGAATTGTTACCCCCACGAATGGAATTATTGAACTTTTGCTGTTCATTATTGGCGTTCCTGATATTTTCTTCAATGGCATCAAAGGCGGTTCCCGCTTTCGCCCATTCTTCACGGGCTTCCCGGATTGCCGCCGTGTCAACGGCTCTACCGGAAGCCTGTTGCATGGATTCAAAGGTGTTCAGCACAACACCCATAGCCTTGTGCATACTCTGAAGGGGGCTGGTAACACCATCATAAAGGGCAATAGCGGTTCGGATAGTTCCCACAGGGATCACCACCTTTCTTGGAGAATGGCCGGGGCCTTAATGGTGTCGGCCCCGGCGCTGTTTGCGTTCAATTTCCTTCTGCTTCTTCTTTTCAGCTTCCACCCGAACATCAATGGCCGCAATGATGAAGGCCCGTTCACGGCGGGGCAAAGCATAAAAGGCGGAAGGTGTCAAATGAAGTTCGTGAAGGCAATAGTAAGCAATGTTCGCTTCACCATCACCTTCACAGATTAGTTTTTTGCTTCATCAACCTCATCCTGCATGGTGGTATCAAAACCACACACTTCCTGAATCTTGGTCAGGTATTCGGCATATTCGCCGGGGGTCAGCATGGTTTTCAGAAGGGCATCAGCGCCCATGACCTTGTAGCTGTCCTGAAGTTCCTTATCATTCAGATTGGGGAACACGGTACAAGCCACGGCCAGCTTGCCAAGGTAAAGATCATAGTCGGTTTCCTTCTGATACTGGTTCTTCTTGCCGGGAACCGGAACACGCTTGGCACAGGACTTCCGAAGGGCTTCATCCTCGGTGCCGGTGACGGTCTTGATCTCCCAAGGAATGGGGTTGCCATCCTCACCCAAGAAGCGTTTGGAAGCAACAAACTTGATGTTCTCAACGGGAACGGCGTTTTCAGCCAAAAAAGCGGACAGGCTCATTGTTTTTTTCCTCCTATATTTTGATACGAAAAAAGGCCCCGGCCCCTACCGAAGTAAGGCCGGGGCGCTCTGCTTACTGCATACCGGCCAAAAGGCTGAAGGTTTCGGGCATCTCGAAATCTTCAAAGGTGAAGTCCATATCTTCATCCAAGTATTCCGCATCAGCATCAAACTTGGCAAGCAAGCCGCCATCCATATTGCAATCCTTCAGGATCACGGTCTGACGGCCCACGGAAGAAGTGGGATCTTCATTTGTCACCTGAATGTCAAAATAGACATCCTCGCCGGTGTCCTTATAACGCTTCATCAGCTCACGGAAGATGGAAGTGTTATAGTGGAAGGTGGCGGAACCCGTACCCTTCCAGCCGGTGGCCTTATTTCCCTTGCCGGTCTTGCCCAAAATGGGAACTTCCGTTTTGTTCTTCTCAAAGTTGGCTTCAAGGTTGATAGCCTGCATGAAGTTGTAACGGTTATCCCCGATGGTCACGAAACATTCAGCCAAGGAAGCGGAAACAGCATCCTTGGCGTTCATGATGGTTCTATCTGCCATGATGGTTGTACCTCCTTACTGAACATAGACGGTCATATAAAGCTGTTCCATAGCGTTCACGGGGGTCACATAATCAGTAACCACCACGGATTTCTTGGTATCGCCCTTTTCAACCGTCACATTTTCGCCGCTGAAGTTCTCAATGGCCCGAATATCCTGAAGTTCCGTGTGGTGCTTCACAATATCGTTCCAAAGGGAAATCCGGCCAGCGGCATCATTGGGAACCTTGCCAAGATACTTCTTGCCGAACAGAACGGCAATATCATTGGCGATCTGATCCAAAACTCGGATCGTCTGGTTGCTGGAAAAATCGCTGGACTTTTCATCCGTGATGGAAATGAAGCTGTTAATGTCAGTCAGGACACACACCGCTTCATCCACACGATGGAACATGAAGGAACCTTCCCTGATCCCGTTTTCAAGCTGGGTCTGCGTGAAATCGGTGTCCACATCGTATTCACCATCATAGGTCATGTTGGTGGCGCTCTTATTGACCGCCGTGCCGCCGATCACACCCGTAACCCAAGGGATCAGGGCGGTGGAAGTCTTGTCGGAAGTCAGGCCGTTCTTGACGCTCACAACGCCTTCATAGTCGGCCAGCTTGCGGAAAAGAACCACCTGAAACTTCTTACCCACATCATCACGCATACGCTTTGCGAAAGCCGCAAACAGGGCGGTGATGGTGGCCTTGCTCTCGGTGCAACCCATAGCATTGAAGGTGTACGCTTCCGCCTGATCAAGATAGGTCTGATAGTCGGAATCGGCCACGGTGCCATTGGTGCCGCCCGTCAGGGGCAAGGAAGCGGTCAAAGAAAGGGTTCCGCTGGACTTCCAATCCACATAGGCATTGGCCTTCAGATCGGTGATAGCGGCCACACCTTCCTGAAGATCAACCTGAACGGTTCCCAAGAAGGTTGCCACATCGAACAGCGGCTTCTGTTCTGTGGTGTTTTCATTCGCCGTGATAACGGTACGAAGATCATTACCACGGGTGCCGGGGTATTTGGCCGTTGCGTAGGTGTTAGCCGCCTTCACGCCGCTGGTGCCAAGACGGAAGAAATGAACGGTTTTGGCGTGAAGGAAGATTTCACGCATAGGCTTCAGTTCATCCGCCGTGTACGCATAGCCGAAAATTTTCTGACTGTTCTTGATAAAGTCAGCCTGTTCCACCGTGAAAATCTTGCCTTCAGGCCCCCAATTCATAGCAAGGGGGATGGTGACAATGCCACGGTCAGAAAGGGTGGCGCTTGCCTGCGCCACAGAAATGAAGTTGATATATGTACCGGGCAGAACCTTGTTCTGCACCAAGAAGGTGCCGCCGCCAAGGGCCATATTATTTCACCTTACCTTTCATAAAGTCATTGATCAGCCCATCAATCTGATCGAAGGTGTATTCCTTCCCATCTTCCAAAAGGACAGACAGAAGATCACGCCGGTCAACGTAACGCCTGAAGGTCAACACCCGTTCTTTGGGGAATACCACCGGGGCCGTGATGGTCGGTTCCTGTGCGGTGGCGGCTTTCTTTCTGGTAGCCATTCAATCACCCTTTCTTTGGCTCCACAGTAGTTTCCAAGGTTTCCATTGCGGTTTCCTCGGTTTCTCTGCGAAGTGTCAAATTGTAGTTCACGAAGAAGTGAAGAACCCCGTCTTGCACTTCATAACTCATGGAAGTTCCGTGAAGCACATCCCCATTGGGAAGGGTGATGAACTCCAAACATTCCATCAAATCCTCGGCCATAGTGAACAATTCAGCGTTGTTTCTCCCGCTGGTTGGGAAATAGTGAACATCCAGCGGGTTCCGGTTCATGAATCGGTTCTTCTGCAACGAGGAAATGTCAGGCTTCAGGACAGCAATGAAAAAACAGGGTTCCTTGAAGCCCTGTTCCACATCATTCTGATAGATTTTGTACCCGGCTCCAAAGGTGGCGTTCAGCTTCATGGAAACACCTTTGATGATTTCATTGATCAACTGAACACCCCCTTCAAAGCGTCATACAACATATCATTCAGAATGGACGGGGCCAAGGTTTTCACTTCCTGTTCGGAAATCGTCAGCATGAACCGCCCCTTCACCCAACTTGCCTTCAGGGTCTTTCCCAAGGCGGGAACATAGCGCCCCGGTGTTTGCCGGTGGCCGTATTCCACATAGGACGCATATTCCAAATTGTTGATGATGGTCACGGTGTACTGCTCCCCATGTTTTTCAATGGGAAGGATCGTCCAAGCATCACGCAAGGAACCGCCACGATAACCGGGCCAATATTCTTCCTTGGCTTCATCCATGGCATACGGCGGAACCACACCAACGGGGGTTCTTTTCTTCACCTTATTCAGAAGGATTTGGGCAATCTTCTTGGCGGCATCCCGGCAAAGCCGATCCATGTCAACTTCCGAAAGCTGTTGAAGGCGTTCATCCAGCTTCTTCAATTCCCGGTAATCACATCGGCCCCATCTTCCCATCAGGCCCACCCCCTGAAGGGTTCAAGCATGATTTCTTGATGGTTGGAGAAAACACCCGGTTCACCGGAACGGGAATAGGTGAAGGTTCGTTCCACATCGTTTGGCCGGGTGACAATGATCTTGCATCCTGCGGGAACCTTCACATCCGGGGAAAGGAACAGCTTCACCACCTGTTGGGCGGTTGCCACTTCATCCCCATTGGTTGAAGTTAATGTTTCAAAAGACAGCTTGCACGGCTGATCCTGAAGAAGCGGCTTTTCTTCAGAATCCGTCAGGTGGGTGACAGGATCGGTGACTTCCTCACGGATGAAGATAGAACACCGATCCTTCCACAACCGTTCCAAGGCGGTTCGCACGGCCTTATTCACCATACCAACCGCCTATAACGGTAGATTTCACCAATGCGCCCGTTGATCAGATAATCAATCAGGCTGTTCAACCTCTGTTCAGGGGTTGAACTACCTTCACCAAGGGCAAAGGTAATGTTGGTGTCACCTTCCTGAATGGATTTCACCGCCGCATCCAAATCAAACCCTTCAAGCTGTCCAGAACACTTCTTCATGTTCAGGTATTCGCCCACGGCCATAGAAACGGCCAGACTTTCCAACCCCTCCGGGATTTCGGAAAGGTTGGAAAGGTTTTTGATCCGCCATTGAACATTGGTCAAAACCATATCCAACAACGGATCATCAGCGGCCCCCGCTACGCCAAGGGCCGTTAGCATTGCAACCGCTTTATCACGCAACGGGGTTCACCGCCTTTAGCCACGGGAAAGAATCCGGGCAATGGGAATGGCCTTGTGGTTGATGTAGGAACGCTGACTTGCGGTGCTTTCACCGGAATGAACCAGCGTCCAGTTGCCGCCGTTTTCCAGTTCAGCCGCCGTGGGGCTGGTGCTTGCCTGCGTTTTCTTCTCATAGGACAGGCCGAAGGGGGCGAAAACCTTACGCTGACGCATATACAGCAAATCTTCACCGCCGTTGGTCTTGGGGTCACGGGCCATTTCATAGGGAACCTTTACGCCGATGTCCTCATAAGAGAAGGCACCATTGCCCATAGCATAGGTGGTGTACTGAACGCCAGCAACCACATAATCATTGGCCGCAAGGGTCTTGGAACCGAAGTAAGGCGTGACCTTGGACAGAAGGATTTCGCCATCGGCGGGGGCGCCAGAAGCAATGATCTTCAAAGCGCCATCGGTGTTGGCGTCGGCATCAAAATAGCCTTCAGAAACAGGCATCTGATCAGTGACGATCACCAGCTTACCGTTCCAAGTACCCAATTCCAAATCACGCTGAATCCCGTCCTTGTCGGTGTACTTCAGGCGTTCGATCAGGTTCAGGTTTTCAAGGCCGGTGGAAACATCACTATGGCAGAAAACCAAAGTGAACTTCTTCTTGTTCGCACCGCAAGCCTTGTTTGCCGCCGTGTTCAGGGTAGTGGCGGTCATAGCGCCGGGAACGGTGGTGGTGTGCTTCTCCACAAATTCCTTGTTCTTGGTGTCGGTGGTGGACATGGCGAAAATGCCCTTCAGGGTGGAAAGAATGGTGGCTTCATCCAGTTCATCCTTGTACTGTGCAACCTGTTCGCTGATGTTCGCCATGAAATCAACGCCACCGGTCACATCATAGGAGAAATCACGCTCTTTCCATGCCTTGGCACGGCCAACCACCACAATACCCTGTTCAAAGGTCTTGGTGGAAGTTGCGGTAATGTCGGTAGAACCATCATAGTTCACCGCATCACCGTCAATCAGGCCACGCATGGCAATGCGGGCATAGGCGGTGCCGTTCTGACCGCTGAACACTTCACGAATGTCAGGGTTTGCGGCCAATGCACGGGATTTCTTGATTTCGTTCATGTTCAGGTTGGGAACACGGGCCACCATGTACTTGAATGCTTCAGCATTGAAACTCTTGGAATCAAACTTGTTGTTAGGCATAGTTCAAAACTTCCTTTCTAAAAATAAGATTTGTAGGGGTGTTGGTTAGTCCAACTTTGCATCCGGGTGGGCTTCCAAATACTGACACAGTTCATCATAGGTCATTTTGGAAGGATCATCACCGGCCGGGGGTGTATCACTCTTTTCACCGGGCTTGGCACCCTTGAACTTCTTATCAGGGGCCTTGGTGTCAAACAGAAAAGCCGTGTCCTGACCGTCCACCAGCTTCTTGATTTCGTCACCCAAGCCCTTCACCGTGCCATCATCGGCCAGTTCAGCCTTGGCAAGAAAATCAGCCATCAGCGCCTTAACAGCGGTGTTGTTCTTGGCCTTGGCTCCGGTCAATGCCATATCAACGGCGTTGCTGATCTTCAGCGCCTTCAGTTCGGCTTCATGGGCCTTCTTCTGGTTGGCGTTGTCGGTCTGAAGCTGTGTGATCTGATCCTGAAGCGCCTTGGTGTCACCTGTGGACTTCTTCAGCGTTTCAAGCTGGGTGTCACGCTCTTTGATCGTGTTCTTTGCGTTGGTCAGTTCGGTGTTGACCTCATTGAAGCGGCTTTTGGTAATGAAGGAACCGTTCAGGCCCTCCATGACCTTATTGGCCTGTTCCTCGGTCAAGCCCCATTCCAACAGATTTTCCTTTGTCATAGTGATAACCTCCAAATCCTTTTTTACCGTGGGTTAGGAACCACGATTTTATTTAGATTTCTGTTTACCGCCCACAAATCCAAAACGGCGATGGTATGAAAAAACCACCACCGGCCAAAGGCCGGGGTGGTCAAATCATCAGATATTAAATTGGGGTGTTCAAAACCGTTCCATCAGGATATACGGCCATCAAGGGAAGGCTTGCATCTTTCCCATACACAGCGCCTTCCGCTTTGCATCGGAACACATATCCGGTTCCATCCCTTCCACAACATTCCTGAATGATATAGCCGTATTCTTCACCGGTATCATCATCCTTTTCACGGAACTTCTGAAGGATTTCCCGTGCTTCCTGTTCGGTCATATCATTTCACCTCCACGGTAGCAGAAATAATGTTGGGGTCAGTTGTCAGCGCCTTATCATCCAACCGGAAATAGCCAAAACACCCTTTGGAACCTCTGGTGAAGTAATCGGAAGCGTCCATATTCCCGGTTTGGGGATCAAGGTAATGGACTACACCACCGGTTTTTTCCGCAATGAACACATGGGCGCTTCCGCCATAGGTTCTTTTCCATTTGATATAAATGGAAAAGCGGGAACCATCGGGGGCATTTGCCAACGCCTTTTTCACGGCGGCTTCCGTCTGGTTCAATGCGTAGGCTTGATAGGAATATTGATATGCCCCCGGCTGAATGAAACATTCAGAACCCCAAGAAATAATGTTATTGGTGGAAGGCTTGGGCTTTGCAACCACATCATATCCACGGCGGCGAAATTCATACGCCTGAACACAACGCTGACAGTTCACGCCATAGGCGCTTCCCCGTGAATAGTTGGGGTTCGCTCCCTTGACAGCATCTTGAATCGCCATCGAAGTTCCTTTCTTGGCTCCGGTGGCCTGTTCCACTATATCCAATATAGCCGTAGCGGTTGCGGCTGTCAAGCCAGCCTTAGAACCTCCGTTCACGAAGGTCTGAACCCAATCAGCATATTTCATGTTGGCGGGAACATAGTACACATCCCCATCGGCGTTCCGGGCGGCTCTTTCACCGGCATACTTGGGATCAATGGCCGGGGCCGTAGTTCCTCGACAGTTGGGGTGGAACGGCGGCACAGTCACGCCGGGTTCATATTGGGAAATAGGGATCACCTTACCATCAAGCCCACCACAAATGGAACAGGTATGGGAATCCAGCGTTTCAATGATTTCCACCATTTCAACATCCAAATCCTTGTAACATTCCTTGGTGGCAACTGCATTGAAATAGGTGGTTTCGGTGTTGACCAATCGCCCCGCCTTATACCGATGAACCCCGAACTGCTTCTGAATGGCCGTGGTGATCTTGGCCGGGGAATCACCCCGAAGAAGCCCTTGTGTCAGGCTCTTACTGACCGAACCCACCAAATCATTTTTGTTCAGCCAACAGCGATCCCGGAAGGTTCGCCCGTCCGTTGTCCAAGGCTTTGAAAGCAAGGTTTCAAGTTTTTTCTGATCCAGCCCGGTAATATCCCAACCAAGGCCCACGCCCTTCTGAACCTCAAAGGCTGTGTGGGTGTAGCCATTGCCCACAACCTTCTTCAACAGGGCATCCAGACTATCAACCTGATTGCCGTACAGCAATTCAAGCTGTTGCTGAATACCTGTCTGAACAGCTTCAAGGCGGGAAATGTGGAACCGGGTAGACGCATTTTCCAGCTTCTTCAGCCATGCCGCATCCAACCCGGCCTGTTCACCGATCTTGATATACTGTTCAACGCTCCAATGAAATTCTTCAAGCTGTCCAGCGGTCAGCCATTTCCGGGCATCGGTCAGGCTGATTTGGTTGTTCCCCGCAAAACGGGCATACCAGCTTTCAATTTCCTTCTGAACGGAACGCTGTGCATCCAGATACAGTTCTTCCATGTCCTGAATGGTCTTTTGGGCTTCTCTGTGGGCGCTGTCCTCCAAGATGGAAAACCGCCCACGCCAATAATCCGCATTTCTCATGGGCCGTTCCTCCAATCCTGAAAAATGGCTGGGATGGTTGGAATCGAACCAACGGATCAGGGGGTCAAAACCCCTTGCCTTACCTCTTGGCTACACCCCAATATAAGCCCAACCGGAATTGCACCGGGGCATCAATGGCAAGTACCAGTTACCAAAGATGAACTGTTTTTATGGGCCACAGCTTATATTATTTTGGAGCAAGGACGCATCACCCGAAACGCTCCCCGCCATGGTGCTGAAGGTGGGATTTGAACCCACACGCCTTGCGGCAACGGATTTTGAATCCGCCGTGTCTGCCTATTCCATCCACTTCAGCAAATAAGACTTCCCCATCAGGGCTGAAGGCCCCGCAAGCATTTTCAGCCAAGTCCAACAGGGAAGCATGGTAGCCCGTGCCGGGATCGAACCGGCGTTACCGCCGTGAAAGGGCGGTGTCTTAACCACTTGACTAACGGGCCATGATGGGCCGGGGAAGGGAATTTCACCCTTTGGCGGGTAGGAGTAATAGCACCCCGCCACACTCAATGTCTGCCCCGGCATATATTGTGAAACGGCGGGGGTTATTCACCCTCGCCATCGTCACCTTTGTTCTGGTTGCCGGTCTGGAAGGCACCGGCGTATTCCTGTGCTTGTTCCATTGCTTCTTCCTTTTCCTTCTGCAACCGGGCCATTTCCGCTTCAACATCAGTAACCCACGGGTGCTGTTCCACAATGGTTTCATTGGAAAGAATACCAACGGACTTGGAACAGTTTTCAATGGATTCAGATTCATTGATCAGAATATCCCGGTTGAACACAATCGCCACATCATCCGTGAAATCTCCAACGCCGGTGTTACTGAAGTGGTTATTGATGAACCACAACAGTTCTTCAAAGGCCGCTTGGAACTCGGTTTCCATGCCGTTTGCGTCAAGGTCAATGTCAGAATACATGGATTGAATGTTCATCTGATTGGGGTTGCCGCTCAAACGATCATCTTTGGCATCGTAACCACGGGCATTTTCAATTAGGGCTTTCTTGAACACATCCAAAATGGCCTTGTAGTTCTCGGAATTGACTTCCACCGTCAGGGTGGTAACATCACCATCATCGCGAACCTTCACGGCTCCGAAAGTGGCGAGGTTGCGGCGGAACTCACCAAGATTTTCACCATCGTAATTCTTCAGAATCAGGATGGTATTCCGTGCGTCCTCTTGCATATTGTTTTCAAAGTCGGAAATCATGGTGTTGATTCCGTCCTGAAGGGTTTTCACACGGCGAATCAGGGGGATTTCCTGTTTGTTATATTTGAACGGAATCAGGGGAATCCGTTCCCAATTCAATTCGGTGGGTTCCTTGCCTTCTTCCTCAATGGTGAAGTAGCTTTCATGTTCCCCGGCTTCCACATCAGGCTTCAGTTCGCTTCCATCATAGATATACCGGTAAAGGCCATCGGTCTTGAACAGTTCAACCCGTTCAATGATTTTCTTGGTATATCCATCCCACACTTCCTGCGGGTAAAGACGGATAGCAGAATCAAGGATGGTGTGATCATCGTCAGCCCAAAACGGAAGAACTTCATAGGCCGGGAAATGTTTGAAGGCCAGATTGCCCTTTTTGTCATAGAATGGGAACAACCAGCCAAGGCCACCATTCAGGGCATCTTCACAAACATACTTCAGAAGCCGGTGGAACCGCTTATTGAACACATCGTTCAAAGCGTCCGCATAGGCTTTGTTCTGACAGTTCACCGTGAAGGGCTTGCCCACAAGGTAGTTGGTTTTCTGATCCACCATCAGGGCATATTGGTTATCAATCAGGCGGTTGTTCGGAAGATTGTCCACTTCCTGAAGTTTGCCATCAGCACCAATGATTGTGCGCTTCCGGTTCAGAATGTCATGACGGCCTTCATAGTAGTCAGCGCCTTTAATCTGATCCATGCGCTTCAGGCTGTTCTTCCATTCACGGATTTCAGCGGCGTAAAACTGAAGTTCAGTCATGCCGTTTCGCCCACCCTGAAGGATCAGGCGGTTGATACGCTCCATAGCGTTATCCAGAAACATATTCAATCACCCTTTCCTTTCACCATCGGGGGGGGGCAAAACCCACCGGCCTGTTTCGGGTTTTCTCTAAAACCAAAGACTGATTGGGAAGTTCCACTTCAATCTTCAAGGTTTTATATGGAAGGCGTTCAGCCCATTGTTCAATCTTGTTCAGAATATACTTCTGTTCAAACACGGGCTTTCACCGCCTTTCTTCATTGCTTAATAAACGCAAACACACGGAAACCGTGTGTTTTTCGTGTGTTTTGTTACTATCATGTTATTAGTCGAAGCTGAAGGCTGGGCCAACCAACATATCTTCCAGCCCGTAACGCATAGCGTCCATAAGGTGGTTGAAATCATCAATGGGAACATTGATTTTGGCCCCGAACTTATCTTCTGCCCATGTGTAGTTTGAAATCTCTGTGATGAAGTTCACGCATCGGGGATGAACAATGATGGTGTAACCCTGAATGTACTGGATTCCGTTATTCACGCTGTCCTTGCCCTTCCGGGCGGCTCTGATACGATGAAGGCCAGCATCCCGCAATTCATCAATGCTCTTGGGTTCGGCACAATCGCCCTTGATCCGTTCCTTGGCGTAACCCATGGTGGTGATCCGTTCACAGATTGCCCGGTTCGTCAGGGCCTTTTCATACAGTTCATCAAAAACCCAAATGGTTCTTTCCTTCTCACTCACCAGCCCACAGAACAGGGCCGTGGGATCGTTGGTATAACCGAAGTCAAGGCCGAAGGCGCTTTTCACATCAGGCTTCTTGGAAATAGCCAGATAATCAAAGGCTTCTTCCCGCCAATTATCGAAAATCAGGCCATCCACAATGCCCCAACCCCCAAGGCCAGCCACCTTGTAGCGCCGGGGGTTGTTTTCCCGCATTGTTTCAAAAACCTTCAAATCCGCCGCATCCAGCCATTCATTACACAGGTAATTGGTGGTTGTGGCGTAAATCTGCCCATCCGGGCTGATCCAGCTATCATGAAACTTGTATGTGGGGTTTCCTTGGGCATCCTTGCCGGTGATCTCCCCGAAGAAGCGTTTCCTGATCCAATGCTTTTCGTTCCACGGGTTGAATGTCAGCGTGATTTGCTTGAACAGGCCGGTTTCTTCCGGGATAGCACCACGGATGGATTCATCCAGCATATCAAAATCAGCTTCATTCATGATTTCGTATGCTTCTTCAATCCAGCACCAGCACAAAAACCCTATTTCAACCGTAATTGAAGTGACCTTCAGGGGATCATCAAGGCCCCGGAAGTAAATCTTCTGACCGGTGGGAAGGTAAGTCATTTCAAGGGGGCTTTCCTTGATTTCCCAATAGGCTGAAACCCCAAGGCGGTTGATTGCCCATTTCAGTTCGGTGAAACAGGAATCTTTCAAGGTTCTGAACACCTTACGAACCACAAGGGTATTGGCTTCCGGGTATTGCATCATCCGTTTGATGATGTTCAGGGCCGTTGTCTTGGATTTCTTGGAAGCACGGCTTCCCTTACACACCCGGTAACGGCCTTTGAAGTTCCAGAAGGTTCCGTAACCCTTACCAACTACTTCAGGAAGGTGAACCCGCTTGGCCTGTGGGCTAATCTTCAAGTTGATCATCCCCCGTGATAATCACCGGAACGGCCCCTTCCACACCTACCTTGTCCGTGAACATACCATAACGCTTGCCGATCAGTTCAGCGGCCTTCAGTCTTTCCTTGGCTCCAACCTCTTTCTGCGTCAACTCTTGGCAACCGTCACCGCACAGGATCGGGATTTCTTCAGTATGTTCACCTCGCATTACCGAAGTCAGGTATTTCATGACTTCTTCAGCATCAGCGATCTTGGCCGAATGAAGTTTTTCAAGTTCGGTTTCGATGTACGCTTTCAAGTCAGGTTTTGCAAGGTTTTCAGAACCCGTCTGCTTTGCGGTCTTGGGCGAATACCCCGCCTTGATTGCCGCATCCGTAGCGTTGCCGCTGATCAGGTATTCATCACAGAACTTCCGCTGTCTTGGTGTCACAGGTATTCACCCCTTTCCTAAAAAAGTGAAATGCACCCCTATAAGGGGTGCATTTTTACGATTCCAGAATAACACGCTTGATACTGTAAAATCCTACACACTTTTCACAAGAATAGGATTTTACACTACTGTTCAAGCGATAATAAAAGGTTAGGGTTCTTTTCAGAAAAAGAAATCAGGGCCTTCCCGTGAATTTTATAAACCTGTGAAATTGAAAAGTTAAGGTCAAAGGCAATATCAAGCCATTTCTTCCCGTCAATGTATCGGGCAATCAGAACATTTTGCTGATCGAAGTCAGGAAGGATCTGAATTGCCTTCAGGGTGGTGTTCTTCAGGTCAACAAGTTCATCAATCCGGGCGTTGATGGTTCTTTCAAGTTCATCAATCTTGCAGATCGTTTCTTCAAGGCTGTTCTTGGGGCCTGAAGTTTGAACCTTGTCCTGTTTCAGTTCACACCCGATGGAAGTCAACCGGGAACGCTCTGTTGCAACCGTGTTCAAAAGCCTATTGATCAAGGCATCAAGGCGGCTGATTTGATTCAGAAAATCCTTGGCCTGTTGGGAAAGGTCTTTGTCATTCACTATGTAACACATCCTTTCTGGAATAAATGTTGAAGGGCATCAAACGCCGGTATATCAAGGGTTTTCGGAAAATCCTTCAACATTCAAGATCAGAAGCGCCTTCTTCACTATTATTACATTCTTCATATACTATATATTTTTTCTTCTAAATAATTGAAATAATCTGTTGAATGTTGAATGTTGAAGGATTTCACAGAAAATCAAGGTATTGCAAGGGGTTCAGGGCCTTCAACATCATTCCACATATATTGAAGGCCGCTGTTCCAACCTCTACTGAAGAAAAACGGGAAGCACCGGAACCCCACAATCAGAATCCTTTTTGTTGGCGAAATATCCTTCACCAGCGGGAAGGGGTTTATAGCCACCATCGGGGATTTTGACAATTCCAGAAACATCCATAGCCGTTCCACCGCAACGGCACATGATACAAAATGGCGAAGGCTTGTGATTCTTACCAAATTCTTCAATGCCCTTTTCCAAGAACATCCACCATGACCGTCCGCATTTATCACAGCGGTATTTCATGGCCCCATGAACCAAAACTTCTTTTTTCATCGGTATTCCCTCCCGGTCTTACGGTCTTTGATTTCAATGCGGTTCAGAAGTTCAAACCCCGCCAAACGGGTGATGTACTTCAGGACGAAGATCAGGGTGTTCACCCGCTTCTGCTGTTCATCCTCGTCACGGATGATATTCTTTGTGCCGTGGTAGGCTGTCGGATCGTGATACCCTTCAGCATTTTCCCAAGGTTTAGGCATCGGTTTTCCCTCCTTCTTCTCTGTACCATTTTTCAATGTCACACCCAATGTCCTTCAACCTCCCAATTCATTCCGGTGCTGTGACCGGTAAGGATCGAACCCTTCAGGGTAACGCTGTTCCAGCTTTTTCAAGTTTTCTTCCATGACCGTATCAAGGTCAGAACCAATGGCATCACACAGAACGGCCAAATACCAAGCCACATCACCAAGTTCTTCAATCATGTGGCGCTTATCCAGTTCATGGCCGTGGAAGAAATGCTTCTTCACCTGTTCGGCCACTTCACCGGCTTCACCGCAAAGGCCCAAGGCACATTCCAGCTTCAGCCGATCCATGTTGGAACGGTCAGCGGTTCGCAAGGAACCCCGCATATAACGGTTAGCGTTCATCGGCGTGTTCCTCCGCTTTCAGATCGTCCAGTTCAAGAACCGTCATAATGGCGTAATTGGCAAGGTCAATCAGGGTATCACGGATAGATTCATCCTTGACTTCCTGAACCTCGGATTTGGTCAGGCTCTTAAACCGGGCCAGCTTATCCCCAAGTCTGATCCGGGGCATTGCCATTCCTTCTTCCGTGAAGGTCTGGTGAAAGCTGTCACCATAGTCATGATTTTTTCGTGCGTACAAGGCATTGATTTCCTTGCAAATATCGGAATGGCGTTCCGTTTTGGTTTTAGGTAACATTGAAATCATCCTTTCTTTCAGTTGAACCATTTGATCACCGGATCACCGGTGAAGCCCTTTTCCCACACATACCACGCATAGGCAATGGCGCTTTCCGGTTTCCCGGTCATATCACCGTTTTTATAACAGGCCAGCCGGGAACGGCTGATATAAACTTTTCGGGGGGGGTATGCCTGAAGAACTCACCCCGTTTTTGCCCCTCCAAGAACTGAACCTTCAGGAACATAGCCACTTTTCCACCGGGGCGGACGCTTTCAAGCGCCCTTTGAACAAATTCAAGCCCCATTGAATACGGCGGGTTTGTGATTATATCGCCTTCAAAATCGTCCAGTGTTTCCTTCAGGAAATCCAGCGGTTCAGGATCACCGAAGCCCCGGTAAATCAGATCAGTTGAAATGACTTCATAACCGTGGGCCTGAAGCACTTTGGAAATGTGGCCTTCACCACAGGCCGGTTCCCAAATGACCGGGGAAAACTGTTCCAGTTCCAGAAGCATTTCCACGGCCCTTGGATCGGTGGCGTAGTAATCAAATGCTTCCCGTTCTTCAGGAACATGGTTGGAACTGCCCAAAGTGGTGAACACTTTCTTAGAACCACTCATTCTGCGCCGCCTTCCATTTTCTTTTGAAATTCTCTATATTGCCGGGTGTATTCATAGGATTTTCCAAACACATGAATAGCAGCTCTATAAAGATTTGGTTCAAATTGTTCAGCAACGGCAAGTTCTCTTTCAAAAAACTTTCCAAATGGGCAACAAGCGCAACCTGTCCGATCAAGTCCATATTTGCAATAACAGTCAGAATGAACGATCCCAAACGCTTCTTCATACGCCTTTTTATCGTCCTTTTTGAACCAAAAGATGGGTCTAAACTGATCCGCTTCACCGCAAATTTCATCAAAACATGACTTGTATGCGGTTGATCTGATTCCGCCTTCTGCCTTTCGTACCCCTTGAATAGAAAGATCGGGATTTATGATTTTTTCCACCATCTTTGCCGTTCCCTTTTTAGCTCCATCACAGCACCCAGACGATATAGGGAAATCCGGTGGATTTGCAATCATAAATTCCTTTAACCACTTCCGGTTTGAAATGTTCAATTTGGACTTTTCGCCCCATTGGTTACACCACCACCGCAAGGCAGATTTACAACGGGGATATTCCGCATATAGTTCTTCAAATGGCTTATCTTCCCACTTAAACCCGTGTTTCTGAAGGCGTTGAATATTATTGCTAATCTTTTTGCTTAAAAAGGGAACCCCATATTTTTTAACGCCAAGGGGAACCGGAATTTTAGCCCGATAGCGTTCAATCGTAATTCCATACTTCTGTTCCAAATACTCCAAGTGGCGTTTTGTAGCGGCAAATTCAAGACCGGTGTCAAAAAACGCATAATGAACTTCACTTAATGGGTAGCCGATCCGTTCCACCAGATCAAGGACAATATCGGAATCCGCTCCACCACTTACGCTGACCATGATTTTCGGATACATGGTGAAGGGATGAACTTCAGACTTCCCACCGCCATATCCATGAATTTTCCCCCACGCCTTCACAAACGCATTGCACATTTCAAAGGTCATGTTTTCCTTGGGAACGCTTTCCAACAGTTCCGTCATACTATCAAAAATCTGAATCATTCCGCATCCTCACTTTCTACAAATACCCGGCATTTCCCAAGGCGGCTGATCCACTTATCCACGATCACCAACCCACAACGCTTGGTGATTTGTCTGGAAAACTCGATGTTGGAAAGGGCTTGGAAGTTGTTTGAAATGCAATATTCCTTATACTTCCGGTAAACCGTCTTGGTAGGCTCATTCACAATGGAATCCAGCCCAATTTCTTTGATGAACCCAATGATGGGGTTGTTGTTTTCCTCGTATTCGTCCAACTGCCCCTGAACTCTGGTGGAAGTGGTGAACTGTGCATTGCCAAGAACCCGCTTCAACCCCTGAAGGCCAAGCAAGGCCAGATATTCCATAGAACCCTGTTCACACAGTTCATCCTTGATGAATGGGCGGAAGTCAGCATCATTGGGGGTAAACTTGGCATCGAAGGGAACAATTACCAAACGCCGCTGAACGGCTCCGGTTTTATCCTTGATACGGGGAATGTTGTTGGCGCTGAACAGGAACTTGGAATAATTGTTGAACTCAAAGGGATCTTGGCCTTTGCGCTCCACATTCACCCGATCACCCGTGACCAGCTTCTTGAACACGGAAGCATTGGCAATAAATTCATCACCAATATCATCACCGATGTTTGCCAGCTTGCCGAACAGTTCAGCGGTTTTGAACCTATCGCCCAATTCCTTCAGGTCAAGGGAAGCAATGTTCTGATCTCCAAGAAGGTTCTTCACCACATGAAGGAAGGTGGATTTGCCGTTGCTCTTATCGCCAATCAGGATGAAGGCTTTGCCAAGTTCGTTGCGGCGGTACATACAATAGCCCACCATTTCTTCCAGCAAGGCCCGAACTTCAGGATCATCACAGGCCAGCCGATTCAGGGTATGATCCAACAGATCATCATGGGCGGCGGGGTTGTACGGCCACGGGATTTTGTTTGTAATGACCACATCCGGGGTGAACTCTTTGAAGGAACCATCCCGGATATTGTAAAGGCCGTTGCTGAAAGCAATGATATTCGGGTTGGTGGCCTTGGTGTTTTCCTCAATCATGATTTCCAGATAGGACAGGACTTCTGAACGCCACGCCCGTTTCAGGTTGCTGATCAGTTTGATCATGGCCCCTTCAATTTCACCGGCACCGGAAACATAGATACCATCCTTGTAAATGTGAAGCTGGTTATTGATCTTCACAATATGGTTGTTGTTCTTCAGGTAGGTGGCGAACTTATCAAATAGGAAGGTTTTATCCCGGAAGAAGGATGTTTTCTTGAAGGCATCATCCCGAAGGATCACATCAAGTTCCTTGTCGGAAAGGGGCTTCTTCAGCACATAACGGTTAATCAGCCTGATACATTCACGGGCTTCTTCCTTGGTGAAATCGTCACTCTGAAGGGTCAGAATGTAGTTGAACAGGGTTTGGTTCCGCCCATCACCTTCCCCAAGGTTCGGGAAATCATAGTTGCTTTTCACTGGGGTCAGCCACTTGGGAAGTTCCTGAATCTCCCCTTCAGGGAAGTCATACAAAATGGGCCGTTCCACGCCACCGGACTTCAAGATTTCATAGCTGTTATTGGCTCCAACCTTTCCATCCGTGGTGATACCCACGGCCAAGGTGCATTTCGTCCAGCTTTTTTTAACACCACAGTTCTTGAACAAGAAGTGTTTTCCCCGTGTGGTGGCGTACACTCTGCACTTCAGTTCTAAATCCTGAACAATTCTGAACAAAAGTTCAGATGTTTCCGCATCGTCCACATCAATCAGGATGGTTTCTTCTCCAAGAATACCGGCGTATTCATCAAGGTCTTGGACTTCTGAACGGGTTTTCAGTTTTTCAACGCCTTTGAATTTTTCAAGGCATTGTTTATTTCTGGTAGGCACATAGCCCCTAAACAGTTCCATGCTTCAACGCTCCCCCCCCCCGAAAGGTTTTATCGTTCATCGTTCCACCCCGAAATCTTTCAACCGATCCCAAGCAACATCAATGTAATATTGCTTGTCCAGTTCATCCGGGATAGGAAGGTTGGTCACATCATCATTGATGAAGAAACAATGATCCGGGGTGTTGCCGAACTTTTCAGGGTTCTTTTCCCGACCCTTGACGATTTTCCCGGAAACCTTGAAGATTCCGCCCTTGCTCTGATCCTTGGAAGCGAACACCCGGAAGGTTTTATCCGTCTGAACCTCACCGCCGCTGAAGCGGGTGATTTTCTTAGAACGGCCTTTTTCATCCCTGATCTTAGCTTCCGTAACCACCGGGGAATAAAGGGCATATTTGTACTTGCTGGACACCTTCACAACCTTCTGAAAATCTCGAAGATTGGAACATTCCATGATGGTTGTTTCCGGGCTGATCCCATGAAGGAAATAGTTCACAATGGCCCGGTTGACAATGGGAAGGTCATAATCCAGATCAGACAGCTTTTTGACATAGGCGCCCTTGCACTTCCAGCGGGGTTTCCCTTTTTCATCACGAAGCGGCCCGGAAGGAATAATGATGTAATTGTTCACATCCTTCTGATACACCTTTTGAAATTCATCAAATTCAAGGCGCATCCCGGTTCTTTGCTCCCACTCCCAACACAGATCGTCCAGCATTTCAAAATCTTCATACCGGCGAAGTTTGACCAAAATACCATCCGTGTTGCTCTGGATGATTTCACAATGATCTTCCAGCCGTTCAATCAAATCCAGAAGAAGAAGCTGACCGCCCACACAAACATTGTTGGCTTGCCGGGGGTCATACATGGCATTGTGCTTATCCTTCATAGCGCCATAGGTGCTGTTCAGAACAATCTTGTAAGGCTGTTGCATGGGGTTTTTCTCTGCCTTCAGCTTCAGGCGGGTGTGATAGATTTCCGCATACTTGGAAGGATCGTGAACATTGCGGGAAAGCCACTTATAAACCAGCATCAAAGACGGGTAATAGGAAGCCACATCCACATTGACAAACCAACCTTCCCCGTGATATTTGGGAATAGCCCCGTGAAGGCCACCCCAAGCGAACACATGGGGAACCCCGGCCACATCCAGTTCAAGGGTTTTGGAATAATCACGGTTCAAGGGGTTCTTGTACCAATTCAAAACTTCCGTGTATTTTTCGATCCGCAAGCTGGGCGGGAACTCAATTTCAAATTCATCATTGTGTTCCCTTTGAACGGCCCCAAGGATTTTGGCGGAAAGCTGTGCTTTGGTGCGGCCAATGTCAGAAATGGGAAGGTGAAACGCCTTCACAAGTGACATTTGGGCATCAAATTCATCTTCCTTCCGCCGTAGCCACACTTCCACTGTCTGTTCCACATCATGGCGGCAATATTTGACCGTTTCGGCCAACTCTGCTTCAGTCAAAGGCCGGTCAATGTCGAAGGGAACAGAAGTTTCTTTTATGGAATGGCCCATGAACGCTTCCAGCGCCTTCAGGCTGATTGGCGGGTTCGGCATCACATCATAATTGATCAGCGAGTATTCCCTGAACAGGCTTGAATATCTGTAACCGGGTTTAGCCTCTGCAATGATCCAATCATTCACAGGCTTTGGATCAAACCCACACAGAATGGCCTTCAGAATGTACTGATCATAGTTCCGGGAATTGTAACCGGCCCAAATCACACCCTTGTGTTCCTCATAGAAGCGTTTCAGCTTGTCGGGATCGTTGATAATCACGGTTTCTTTTCGGGCGTTCAGGTCGATCAGGACAACCAGCCAGTCATACCGGAAAACCTCAAAATCATAGAAGATCATCAACTCACATCCTTTCAGCTTTTGTGAAATCTGTCAGCGTTTCCGCCTTATCAGCCCCGCCACGAGAAGGCTTTCACTTGGGGCCATTCCGGGGCTTTCGCCCCGGCTTGAAAGTGAACTTTCAAAAATGGTTAGTGTCCTAAAAGACACTTCCATTGTAAAAAATTTTGGGTCAGTTTTCAACCTCGAAAACTTCTTCAACGGTGATGGAATTGAAGCGGGAATCATCGTAGTCCACCGCATATTCCAAGTTTCCATCAATGGCTTCCGCCACATCAAGAACAAGCTGGGAAAACTGCTTGTAGCTGGTGAAGCTGACAGGAACACCGGAATCCAGCTTTTCAAGGAAGCCCATAGCGGAAGCGATCATGTTCTTGTCGTTCTTGGTGCCGTAAAGGACACGGTTCATGAAAAGGCGCTGGTTCTTGAACTCACCGGACAGGATTTTGAAGGACACGGCCAGCATGGGGCGGTTGGGATCGGCCTTGGTGCCTTTGATCTCCATGCTTTCCAGCTTCACTTCATACTTGCCAGCGGGGATGGTGGGGAAATCACCGCCGCCGTTCTTCTTGGCATCCTCCACATCAGCCTGAAGGCCCTTCAGATCAACAGAACGATCAATCTTGTCAAAATCAATAGCCATAGTTTTTTACCTCCAAAAAATGTATTTATTAAATGGTTTTCAGAAGATCAGCCAACCCACCAAACAGGGTATCAAGCACCTTGGCCGATTTGTCAGCCGTTTCCTTGGCCCTGTTCATGTTGTCAACTTCTTCTTTCGTAGGGGAAAAACCACCGTCAGGAATGAACAGATCATCAGGAAGAACGGTGTTCAACAGATGATCAAGGGCCGCATCCGCCATCACATCACAAAAATCTTCATGATGTTCAGCGTAATTCCGAATGGCGATCTTGGCGGCGGAACGATGAAGTTCGATCAGAGCTTCACCATCAGCACCGGGCGGGGGGGGGATCAGGTTGGCGCACACCTGAATCTTGCGGAACAGGCCACGGCGGTTCATTTCTTCTTTGAACCTGTTCAGGGCATCGTTTTTCATGTTGTTTCCTCCTTATAGTTGGTTAGAAATGATGGTCTTAATGCGCTTCACATGGTCTGAAAGCAACTCCCGGTTCATCCGTTTCCAACGAAGAATGTTGGAAATGCAGATCAATTCATCCTGAATGTCCTGAAAGGCTCTGCGGTTGCTTTCAAGGTCAGCTTCATAGGAAGCAAGGTCTGTGTTTTCGCCGGCCTTGGCCGATCTAACTTCTTCATCAGCTTTTTCAGCGTATTCCCGGAAATACTTGGCCGCTTCATAGCCCATGTGTTTTTCAACCAGATATTCAAAATCACGGGCCTTGAAAATGGTTTCAGGCTTCCCGGCAATCATCAGCACATCAGCCATTATTCTTCACGCTTCTTCCGGGTACGGCGGGGCGGGTTGGCATCCGTCTTGGGTGCGGCTTCCTCTGCCGGGGCCTTGGGGCGATCCCACAGGGGGCAACCATCGGGGCCACCTTCCTTATGGCAACGGTGGCCAGCGTCAATGGAAGGGCAAAGGGGGATTTCCGGGTTCTGATCGTGCTGTCTGAAAATGCGCTCACCGTCCGGGCATTTGGGAAGGTTATTCCAAGGCGGGGTGTCACCGGTGGCCGGTTCAGTAACGGGAACAGAATCATCCTGTTCACTGCCGCCCGGTGTCCAAGTTCCTTCCAAGCGGGCAGTAATGGCTTCTGCTTCCTTATCGCCTTCATCAACAGGTTCAGGGGGCGGGGTTTCAGCCTTGGCCTTTCTGCCCCTTCTGCTGGGCGCTGTGGTGGCCGTGTCGGTGGTTTCAGGTGCGGGGGTAGCCGGGGTATTGCCGCCACGCTTCACGGCTCCTGCGGCCTTCTGGTTGGCTTCCTCGTAGACTTCACAGAAAGCGTCATAGGTCAGCGGGATTTCCTTGTTATGGACAGTCAAACGGCCACCACCGAAGATCACTTCAGAAGTCTTGAAGGACAGAACCCTTTCGTTATCATCGGCCACGATACGGGCCACCAGATCAACCATACCGGCCACCTTGTTTGCCACCTTATCCTGAAGGTTCGGCTTGATAGAACTGATCTTATCGCCGCCCTTGCGGGTCAGGTCACGGCTTCTGTCCTCATGGCTGATCAGGATGATGTTTTCATAGTCCAGATTCACCAGCCGCTTCAGGGTGTTCAGGAACTCGCTTCTGACCATATCCCACGCACGGAAGGAATCATCAGATTCATGCTTCCAGCCCTGACGGTCACAGATGTAAACCCGGCACGATTCATAAACATCTTCCAAAAGGTCAACCACGATGGTTCGGAAATCGTTCTGCTTCTTTTCCAGTTCGGCCACGGCATCCATAAACACTTCATAGGCCAACTTGCGCTTGGTGATACGGCCTTCCACCGTAACGGTGTCACGAATGGCGATATAGGGGGCATCCACAAACTTGATGTTGCCATCCGTGTTCAACATCAGGGGATCGGGGAACTGATTGGCAAAGAAGGTTTTGCCGCTGAAGGGTGCGCCGTAAAGCCACACAACCTTCTTCTTGGTGGCGTTCAGGTCACGGCGTTCATTCTTGGGAAGTAACATATAATCCCATCCTTTCTGACAATATTCTTCATACTCACACCATCCGCAAAAATGGTTTGGGTTCTTGGGAAAGTCTGTGGCTTCAACCATGTGCTTCACATCGGTCAGGAAGTCCACAATCTTCATGGGGTTGTACTGAATCGGCATCAGCGTTGGTTCAGCGTCTTTCAAGGCCGCTTGCAAGCGGTCACGGAATTGGGAAAGGGTTTCGGTGCTTTTCTGCCTGATCTTGGGCTTTGGAACAATCAGGAAATACATATTCCTGATCCGGTGGCCGGGATGGGTCAGTTCATACCAATACTTATATTCGTGAAGCTGACCGGAAACGGCGTAGTTCTTGGCGTTGTTGGAATACTTGAAATCGTACAGATCAAAGGTGTCTTTGGAACGGGCAGTGAACTTACCACAGGGGCAAGAACCGGTATAAGCTGAACCACAGTCACCTTTAGGGCAAGCATCACAGATTTCCGTTTTGCCTGATAAATCTTCATCCACAGGAACCAGATAATCCATGAAGCCGATGAAATCAGCGTTCCCAATAGGCAATTCAAAGGTTCCCCCCGGTGGCAACATGGCCTTTGCCTTGGGAATCATGGCTTCCAGCTTCATCATTTCATGAATGTGATCATCCGTCAGAACCGGGAAGCTGTTCTTGTAGAAATCAAGGGCCTGTTCAACCCCTTCTTCAATGCCGGTGTGAAGGGCGGTGCCAAGGATCAGGGCGTTGTCTGCGTCCGTGTTCGGAATCGTGTCTAATCCATCAACATATCGCAACCGATATTTGAATGGGCAACGATCAAACACTTCAACCCGGCTATGGGAAAATCTTGTGGACACGATTTCACCCCCTTTATTATGTCTTTGAATGTGTCAAACCCTTGTGGGTATAGCACCATTGCTATTCCGCCGCTATTATTGATTTGGCGAATATTCCGCTTCTGAAGCACAGATGGGGTTCCATTGGTGGCCTTCAGCTCTACTTCAAGGGCAATGCCCTTCACGGTGATTCGCATATCGGGAAGGCCGCTTTTCACATACCGGCTTCCACCCCAACGCTTTTCATAGAAGCCACAGGGCGGGGCGCTCATACGGTCAACAGGTTCACCCAAGGGATATATCCCTTCAGATTCCAACCACTTCTTCAGGCGGTTTTCAAAGTTCTTTTCACCGGCCACGCTTTTTCACCCCCCCCCGCTGGATCAATCCATGATCCCAAGCGTGTTTTGTGTTTTCTGAAATAGTGGCCCATTCCAGTTGGGAAGCCCTGCAATCATGCTTTTTCCCGTGTTTGTGGTTTACCACCGGTTTATTGTCCGGGTTCGGGATGAAAGCCAACGCCACAAGGATATGTAACCGGCAATTCTCACCATCCAACTTCACCCGCAAATAACCGGAACCATCATCATAGGGTTTCAACAGCTTCCCGGTTTTCACAGAACGAACTTGGGCCAATCGGTTGATCTCATAATTGGGGTGGCCGGGGCATGGGTGCCATTTGATAATCATTGGTTCATGGCTCCAAAGCAGAAACACACGGCGAACACGATCAATAAGATTACAGCAACTTTCATTACTGCCCACCGCCTTTCAGGGTGATCTTCACATAACCGGCCTTGGCGGTGGTCTTGGAACACTCGGAAGCAATGTCCGGGTATTTCTTCTTCAGCTTGGTGGAATCAATGCTGGTGGCGTTGGTGGGCTTCACAAGGGTAAGGTTCAGAACATCGGATTCAAACTTATCCACGCCGAACTTCACCATTGCTTCATACAGCTTGGCCTTCATTTCCTTTTCCTGTTCCTCAATGGCCTTCTTGTGGGCGGTCAGGGAAGCAATGGCGTTCAAGGTGGCAAGCTGTGTGTTCTTGAACTCCTGAAGGGCCGTTTCTTCATCGAAGGTGGCCGAACCACAGGCGTTCGGGTTTTCCTGACAGGAATCAGGACAAGTGTGGAAATCCGGGCATTTGTGGCAACACCCATCAAATTTTCCACGGGGGCAAGCATTTTCACATTTGATCATTTTTCGGGTTCTCCTTTCAGATAAACATTCAACTGCTTCAGGCCGAAGGCGGAAGCGGCTTCATGGTTGTCAAAATAAATGTCGATCTGGTTTTCACCGTATTTGTCAATCACCCATTGGGCGGGGCGATCCTGAACGATGTATTCACCCAAGCCTTCTACTTCCACCACGGTTCCCAAGGGAAGCGGGGAAGCACAGGAAACACCGGCTTTCAGTTCCACACCAGCGGCACCATACACAATGCCGTTGGGCCGGTTCTTGGCCCATTCGCCGCAACACTTTTCACAGGAACAATAGGCGGTAATTCTGAAACTGCCCAACAGCACCGGTTCAGGTTCGGCGGGTTCTTCCACCAGCGGAATTTCCACCGGCTCCAAGGTCACATCCGGGGTCACGGCGGTAAGCTGATCCGGTTCAATGGGGGCATCCGGGGCCTTGCTGTTGACAGCAGAACAGCGCCCAAATATAAACCCCATTGCAAGGCCCATCAGAAGGGCCTCAAGGAACATCCGCCTGAACCGCTGGTTAAGGGCTTTGCGGCGCTGTTGCCGCTTGCTCATACTTTCTGAATAGTTCATCGGTATAGTCCTTTCTCATTTCCAAAGTGGAAAGAATATCTTCTTCAACCGTTCCCGGACAGATCATCAGGTAATAGAAACAGGGCCGTTCTTGCCCAAGGCGGTGAATACGCTTTTGGGATTGCTCCCACAATTCCGAACCTTGGGGAAGGCTGAAGTAAATGATTTTGTTGGCAAGCTGAAAGTTGCCGCCCATTGCACCGGCCTGATACTGAATGAAGGTAATGCTGTTATGCTGGTAGCGGTAAGCATCCAAGTTCTTTTCTTCACCGGAAAGAACAGACACAGGCCGGTTCAGGCCCTTGGCAATCCCCTTCAGGCGTTCCATTTCTTCCGTGAAGTTATAGAACACGATCAAGCGATCTTCCGTGCTGTTCAGCAAATCCCGGAAGGCTTCATAACGGGCTGGGTTATATAGGCCGCAAAGCTGACGGGCGTAAAGGCGGCGGGTCAAGCTGGTATCACCAATCAATTCCCGTTCACAATGGGCATTGGAACCGTAGAAATCCGCATCTAGTTCAAATTCACCAAGGTTGGCGCTGTCAATCGCAATATAGCGATCATTCCAGAACTTCCAATAAAGGGATGAAGGGCGGGTTTTGACTTTGATCCAGTTCCGTTCTGGTAGGCTGATCCCGGCTTGTTCGGTGGTCATGAAAACGGCCCCATGTTCGGCCAGCTTCATCTTCAGCCGGTCAACATTCTTGTAGCCGGTAATCTGTTGCCGCCAAAATCCATCAGTTTCAACCCATTCCGTTTGAATGTACTGCTTCCAGAACAGTTCTTTTGAAATCTTCCAGCCCAACAGTTGGCATTGGCTCCACAAGTTTTCATACTTGCCGCCCGTGGGTGTACCGGAAAGAAGGATCACATTATCCGGTTTCAGCCCAAGAATGAACTTTGACCGTTTGGCGTTCTCGTTCTGGATCAGGGAACTTTCATCCAACATCAGCGTGAAGCCGGTCAGGGTTTTCAGAACCTTCCGCCTGAAGGTCAGTTCGTAGTTGATCACGCCACAAATCCGATCCGGGTTATCAACTTCCATTGCGGCCTTCATGAACCAATCAAATTCATTTTTCTTGGTCATGTCATAAATCACCCAACAATGGTTCATGGCGTAATTTTCCGTCATGTGTTCAATCCAGTCTTGAACCTTTGAACATTGACACACCAGAAGATTTACACGGCTATTCAGCTTCATCATTTTTTCGGAACCAACAAAGGTTTTCCCAAGGCCCATATCAAGGTAATAGGCCACCCGGTTTTTTCCCTCGGTTTCATCAAGGGCCTGTTGTTGGTGCTGGAACAGCGTGATCATAGGGTTTCAGGCCCTTCAATCATGGAAAGGTAATTTTCCACATTCACACCACGGGAAAGAAGTTCGGCCTTCATAGCCATTCCCAAGGGGCTGTTCAGGGCGTAATCACTCACCTGCTCCGGGGAAAGGGAAGTGATGTTAAACAAGGACTGTTTCACCAACTCGGAATGACCGCCACCGAAGGGGTCAAAAGGGCAACAGTCAGGGGTGGCGTCAATGTCACGAACCACCATAGCCACCACCACGCCGGGGCGGTTCTTCAACATCTTCACCGTGTTCAACAGGTGATCGGTTCCCATTTCTGCGGGGCGGAAAGCCTGTCCACCGGCTCCAATCCACAAGGTTCCATCAAAACGGGTTTTCATGTTCATCATCCTTTCTTTCCGGTCAGGCGAACAATGTAAATGCAGTTGTCCACCCGGTATGCGTCATACCCTTTCGGGTTCTTCTCGTTGTACTTGCGCCGGTGGCTGGAAATGGTGGAAAGTTTGGTTTTTGCGGCCTTGGCGCTTTCATACTGGAAACACATATTCTTTGCGTTTCCGCTGGTCAGGAAATCTTCAATGGCTTTGACTTCCTCGCTTTTGCTCCCACCGTGAAACTGGTTCTTGGGCGGGGCCTGAACATTGTATTTGATTTCCAAAAAATCACCTTCTTCATAAAATTTCAGTTCCGGTGGCCGGGATCGTGTCTATGTAACACAGATCATCCGTTCCGGGGATCACATCATACAGGCTAACGGTTTGGGGTTCTTTGGCCCGTTTTTCCCGCTCATGCCCTATGGCTGACCGCATAGCTTGACAGGCCACGGTGACGAATTTCACCCTTTGCAGATCAGGAAGGGCAAACCAGCGTTTCACAGCAAGCAAATAGCGGAAAATCACCACATCAAACCATTCCGATCTGTTAAGGCCCTGCTTGTCTAAATACCACCAAACAATGTTGATGTTGTCCGTGGCAAATTGGGCTTCTTTAGGGGTAAGGGGGCGTTCATAAAAGGATTTTGGCAACCGTAATCCGCCGCCCACCTCGTTTCTTTCCGGTTTCACACATCCCCCCCCCCAATCCGTCAGGCAGTCAGGCCGAAGAAAGAATTGAACTGATCAGCACCCACATAATCACGGAACTTGGTGGGGTTGATGTAGTAATTCCAGCAAGCGCCGGTTCCGGGAACAGCGTTCCCGAAGGGAAGAAGGCCACGCTGAAGGCCGATTCTGACGAACTGATCAGATTTTCCCATGCACCGGGCGGCTTCCTTCACGCTGATCTTCTTGATGGGCGGTTCCGCAACCGGGGCGGCTCCATAACCCATCAGGTAATCAAAGGAAACGCCGGTGGCATCGGCAAGGGCCTTGATACGGTCAGGGCCGGGGGTGTTCTTCCCGGAAAGGTATTGGCTGATAGCGGCCTTGGAAGCCCCGGCCTGTTCAGACAGGGCGGATTGGCTCATGTTGGTCTGTTCCATAGCGTTCTTCAGACGCTCTGCAAAAGTGGTCATTGTGCATACTCCTTTCAAACAGCTTTATTGGGTTATCACTCTTGTTCTTCAAAGGCCACTTCACATTCTCCACAGAGAACATGAACTTCCTTGGTGGCCCGGATGATGGTTCCGCAACAGGGGCAAACATACTTGCGGGAACTTGATCCCCCCCCTTCCGGGAACCCTTCAGCGGATTGGTACGGGGCCGAACCAGACAGAACCCGGATTTGCCAAGGGATTTCACGAAGGCTTCAGCTTGCGGGTTCAGGGCGGTTTTGTGCCATCCGTACTTTTCGCCTTTCTCCACGGTCAGCCCGTGGGCTTCAGCGGTTTCTTTGAACTTCCGGTTGTGGTAGGAACCAGAACGGGAAGTGTCCTGAACATTGTCCTGAAGGTTCTGAAGGTGAACCATTTCGTGAAGCAAGGTTCCACAGGTTTCTTCAAAGGGGCGGTTCAGGTATTCGGCACACAGGTTGATTTCGTAATAGCCGCCTTCCTTGGTGCCGTCTTGCCACGCCTTCCAACCAGTACACCACCCATAGGCCCCACGGGTATAATCCGGGGAAACGGTGATCACAGGCTTTTCCAGCTTCCCTTCAAAGAAGGCTTTGTTGAACTTTGAAAACAAGGTTTCAAGTTCATCAATGACCGGTTTCAAACTGACTTCATTCATGGTTCTTACTCCTTGTGGTGTCCTTTAGGACACTTTCGCATCAAAAAAAATTCCCACCGGGGTTTCAAGGTTCAGAAAATCCACAATCTTCTGAATCTCGCCTTGGGTGAACTCCGAACCCCCATTACACTTTCGGTAAAAGGCGGATCGGGAAATCCCAAGGACTTCACACAGCTTGGCACGGGTGACACCCCGAACAGACATTTCATATTCCAAGCGGGCCTTGTTCATTCGCTCACATCCTTTCTTCAAAAATAGAACAGCCAAAGCCCCAACAAGCAATTTCCGGGCGGTCATACCTTTTACATGGGGATTGATACCCAATACCCGAACCCATAAACCGGGGGCGCTCATGTTGTCGCTGTTGCCCTGCCATCATCAGCACCGGTGGGGCAGTTCCGGTGGACGGGCCATCAGGCCCGTTTCGGCTTTAAGAATTGAAACATCCTTCTCCGATCACTGCGAAGTAATGCCAACGAAATTCTTCATCAGCTTTAAGAAGGCGAACCTTGATCCCAAATTGGTGCATACCGCTGAAGCGCCTATCGCAAGCCCATTTATGAATTGCAATTTCTTTGGCTTCTTTGGCGGTTTTCGCTTCAACATGGATGATCCAACTTTGTTCCCCGCCTTTCTTTGTATAAAAACGAACTTCATAATACTTACTCATATCTCATATACCCCTTTCGGTGTCTTATTCGCTTTTGCCGTGTCCTTTAGGACACCATCATAGTATCACACCCCTTGTCGCTTGTCAACCCCATTTGTGGATTAAAAGAAACTTTTTTTGTTTTTTCGCTTTAGGGGTTGCAAAAAAGACACATTGCGGTTATACTGTTGTTACTAACCGTGAAAGGGGTGTTGATGTGGCTGATTTGACTATGGGCCAAAAAATCAAGGCTTTGCGTGAAGAAAATAATCTTACTCTTGAACAGGTGGGCAATGCTGTTGGTGTAGGTAAAAGCACCGTTCGGAAATGGGAAAATGGGATTATCGCCAATATGCGCCGTGATAAAATAGCAGACTTGGCGAAAGTTCTTCACACCACACCGGCCTATTTAATGGGCTGGAAAGAAGAAGTTGAATTGGATAACCTATTTAGAATTGAAAAGCGAAAGTTCCCATTACTTGGGAACATTGCTTGTGGAACCCCTATCTTTGCCAATGAAGAAAAGGAACTGTATGTGGAAGCTGGTGCAAACATTCATGCTGATTTCTGCTTGAAGGCCAAGGGTGATTCCATGATCGGGGCCAGAATCTATGACGGGGATATTGTGTTCATCAGAAAACAGGAAATGGTGGATGATGGTGAAATTGCCGCTGTCCTGATTGGTGATGAAGCCACATTGAAGCGTGTTCAATATAATCCTGAAGAAAACGAACTGTTGTTGTTCGCTGAAAATCCAAAGTATAAAACCATGCGTTACACAGGCGAAGAACTGAATCATATCAGGATTCTTGGAAAAGCCGTAGCCTTCCAAAGTGATATTCGTTGAAAGGGGGAAACCTCATGCTTGGAAAAAAAGAACGCTGTGCGATATGCGGTGAAAAACTTTCCTTTACGGCAATTCAAATCAATGGTGGTTCCATTTGTCCTGCTTGCAACCGTCTTTCCACCGGCTCCCCCTTGGCATCTGTGGAACAGGTGAAAAAGGCATGGGAAGAAAACCACAATCGTTTCCGTAACTTCAAACCCGGAATGGTCATTTCAGATTTCGCAAGCGGCTTTTTGTTCATTGATCCTGAACAGAAAATGTTTTACCTGTCCAACAGTAAAAAAACAAAGCTGGAACCTGTTGTTTTCAAGTTCTCTGAAATCAATGCCTTCAAGATTGAACAGGTTGGACAGAAAACCATTACTAAGACAAAAGGCGGGATTGGTAGGGCCGTTGTTGGCGGGGCCTTATTCGGAACAGCCGGGGCCATCGTTGGTGCCGCAACTGCCAAACAGGAAACGAAGGAAGTTGGTGGCGTTCCAATTTTATATGTTGATTTGTCCATCAACGGGATGAACACTACCGCTTCCATCTCCAACCCACCCCTGAAAGCCGCTGATTATCTTGAAAACGCTATGAATGAATAATCCTTCAACATTCAAGATCAAATCCCTTCTGGTTATATTTTTCATACTTCTTATATACTCTTTTTTTCTTTCATGTTTGAAGTATCTGCACTATCTTGAATGTTGAAGGATTATCCCAAACCGCTTGCCTTACCGGGCTTTTAGTTCATTCAACATCCATTCAAAATGCAAAAAAAAAATGACCGCCCCCGGTCTTGCACACCGGAAGCGGTCAGGCGAAACAAACCCTTTTGAAGTTAATGTTTCAAACGCCTTTGAACATTATATCACATGGGGTTTAGCTTTGCCATACCCAATTTTGAAAGTTCAGGTGATATAATGCGAAATCCAAACGGGTATGGAACGGTTGCAAAGCTATCAGGCCAACGCCGCCGCCCATACATTGTGAAGAAAACCATAGGTTGGAATGACAAAGGCCATCCCATCTATGACATTATCGGCTATGCTGAAACCCGTGAAGCCGGGAACATCATGCTTGCTGAATACAACCGTGATCCTTGGGATGTTGACCGGGCCAAGATCACCCTTCAACAGCTTTTTGACCTCTGGAAAGAAAAGAAGTCCCCGAAGCTGGGGGAATCCAACCGTTCTTCCCTCTGTTCAGCGTTCAAGCATTGTTCAGCGTATGTGAACAAGCCTTATAAACAACTGCGATCCTACCAAATGCAAGAAACCATTGATGGTTGTGGGAAAGGGTATAGCACCCAAGCGGCCATCAAGAACCTGTGGGGCCACCTTGACCGGTTCGCCCTTGAAATGGATATAATAAACCGGTGCTTCTCCGAACTTCTGACTTCTGATCCAATACCGCCCACCAGCCGCCTTCCGTTCACCAACGATGAAATCAAAACGGTGTGGGAACATCAGTCTGATCCTTGGGTTGATACTGTTTTGATCTTGCTATATTCCGGGTGGCGTATCTCTGAATTTTTGAACCTGAAACCTGAAGATATAGACTTGAAGGAAGGCACAATGAAGGGCGGCACCAAAACGAAAGCCGGTAAGAACCGCATTGTTCCCATCCATCCAAAGATCAGGCCCTTGATTGAACGGCGGCTTGCCGAAGGTGGCCCCCGGCTGATCAGCTACAATGGGAAGATTTGCAATCAAACTCAATACCGGATATTTTGGGCGGATATTATGAAGGCCCTGAAACTGAATCATACCCCGCACGAATGCCGCCACACCTTTGAAACCAAATTGGATAGCGCCGGAGCCAACCGGAAATGTATTGATTTGCTCATGGGTCATGTGTCCAAGGACACGGGAAACCGGGTCTATAATCATAAGACTTTGGACGAACTGAAGGCCACCGTGGAACTAATCCCATAGGGTTCAAACCTGTGAACATTTTAGGCCGCTGAACGCTGAACTATACACACATTAGTAACAAGAAAACCCCGAACCCCTGAAAAATCAAGGGTTCGGGGTTCGTCTGTTTTTATTGTACCATA